>Ga0256868_10001256_pt1 | contig 14016 bp, 15 predicted proteins | sample RVTome_13_FD_187341 | JGI IMG/M metagenome (GOLD analysis project Ga0256868, IMG submission 187341) | Soil microbial communities from uranium-contaminated site in the Upper Colorado River Basin, Wyoming, United States - RVT92D227 HiSeq ... | reverse complement strand
AAGGGAGCGAAATTAAAGAGAAGATCGTCCCAAAGGATAAATAGGAGACTGGGGGGGGCCGGGTTGACGCCTGACGCGGCCGCGCCGGGGCTGAGAAGATGGCCGGGCTAGGATCTTTCCCCGATTCGAGATAGGAAAACAACACGAGTAGGCCTACCTGACCATCTTGGATTCGAGCCAGTGGTCGATGTCAGATTTTCGGAAAAGGACTTTTCGCTCGAGTTTGACATATCTCGGTCGATAAGCTCAACGGAAAATTCAGCGCGAAAAGACGATACGCTGACGATACCCCGCTCGATGAAACGCCCGTAAGTGATTCAGTAAATTAAGAATATAAAAACGCGGGGACTGATTCGTAATCAGTAGGTCGGAGGTTCGATTCCTCTCGCTGGCTCTCTTGTGTCTCCCATGATAAGCCTGATAAATCAGGCATTTACGTGAATCATCCCCGAATTTTCGTTTCCGCCGCTTTCCGTCCATTTCCGCTCGATTCCGCCCTAAACAGGTCATAAAAGTCGACAGTCAATATTCCAGAGACACGGTTCGCTCTAATCGAACGAACGGCAAGCCCGGAAAGCACCTTCCGGAAGTCCTTCTTCTTTCCAGACATAGAGGGCTAGAACAAGGTCATTGACCGTCATGAAGATCGTTTGCTCAAGGGGTAAACTCTGTTCCTCTTCCATGTCAGCGTTCCTAATGATTTGGCCAAATCCTTCCCATCGGTGAGCCAAACGTTAAGAAATTTTGGCCCGGTTTATAAGAGTGGCTTCCTTAATGGTAGCGTCCATAACCCAGTACTTGTATCCATCGACGACGTGAAGGGCCTCGGGACATTCCTCGAGATAGAGGCCCACGCCAAGGAGGAGAAGGACATCATGGCCCTGGCCAAGAAGCTGGGCGCCGAGGAGAGCATACGCAAGTCGTACCTCGAACTCCTGCTGGAGAAGAAGGAGCAATAACTCATCCGGCTTGGCTTCCACGCCGGTGGTTTTATCGAGGGCTGAAAGATTTTCTGGAAGCAAATCCCAGGATCATCTGCGCCACCGGTGCATCCATGATGTCCCGCCCGGCTCCGCCTTCGAACATCCCGTGGCGCTACCCGCCTTCACACGCGTTCCATCGGATAGCATCCACGACCAGTCACCTTTTCCTGATCACTGCCGCTACTCACAGCCTCGCCACGTGAAGGTGCCAGAAGCCTGGGCTCTCTTCCTCGCCGACTTGGCGGCCATCGAGATCGGTGATTTGACATTCCTACCTTGGTATTCTATTAATAGGTTAATTGCTTTTTCGAAGTGATCCGTCGATGACGAGGATGAATTTACATGAACTCGATAAAACTTCTCCTGGTTTCTGTCTTCGGGCCCTTCGGGGTGAGGGACGATTACGCCGAGGGAAATGGAATGCAGATGGAACTCTTCAACAACCAGATCACGAGGCAGCAGGGAGTCCACTCGCCTCGGCAGTCCTACTGGAGTTTCCCGCTGTACCTGCTCGCGGAGAATATCTCGGTGCCTGCAACTGTTCTCGATTTTCCCACCTGGGAAGAATTCACGAGGGAACTGGAAAAGGGTTACACTCACGTGGGCATCACCTTCATCGTCCCCAACATCCTGAAGGCTCGAAGGATGGCCGAGCACATCAGATCGAAGCACCCTGAGATGAAGATAATACTGGGCGGCTTCGGCACCATGGTCCCTGCCCTGGAGACCATCGTTCCCCACGACGGTGTATGCGACGGCGAGGGTGTGGAGTGGCTGAGGCGGTACTTCGGGGAAGACCCATCGGCATCCATCGTGCATCCTGCCATCTTCGGCCCAGCCTACGAGTACATCTATGGGGCAAGGACTCCCACGAAGGGGTCGATCCTACTCACCGGGGTGGGATGCAACAATGCCTGCGAGTTCTGCGCCACCTCCTTCAAGTTCGGCAAGAAGTATGTGCCCTTCATGTCGACCGGGGCCCAGGTGTTCGATGCCTGTCTGAAGTCCGAAAAGGAACTGGGTTCAAGGGGATTTGCCATTATCGATGAGAATTTTCTCAAGAAGCCCCAACGGGCCAGGGAACTTCTTGCCCAGTTGGAGGCACAGGAGAAGGCCTACGTCTTCGACATATTCTCCTCTGCCGAGGTGATCACCGATGTGGGCATCGATTTCCTCGTGCGACTCGGCATACGCATGATCTGGATCGGTGTCGAGTCAAGGGCCAACACCCATGCGAAGCTTAGGGACATAGACATCGGCAAACTGATAGCTCAGCTCCAGGAAAATGGCATCTCGGTGATAACATCTGGCATCCTTTTTCTTGACCACCACGACCAAGCGACCATCAGGGAAGACATCGAGTGGATCATCGGTCTCGGTTCCGACATGACGCAGTTCATGAACTGCACACCCTACCCATGCACCGGCTTGTATGCAAGGCTCGCCGGGGAGGGAAGGCTCAAGGACATCCACTTTCGCTTCCACCATGGCGCGGGAGAACTGAACTGGAACCACCCGTACATCGTTGATCCAAAGGAACATGCCAACCTGCTGAAAGAAGCATTCAGAAGGAAGTACGAGGGCAGCGGCCCTGGCATCCTCAACATGGCCATCACCGCCATCCGGGGCTATGCGAAGGCCGAGGCCAATAGAACACGGAGGGAGGCGGAATCGCTTGTCTGGAACCCCGAGAGTCTGCAATACAAGAAGAGCGACCATCCTGCTGACGACGTGTTCATGCGCCAGAGGATCAGACGTCTTCAGAAGATCGCCTTGAACCTGCGCCCCATCCTGCTTCCCGCCCTCTTGTTCGCACCCAACAGGGCTGCCAGGATGAAGGCCTGGAATGCGTTGAGACTGTACGGGAAAGTCCTTGGCAGAGCCGGCCCGGGGGTGATCCTGAAGGGGATCTTCCTGGTATTCACGGGTTTCATGGAACAAGTCAAGCTGTGGTTCAGGAGAACGAGTGGGTACGAGGATATCGTTCACCAGCCTCCCAGTCGCAGGGTGGAGTACAGGATTCCTCGGTCAGGGTGAGATGGACTGCAAAGAAGTATAATGACCATCCAGCGTCGCTTCGCTCCGATCAGTGGCCGGATTGACCGGAATATACAAGCAAAGGGAGGTTATAATGGGAGTCCTTCACAACGGGAAAGAAAAGTTAGAAAATCTTATAAGAAAAACTAGAATTCAAAGGAGCGAGCAGAAAAAGAGTACACAAAGAAAGAGCGAAAAAAATAAGCTTATATTGCAGCTTACGATTCCTTCCCGTCGGGGAAGAAGAAAAAAATGATTACAGTCAATGATCTTGATTGAAAAAAAACAATTTAAGCTTTAAAGGAGTTAACAGTGAAAGAACTCGTTGAAATGATTGTCAAATCATTAGTGGACAAGCCAGACCAAGTGAAGGTTTCGCAATTAAACGGAGAACAGAGCTCAATCATCGAATTAAATGTTGCTCCGGAAGATGTAGGTAAGGTTATTGGGAAGCAGGGAAGAAACGTTCAGGCCATCAGAGTTATTTTGGGTGCTGCAGGAATGAAGCTGAAAAAGAGAATTAATCTCGAGATTATAGAAAAAAGATAACTTGGTCAGCATAGGGAAATGATTATCTGTTGGCGTTGATTAACGTTTGGCATGAGGGGGAAAAAGAGGAATCACCAAAAAAGGAAGCAAATCAATGACAAAAGAAAAAGAGAAAAGAGACAGAGAAAAAAAAGAAAAGGCGAAAAGAAAAAGAGAAAAAAGCGGGAAAGAGAAAAATAGAACTTCAAAGGATAAGAATTTCGTTTTCCGCTACGCTGGCTGAATAAGCGTTCATCCGCCGGTTTTACCTCGTCCCATCCTCAGGGATGATAAATCGTGACAAGATGGGATGTCAAATCGAGTCTAAAAATAGCGGAAGGCGGGCCAAGGAGCCGCGGGAAAGCTCAAGAACGCCGAACTCCCTGCTGCCTAAGTCGAAACGGAACTTCAGCTCGTTGGGGCCTATCAATCCTCTCAATTATGAAAGAAAATAATCAAGGGCAAGTCGGAGGGGGAAGGCAGAGAGCGGAGCCGGCGGCTAATTATCGATTTATAAAAGTGGTTTCTGAACGTCCAGGGCAACGAGGAGGGGGGAAGAAGGAGAGAGTGGCAAATCGAGACGCATAGATTAAAAGCGCATAAATTGTTCTCGTCTTGAATGCAAAATCTAAATAGAATGGAAAACTTCAGAGGCAATAATGAAAAAAAATATTAAGAAAAAGTTGAACCTTGAACTTAAACAAATCAAAGCTGATCTGAAAAAGCTAAAGAAAAGCAAAAAGCGAATGCAGTTGCTATGGTACAGAACGAAGAAGGAACATGTTGCACTAATAAAAGACCTTGATCAAAGGCTGAAGGCGATAAAGAAGAGCGCAGCTAAGAAGACAACTCGAGTCAAAAAGTCGGCTATCAAGCCGCTTTCAACGAAAACCCGCAATAAAAAAACAATTCGCAAGGCTCTAACAAAAAAAGCTCGAGCAAAAAAGTCGGTTTCCAAGCCTGCAGGAAAAAAGGCCAGAACCAGGTTGCATATCAAGAAAAAATAGCTTGATTCTTAACGAGCGGTCGTTCCGAGTCAATTGAAGCTCGTCTCACTTCTTTCTCGAGCCTGTCCATAGAAATTCCATAGCTATCCTTCCTTTTTAAACGATCAGGCCGAAGTTCGAGAAGCATTAATATTAAGATTCGTACGTAATCAGTAGGTCGGAGGTTCGATTCCTCTCGCTGGCTCTCTTTTTAGCTTTTCCGTCTCTTCGAAAAATAAACGTTATAGCTGATCAAAAGGACGAGAATGACGATGATCGTCGCCCACATGCGTCCTTCCGGCAGCCAATAAAACACATTTTTGCTCACGGGGCTGTCATACGGCGCGTTTTTTTCAATAAGAGATTCCGCCACGGCTGTTTTTTCTTTCGGCCATTCGTATCCCGAGGCTAGAAGCGTTTCACCGAAATATTTCTCAAGGATAAGATTTTCCTTGGAAGCGATGAAAAGATTGTCTTTCTTCGCGGCCAGCTTGTCCGTTGTTTGCCCCAATTCGAACCGTTTGTCCCGCCGGAAAAGATGGACGCGCATTTCGTGAAGGAAGGGAAAGCTCACAGTCGTGTGATTTTTTAGAAATTCGTCGTAGCTCTTGTCCTTCCAGTCGATGAGGATCTTCCCGTATGCGGCGGCCTGTTCTTTGTCCGTTTTCTTGAGCCAGGACACGGTCAGCCGCGAATAAAATGACCCGATCTCCGGATCTTCGTGCTTGAGGATCGTTTCGCGCATCGGCTCTTGTTTTTCTAGGGGGGCCAGGAACGGGAAGCGGCCGGCCCAGGCGGCCGTGCGCTCGGGCGTATTGGACATGCAAGCTCCTAAGAGGAGAAGGTTTGCGGCGATTAAGATCGAAACGATCCGGACGGATTTCGGCGCGATTTTCGCCGATCTCGGTTTTAGTCGGACCCCTTTCCAGAGGGCGATGAGAATCAACCCGACGGCCAGGGCGTTCATTCCGACGTCCGCCATGTCCCAGTAACGGTCGGGCGTGATCCATTGAACGATTTCATCGATGATGCCGACGAGCGCGCCCGAAAAAAACGCCGCCCAATAGACGGACCCGTCGGGAATTGAAAAACGCCAGGCCCGGAATAGAAGGCAGCCGAGAAGTCCGTATTCGAGATAATGAGCGCCTTCGAAGGGGTTTTTAATGCGGGTCAGGCCAATATAGAAATAAAGCGCCACGCTGGCCACAAGCCAGATATATTGAGAGGCTATCCTTATTTTCAGACGAAAAATTAGAACATAGAGGACAACGAGGAACGTAGCCGCGACAACCGTTAAGAGGAGGATGATGAAAAAGGCGGCGCCGAAATGCTTGGACGTAAAGGCCTGGATCGCCCTGGCGAACGGGACGACAAAAAAGATCGCCAGAGCGCAAAGAGCGACCCAGAGCCAGGCCAGGAGCTTTTTTGCCATTGTCTTTAGCCTGAATTATTCATAAATTGCTACGTTTCCTCGAGAAGAGTATTTGCAGATGGCGCCGAATTCAAGAAGAGGGGGACACGATCCCAAATTCCGGAGAATTTGGGTCATGTCCCCGAATTCGGCACCGTCTGCAAATTCACAACCGGGAGAGATAACGTAATTCATGAATAATTCAGATTAGAGCGATTGTAATCAATTCATTCAAAAAATGGAATATCTATCCGGAAGTGGCGTATTATTATTGGATGATCATCATGGGGCGCTTCCTTGAAGCAGGAGACAAGGCTTCGAATCTGTGATATTAATCCCCCTACCCCCTTGGTCAATCAAGGGGGATTAAAAGGTATGGAGGATCGTATGAGTAAAAATCAGCCCATCGCGTTTTTCATGGCCGCATTTTTGGCCCTTTCAGGGGCCGGGTTTGCCCAGGAAGCCAAGGAGATCCAGGCCGCGAGCAGGATCGCCTCTGTAACCATTTATCCCGACCGGGCGACGATCGTCCGCGAGGCCGATTTCAAGCTGGCGCCGGGGACGCAGTCCATCGTTTTCAGCGGGCTCCCGACGACCCTCCTTTCGAATTCCTTGCGAGCGGCGGGCCGCGGAACGGCCGCCGTCAAGATCCTCGGCATCGAGGTCGGCAGCGAATTCCTCGATACGGCGCTCCTTCCGGAAGTCAAAAAGCTCCAGGCCGATATCGACAACCAGCAGTTCCTCATCGACAGGATCAAAAACGAGGTCGAGACAATCGAAGCTCAGCAAAAATTCCTGCTCTCCATCCAGGCTTCGACGGCGGTCAAAGCGTCCGAGCAGGTCGGGCAGGGAAAAGCGGATATTCAGAGCTGGGAAAAGGTCATAGATTTTATCGGGGCTAAGATGCAGGCATTGAAAGAGAAGGAACTCGGCAAGCTCAAGGAATTAAGGGCCTATGAAGCTCAGCTCGACGCCCTCAAGAAGAAGCTCGATTCGATCAAGCCCTCGCGGCCGAAGGAATCCAGGAACGTCGCCGTGCTCATCGAGGCGAGCCAGGGGGGCGACTTCAAGCTCAATCTTGCCTACACGGTGACGAACGCAAGGTGGGCGCCGCTTTACACGATGCGCGCCCTTCCCGATACGGGCGAGATCGAATTGACCGTCACCGGCCTCATCCAGCAGCGGAGCGGCGAGAATTGGGAAGGCGTGAAGGCGCAGCTCTCGACGTCGTCACCGGCGCTTGAAAGTCAGCCGGGCGAGCTCAACCCGTGGACGCTCGATATTTTCGTGCCTCGGCCGGTCTATAAGAGCGCGGCAAGGGTCGCCGAACCGCCGGCTGCGGTCGGCGGAGTTGCCCGCGAAGAATCCGTCATGGCCCCGCCTCCACAACCCCGTGAGGCCGAGCTCGATACGGCCGCTATCTTGGAAACGGGAATTCATCTGAATTTTGAGATCAAGCGGGCCGTGGATATTCCGAGCGACGGCGCGCCGCACAAGGTTCCGATCGACGCCCAGAAGCTCAAAGTCAAGTTCGACTATGTCACTGTCCCGAAGCTCAAGGAGATGATGTTTTTGCGCGGGAGCCTGAAAAATACCCTGCCGTATCCGCTCTTGCCGGGAAATGCGGACTTGTTCATCGTCCAGGATTTTGTCGGGACCACTCAGCTTCCGCACGTCGCGGCGAACGACGAAGCCAAGATGTATTTCGGCGAAGATCGGCAGATCAAGGTCACCTATGAACAGGTGAAGCGCGAGAAAATCGGCGCGGCGTTCCTGGGAAAGACCGCAAAGCTGCGGCTCGTATATAAGATCACGGTCCAGAACCTGCGGAAGACGCCGGCCGATATCGAAGTGACGGACCAGCTGCCGGTGAGCCAGAACAGCAAGATCGAGGTCAAGGATGTCAATCTCCAGCCCGCGCCGTCGAAAAAGGACGACAGGGGAATTCTGACCTGGACGCTGACGCTCGCCCCGCAGGAGAAAAAAGAGATCATCCTCGATTTCACGATCGAATACCCCAAGGACGCGACGATCATCGGGATTTGATTTTCACCGAAGTTCGAGCGAGCGGACTTGTGTTTTATCCCCGGCTTTCATGACCAGCGAGTAGCTTCCAGGCTTAGGGCCGCGAGGTTCCTATCGATATTTTTGAATCCCGATATTTCCCCATTCGCCTACTTCACCCGCTTCAAAACCCCCGTCGAATAACATTCGAAATCCTTGGCCGGCACGGCGAGATCAAAGGTCATCTGGAACTCGTTCGGATTCAATATCTTATACGTCAGCCGCGCTTTGAATTCCGGGGGGAGATTCTCGAGCTGCTCGCTGACGAAAATGAATGTTTTTCCCTCGTCCAGGATCTTTTTACAGATATACTGGTTGACGAATCCCTCGACATAGAACTGCCGGAACACATAGAACTTCCGCGCCTGGTCATAACTGAAAAGGCCCATGTCTTCGTGAAGCTCGCCCTTCGGGTTCTTCTCCTGGGGGTCGAAGCGCGCTTCATTCTTCACTTGAAGAAATTTGCCGCGCAGAACGAATTGGTATTCCTGCTTTCCCTTGGAAACGCCGTTTTTCCCTTCGCCCTGGCCTTGCCACTTGCCGACGAAGTATTTGAATGGTGCCCAGACATCGGGCTCTTTTGGCTGCGGACTCTGCGTTTGGCTGAATATGAGAATAGGGAAGACGAACATTGCGGCCATGATAACGTCGAAATATTTTTTCCATTTGGCCAAGAAATTCTCTTGCAGGACCTTGTTCATATCCCTATTATATATGAAAAAAGGAGCATCTCCTATGTATGACTTCAGCCAAAGGAAACCCGAAATTCATCCTGAGACATTCATCGCCGACGGCGTCCGCATCGTCGGCCGCGTGGTCTTGAAAGAAGGCGCGAGCATCTGGTACAACAGCGTACTGCGCGCCGACATCGCCGACATTATCATCGGCCGTAACACCAATATCCAAGATCATTGCACTGTTCATGTAGATTTCGATGAGAATACAGTTTTAGGCGATAATGTAACCGTCGGCCACGGCGTCATCCTTCACGCCTGCACGATCGAAGACAATTGCATCATCGGGATGGGCTCCATCATCCTCAACGGCGCGGTCATTCCGAAAAATTCCGTCGTCGCCGCCGGCTCGCTCGTCCCGCCTCGAAAGAAGTATTCCGAAGGCTCGCTCATCCTGGGCTCCCCGGCCAAAGTCGTCCGCAAACTCAGCGGGGAGGAGGTTGGCCGCCACGCCGAGCACGCCGCTGACTATGTCGCCTTCTGGAGGACGTATGGAACGAAGGGCATCGGCGTGTACAGAAAATAGAGGGACGCGATTGACCAGGCGTAATCGCTCTGCCCCTCCCTTGACATCCCCCTAACCGCGCGTTATATTCATCTCTGTAACGCCCAGGGGGTGCGTTGGCATGGAAAAATTCATCGGGACCAAGCTTCGCAAAGCCCGGGAAGCCCTCGGCCATAGCCAAGCATCTTTCAGCCGCATTCTCGGCATCTCCTCCGAATACATCTCCCTCCTCGAATCCGGAAAGCGCACGCCGTCCTTTCCCATGCTTCAGAAGATCGCCTCATTCCTAAACCGCGACATCGCCCACTTTTTCCAAGAAAAACCAGTCCCTCCCGACACCTTCACCCTCCTTTTCCGCGCCGAAGCCGTGGACGACCGCGCCCGAGATGAGCTCCAGAAATTCCGTCGCTACTGCGATGATTATTTGCGCCTCGAAACCGTCACCGGGCGCCATCTCGAGCTCGGCCCGCTCTATGCCCCGTCGATCACACCCGACCGGATGGCCGTCGAAGAGCGCCGCCGCCTCGGCCTCGGCGAGGAGCCCATCCGCGACATCTTCGCCCTTCTTGAGGCGAACGGCTGCCGCGTCCTGCGCCTGCCCATGCCCGAGGACTCAAAGGTAAGCGGCGTCTTCATCTACCTCGAACATAAAGAAGCCGCCTTTACCCTCGTCAACTCCGGCCAGTCGCTCGGACGCCAGGCCTTCAGCGCCGCCCACGAATATTGCCATTATCTTAAGGACCGCAACGAAGGGCCGGTCATCGACAACCCCGATGTCTTTATTGACGAATATGTCGAGCTCTATCATCCGCGCGAGCAGTTCGCTCAGATGTTCGCTGCGCGCTTCCTGATGCCTCCATCCAAAGTCCGGGAGATCATCGAAAAGGACTTCCGCTCCCAGCGCCTGACATTTGACCAGGTCCTCTACCTCAAGCGCTACTTCGGCGTGAGCACGCCGGCCATGCTCCGCACGCTGCGGAACATGGGATACGTCTCGCGCGTCCAGTTCGGCGAATACGTCAAGCTCGATCCCGATAAGCGAGAGAAGGAGATTTTCGGAAATGTGGCCGATTCGAACGGGGGAGGGGCTAGTCTGGTGGCGGGGAAAGTGGAAGGCCTGCTCACGAAGATCAAAAAGCGGGCCATTCCGTCCGACCGCTTCAAGCTCCTTCAGGTCGAGGCCGCGCGGAAGATCACCCGGGACAAGAAGCTGCCGAAGGCCATCCAAAAGACGCTGCCGACGGCCGAGTAACATGGGGAAAAAGGAGGGGGACATGGACGAAAAATCGGTGATAGGGATCCGAATTCCCTTCCATTCGGTACGTGTCTCCGATTTTTTCCGGTTGCATGTCCCGGTCAATTTGGAGGGGGGACCGCTCGTCATTCAAAGAATAAAGGGGTAAGACATGAATAAAGCCGTAAAATTTCTTATCTATTTTCTCATCTTCGATATCATCGTCATTGGCGGCTATTTCGGGTTCAAAGCCCTGAAGGGCGGCGGCAAATCCGGGCTCGATGACTATCAATGGATTACCATCGATGAGGCCTATATGCCGAAAGACGCCGTCGAAGAGTTCATCAAGAATGACGCCGTCGGGCGAGGCTCGCTGCCCGTCTATATTAAAAACTATGGCCACGACGCGAAGATCCTGAAGGGATTCAAAGGCAAGCAATTCGCCTCGCCGAGCGAGACCGTGCTGGGGATGTTCTTCAAAGGCCTCGACGACTGGATGATTGTCGATATCAAATACAAGAATGAGAAGGAGCAGGACATTCAGCGCACCGTGCTTTACATTTTTGCCAACAAGCAATGGACCGTCGGCGACAGCGGGACGCTGATGAAGTGATGAATTCCCTTGGACAAGAATTTAGGCGAAGCCTTCGAAGAATATAATAAAATTAGATACGCCTGAGAGTGGAATTGTGTACAAATTCCCCTCGGGTGTCGATATCCAAGATTTTTAGGCTCTCATTTTTTTCGATCACTAGAAGATTTTGAGAATCGGATTGCTTTTGATACTATTTAAGCGCAAAAAGGAGGCCTTATGCCCGCCTATTCCAATTCATCGCTGGGAACCTTCGAGGAATGCCCGCTGAAATATCGCTTCGCCTATGTCGACCGGATCAGAATCCCGGAAGAAGGGATCGAGGCGTTCCTCGGCTCGCGCTTCCATGAAGTGATGGAAAAGCTTTACCGGGAATTGCCCTACAAGAAGAACACTCTGGACGAGCTTCTAGCGTATTTCGACGCTCTGTGGGACAAGGAGTTTCACGAGGACGTGACGATCGTCAACCCCGATAAGACGGCCGAGGATTATAAGAAGCTGGGCCGAAAGTTCATCGAGGATTATTACAGTCACTATGATCCTTTCGACAAGAGCCGGGTCCTTGGGCTGGAGCGCCGGTTCTCCGTGGACCTCGACGGGACGGGCCGGTATCTGATCAAGGGCGTCATCGACCGCCTGGCCCAGGCACCGGATGGGACGTATGAGATCCACGATTACAAGACCTCGAGCAGTCTTCCCGAACAGAAAAAGATGGGCGAGGACCGCCAGCTCGCTCTCTACCAGATCGGCGTGGAAAACATGTGGAACGATGTCCGGGCGGTCAGGCTCGTCTGGCATTTCGTCGCCTTCGATAAAGAATTAACCTCGGAGAGGACGCCGGACGAGCTCGAGCGGGTGAAGGCGGATGTGAAACGGCTCATCGACGAGATCGAGAGCAGGCCTCCGGACGGGTATGAGCCGCGAGAGAGCGCCCTGTGCGATTGGTGTGGATTCTGGGCCACCTGTCCGCTTAAAAAGCATCTGGCGAAGGTCGAAGGATTGCCGCCGAATGAATATTTGAAAGAAGAGGGCGTGAAGCTTGTGAATAAGTACGCGGCACTGGACACGGAGAAAAAGAAGCTAAAAGGCCAAATCGAGTCGATTGAGGCGGAGATGGACGAGATCAAAGATGCCGCCATTGCGTATTCCGAGAGAGAAGGGGCGAAGGTCCTCAAGGGGAGCGGCCATTTGTTGAAGATCTCGGACAAGCAGCAGATCTCCTCTCCCGGAAAAGGGAGCAAGGAACGGGCCGAGCTCGAGAAGATTATGAGGGAAGCGGGAGTCTGGGACGACGTGGCCGGGCTCGATCCCTATGCCCTGGCCCGGGCGGTGAATGAGAAGAAGTGGGACGCGGCGCTCGTCGAGCGGATCATGCCCTTTTTGACGGTCGAGAAGAAATATACGGTGACGCTGTCCGAGATCAAGGAGGAGGAGAGATAAGGCCGCGTTTTATTTAAGGACTTAGTCTGAATTATTCATGAATTACGTTGTATCTCCAGATTCTGAATTTACAGATGAGCGCCGAATTCAAGACGAGGGGGACACGATCCCAAATTCCGGAGAATTTGGGTCATGTCCCCGAATTCGGCGCCATCTGCGACTTCTCTTCTCGAGGAAACGGCGCAATTTATGAATAATTCAGGTTAGTTGCCTAGCCGGAAGGTGATCTTCTTCGTCTTGGAGATCGTCACCCGGCCGCCGATGGGCACGGCCATCAGGTCGCGGGTGATGTTGTGGCCGAAGTTCGAGACGGCCAGGATCGGCAGGGGATAGCCCTGCTTTCGCCGGGCGCGGATCATGTCCCGCAGATACGTCAGGATGAACTTCAGCGCGTCTCTCTGGTTTTTCTCGTAATTGTGATTCTTGCTGTATTGACACATGGACCCGATGACGATTCCCCGGATTTTTTGGAGCACGTGGTGCCGTCGGAGGGCCGCCAGCAGCCGGTGCAGGTCTTCGACGTCGACCTGGATGTCCTCGATGAAGAGGATGTGCCGCTTCCAGTAGAATTTAGGCGGTTTCTCGCGGTTCAGGAAGTTCACGAAGGTAGACAGGTTGCCGCCGATCGGGATCCCGGAGAGCCGGCGCGGCGGGGGAGGCGTGATCCAGCGCTTTCCTTGATAGTGGATCTCCCCGCCCTGGATGAGGGGGAAGATCTTTTTTGAATTGCTTTTGCCGAGCTTGAGCGTTGGGAAGTAGATGACGGGCACGCGGGCGTGGTAATAGATCTCGCTGAGGAGGAACGTGAAGTCCGAAAAGCCGATGAAGATCGGACGGTGGTTCCGGATGACCCGGTAATCGATCTTGTCGATTTTGAAGGCCAGGTCCTCGGCGCCCGTGCCGCCGGCCACGGAAATGACAAGGTCGTAGTCGCGGATAAGCGCCTTGAAGTTTGCGGAACGATCGTCCGCCGAGGCCGTCACGTGGTCGATCTGCTCGTCCATAGAGAACAGGAACGGGCTGAAATAGACCTCCTCGGCGCCCAGTCCTTTTCGGATGAGGTTCGCCGTCCGGTTGAGCGTGCTTTTTGCGTTGCGGGGAAGACAGGTGGACGGAGCGATGAAAGCGACTTTTTGAATGGACTTTTCGGGCATGGCTTTTAGAAAGTGAATAGCCTAACAGAAATGGATTTTTGTATCAATGGCTGGAGGCGGGGAGAAATGAGCCAAAGACATGCTATCTTATTGATATTATTATAGATAAAAATTGTTTATGCGGATAATAATAAAATTTAGCCCCGGGACATGCCCCCCTCGCTCTAAAAGCCAAAAATGCTCGTAAATATAATATAATCAATCAGTTCTTTGCCACTTTAGTATTTTTCTTTTTTATTAATCCGATTAAAGAGCTGATTTGCTTTTTCCACATCCAAAGTTCTAAGGATTTTGGACTCCTCCAATGCAGAACCCTTGTCACCGATTTCGAGCCAGGCGGCGCCAAGA
>Ga0256868_10001254_pt1 | contig 14028 bp, 16 predicted proteins | sample RVTome_13_FD_187341 | JGI IMG/M metagenome (GOLD analysis project Ga0256868, IMG submission 187341) | Soil microbial communities from uranium-contaminated site in the Upper Colorado River Basin, Wyoming, United States - RVT92D227 HiSeq ... | reverse complement strand
AAGACATAGGCCTTCTCCAAGAGACCGAGATCTGCTGAGGGACTATAGGATTCGACCTGTTCCGCTATCTCGTTAAATCTAAGCATTTGTACCTATGACCAAAGGGTCACCTCCGGTATTATATGCTTTGCCCTAGCAAAGGGCAAGACGCCCATCAGACCAACCAAAGCCCCATGATGCAGCAGATCTTGCGATTGCTTGCAGATCAACGGTATGATAAGAGATGACGTATCTAAAAAAGGAGCCGACATGGCATCAATGATCTTCTGCCCGCAGTGCGGTCGGCAGCTGGCAGTACATCTCATTGGTGGGCGTGAACGTCCACACTGCGCTCCTGAAGGAGGCGGCTGCGGATTTATCGATTTTGGGCGGCATTCGCTCGGAGTCGGGGGTATCGTCATGAACACCAATGCCGCTGGTCAACGCGCAATCCTCCTCATCCAGCGCAACCAGGAACCAAACCGCGGCCATTGGACCCTGCCGGGAGGGTTTGTCGAAAGCGAGGAAACGGCAGAAGCCGCGGTTGTTCGTGAAGTGCAGGAGGAAACCGGTCTGCACTGCGCGATCGTCGGTCTCGTTGGATTTCGCAACCGGCCTGATCCCGACGTCAATACCAGCTATGCGGTATTCCTCCTCCACATGATCTCCGGGGAGCTTATCCAAGGACCCACTGACGAGATCATCCAGAGGGGCCTTTATACCCTCACCCAGGTGCAGACGATGGATCTCCTGACGCCGCTGTCTCGGAAACTTGCGGTTGCTGCCCTCACCGATTGCCTCTGCATCTTGCATGCCGTCACCGTTCCTGGTATGTATGGTCGTCCACCTGTGACGCTCTTTATATGAAGAGGAATAGAAGAACAGAAACAATAATTTAATTGATGTCATGCCGCATCATGCACGGTGGCAGCGAGACAAAGACTCCGCAGTGAGAAATACGAAAAGCGCTCTGAGCCGCCTTTCCTTCCTTTTCGATAGCTATGATTAAGTCTCATAGCTAAAAAAGGCATTGACTCGCTGGCGCAAATATGTTAAGGCAAGGCATCTCATAGTGCAGAGTGATATCTTTGCAGGTTTAGAAGGTTATTTCCTCAAAGAGAAGCCCTCGGGAAAGGAGGCAGCCCAACGTAAGCGAAGAGCAACGATTGCAAGGATGCCGGAGATCATTGTAGTTGCTGCCATACAAGCAATGGCCTTAAAACTTCCTAAAAATGAGACAAAATGAGCTATTTACCAGGGCAGCTATTGGTGTTTTCGTGTGGGCTGTTCTGTTATCTGCGCAGGTTGCCTTTACGGCTGGGGAAGTGACCCTTGTGGGAATGGTAACCGAGCAGGGAATAGTGACATACGATGGCCAGGTTTACGCTGTCGTGGAGAACAACATGGGCAAGGAGGTAATGAGGCTTCTTAATAGAAAAGTAGAAGTAATAGGCAAAATCGTGGAAAGGGGTGATGGGAGGAAAAGTATTGAAATAAGTAACTATGGGATATCAGAGTAACGATCACAAAAAAAGAATAAAAAAACAAAGGAGGTAACACGTTATGAAAAAGATCATGGCCGTAGCACTCGCACTCTTCGTTTTTGCAGCATTCAGCTTTTTAGCCGGTTGTAAGAAGGCTGAGCAGCCAGCTCCTCCTGCCGAGCCTGCCAAAGAGGCACCTGCACCAACAAAGTAGTGCTGACAGCAACGCCATGAAGGCTTTACCTATGAGCTTTAGGCACCTTCATGGCGTTGTGTTTTATCTTATCTGCGCAGTTCGAGAAGAGATAATCCTTTAGAGATCAAAGGCCGCGCCTAAGTCGACGGAATTTATAAGCTGGAAGCGCGGTGTCATCCCCTCGTCGTCCGTCTCTAGATTTTTTCACCGATACCCCTCTTCGGCACCCTTTCAAAAAGCTTCAAGAAGACGATGCCGAATAAAAATCCCCCGATATGGGCAGCCCAGGCAATCCCGCCGGGTTGCCCCGAAGTCCCCGCGGCGATCAAAAACTGAAAGAGGAACCAGATGCCGAGAAAGATGAAAGCAGGCACTTCAATAAAAGTGAAGAAGAAAAAGAGGGGGAGTAGGGTCAGTATCTTTGCCCGCGGATAGAGTATCAGGTATGCCCCCATCACGCCTGCGATCGCGCCGCTGGCGCCGATGGTGGGTACGTTCGAATGCCAGTTGAGAACAAGATGAGAGGCCCCCGCTGCCAGGCCGCAGAGCACATAGAAGACGAGGTAGCGAATATGCCCAAGCCGCCCTTCTACGTTGTCCCCGAAGATGTAGAGGAACCACATATTACCCACAAGGTGCAGAAACCCGCCATGCAAGAACAAAGAGGTAAGAAAGGGGAGCATCTGTTGGCTTGTGGTGAAGTGTGCAGCAACGTGCGCTTCGGCGTAGCGGGCAGGGACAAGACCGTAGAGATAGATGAATTCACGAAGTCCTCGCCCCTGGAGCAATTCGATGATAAACGCCAGTACGGTGACGGCAATGATGCCGACGTTGATAACAGGAAATCTTTCAGATCGATTGGTATCGCGAATCGGTATCATGACGTTATAAGGCTAACAAAGTATCCGGGCACAGTCAATGATATGGCTTGTCACCTTGTCCTCTTTATGTGAAAGGAATATCTCGATTATTAAGAGGCGAGTGACAAAAAATGCTCCATGGCAAGTACCAGAGGCGTTTCTCAGCCATTGACAGTTTCCTGGGCTTGTGCTATTTCTCCAGAACATTTCGAGGGAGCGAGACTTGAGCTTTTCCTCTGCAAGGTTTTACAAGAAAACACCTCCCCACATAATTGAGGCAGTAAAAGGACGTGAATATTCGGCGGGGCAAGAGAAAAATGGCCGTGCGGTTTATTATGTGTTTTATGCGGGGCTGAGGCGTACGATGAGGTAGCCAGAACGCTTCTGCAAGACGTTTACCCAGGACACGAGGGGGGTGCTGTAAGAGGGGTCGCCTCTTTGAGGAGGGGCGCGGAATGGAAGGCAACGAAAAGACCAAGGAGCAGCTCCTCAATACCTTAGAAAAAATGCGTCGCGGCATTGCTGAACCTGAGGCTTCAGAGATTGAGCTCACAGGGGTGCAGGAGGGGCTTAGGGCTGAAAAGGAAAAATTTCAGACCCTCGTAGAAGAAGCTCCGCTGGCGGTTGCCCTCATCGGGGAAGACGGTCATTATAAATACGTCAACTCCAAGTTCACCGAGATCTTCGGCTATACCCTGGAAGATATCCCCACAGGACGAGAATGGTTCCAGAAGGCGTATCCCCATGAGGAATATCGTAAACACGTAGTTTCTACTTGGCTCAACGATCTGAAACATGCAAAGCGAGGTGAGCCGAGGCCCCGCACATTTACAGTGAGATGTAGAAACGGTTCGGATAAAATGATTTATTTTATACCAGTTCTGATGGAGTCTGAAGATCATTGTATCATTTACGAAGATATTACGAAGCGCGAGCTGGCGGAGGGAGAGCTCAAGAAACACAAAGAGCTCCTCGAGGAACTGGTGAAAGAGCGTACCGTCGAAATCACGAGAGCAAATAAAGAGTTACAACAGGAGATTACAGAGCGCAGGCGAGCTGAAGAAACGCTCAGATCCCTGCACTCGGAACTTCAGGCAAAGAAGGATTCGCTGGAGCTTCTGAATACTATTGCCGATAGGGCGTATGGCTCCCTCGACCTCCAGACGGTGGCTGAACAGGCTGTTGCCTCGATGATGAATTACCGTCAATCCCCTTTCGTTGGTATTTTCTCGTTGAACGAAGAAGCACGGCGTCTCGAAGTGCTCTATTCCATTGGGCTCAGTGAAGAGGTGCGCCGAGAGATAACAAAAGTGCCGCTCACCGAAGGTCCGAACGGCCTTGCGATCGCTCGACGGATGATTGTTACCACGAATGCAATAATGCACGATGATCTCGTTGAGACCGATGTAAAGAAGGACCTGCTGAGCAAGGGATTCAAGGGGCTCATATCGGTCCCCTTGCTCTTTCAGGATCGAGTCTTAGGGGTAATCAATCTCTTTTTTAAAGAGGAAACGCCCGTCCTGACAGATCTTGAGCAAAAAACCCTCATGAATATTGGCAAAACCATCGGCTTGGCCATGGCCAATGCCCAATACGTCGCCCAAATCAAGGCAGAGATCACGGAGCGCAAGCATGCGGAGGAGGCACTGAGAGAATCTGAAACCCGTCTCCGGAAACTCTTTGAGGCAATGCCAGAAGCCGTTATGATCCACGACGAAGCGGGTACTATTCTCCATATCAATGATGTGGGGGCAAAAAGACTTGAATGGACTGTGAAAGATTTGGTGGGGAAGAATCTGCGGGAAATTATAAAGATCGAAAACGCTGCCTTAATTCCCGATCACGTCAGAATAGCCCGCACGAATGGCTCGTGCAGCTTCGAAACAACATACATATCGCGTACCGGACGCGCTATCGTAGCCGAAGTGAATGAGAGCCCTATCGAGCTGGAGGGGAAGGGCGTCATCCTGAGTGTCGCACGCGACATCACCGAGCGCAAGCGCGCAGAACGGCAGCTTGCTTATATAGCCACTCATGACGCGCTAACCGGTTTGCCCAACCGCGTACTGTTCAGCGACCGCCTCAATCTTGCCTTGGCGCAGGCCCAGCGGCACCAGCAAAGGCTTGCCGTACTGCTGCTCGACCTGGATCGATTCAAGGACATTAACGATACACTGGGGCACAGCGTAGGAGATCAGTTCCTGCGCGTTACCGGCAAGCGCCTCAAGGGGCTCTTGCGCAAGAGCGACACCCTGGCTCGCATGGGGGGGGATGAATTCTTGTTTTTAGTGACGGAGATAGCTCAATCAGAGAACGCAACTGAGGTTGCGCGAAAAATCCTTGAATCATTTCAAGAGCCTTTTTCGGTTGAGGATCATGAACTCCGCACCACTGCCAGCATAGGGGTTACCATCTTTCCCGATGATGGCTCGGATGCGGATACCCTGCTCAAAAATGCCGACATCGCCATGTATAGTGCCAAACAAAGAGGCAGGAATAACTATCAGCGTTACACATCGACTCTATAAACAGAAACACCAGAGTAGGCAGTAGCTTTCGGCCCTTTCTTTGCTCCATCTGTAAAACATACGATCAAACAATAACTGGGAGAGGGTATATGAAACATCTCAGGTGGCAGATCCTTTTGGCCTCATTGCTTATTTTTTTATCGGCGATCCTTTATCTTATCCACTATGCGATCTTCAAGGATGCTCATCATATCTTCCTCTACCTGCTCGGTGACATAGCCTTTGTCCCTATCGAGGTCTTGCTGGTAACCGTGATCATCCATCAGGTGTTGAGCGCACGGGAAAAACACGCCCGGATGGAGAAGCTCAATATGGTCATAGGGGCATTTTTCAGCGAGGTGGGGACAAAATTGCTCACCTATCTTTCCGACTGGGATCCGAAGCTTGGCAAAATCAGAACTGATCTCATCGTGAGAGACAATTGGTCTCCACGAGAATTCTCAGAGGTGAGTAGGCGCCTTAAGACCTACGATTATACTGTCGACATTCACAAGGCAGACCTCGACGGGTTACGCAAATTTCTCGGGGCAAGGCTCGATTTTTTGGTGCGACTCCTGGAGAACCCGATGCTGTTGGAGCATGAGTCTTTTACCGACCTCCTGTGGGCGGTCTTTCACCTCGCCGAGGAACTCGCTGCGAGGGAGAGTTTTAGTCGGCTGCCAGATACCGACTATAAGCACCTCGCCGGTGACATCCACAGGATATACGTCTTGTTGGTTCATCAATGGCTGATTTACATGGAACATCTCAAAGATAACTTCCCCTATCTTTTCTCCTTAGCTATGAGAACAAACCCCTTTGATCGAGAGGCGTCGCCAGTATTGCAGTAGCCTGCTATCGTGAGACAAGCAAAGATGAAAGGCCCATGTAGAAGAGAGCAGGAGAAACAAGATAGAGGGGGCTTGGATGACGGTGCCATCACCTGTCTTGCCAGACGTTTCTTGACATAGTAAACGGGCAGGCTATGCTTTAATAAGGAGCAGAGAGATGAAGAGGGTTTTTTTGAGGTTCATCAAGGGCAAAAGGATGCCCCATTCCATCCTGGCTATCGCAGGGCTCGTGCTGTTGGCTGGGATCATCCTCTTTGCTGCCGGCTGTTATGAGACCGATGTCGAGATTGTCAGCGCCTCCTCAGCAGTTTCAGTATACGGTTTACCCGGGACCTATAATAAAGAAAAGGGGGGAACGATGATCATCTCCGCTGTTCCTCTCAGCAATGACTACCGCTTCCGAGATGTAGGCAAGGATAACAAGGCCTCGACAGGTTACCTGCGTGCGGTCCCCTTACAGGGGAATATCTACATCGTCCAGGCCAAGTATGACGACGATCCCGTCTATTATCTGGGCTTTTATCAATTTATCTACGACTCCAGTGGAGCACATTATAAACCAATGGAACCCACTGCGTCGGAGAAAGACTTCGATCAACTTGCCAAGCAATATGGCGTGACGATTGATTGGGAGACCTTTGATTTCGTTCCTTATTTAAAAGGTAGCTCCGGCAATATCATGGCCTTTCTCCGCGCGCACGCGAGCCTACCTTTTGCTCCCACTAAATAGAGCCGGCGCCACCTTTGTTCCCCTAAAAGCGGGGATTGACCGCTCAAATCCTCTTGGGCTAAAAATTCCACGAAAGGCGAAGCTTTTTCTTCCATTTGCCGAAAGGGCAAAAAGGAGGCAACGATGAAATCCCTTCGTAAAGAGCTCTGGTTTAATACCTCGACGCGGGTTGCCTTTATCAACATCACGAAGGACGTGAGGAAGGCGGTTAAAGAGAGCGGGGTTGGCGAGGGTCTCTGTCTCGTCAACGCCATGCACATTACCGCCAGCGTCTTTATCAATGACGACGAGTCAGGACTCCACCAGGACTACAAGGATTGGCTTGAGGAGCTTGCCCCCCATGAACCAATCGACCATTACCGTCACAATCGTACTGGCGAGAACAATGGCGATGCCCATCTGAAGCGCCAGATCATGGGACGTGAAGTTGTCGTCGCCGTCAGCGGAGGAGACCTCGACTTTGGTCCGTGGGAGCAGATCTTTTACGGAGAGTTCGACGGCAGACGCAAAAAGCGCGTGCTCATAAAGATCATCGGCGAATAAAACCCCTTTTTTGCTTGTAAGGCAATCCTTCCTGAGGCGGTACATAGGCAAGGGAGTAGCCTCCCCTATCCCGACCTTATCCCCGAAACCTGCAAACCGAATAGCATGTACATCACTAAAAGGAAAGGATCGCATTGACATGTCCTACCTTTATCTATTATAATTTCCCTGAAATATCATGCAAATATTTGCAAAAGGCTCGCTTACCGTATGCCTAAGAAGATCCTGATTAATGCCTCTTATCCTGAAGAAGTGCGGGTGGCGGTAGTAGAAGAGGGGGTGCTGGCTGATTTTAGCATCGAGACCTCCTCAAAGGAAAACGTCAAAGGCAATATCTACAAGGGGATCATCATCCAGATTGAACCCAGCTTTCAGGCCGCTTTTGTCGACTACGGGGCCGGCAAGAACGGTTTCCTTCCTTTTGATGAGATCAATCCCGAACTCTGGATTAGAAGGGATTTTTCCCACAAAAAAAAGGCAAAGATCCAGGACGTCCTGAGAAAAAACCAAGAGATCTTGATACAGGTTACGAGGGAAGAGATGGGGACCAAGGGGGCAGCTCTGAGCACGTATCTCTCGCTGCCCGGCAGGTATCTGGTTCTCATGCCCGGAAGCAGCAGCAGCGGGGTGTCGCGAAAGATCGAGGACGAGGCCCAACGAAAGAGATTGAAGCAGATCGTCAACCAATTCGACCTCCCCGCGGGGATGGGCTTCATCGTGCGCACGGCCGGAATGGATCGGAGCAAAAAGGAGTTGTCAGCCGACTTCCGCTATCTCATGCGCCTCTGGGAGACCATCAAGGCGCGCACCAAGGAGCTTTCCGCCCCCTCGTTGATCTATCAAGAGAGTGATGTGGTGGTAAAATCGATTCGAGAATATTTTGCCCCAGAGGTAAAAGAGGTAATCATTGACGAGGAGGGCGCCTCTATAAAGGCCAAAGAATTCTTTCAGGAGGTCATGCCCAAATATCGTCGCCGGGTCAAGCTCTATCAAGACGAAAAACCCCTCTTTTCCCGTTTCCAAATTGAACAGCAGATAGAACAGATCTATGCGAGCGAGGTCCCGCTGAGATCCGGGGGACGGATCTGTATTGATATCGCTGAGGCCCTCGTGGCCATCGATGTCAATTCCGGCCGCGTTGCCCAGGCCAAGGATATCGAAGAAGCCGCTTTGATCACGAATCTTGAGGCTGCCGAGGAGGTGGCCCACCAGCTCAGGCTGCGGGATATCGGAGGGTTGATCGTCATCGATTTTATCGACATGAAGTCCACTAAGCACAACCGCGAGGTGGAGAAAAAATTGCGCATCGCCTTTAAGAAGGACAGGGCCAAGGTAGATCTCTCCCGGGTATCCCGGTTCGGGATCGTAGAGCTATCCCGCCAACGCCTCAAATCTTCCCTGAGCGAGGGTGTCTACACCACCTGTCAGCATTGTCAGGGGCGGGGGAGGGTGCGATCCCCCGCATCGCTGGCCCTGGCCGTCCTCAGAAAGATCCAGGAAAAGGTGACCCAGGATGATTTCAAGATGGTCAAAAGCACCCTACCTAAAACAGCGGCGGAGTATCTCTTACATTACAAGAGAGACGACCTTAACGCCATCGAGAGAAAATATGGACTGCAGGTCGTCATCATCGGGCAGGAAGAGATGCCGGCGGGAGAGTTCAACCTTGATTTTGTAAAGGCGGATAAAGCCGCCGCTCCGATGGTGAATGGCGAGGATACGGAAAACAAGGAGAAGCCCTGGTACAAGCGCTTGTTGACCACGTAAGAACGGAAAAGGGCGCTTGACTTTAAAAGACTGGTACTTTAGAGTTAGCAGCTTGGCTCAAAAATAAGGCTACAGACGTCAGATGTTTGAAACGCTCTCACAACGCTTAGATCAGGTCTTTAAAAAACTCAAAGGCAGGGGCAAACTAACGGAGAAGGATGTCAAGGATGCCCTGCGTGAGGTGCGCCTCGCTCTCTTAGAAGCGGATGTCAACTATGCCGTCGTGAAGGATTTTATCTCACGGGCGGAGGAGAAGGCTGCGGGGCAAGAGGTCATGACGAGCCTCACCCCTGCCCAACAGGTGATCAAGATCGTCAATCAAGAGCTCATCGCCTTAATGGGCGGGGGAGAGGACAACGGTCTCAAGCTATCAGGCCCCTCCCCCCTCCCCATCATGTTGGTTGGGCTTCAGGGCTCAGGGAAAACGACAACGGCGGGCAAGCTGGCCGGCTATCTGCGGGATCATAAAAAACGCCGGCCGTATCTCGTCCCTGCCGACCCCTATCGACCAGCGGCTATCGAACAATTGAAGAAATTGAGCGAGGGCTTGGGAATCGATTGTTATTCCCCTGAGACAGATGAGGACCCCCTAGAGACCGTGGCCAAGGCCGTGGAGCAAGGCCGAGGCAAGGGCCTTGATACCCTCATCTTTGATACCGCAGGTCGGCTGCATATCGATGCGGAGCTGATGGCGGAGTTACGAGGGATAAAGGAATTGCTGAAGCCGCAGGAGATACTCCTCGTGGCCGATGCCATGACGGGCCAGGATGCGGTCAATGTGGCCAAGGGTTTCAACGACGCCCTCGGTATCACAGGGATCATTTTGACAAAACTGGACGGCGATGCACGGGGGGGTGCTGCCCTGTCCATCAAGGCGGTTACTCAAAGGCCGATCAAGTTCGTCGGCATCGGGGAGAAACTGGATGCCTGGGAGGTCTTTCACCCGGACAGGATGGCTTCCAGGATATTGGGGATGGGCGATGTCCTCACCCTGATAGAGAAGACCCAGGCGGCCTTTGACGAGCGCCAGGCCGAGGACTTAGAGAAGAAGCTGCGAAAGGATGAGTTCACGCTGGAGGATTTTCGCCAGCAACTGCATCAGATCAAGAAGATGGGGCCCCTGGAGGATATCTTGGGGATGATACCGGGGTTGGGGAAGCTCAAGGGGATCAAGGCCTTTCGTCCGGACGAGGGGCAGCTCGTGCGCCTGGAGGCCATCGTCAACTCCATGACCGCTACCGAAAGGAGAAATCCCCGTATCATCAACGGGAGCAGGAGACTTCGCGTCGCCAAAGGGAGCGGGACTACCGTTCAGGATGTCAACCGGCTTCTGAAACAGTTTGCGATGACGAAAAAGATGCTGAAGCAATTCAGCAAACGGGGAGGGAAAGGGATCTCTCCTACGATGTTCATGCGCTAATATCTTCTTTACGTTACACACTGATCAAGAAGGGAGGTGAAGACAAAGAGATGTCGGTAAAAATCAGGTTGTCGCGATTTGGGACGAACAAAAAACCGTTTTATCGTATTGTCGTGACCGATACCCGGGCTCCGCGGGATGGAAGGTTTATCGAGAAGATCGGCACCTACGATCCCAAACAGAACCCGCCGCGCATCACCGTTGACAAGGAAAAAGCAACGGAATGGCTTCAGAAGGGTGCGCGAGCTTCTACCACGGTGGCCCATCTGCTGAAGCGGGCAGGGGTTGCCGTGGACGTTTAAAAAGCAAGCTCAAGGTACGAGGACGGTCTCAGGGATGAGTCACAGAAGGAGGGCGGAACATGAAAGAGCTCATTGAATACATCGCCAAGGCTTTGGTGGACAATCCGGACGCGGTGAAGGTGACCGAAATCGAAGGTGAGAAAACATCCGTCATTGAACTCTCGGTGGCCAAAGAGGATTTGGGCAAGGTCATTGGCAAACAGGGTAGGACAGCCAGGTCTTTAAGGACCATTCTGAGCGCTGCCTCCACCAAGAACAATAAACGGGCCGTCCTTGAGATCTTAGAGTAGTCACAAGCCACAGGGCCGTGGGCGAAAACCGCATCGTCATCGGAAGGGTTTCCAGGCCCCATGGCACGCAAGGGGAGATCAGGATTGAATATTTCAATCCTGATGACCTTCAGTTTTTCTCCCGCTATCAAATGATATTTATCCAAGGGGATACAGGAAGTCCCCAAGCGTATCGGCCCCTCGCTGTCCGTCCCCATAAGAAGTTCGTCCTGGCCCATTTGGAGGGGGTCCGGACCAGGGCAGAGGCGGAGCAGTTGAGGGGGAAGGCGGTGCTTGTCGATGCCGCAGAGCTCCCGCCCCTCGATGCAGACGAATATTATTGGCAGGACATCCTGGGGATGCGGGTCGTGACGGAAGACGGAGGGAATGTGGGAACGATAACGGAGATCTTTCCCACAAGGAGCAACGATGTCTATGTGGTGCGGGAGGGAGAGAGGGAGGTTTTGATCCCCGCTATTAAAGAGGTAGTCGTTTCCATAGACACGAAGGCCCGCACGATGGTTATTCGCCCTCTTTTAGACGAAGATGATCTTTGACATCCTCACCCTCTTCCCCGAGATGTTTCTCTCCCCGTTGGAGGGGAGCATCATCGGGAAGGCCCGGGAAGCGTGCAAGGTCACCATCAACCTCTTCAACATCAGGGACTACGCGGAGGGGAAACACCGGGTGACTGATGATTATCCCTTCGGCGGCGGGAAGGGGATGATCATGAAACCGGAGCCCATCATCAGGGGGGTCGAGGCGCTACAAGCAAACAAGCCTACGGCACGGGTCATCCTGATGACCCCCCAGGGGACGCCGTTGCGTCAAGAGATGGTGAAACGACTTGCCCAACATGCACGTCTCATCATCATATGCGGGAGATATGAAGGGGTGGATGAGCGGGTGAGGGCCGTTGTCGATGAGGAGATCTCCATCGGCGATTACGTCCTCACGGGCGGGGAGCTGGCGGCCTTGGTGCTCGTCGATGCAGTTGCCCGCATGATCCCGGGGGTCCTCGGGGATGAGGAGGCAAGCGAGGACGACTCCTTCTCCAAGGGGTTGCTCGAATATCCTCACTATACCCGTCCCAGGGAGTTTGCAGGCAGGCGGGTCCCGGAGGTCCTCATCTCCGGAGACCATCAGGCCATCGAGCAATGGAGAAGAGCGGAGACCCTGCGCAGGACCTGGGAGAGGAGACCTGACTTGATCTCTCGGGCAAGGCTTTCCGATGAAGATCAAAGGATCCTCGAAAAACTCAATGGGACGTCAGGGACCGACTGAAGAGGTGGGCGACCTGGCCAAACCGAAGGTGGCCCTTTGGCCAGGGCCACCTATCTATATCGCCCTCCTGCATTATCCCGTCTATGACCGGCAGGAACGGGTGACTGCTACCGCCCTCACCACCCTCGATATCCATGATGTGGCCCGTCTGGCCCGGACCTATGGTCTAAAGGGTTTCTATGTGGTCACCCCCTTGCAATCGCAGCAGACCTTGGCCAGGCGGCTGATCGATCACTGGGTGACGGGAAGAGGGGCCGCATACAACCCCACGAGGATGGAGGCCCTCTCCCTCGTGCGGATCGCCGATGACCTGGAGGCGGTTGTAACGGGGATTGAGCAAGAAGAGGGCCGTAAGGCAAAGACGGTGGCGACAACGGCGAGGCGTTACGCCGGGTCTCGATCCTTTGGAGAAATAAAAAAACTCCTTTCCAAAAGGGGAGGTGCTCCCTATCTTATCCTCCTGGGCACAGGGTGGGGCTTGACACGCGAGGTGGCTGAGGGGGCGGATTATCTACTGGAACCGATAGGAGGAAAGGGGTATAATCACCTGTCCGTCAGAACGGCGGCTGCCATTATCTTAGATCGACTCTTGGGAGGAGTAGCACGATGAATGCCATAGAGAATTTGGAAAGAGAGTATCAGCGCATGGATATCCCTGCCTTCAAGTCCGGGGATACCGTCAAGGTCAATTTCAAGATCCAGGAAGGGGAGAAGGAACGCATCCAGGTATTTGAAGGGGTGGTTATTCGCAAGCGGCGCGGGAACACCAGAGCCACCTTCACGGTGAGAAAGGTCTCCTACGGCATCGGCGTGGAGAGGATCTTCCCCTTACACTCCCCTTATATCGACAAGATCGAGGTGGTGAACCGGGGGCGGGTCCGGCGCAGCCGACTCTACTACCTGCGCGGCCGGAAGGGGAAGGCGGCTCGCATTAAGGAGCAAAGACAGCAGTAAAATAAAGTGCCCCGTAGGAAGGCTACGGGGCAGGAGGGGTCGAGGATTCCCCCCTACTCCTGCTCCTTAAATTGTAAGTCTAAGGAAAGCAGGATGTCACAAAGTGACACATTCGGATATTTTGATTGATGGGGTGTCGTATAACGACAAAGGGTTCGAGTGAAAGTCTTTCAAATGACCAAATTATCACCCCGGCATGTTTTGTTGACCCCTTGACTCCTTGAACCCTGGAACCCTTTTCGGGGCGAAGAGTTAACGAAAGCCTTTGCCTAAAAACGATGGTTCAAGGCATAGAATAAGGCAAATGATACGCAAGGGCGATACATCAACCCTTGACCGAATATCCGTAGTAGAGGAGCTGATCAGCGCCCAGGGCTATCGCTTGATGGCGGGGGTGGATGAAGCAGGAAGGGGCCCTCTGGCTGGCCCCGTGGTAGCGGGCGCGGTTATCACCAGGCCGGGCGAGACGATTCCCGGGGTCCGCGACTCGAAGCTCCTTACCCCTCGCGAGCGAGAGCGGCTTTATCAGATCATTACCTCCCGTGCCCTCAGCTGGGGGGTGGGGATTGTGGGACCGCGGGAGATCGAAAAGTACAATATCCTGCAGGCCACCCTCAGGGCCATGAAGGCGGCGGTCTTAAGCCTCGATCCAGCACCCGATTTTCTCCTCATCGACGGCATTAATCCTATACCCATCGATCTTCCCCAGCGGGCAATCAAGAGGGGTGACGCCTCTTGTTTCTCCATCGCAGCGGCCTCCATCGTCGCCAAGGTCACCCGGGACCGGCTGATGATGGGATACCACCGCGCCTATCCCCTGTACAACTTCGACCGCCACAAGGGGTATCCCACCCGGGCACATCGAGAGGCCATCGTCAAATA
>Ga0256868_10001252_pt1 | contig 14047 bp, 16 predicted proteins | sample RVTome_13_FD_187341 | JGI IMG/M metagenome (GOLD analysis project Ga0256868, IMG submission 187341) | Soil microbial communities from uranium-contaminated site in the Upper Colorado River Basin, Wyoming, United States - RVT92D227 HiSeq ... | reverse complement strand
GCCGGCTGCCAGGAGGCCCTGGCAATCACTGATTGACCTGATCAGTGCAAGTTCTCTCGGACGGCACGCCCGGTCAATCTTCGGATGGTCCATCAATCCCATATTGTGCATGTGGGAGTCTATCAGTCCCGGCATGACCGTCTTGCCCGAGGCGTCTATTACCTTGGCTCCGCTGGGGATCTGCACACCTTTTCCAACAGCCAAAATCGTTGACCCCTCGATAATAATCGTTGCTTCAGCAATGGGCCCTATGCCAGTTCCGTCTATCAACGTACCGCCTGTGATCGCTTTGATTCTTGCCTCTTTGATCATCTCACCATCCCTCTCATTCGACCGCGGCCACCCTATCGGGTTTTTTCTCCCCCGCTCAAAACGTCTTTATAGTTGACTAAAGAGGATACCGGAGTGTTCGGCGAAGATCCTGGTAAATCCCAGGACATTTCGATAAAACAATCTCATTGTCTCCATGCTTCTGACACCGATACCGACGTGATCTACGCCGATAACCCTGTTCATCGTACACCTCGCATTTTCAACACTTTCCGGACACTACAGTCATTGTGTATGCCCGCTCCTCACATAGGGTTCCGGTCTTGCAGGATGCTCTCCATGCGCTGTTGGATTAGCGGTTTAGAATCGGGATGGGTGAGAATGTAAAACTTTTCATTCATGATCGCCTGAAAAACAACCTCGGCGACACGCTGCGGTGAGAGCCCCGTTTTGACGGCCTGGATCGTTTTGGGATTCTCCGGTTCCTCGTCACCCGGCTCATTCTGAAGCTCAGTAGGTCGATTCCGCGCTGACTCTATGATCCGTGTATTAACAGAACCGGGGCAAAGGACAGATACCTTGATTTTTGCACCCCTCTCTTTCAGTTCACAGTACAACGTTTCTGAAAGTGTAACAACGCCGTGTTTGGTCACCTTGTAGGCTCCCATGCCTGGGTCGGAAATCAGCCCTCCTATCGAAGCGGTATTAACAATGTGGCACTCGGTGTCCTGTTTAAGCATGATTGGGACGAATGTTCGAACGCCATAGATAACGCTCCACAAATTTACTCCTATGACCCATTCCCAATCGGCGATGGTGCTCTCCCAAACCGTCCTGTCAATCCCGACTCCCGCATTATTGACGAGCAAGTGGACGCCGCCAAAAGTGGTGACAGCCTTCTGTGCTAATACTTCGATGTCGTTTTGTTTGGAAACGTCAGTCCGAACGGCCAATACAGTCCCGCCTGCGGCTTGCAACTCCTGCTCGGTTTGGGCTAAAGCCGCTTCCTCAATATCGGCCAGAACTACTTTCATTCCTTCTCTAATGCAATGCCCGGCTATTGCCCTGCCAATACCGCTGGCTGCTCCTGTAATAACTGCCACTTTGCTCTTGAACTCTTTCATGATTCACCTCTTTCTACCACGCGACCATTAAGGGCGCACCCTTTACGGGAGAGACGTATATGGCCTGCGTGGGGCAATCAAGTTCGCAGTAATTACAGCACATACAGTCTTCAGGATACCTGATAATGGCCTTCTTGTATTCCTTGTCCATCCTTATCACATCCACGGGACAGCTATTGACGCAAATCCCGCAGCCGTTACACAACTCAGGGTCAATCCGCTCAATAGACATATTCATTGCCTCCTGTCGGTAGCAGCACTGTCTTTGTTCTATGCTTGTGGATTTTCATAACCTGCTGCGACAGACAATTATGCTTGCTCATTAAGAAATCTCTGGGGATACCTCTCTTCGTATTGTTTCTTCAAGTCCGGCCACCACTTCTTGGGAATAGGCACCCTGGAAGCCTTCATCTCGCCTTGCTCTTCTTTCAGCTTTACCCAGGCGAGCCAGACAGGATCCTCCCTTCGAGGATAATCTTCCCTGTAGTGCTGACCTCTACTCTCAGTTCTGAATAGCGAAGCCCTCAGTATCATTTCGGCGTTGAGAACCATATTCCTGGTCTCATGAGCCAGGCGCAGTTCGTGACTATCCTTGGCGGTCAGTTTTGGAACCAGATGATCTCTGAGGAACTCAACTGTTGTGAGCGCTGCCTGCAATCGCTTCTCATGTTTAATATGTAATATGAAATAGGGCAACATTGTATTCTGAAGCACTTGAGTCACCCACCCCGGGGTAAAACCGCCCTTCCTTTCAATGGGTAAACAAACGGTCTTCTTCAATCTTAACAGTTCTTCTTCGTCAATTGTCGACTTTCTCACACACAAAGCATATTCCGCAGCAGCTCGCCCGGCTCGTGCTCCGGTGACAGCGGATGCGGTGAGCCCAAAGCCGCGCGCAGTATGGACACTGCCCAGGTATCGTGTGGCGCAGCATTCACCGGCCGCGTAAAGTCCCGGAACGTTTGTAGCGCAATTCGTATTGACAGGCCATATGCCTCCTGTCATCGAATCAGAGGAACCGGCCCCGGCGCCGCCTGCAAGCTGAATCTTAGCACCGGGCTTCACTACGCCTGTACGTGTCAGCATGACATCACTGCCCTCCGATAGCTGTACCGCCTTTCGGATTGCTTCTATATCTTCCTGGGTAGCAGCTTCCAGATTCCAGACCACGGGTCCTCTACCTGTATGTATTACATTGTCCATGGCGAGATCCCAGAAACCCACATTGTCTATGTTCCTCAGACCTATGCTTTCACCCTCTGCATCGGTGAAACGGGGATATGCCACAAAACCTGCGTAGGAACGCCACTGAGGGTATGCAGCGATAGTGGTGAACTTGGAGGGAAATTCCTTGCCTGTAACCTCTGCTCCGGCCCTGTATGCCATTGCATCTCCGTCACCAGTCAAACAGGAGATGCCGGCTCCTGCCGGTTTGAAGCTGTTAACCCCGGTGCTTACGATGGTCGCTTTCGCTTTGAAGACATATAAGTCGTTATTGTCAATAGAAAAACCGATGGCCCCGACTACCTCCCCGTTCCGCCTGAGGAAGTCGGCGACCATGATTCTGGCCATAACCTTGACCCCGCTCTTCACGACCTGCTTCCTGAGCACATGGAAATTCCCTCGCCGTATGAACACTTGACCAAATAGCGAACGCATCCCTGAGGAATCCCTCATATCCAGCGGTTGGTACTGATCTCCTACCTTGCCATTCGCGGCGGGAAATTGGACGCCCCAGGATACAAGGTCCTCGTATGTCGCGAGCGAATCCCTCATGATGACCTCGGTCCATTCATGATCGTTGAGATACTCGCCGTTTCTGGCAATTGCGTTCATGCACGCATGAAGATCATGACCCCAATCAGGGTTGAACATCATATAGCCGGCGCCGGCAGCCGCAGTGCCCCCGGATTTGGCGACGTAGGCTTTATCCACAATGACTACATCGAGTCCTTTATCTTTGGCCTTTATTGCTGCAAAACAACCCGCAATTCCTCCCCCGACAACGAGGACATCGGTTTCAATTGTGATCTCTGATGCCATTACCGTTCCTTCCTCCGTGGAAATACTCCAACCTGTCATCGGGTGAATGCGATGGAATTAAAATCGGTCTGCGGGCGGCCCTGGGTATGCTTTTCCCCATGACCTTGATGTATGCCTCGTCGCCTGCGCTCACCTCAACGATCGATCCTTTGGCCTGCTTCTCTTTCTCTGACTCTTTTGAATTCCGCCCGATCTTCATCGAGATTGAAACCTCAAAATGGCCGAAACACTCTCTTTTGCAGGTGCTCTCAGAGCTGAACCGGTCCGGATTATTCTAGCCCTGGCGACAACTCAATGCCCAGCCCTTCAGCCACCAAGATCGAAAGGTCGGATATCTCAACCTGCATCCCCTCTTTTCTCGCTATCCTGTTCATGCGAGAGACGCACGTGGTACAAGCGGTGACTATTGTGCCGGCAGCCCGCTTTCCCTCGGCCAGCCGTTCTCTCGTAGTTGCAGTGCCGAATTCCGGATAGCAGGCGGAGCTTATCTTCGCCCCTGAACCGCAGCAATAGGACCACCGTCTGTTTCTCTCCATCTCAACGAGCTTAATCCCAGGTATGCTCTCCAAAACCTTTCTTGGCTCATCATAAACCTTACAGTGCCTACCGAGAAAACAGGGGTCGTGATAGGTTACTTCTTTCCTAACCTCTTGTGTAAACCTTATCTTTTTCTCATCAATAAGCTTTGCAAAAAGCTCCGAAACATGTATTACCTCAAAAGGAAGCTCCCCCACTATTAGCGGATAATCAATTTTTAGGGTCTTGTAGCAGTGGGCGCAGGAGACGATCACCCGTTTAGCCCCAGCCTTCTTCAATGCCTCAACATTTTGAGCAGCCTGCTGTTCGAGTAGTTCGGTGTTGCCATCGTGTCCTGCAACAAAACCGCAACATCTTTCTTCGTCACCTAAGTAGGCAATGTCTATGCCTGCTGCCTTTAAGACCTCGACCGTAGCCCGAGTAACTTCTGGCTCCCGAAAGCGTGCCGTACAACCGGCAAAGTATATATGTTCACCTCTGGCCGGAATTCCCTTGAGAGCTTTAGGCAGCCTTTTGGCACCAAATATATTTCTAGACTTCTTAATGTTATCGTGTATCTTATCCAGAGGTTCTGGCAGTTGTGCTCCCCTCTGTACAAGTTCTTCCCGAAAAGCCCATATAGCGGTAAGTGGTTTGAAAAGCTGGCAAATCTCGGCGCAAATACCGCAACTGGTGCACGTATAAACAATTCTTATCAGATCATCTGTAATCGGAAACTGGTCGTCATCAAAAACAACTGTAGCTAAAATCCCTCTGCCGGCAGCAGTGTAAGCTCGAAAGTTATAATACTCGTAGGAAGGGCACTTATGTTGAGGGGATGACCACTCAGGAGGTGGCAATTCACGCCAGTTAAATGGAACAATCGGCCCTCTATAATAACACGAGGCACACTGAGAACATAAAGTCCAGCTTCCTTTAAAGTCTTTAAAATTCGTTTTTCTTAATTCTTTCATCTTACACCCCTCCTAATTCGAATGTTCCAGGGCTCAGGATATTATTGGGGTCAAGAAGTGCCTTTATACTCTTCAAGAGATTATATACGCCCAATTGGTTTGTCCAAACAAAATCAGGTACCATCGGGGGCAATCTGTATTGAAACGTCCCTCCCTTTTTCCCAAACCATTCTCTGAATTCACCTTGACACTTATGGAACCGCTCAACCAAATATGGGTCACTATCGTCAAGGGCTATCCCGATCGGCGCCGTGATCACTTGGTGGTTCATGGGGAAGCCACTAAACGCGACGTGGTGCGGTATATCCCAGAATCCATACTTCTTGCAAGTTTCCATTATTTTAGCATAGACCTCGGGCAGCCTTGATGCGGGGAAGATGAGTTCGTCAAAGAGATAGATATGACGACGCGGGATCTTTGTTGGCAGAGTGGATGCCGAGGGAAGCGTCGTCGGCCTTCGCAGGCCAATAAGGGGGGGCGGCCATTGACTATAGAAATCCTCAGCATGACCCGGAAGATAGATACCTCCGTGAGTTCCGCATATGTCTTTAACGGTTTGCTCCTTGCCATGTAACTCCTGTTCGTTCTCCGCATTTACTATGAATTGGAGCGCAAACTCACAATCATCAGGTAATATAGGTCCCGGCTCCATCTCGAATCTCCATCTATCCATGAGATGAATATCGAACACCTCGATAGCTATTGATGCCACTAAGGCCTCTGTGGCATCTCTTATCCTGTCCAACGGCCAATAATAAGTGTGGAAAGCCCAATGTTTTGGCCTGTGAAGACATCGGTAGGCAATCTTTGTAACAATGCCGAAGGCACCGTTAGACTTGGTAAATAATCCAACCAGATCCGGCCCGGTTATGTACCTGTAGTATGGGCCAAAATCGCTATCAGCATAGGCCATGGAACCCACTCTTATTGTTTCTCCGGAGGGAAGAACGACCTCAAAGCCTTCTACCAAGTTTATATTTGGCCCATATTTAGTTTCACCAAAGGCGTTGACCGGAGTTATGGCTGATGCAGCCACACTTGGTCCGGGTCCATAGGGAGCTGTGGGCAACATTAACCCCTTCTTGAATAATTCCTGTGAGAGCTTGAAGAAGCTGCATCCGGCTTCAGCTACAGCCTTCATGTTGGTAGTATCAATTAGATCTATCTTATCCATAAGAGCAAGATCGAGTAGAATTCCCCCTTTCAGGGGGCCCCCGGTCCCTGCTGCTCCAACAGCCCCCTTAGGTGTTATTGTTACATTGTATTTATTTGCCGCCTTTAATATTTCTGAAACCTGTTCAGTTGTTTCCGCCATGACGACAATATCTGGCTTCCTTACTATATCTCTACCCAAAAAGCAGTTAAATGAATAGCTCAGGCAAATGCTGTCCGAGGTTGAGACCCTATCAGGACCTACGATTTTCTTCAATGTACTTATTATTTCCACAGTATTTTCCCCTCTATTGGTTATTTACCGATGTATTTTAGGGCGTTTTCGCCAGCAATGCGTCCTGTATTCAGGGCAAAGCTCATTGGTCCACCCCTTAGCACGTGAGTTAGTGCAACGTCATAACTCATTGCTTCATTCGCAACATCTCCCGCAGCGTAAAGTCCGGGAATCACCTCGCCCTCAGTGTCTAGAACATTTGTGCTTTCATTAATTTTGATTCCTCCCAGGGTTGTATATGCCATGTTCCTAATCCTAAAGGCGTAGAATTTTGGTTGTTTCACTGGGTGGAGGTATTTGGGGTTCTTCGCAAAAACATCATCATGGCCTTTTTCGCAGAATTTGTTGTATTCATCTATGGTCTTCTGCAACACATCCGGGTTAATCCCAATTTCATTACCCAATTCTGTCAAAGAATTCGCCACAAATACATTTTCATGGCCTCCGTCACGGGCTATTTTGATGAGACCGTCAATATCAGAACTTTTTTTCGTATAAGGGGCAAGAACCGGCAGATAATCCAAACCCTCGTCCTCCAGATATTTCTTCGTATTTCCATCTAGAATAGAGTAAGCACATCTATTTTTTTGCCTGGCGATTGCATTTGCCCTGTATTCAGTAACAACGTTCCCTTCGTCAATGAAGCGCTCTCCATGTTGATTAACCCAAAGATAGGGTTGGAATGCTACGAAACTTAAATTCCTCGTTTTAAGAGGAAGACCTCGCGGCTCTGGTACACCGCTCATAACGGCTACGCTCATTCCTCCTGCAGCCGCACCTACCTCCCACGCCATTTGGATACCATCCCCGGTTAATTCCATAGGCTCCATCAGAAATAAATCACGTCCCAGCTCGAATCCACCATACTTTTTGAGCATCTCTCTATTGTTGAGATATCCACCGCTAGCTATAATCACTGCTTTGGCATTCACCTGTATGGTTGCCCCGGATTTGTCTTCTGCCATCACGCCTACAATCCTGTTTCCTTCCTTAACAAGTTTTTTAACCGGTGTGGAAAAACAGATTTCGACTCCCCTTTCTTCAGCTTTGCCCCTCAGGATTTTCATCATGGTGGCAAAGGCTCCGGGGGATCCAGCACGACCAGTAGGTGTCTTTACAAGATGCGTGCAGATTGGACTGTCTGGGTGCAGGAAAAAAGGCCAGATTTCGAATTCAACTCCCAGCTGACGTAACCATTCAATAGTGCTGGCCGTCTTATCTATAAAGGCTCTCACTAAACGGGCGTCAGCGCGCCACTGGGTGCGTTCCATAAAGATTCTGAACGCATCATCTCTGGTAAATGGAATATTATTTTGGCGTTGCATTTTGCTTTCTGCGGCAAAGACTTCCATACCCATGTTGGAGATGCCGCCGTAGAAGCGCTTTTCTTCAAATACGATTACCCTGGCACCGCCTTCAGCGGCAGTTAAGGCGGCCGCCGACCCACTACCACCGGTCCCTATGACCACCACATCAGTTTCAATTATATTTTCTAATAATATTAGTCTTCCCCCCTTTCTATTCATATATTACCATCAGGTTTATGTTCGCTCCATAACCTGGTTTCTCCGAAGGCGTTGACGGGTGTTATGGCCGCCGCGGCGACGTTCGGGCCCAGGCCATAAGGAGCCGTGGGCAGCATGAACCCTGCCTTGAAGAGCTCCTGGGAAGGTTTGAAGAAGCTGCGCCCGGCCTCGGTAACTGCCTTCATGTTGACCGGGTCGATCCGCACTATCTTGTCCATAAGGGTAAAGTCGAGGAGGATCCCCCCATTGAGAGGACCCCCATGACCTGTCGCTCCCGTAATACCCTTTGGTGTGACCCCGTTGTTTCCCCCAATTTGTGACTAATCTCGATTGGTAAACTCACACCACACTTTGCCGTCCGCAATGCCGCTAAGCGCAATAGGCCTTCGTACTACGTGGTTGATTCTGAAAAAGTCCTCTCCCGCCATTCTGCCCTTTCCATGTACTGTTTCGACGCTTTTCATTCCCTCCAAAGCTTTGGTCACCTTGTCAACATCGAAACTCTGAGCTTTCTCTATGCCCTGACACAGGACATAGACGGCATCAAAAGCGGCAACCGTAGGACTGATGATGGCTTTCCCGGTCTTCTGCTGGACTGCCACACGGAACTCTTTGACTATGGCGGGCATTTTCGGGCTCAGCGGATCCGGCTCCGCATGAAAAATATCATAGGCGTATCGTGGATCTATCATACCATTCACCAGGTTAATATCACCCACCATGGCAGTTGATGAGAATATAGGGCCCTTGAATCCAAGCTCTCGCGACTGGTTGATTATTCCAGCGCTCCACGGTTCTATCGAGAGAACAAGATCGATCGCGTCAGGCTTCTTTTCCAATGCCTTCGTGAGAATAGGATAGTAGTCTTCGCTGCCGATCCTGAACCTCTCGTCAAACACGAGCTCGAGTCCGTTTTCTTGTATCTCTTTGTTGGCCAGCGCACGGAAAGCGGCTCCACCCGGGTCATCGGGCGAGACCATTGCTACCCTCTTTACCTTTGGGTAATGCCTTTTCAGATAGTCATAACTGACGGGGGTGTTATAAAAATAGGTTGAAGAGGCAAAACTGTAAGGTAGATCAGGATGGACAATCTCTCGGACCGTAAGATAAGGCTTCATAGAGACGATCTTGGCCTCCTTCATGATCGGTACAATGGCCAAGACATTTGGAATGAAGAACGGAGGAATTATGAATTTGATTTGGTCCTGGAGCAATTTGTTGAAAGCGGCTATTGCACCAGGGGGTGATGACTGATCGTCTGCGGTGACGATCTCGATGAGGTATTTCTCACCTTTGATGGTGATGCCACCCCTCTGGTTTATTACGTCCGCCATTGGCTTCGCTGCATCGGCGACATCTTTTAGAGCGCCCGAGAACACACCCGTGATAGAGAAAATCATACCGATTCTCAGAGTCTTTTTCTGATCTATCGGTCCTTCTCCGAAGGATCTGGAGAAAGTAAAAAATACGAACATCAACAATACACAAGACACACACAACAAAGATTGCATTTTCTTCATTTTGTCCTCCTATCTGTAGTTTGGGTTATCTCAACTTCATCAGAACTATCCGCCTACGTGGATTCTCCGCAACAAAATCAGCTGTCCTTTCCTGTTAATGCATTTCACCTCCTTTCCGTTCAGCGTCACCTTATGTCCGCGCGCTGCCGTAATCCAGGCCGCCTCCAGACCGGCAAGGCCGCCACCAATGATCACTACTTCTTTGGGTGCAACCGCGGCCTCGAATCTCATCTCCCTCTCTCTGCCGCAGAACGGGTTGGCAAGGCATGCAACGCCAGGCTGAACAAAGGCCTATCGGGAAAGGGAAAGTTGCGTATGCAATCCTCAAGGCAGGCCACGCATGATCATCTCTAGTCCCGGTCCAACAGCTCGAACTCCACTTTGTTCTTCATGATGCGGGAAATGGGAATTGCCCTGCGGACGAGATGGTTGACGCCACAGAATTCCTGTCCGCCAATTCTCCCTGGTCCCCATATCGTATCGATGCTCTTCATGGTTTCCAACGTACTCGCCACCTTGCCGGTATCGAAGCTCTGTGCTTTTTGGATACCCTGCAACATGATATGAAGCGCTTCAAGGAGCATAGCCTGGGTCATGTCCAATTCAGCTTTGGTTTGCTGCTTGACCAGCACGCGAAACTCTTTGACTATGGCGGGCATTTTCGGGCTCAGTACATCGGCAGCCGCTTCAAATACGTCGTAGGCATACTTCGGGTTCAGCATACTATTCACGCGGTTAATGTCGCCAAAAATGCCGGACGCAAATATGGGACCGGTGAATCCCAACTCCCGCGACTGATTGACGATGCCCACAGCCCACGGCTCTGCCCCGAACATTATATCGATCGCGTCCGGTTTCTTTTCCAGCCCCTTCGTCAATATTGGATAGTAGTCTTCGGTGCCAATCTTGAATACGTCCTTGAAAACCAATTCGAGACCATGCATTTGAATCTCTTTCTCTGTCATCTCTCTAAGTATCCTGGCCGCCGGGTCATCCGCATTGATGATTGCTATCCTCTTCACCCCGGGGTAGTTCTTCTTAAGATAGTCATAGCTGGGTCCGATACTATATGTGGTCGAATTGGCAAAAAAGCTGTAGTGTAAATTAGGGCCGATCTCGTCTTTCGTCATGCCCGAAACCTTCACGCGCAATATTTTGGCCTCCTCAGTAATCGGCGCAACTGCCATATTGCTCGGGACGAACAAAGGAGGAATCAAGAACTTTATGCCTTGTTGCATGAGCTTGTTTGCGGCAGCTACAGCCCCCGCAGGGGATGACTGATCGTCCTCCGTGACAAATTCCACCATGTATTTCTGTCCCTTTACCGTTATTCCCCCTCGCTTGTTCAACACGTCCGCCGCCGGCTTTGCTGCGTCGGCCATGCTCTTGAACCCGGGAGCCATAGGACCGGTGAGGGAGACTATCAGACCGATCTTGAGGACCTTTGCCTGGCCCGGGGCTTCTTTCGCATAGGAACCGGGGACCGCACACAGGGCGACTGCCAGTAGCAGACAAAGAAAGACCACGGATGATTTTGCTCTTGTCATTTTGTTTACCCTCCTTTTGCTGAAGATAGTTTTGTCAAACACTTCTTGTCCTTTTCTATACAGCACTATGTGTTTCCGGCTAAGGATATGTGTTCTGCTTCAAGACCAAGGGGTCGTGGCCCGGAAGGATGACTCCTCCCATGTTTTTCAAGCGGTCAAGGCTCTGGTAGTATTCCCTCAGGTCAACATACAACGGACCGGGCCAGAAGGGATCACTATCGGCAACGGCCATGTTGCCGGGGCTGGCGCACATGAACCCACCGGTATCTTTTGTAGAACGGTTCTTTTCCTCTTGTCAAGGTCAAATTTTAAGAGCAATACGGGCACCCTCTTCAATGGCGTCGATTGCCTGTCGGGGAGCAAGGGCATCACCAATGATGTAAATCTCTGGCACCCTTTCCTTTAGTTCTTCTTTCAAAGAATGGACCGACCTGGCTCCTAAGGCCAGGACGACGGCGTCAAACCCCTCAAGCCTCGATGTCTTGCCATTCTTGCTCACGAGGGCGCCGGCGTCTATACCTTCCAGAGCGAGCTGCATGTAACCCTTCGAGAACTCCTGTAGTTCCTTTTTGGAAAAGATCCTGTTTGCCTTTTTCGTTGCGCCAAGTTACTTCTGAGATATGTGAACCTCCATCAATTTATAGTAGTGTTTTGGCGTGCGCCCACTGTTATTGTGCTCATCTCTTAAGTCATCCGGCCACCCCCCTATGCTATCGGGTCTTTCCTTCCTCGGGCAGAATATCCTTGTAGTAATAAGCCTCAATATCGCGAACCTTATTGAGACCCATGATTTCATCAACGCCATTGAAAAGGATCATGTTGTCCAAGAAAGCGCTCGTAACTCCCCTATGGTAAATCTCCTCCATCACTTTCGTGATTGCCCAGGCTGCGGCAAAAAAACTGCTTCCTGGATAAACCACCGTGTTGAATCCCATTTCCTCCAGCTCTTTAGTTGTGCAGATTGGGGTTCGCCCTCCTTCTATCTGTGTTACCATGGTCGGGGCATCAACCTCACGATTGAGTCTTATCATCTCTTCCTTGGAAGTTAGGGCGTCGACGAGTATGAGATCCGCCCCTGCTCCACGATACCTATTGACCCGGTCAATTGCCTTCTCTATGCCATAGATTGCCAGGGCATCTGTTCGAGCCATGATCACAAGGTCCTCATCTACTCTCGTGTCCACAGCCGCTTTTATCTTTGCAATCATCTCTTCTGTGGGGATCACCTTTTTTCCTTCTTTATGGCCGCAGCGTTTCGGAGCCACCTGATCTTCGATAAAAAAACCTGCTGCTCCAGCCTTTTCAAATTCTCTCGTAGTCCTGATGACGTTAGTCACATTACCGTGTCCCGTATCGCCGTCGGCGAAGACAGGGATATTGACCGCTTCTGCTATATTTCTGATATGGGTTGTCATTTCAGTGAGAGTAACCAACCCTACGTCGGGCTTTCCCAGCGAGCAGATGGAGCATGCGGCACCTCCCAGGCTTATGGCTTTGAAGCCGACCTGTTCAATAATTCTTGCCGACAAAGCGTCGTGAGCGCCCGGCATGACGAGGATTTCCGGGTCCAGAATCAGTTTTCTCAACAACGTGGTTTTCTTCATCGTTCCCTCCTGAGGTCCCTTCGGGCCTATAGTTCAGACAGGTCTGCAAACCGTGGCGGATGGCCATAATGGCCGCCTCCTGAATCTATTGAGTAACTCTTTATGTCCCATTCACTCGCAAAAACAGTGGAGAACCTTCGAGGCCCTGCAGAACAACTTCTGCAGGGCCCTTTGAAGTTTTCCTACTCTGTGCTTCTCTGGATATTAAAGTGCCTATCTTTATCGAAGCGTCATTACATTATCCCTTTGTCTGGCACATATGGGTATTTCTTGTTCACCTCTTCGGCAATCTTCTTTACCTTCTGTCCAAGGTCTCCGAAGCTCGAAAGCTGTTTTTCCACGTACGGATCAAGCTGCTTTGCCCATCTGTCGCGCTCCGCTTTTGGCAGGTAGTGGACCGTTACCCCTTTTTCTTTGAATACCTTCAGGTCGCTATCTGGGAGTCCGGTGACCATAACGTTGTCCATCCAATCCCCGGCCCGGGCTGTTTCCTCCTGCAGTATTTTCTGGATGTGGGGCGGCATTTTTTTCCACACATCGAGATTGATGCTGTATCCTGCAGAGGCAGGCACACTAAAAAAAGCTGTGAAATACTTACAGACATCTGGGAAAGAAAATACTACGCCTCCATGGGCACTCTGGGCAGCTGCATCTACTGTTTTCTTCGCTAATGCCTCGAACGTTTCAAAAAATACAATCGTGACAGGAGCCCCGCCCAGATCTTTAATCAGGGTTGAGGTCACTGGGCTTACGCTAGCCACGAGCAGGCCCTTCCAGTCTTCGAGTGTTTTTACCGGTTTCTGTGACCACAAACCAAGTCCGCCTGTGCTCATCATTCCCACTCCTTTGGCATTGAACTTCTCCTGGAGTATCTGATCATATAGAGGCAACATAAGTTTGTTTCCTGCACTTGTCGCATAATTGTTGTTAAAAAGAAAGGGAGTCTCTAACAGGCCCATCCTGGGGTCCAGGAACGAAAACATCCCCCAATTTGAGAACTCCATCTCCACTGCCCCGATTCTTACTGCATCGAAGTACTCGGGCAGTTTTGCCAGTGCCCCGCCGGCGTAAACCTCGATGACATACTCACCCTTTGCACGCTCATTGAATCTTTTAGCCATCTCCTTATCTCTAAAGGTCTGTGGGTAATCCCCTTCCGGTGTGGGTAACACGTGTCTTATGATCACCGGCTTTTTTTGCGCCATGGTAGGACTTGGCCCAATTGCATTGATAAGAAAAAAGGCCATAGCCAACACTGATAAAAAAATAGATGTTTTTTTCATGATTTTTTCTCCTTTCCTGAGAGCACTGAAAAAATACTATTCGCTCTCTTGATTACACAGATTCTAAAAAATGATTACACAGATCCAATTCTACCTCCTCCGCTTATATTCACCCAGTCCCCTTGCTCACCTCCTCTCCGAATTAATGCCTCACGGCCCCGAGGCCACCCTTAGCCCATGAAAATCATATGGA
>Ga0256868_10001251_pt1 | contig 14048 bp, 13 predicted proteins | sample RVTome_13_FD_187341 | JGI IMG/M metagenome (GOLD analysis project Ga0256868, IMG submission 187341) | Soil microbial communities from uranium-contaminated site in the Upper Colorado River Basin, Wyoming, United States - RVT92D227 HiSeq ... | reverse complement strand
CGGACATGGCGGAGACGCTTTCCGTCCCGGGGAAGAAGGGCGCCCTGGTGGCGGACGTCACCAAGGGCGGCCCGGCGGAGAAGGCGGGGCTTAGGTCCGGGGACGTGATCGTCTCCTTCGACGGGAAGGACGTGTCGGACGAGCACGATCTTCCCCAGATCGTCGCCTCCACGAAACCCGGCAAGAATGTGGAGGTGACCGTGATCCGCGACGGCAAGGAAGGAAAAATCCCCGTGACCATCGCGGAGATGGAGCCGGAAAGCGGGCAGACGCGCGCCGGTGGGCCGGACCTCTCGAAAGGCCTGGGGCTCACCGTCCAGGACATCACGCCGGAGGTGGCGAGGCACCTCGACATCGAGAACCGGAAAGGGGTGCTGGTCTCGTCGGTCGAGTCCGGCAGCCCGGCGGAAGACGCGGGCTTCCGCGAGGGGGACGTCATCCGGGCGATCAACCGGATCTCCGTCAAGGACTCCAAGGAGTTCGAACAACGGATGAAGAAGGTGAAGGAGGAGAAGACCGTCCTGTTCCTCGTGGAGCGGGGGGAGGGGCGGATCTTCCTCGCGGTGAAGAACCGGTAACTTCGTCAGGGAAACACTTCCCTGAGAGGGAGGCTGGGGGGGGACACTCCTATCTCGAGTTTCATGTTGAGGAGTGTCCCCCCGTTGCAAGAAAGCCCCCCTCATCGAGCTGTAAGAATATCCGATGATATCTCTGGACAAGTTGACCGTGAAGTCGCAGGAGGCTCTGCAGGACGCCGTCCGCATCGCCTCGGAGGCGGGCCACGCCCAGGTGGAGCCGGAACATCTCTTCGTCGCCCTGCTCCGCCAGGAGGGGGGGGTGGCGACGGACCTTTTCGCCCGCGCGGGCGTGCCGGTCCCGCGTCTTCTGTCCGGGGCGACCTCCCTGCTCGGTTCCTTCCCCAAGGTGTCGGGAGCCGTGAGCCGCGGGCTCTCCCCGCGGATGGAACCCCTTTTCAACCGGGCGCTCGCCGAGGCGGACGCCTTCCGGGACGAGTACCTCTCCGCCGAACACTTCCTCCTCGCCATGACCGTCGAACCGGGGGCCCTCGCGGATCTGCTCCGTCGGCACGGCGTGACGCGGGAAAGTCTCCTGTCGGCGCTTACCTCCATCCGGGGGACGCAGCGGATCACGGATGAAAACCCCGAGGCGAAGTACCAGGCGCTCGACAGATATTGGCGGGACCTGACCGAACTGGCCCGCCGGGAGAAGCTCGATCCCGTCATCGGCAGGGACGACGAGATCCGGAGGGTGATCCAGGTCCTCTCCCGGCGGACGAAGAACAACCCCGTCCTGATCGGGGACCCGGGCGTCGGGAAGACGGCGATCGCCGAGGGACTGGCGCAGCGGATGGTCACCCGGGACGTCCCCGAAAGTCTCCGGGACAAGCGGGTTCTCGCCCTGGACATGGGGGCGCTGATCGCCGGCGCGAAGTACCGCGGCGAATTCGAGGAGCGGCTCAAGGCGGTCCTTGCGGAGATCGCCGCCGCGGAGGGGCGGGTGATCCTCTTCATCGACGAGCTGCACACGCTCGTGGGGATCGGCAAGGCCGAAGGGGCGATGGACGCATCCAACATGCTCAAACCGGCCCTCGCCCGGGGCGAACTGCGCTGCATCGGGGCGACCACCCTGGACGAGTACCGCAAATACGTGGAAAAGGACGCCGCGCTGGAGAGGCGCTTCCAGCCCGTTCTCGTGGAGGAGCCGTCGGTCGAGGACACGATCGCGATCCTGCGGGGGCTCAAAGGCCGGTACGAGGTGCACCACGGCGTCCGAATCAAGGATTCGGCCCTTGTCGCCGCCGCCACCCTGTCGAACCGGTACATTTCCGACCGGTTTCTCCCCGACAAGGCGATCGACCTGGTGGACGAGGCCGCGTCGAAGCTCAAGATCGAGATCGACTCCGTTCCCACCGAGATCGACGAGGTGGAACGGAAGATCATCCAGCTCGAGATGGAGAAGCAGGCCCTGTCGAAGGAGACCGACGCCGCCTCGGGGCAGCGCCTCACCCGCATCCAGGAGGAGCTGGCGGCGCTTTCGGGGAAGGCGGCGGAGTACCGCTCCCGGTGGGAGGAGGAGAAGAAGGCGATCGGGAAGAGCCGCGAGGTCAAGGAGAAGATCGAGCGGGCCCTCTCCGAGATGCAGCGGGCCGAGCGGGAGGGGGATCTCGGGAAGGCCTCGAAGCTGAAATACGGCGAAATCCCCGCCCTGCAGAAAGAAGCGGAGGCGCTAAGGGGGGACATTCCGGATATATCTCCGGGACACGGGAGAGGAGTGTCCCCGCACATCACCCAACCCGGGGGTCGTCTCCTCAAGGAAGAGGTGGATGAGGAGGACATCGCCCAGGTCGTCTCCCGCTGGACCGGGATCCCGGTCTCGAGGCTGGTCGAGGGGGAGATCGAGAAGCTCGTCCGGATGGAGGAGCGGCTCGGCGAGCGGGTGGTGGGCCAGGACGACGCCATCCGGCTCGTCGCGAGCGCCGTCCGCCGCGCCCGGTCGGGGTTGAAGGACCCCCGCCGCCCCATCGGTTCCTTCCTGTTCATGGGCCCCACCGGCGTCGGGAAGACGGAGCTGGCGCGGGCCCTGGCCCAGTTTCTCTTCGACGACGAGCAGGCGATGGTGCGCCTCGACATGTCCGAGTACATGGAGAGACACTCCGTGGCGCGGATGATCGGGGCTCCCCCCGGGTACGTGGGGTACGAGGAGGGGGGTGCGCTGACCGAGGCGGTGCGACGGAAACCGTACACGGTGATCCTGTTCGACGAGGTGGAGAAGGCGCACCCCGACGTCTTCCACATCCTCCTGCAGATCCTCGAGGACGGGCGGCTGACCGACGGGAAGGGAAGGACCGTCGATTTCCGGAACGCCGTTGTGATCCTTACCTCCAACATCGGCTCCTCCTGGATCCAGGAACTCTCCGGCAAGGGAGAAAAGGCCGTCCGGGAGAAGGTCATGGAGGAGCTCCGCCGGCAATTCCGCCCCGAGTTCCTGAACCGTCTCGACGAGATCATCCTGTTCCGGTCCCTCGGGAAGGAGGAACTGGCAAGGATCATCGGGATCATGCTCCGGGAGGTGAACGACCGGCTTGCGGACAGGAAGATCGCGGTCACCGTGACCGACGCCGCCCGGGAAAGGCTTGCGGAGATCGGGTACGACCCCGCCTACGGGGCAAGACCGCTTCGCCGGGCCATCCAGAAGCACCTCCAGGACCCCCTCGCGCTCCACATCCTCAAGGGGGAATTCCGCGAAGGGGATTCCGTCCTGGTGGACGCGGACGGGGAAACCGGTTTTTCCTTTCGAAAAGCGGGCTAGTGGCGGCCGGTTCGCGGGTGCCTTGACAAAAGGGGGCGGGAGGGGTAAGTATTAAATAAAAACAGCGTTTGAAATGGGCACAGTGTGAACGCATCCCCGGCAGTTTCTTTCCTCGCCCCGGCCAAACTGAACATATCCCTCCGGGTTTTCGGGAAACGTCCCGACGGGTTCCATCACATACGGTCGGTCATGGTTCCGGTATCCCTCTACGACGAAGTCACCGTGGAGGAGACCTCCGCGGGGATCTCCGTGGAGGCGGACGACCCTTCCGTGCCGGGAGGCGCGGGGAACAGCTGCTACCGGGCGGCGGCCCTCTACCGGGAATGGGCGGGAGGCCCGGGAGGGGTCCGGGTCCGGATCCGCAAGGTCATCCCCACGGAGGCGGGTCTGGGCGGCGGAAGTTCCGACGCGGCCGCCACGCTCAAAGGGATGATCGCCCTGACCGGGAAGTCGCCTCCCTCCGGGGTGATTCTCTCCCTCGCGGCCGACGTTGGGGCCGACGTCCCGTTCTTCACCCTGGGCCGGCCCGCCCTCGTGGAGGGGTTCGGGGAGGTGCTGACGCCGGTCGAATGGAAGGTCCCCTTCTTCGCGCTGATCGTCAAGCCCCCGCTCGGGCTGTCGACGCGGGAAGGGTACGAAAGGCTGGGGCGGGAGGCGGCGCCTCCCCCGGTGCAAGAGGATCCCCCTTCCTTCCGGGAATGGGAGGATCTGGTGTCGGCCGTGGGAAACGATTTCGAGAGCGTTTGGGAGGAGGCGCGGCCGGACCTGCGGAGAACCAAGGGGGAATTGCTGGCGGCGGGGGCGGAGGCCGCCGGCCTCTCCGGGAGCGGCTCCGCGCTGTTCGGCCTGTTTCGGGACGAAGGGGATGCGCACCGTGCGAAAAGGAGCCTGGGGAACGGGACCGGGCGGAGGCTGTTCGTCGCCCGCAACATTTGACGACAAGCCAAGATAGGAGGGGGGAGATGCAACTCACCGAGGTGAAGGTCTATCCCGTGACCGACGACGAGAAACTGAAGGGGTATGCGACGATCGTCTTCGACGCCTGCTTTGTCGTCCGGGACCTGAAGATCATCCACGGCAACAGCGGGCTGTTCGTCGCGATGCCCAGCAAGAAGAAAAAGGACGGCACGTACCGCGACACGGCGCACCCGCTGAACAACGAGACGCGCCAGATGATCGAGGAGGCGGTGCTGGGGGAATACGAGCGAGAGATCCGAAAGCTTGACGGGCTCGCCGTGGCCCGATAACATTGGGAGAATCTGCGGTTTTCCCTCCGCAGGCGGACGGCCTTCCCGGCGCGGGTTCCCGAGCGGGGATCCGGGCCGGGGGAACGGGATCGCACGGTTGCGCTGGGAGGTCGTCTAACGGCAGGACAGGGGCCTTTGGAGCCTCTAATGAAGGTTCGACCCCTTCCCTCCCAGCCATTTCCGTTTTCCCCTTGCCAAGGGACGGACAATCGGTATAATACCTTTTTTCTCTACTCATCGGATGGTTTTCCGAGCAGAGGACGTGGTGTGACCAGGCTCAAGCTGTTTTCGGGCAACGCGAATATCGATCTCGCCAGGGAGATCTGCGCCTTTCTCTCCGTTCCCATGGGGGCCGCGGAGGTGAAGCGGTTCAGCGACGGGGAGATCAACGTCGACATCGGGGAGAACGTCCGGGGGGCGGACGTCTTCATCGTGCAGTCGACCTGCCCTCCGGTGAACGACCACCTGGTCGAACTCCTGATCCTCATGGACGCCCTGAAGCGTTCCTCGGCCAAGAGGGTCACGGCGGTCATCCCCTATTACGGGTACGCCCGGCAGGACCGGAAGGTGCTCCCCCGCGCCCCGATCACCGCCAAGCTCGTGGCGGATCTTCTGACGGCGGCGGGCGTCTCGCGGGTCCTCACGATGGATCTGCACGCCGGGCAGATCCAGGGGTTTTTCAACATCCCCGTCGACCACATGTATGCGGCGCCCGTGATGCTCGAGTACATCAAGGCCAACTGGGACAACGAAATCGTGTTCGTTTCCCCCGACGCGGGGGGGGTGGAGCGCGCCCGGGCCTTCGCCAAGCGCCTGAAGGCCACGCTGGCGATCATCGACAAGCGCCGGGGGGGGGCCAATGAATCCCAGGTGATGAACATCATCGGGGACGTCGCGGGGAAAACCGCGGTCCTCCTCGACGACATGGTGGACACGGCGGGGACGATGGTCCAGGGGGCGGCCGCGGTTCGCCGGAACGGGGCGAAGCGCGTGTTCGCATGCGCCACCCACCCCGTCCTCTCGGGCCCGTCGATCGAGCGGCTGGAGAAGTCCGAGGTCGAACAGCTCGTGGTCACGAACACGATCCCCCTGGGGGAGAAAGCCGCGTGCAGGAAGATCCGTGTCCTCTCGGTGGCGAACCTTCTCGGGGAAGCCATCAAGCGGATCCATTTCAACGATTCCGTAAGTTCGCTCTTCGTATAGCGGGAGGAAAACGAAATGGCCATGATGGAGTTGACGGCGGTCCGCCGCCACGGGTCCGGGAAGGAAGGAGCCCGGAAAATGCTTTCCCGGGGGAAGGTGCCGGGGGTCATGTACGGAAAAGGCCTTGCGACCCGCTCGATCGAGTTCGATCGCCGGGATCTGGAGAAGTTCCTTGCCGTCGCTCGACGCGGGACCGTCATCGTCCGGATGAACGTGCAGGACGAGGCCGAGGGGAAGGAATCGTACGCGGTTCTCAAGGATGTCCAGACGAACCCCCGGACCGACCGGGTGATCCACGTCGATTTCTACGAGGTCGCCTTCGGGAAGAAGTTCCGCATCGAGGTGCCCATCCGGATCCGGGGGAAGGCGGCCGGGATCGAGCAGGGGGGCATCCTCGAGCAGGTGACCCGCACCCTCGAGGTCGAGTGCCTTCCGGCGAACGTGCCGGAATTTCTGGAAGTGGACGTTACGCCGCTCGGAATCGGGGACTCCCTTCACTTGTCGGACGTGAAGTTCCCCGAGGGGGTCGAGCCGGAGGAGAAGGACATGACGACCACCATCGTCGCCGTGCACGCCCCGAGAATCGAGGAGGTCGTGAGCGTGGCGCCCGTGGAAGAAGAGGCGGCGGCGGCGGCGGAAGGCGCCAGTGTGGCGGAACCCGCGGAAAAGGAAAAGTAGCGGCGTCCCCGCCCTTTCCCGTCTCGTGTTCGGGCTCGGGAACCCCGGGCGGCGGTATGCGGGAACGTTCCACAACGCCGGGGGGGCGGCGGTGAGCCTCCTGGCGGAGGGAAACGGCATCCGGCTCCGGCCATCCGGGGAGGCCGAATACGGTTGGGGGCCGGTAAGCGGGGGGATGGTCCTCCTCGGCAGGCCGAGGACGTACATGAACGAAAGCGGCCTGGCCGTGGCGCCCGTCTACGGGAGGTTCGCGGGTTCCCCCGAAGATCTCGTCGTTCTCCACGACGACCTCGATCTGGACCTTGGCGTCGTGAGGCTGAAGCGGGGCGGCGGAACGGGCGGGCACAACGGCCTCCGGTCGCTTGCGGTGGAACTCGGCACCCGGGACTTCCTGCGGGTCCGGATCGGGATCGGCCGTCCCCCGGCGGGGGTCGACCCGGCCGATTTCGTTCTCCGCAAGGTTCCGGACGAGGTGCGGGACCGGTTTGAAGGCGGAGTCTCCTCCGCCGCGGAGGCTGTCGCCGACATCCTTCGCGAAGGGTTCGACAAGGCGATGACACGCTGGAACGCGCGGCGCGAGCAGCCCCTTCCCTGAAGCGTGCAGGAAAGGGAACATACTCCTTGCTCCCGGCGGGATCCGACCGGGGGCTTGATCAGCCGAAAGGAGGCTTAGGGAAGATGACGAAGTACGAAACGGCCATCCTGTTCGATCCGGAACTCCCCGAGGACCGGCGCAAAGAGTTTCTCTCCAAGCTCGAGGGGATCATCGCCTCGTTCGGGGGGGAAATTTTCAAGCAGGACGACTGGGGGATCCGGAAGCTCGCCTACCTGATCCAGAAGAAGCACAACGCGTATTACACCTTTCTCCTCTATTCCGGCAAGCGCGGCGTGGTGGAGGAGGTGGAGCGGAACATCAAGATTTTCGACGGAGTCATGCGCCATATGACGTCGCGCGTGGAGTACGAGGTCAAGCCGGCCGCGGCGACTCCGGATGCGGAGGCAAGCCCTTCCGGCCCGGAGGACGCTGGGGCGGCTTCCGTGACCTCCCCCCCCGGGGACGGGGCGCCCAACGCCTAGCGGGAAGGAGGACCGATGGTCACCTTTAACCGTGTGATCCTCGCGGGGAACCTGGTCCGTGATCCGGAGATCCGGTATCTTCCCTCCGGCCTGTCGGTGACCAGCTTCGCCGTCGCGGTCAACTCGCGGTACCGGCAGAACAACGAGCTCAAGGAAGAGGTGTCCTATTTCGATATCGTCGCCTTCGGGAAACTGGGAGAAACCTGCGCCGAGTACCTTTCCAAGGGCCGGCCGGTGCTCGTGGAGGGGCGCCTGCGCCAGCGCCGCTGGGAGTCCGAGGGGACGAGGAAGAGCAAGATCGAGGTGGTGGCGAGCGGCATCCAGTTCCTCGGGGGAGGTCCGAAGAGCGGCGGGGGCGAAAGCGATTCGGGCGGCGCGGCGCCGGACGCCCAGGAAGACGACATTCCGTTCTAACGAGAAATCATTCCAGGAGGCGGAAGAAAAGCGATGAGTGTCCCGACGAAACCGAGGTACGGCCCGGGAAGGCCCGGTGGCGGGCCCGGAGGCGGCCCGAGAAGGCGATACGTGAGGAAGAAGTTCTGCCGGTTCTGCGCGGAGAAGGACCTCCGGATCGACTACAAGAACGTGTATCTGCTCAAGCACTTCATCTCCGAGCGGGGCAAGATCGTCCCCCGCAGGATTTCGGGGACCTGCGCGACCCACCAGCGCAAGCTGACGGTGGAGATCAAGAAGGCCCGCATCGTGGCGTTGGTTCCGTTCACGGCAACGCAGGTCAGGTAGGGGGATCCCGATGAAAGTGATCCTGCGCGAGGATGTCGAAAAGCTCGGGAAGGCCGGCGACATCGTGAAGGTCGCCGACGGGTACGGCCGCAACTATCTCATTCCGAAGCGGCTGGCCGTCCAGGCCGACGTTCGGAACCTCCGGGCGCTCGAGCACGACCGCCGGGTCATCGAGGCCCGCGCGAAGCAGTCCCGCAAGACGGCGGAGGAACTGGGCACGAAGCTGTCCTCCCTGTTCCTTACGATCCCCGCGAAAGCGGGGGAGGAGGGAAGGCTCTTCGGGGCGGTCACGTCGCGCGACATCGCCCAGGCGCTCGAAAGCGCCGGGGTCCCCGTCGACCGGAAGATGGTGCTGCTTGCCGAGCCGATCAAGCAGATCGGGGAGTACAAGGTGAAGGTCAAGGCGGGAACGAATATCGTTCCCGAGGTCTCGGTCAGCGTGGTGGCGGAATAGCGGCCACCCGCCGGGGAAGGGGGGGCACGATGAGCGGTTCGCGGCTGACGTCGCAGGGTGCGTCGGAAACTTCTCTTCTGAAGATCCCTCCCCACAGTCTCGAGGCCGAGCAGGCCGTGCTCGCCTCGGTCCTGCTCAACAACGACCTGATGAACGACGTGGTGGAGATTCTCCGCGCGGACGACTTCTACCAGGGCGCCCACCGGACGCTCTTCTCCACCATGGTGGACCTCTACGAACGGGGCCGGGCGATCGACCAGCTGACGCTCGCCGAGTCCCTCAACGCCCGGGGCGTGGCGAACGAGGTGGGCGGCCTTTCCTACCTCTCCGAGCTCATCCACAACATTCCCACCACCGCGAACGTCGCCGACTACGCGCGCCTGGTGAAGGAGAAATCGATCCTGCGGAGCATGATCGCCGTCGCCCAGCAGATCACGAACTCCGCGTTCCAGGGGGTCGGGGAGGTCGACGACTTCCTCGACAAGACCGAGCAGGCGATCTTCGCGATCGCCGAGGAAAAGATCAAGCCCTCCTACTACTCGATGGCGGAGATGGGCAAGGAGGCGATGCGGGAGATCGAGAAGCTCTACGAGAAGAAGGAGATGATCACCGGGGTCCCCTCCGGATTCCGCGATCTCGACCGGCTGACCGCGGGGTTCCAGAAGGCCGACATGGTGGTCATCGCGGCCCGTCCCGGCATGGGAAAGACGGCCTTCTCCCTGAACGTGGCCCTCCACGCCGCCCTGCGCCACGGGCTGCCGGTCGCGATCTTCTCCCTGGAGATGAGCCGCCAGCAGCTCGCGCTCCGCATGATCTGTTCCGATGCCCGCGTCGATTTCCAGCGGCTGCGGACCGGGTACCTGGCCCAGGACGAGATCAACCGCATCGTCGCGTCCGTGGGGAAGCTCTCCGAGGCGCCGATCTACTGCGACGACTCCGGGACCCTCACCGCCCTCGAGCTTCGCGCGAAGGCGCGTCGGCTGAAAAAGGACAAGGGAATCGGGATGGTCGTCGTCGACTACCTCCAGCTCATGCGAGGGGCGACATCCCGTTCGGGTCAGGACAACCGCGTCCAGGAGATCTCGGAGATCTCACGGTCGCTCAAGGCCCTGGCGAAGGAGATCAACGTCCCGGTTCTCGCCATCTCCCAGCTCAACCGGGGAGTGGAGAGCCGGACCGACAAGCGGCCCCAGATGGCGGATCTGAGGGAATGCGTGACGGGCGACACCCTGGTTCTGACGACCGACGGACTCCGCCCTTCCATCCGGGATTTGGTCGGCAAAGAGGCCGAGGTGTGGGCGATGTCGCCGGAAGGCAGGATCGTCCCGGCGAAAAGCGAATGCATCTGGCCGTTAGGAACGAGGCCCGTGGTGCGTGTCACCATGGCCAGCGGCCGAAGGATCCGCGCCACCGCCGATCACCGTCTGTTCGGCGCCAACGGATGGGTGCGAGTATCCGATCTCAAGCCGGGCGACCGGATTGCAGTGGCTCGCCGTGTACCGGAATCGAAAGAACCGGTCCGGTGGGCGGAAGACCGGATCATCCTGTTGGCCCATCTCGCCGGGGACGGAAGTTATCTTATCGGGCAATCTCTTCGGTACACGACGGCATCGGAACCGAACAGCTGTGCGGTCGAAGGGGCGGCCCGAAGAGAGTTCGGATCGAAGGTAGCTCGGATTCGCGGACGGGGGAAATGGCACCAGCTCTTTATCGGTGGGAACGGCAACCGGTGGCGCCCGGCCGGGGTGAACCGCTGGCTGCGGGATCTGGGGATCTTCGGACAGCGATCGCACGAGAAGCGGTTGCCCGTGGAGGTCTTCCGGTTCGACGACGAGCAGGTCGGATTGTTGTTGAGACATCTCTGGGCGACGGACGGGAGCATCTTCTGTCGCCGGGGAGGGTCCAAGGGGTCGTCGCGGGTCTACTTCAGCACCTCGAGCGAGGGACTTGCCTTCGACGTGGCGGCTCTGCTGTTGCGGCTCGGGATCGTGGCGAGGATCCGGGTCGTGCGGAAGGGGAAGTACCGACCTGTGTACACCGTGGATGTGTCCGACGCCGATCAGCAGAAGCGTTTTCTCGAGACGGTGGGGGCGTTCGGGCCGCGCGTCGCTCCCGCGGACAGGCTGTGGGAGGAACTGGCCTTCGTGGAATCCAATCCCAATGTCGACACGTTGCCGAAAGAAATGTTTCTCCGGGTGAAGGAGGCCATGGCGGTGCGGGGAATCTCTCGTCGGGACATGGCATCGCTCCGGGGAACCGCGTACGGGGGAAGCGCGCAGCTCGATTTCTCCCCGTCGCGGACCTTGCTGATGGACTATGCGATCCTTCTGGACGATGAACCGCTGCGGCGATGCGCCGCAAGCGACTTGTTCTGGGACCGGGTGACGGATCTTCGTACCGACGGGGCCGAGGAGGTCTTCGACCTGACCGTTCCGGGGCCTTCCTCCTGGCTGGCGGACGGCCTCGTTTCCCACAATTCGGGGGCGATTGAGCAGGATTCAGATTTGATTCTGTTCATATACAGGGAGGAGATGTACGCCAAGGCGAACACTCCCGAGGAGAAAAAGGGGAAGGCCGAGATCATCATCGGGAAGCAGCGGAACGGCCCGATGGGCGTAGTCGATCTCGCGTTCCTCTCCCGCTACACGCGGTTCGAGGACCTGGCGCGGGACTACGAATAGGGGACGGTCCCAAGAACAGGGACGTTCCGAAGAGCTCTTCCTCCCCCCCCGGCGTGCGCCGCGGTCGGGTGGACGGCTACGAGTGCAGAATCCCGGGGACCCTGGCTCGCCGGCCTCCAGAGATCCATTCCCTCAGATCCCGGCATTCGAGGGCCGCTGCATCCCCGCCGGCTTCGTTGCCCGCCCTCACCGTACCGCGGCGGGTACGCCTCGGCCGGGCGCCTCGCCGGACGGGGCGCATCGACCCTCTCGGTGCACGGCCTCTTCGGCAACGGACCCCTGGAGGCCGGTGCGCAGCCGTGCAGGTTGACCGCACGGCGAGCCACGAACGGAGCCCCCCTCCGAGGCTGCGGAGCGATAGCCGCCCGCGAGCCCCTGGCACCGGGAGGGAAATCCCTCAGGACGTCGGCCCGATAGGAGACCGTAATTACGAGATGCAGCAAGGATGTGAGCTTCCGGTCGGAGAGTCATCGGGATGTTGTCGATCCCTTTGCGATCGCGGAGGCGAATGCCGGATCGACGAAAATCTGCCGCAGTTTTCCTCCGGCACGGTCGCGGGAGGGACGTTCCTGCGTCGTTTCCACTTCGGCCGATGCCAATCCCTGCGCAGAAAGGAACGCACGCAGCCGGCCGGCGACATCGTCGCACACCCTGATCCGGTCCTGTCCGGGGGCTTCCTCGACGCGAAGGCGCAGGAGGGCGGGGCCCGCCTGGATGATCTGGTAGGACCGCACTCCGGGGGTCTCCTCGACCACCGTGCAGAGCGCCATCGGCAGGAGCGGGACCGACCCGCCCGATTGCGACCGAAGGGAAAGAACCTCGTCCCGGCGGCCTTCCACCCGGATCCCCGGCAACGGGCTTCCGCAGGGGCACGGGCCGGGAATTTCCGTCACGCTGTCGCCCAGGTCGTACCGCAGGATCGGCTGCACGCGGTTGGCCAGGTTGGTGAGGAGGGCGGTGTGCGAAGGACGGCCCGCGGGGACCGGCCGGTACCGCTCGTCCACCGGCTCCAGGATCACCCAGTCGGCGTTCACATGCAGCCGGCCGTGTCCGCAGTCGAACGCGATCCCCATGAACTCGGATGCGGCGTACGTGTCCCGCACGGGGCAGCCGAACGCCGATGCGATCGTTTCCCGTGCAACGGGGGAGAGTCCCTCCGCGCCGGAAAGCGCGAGCACGGGGTCGATTCGCAACGCGCCGGCCTCCCGTTCCTGCGCCAATACCGCCATCGCCGTGGGATAGGTGCCCAGCACCGCGGGCCGGAAGTCGTTCAGCTTTTCCACCAGTTCGGGCAGCGGCAGGAGAAGGGAGAAGGTCCGGTTGTTTCTCGAAAGAATTGGATGCCCCCGGTGGGCGAGACCGTCGATCACGCTGCTCGTGAAATGCCCCCCCGTGGCGATGACCGTTGCCGTTCGGCAGTTTTGCCGGAGAAAGGACCAGAGCGCGTGAGGCGTTAGAAGGGGAAGAAAACGGCGCACGGCCGCCAGGGCCAGGTAGACCGACGCGGCATAGCGGTCGTGGACGAACAGGGCGGGACGCCCGGTGGTTCCCGACGTGGAGAAGACGATGTAGCGCCCCAGGTACCGGTTGCCGATCCGGTCCGGGTCCGAGACGAACGCCTCGACCTCTTCGCGGGTCACCGCCGGGTCGGTCACCCAGTCGGAAAAGTCCTCCATGAGTTCCTGCTTCGTCACGGGAGGAAGGGAAAGGATATTAGGGACTTCCAGAGGGATCCGCCCGTACCGTTTCCGATAAAACGCGCAGTGCCGTTTCGCGAACGCGATCGTGGCGGAAAGGCGGGAAAGCTGCCGTCGCAAGACGTCTTCCCCACCGCCGCGTTCCGCCCGCCGGATGTCCCACGCCGTGGAAAGGAATCCGGCACGGAGGGACCCCTCCCCAGGTTCCCGCCCGCACGGCATCATCGCAAGGGGGGCCGGACCGGCGGAGGCCGCCCGGTCCCCGTGGCGTTGAATCCCCCTCCCGTCACGGACCCGGCCCGCGGCGGATCTATGTCGATCATCCCTGCCTTCCCATGGCGCGGAAAAGGGCCGCGATCGTCTTCCCGTCGGTGATCTCCCCGCTCTCGGCCATCCGCTGTACCTCTGCGAACGGGCTCCGGATCGTCCCGATCTCCTCGTACTGTTCGGGGGCCGCCTCCTCCTGGGTCAGTCCCGTCGCCAGGAAGAGGTGGATCGTCTCGTCCACGACACCCGGGGACGGGTGGAAAATCCCCAGGGACGTAAAGGTTTTTGCCCGAAGGCCCGTCTCCTCGGCAAGTTCGCGGCGTCCGCAGACCGCCGGATCCTCGCCGGGGGCAAGACGCCCCGCGGGAATTTCCATCAGGTGGGCGCCGACAGCCGGCCGCAGCTGCCGGATCAGCGTGACCGTTCCGTCTTCGTGCAGGGGCAGGACGCCGACCCCGCCGGGATGTTTCACCACCTGGTAGAGGTGCCACCCCTTGTCGCCGAACTTCACCTCCATCTGTTCCACGTCCACCACGAGACCCCGGAAAAGGGTCGTACGGTTTCTGGTTTCCATGCCGGTCCTGTGCCCTCCTTCGGGGCGGTCACCGCCGTTTTCCCCGAAGCATACCAGAAGGGCCTAAGAACAGGGACGTTCCTAACAACTCTTCCCCCC
>Ga0256868_10001250_pt1 | contig 14050 bp, 10 predicted proteins | sample RVTome_13_FD_187341 | JGI IMG/M metagenome (GOLD analysis project Ga0256868, IMG submission 187341) | Soil microbial communities from uranium-contaminated site in the Upper Colorado River Basin, Wyoming, United States - RVT92D227 HiSeq ... | reverse complement strand
GGGGAGTACGGTCGCAAGACTGAAACTTAAAGGAATTGGCGGGGGAGCACCGCAACGGGAGGAGCGTGCGGTTCAATTGGATTCAACGCCGGACAACTCACCAGGAGCGACGGTTACATGAAGGCCAAGTTGATGACTTTGCCTGATTTTCCGAGAGGTGGTGCATGGCCGTCGTCAGTTCGTACCGTAGGGCGTTCTCTTAAGTGAGATAACGAACGAGACCCTCGCTGCTAATTGCTAGCCGGTCCGAGAGGAACGGTGCACATTATCGGGACCGCTGGTGCTAAATCAGAGGAAGGAGAGGTCAACGGTAGGTCAGTATGCCCCGAATCTCCTGGGCTACACGCGCGCTACAAAGGACAGGACAATGGGCTCCAATGCCGAGAGGCAACGGCAATCCCGAAACCTGTCCGTAGTTCGGATTGAGGGCTGTAACTCGCCCTCATGAAGCTGGATTCCGTAGTAATCGCGTGTCAACATCACGCGGTGAATATGCCCCTGCTCCTTGCACACACCGCCCGTCAAACCATCCGAGTTGGGTCCAAGTGATGATGCCTCAATTTGGGGCGTTAGAACTTGGGTTCAGCAAGGGGGGTTAAGTCGTAACAAGGTATCTGTAGGGGAACCTGCAGATGGATCACCTCCTACACAATCAACGGAGGGGAACTACCCCTCCAACCAAATACTGGTCGAGGTTCCGAGCACCTAAGACATACTGTCATCGAACGTCCATTGGTTTATTTTTATTAAACTGACCGGAAGAGCCTTTGCTCTAGAGCTTTTCTGATGCAATACGTCCTGCGCAGGAGACTGGGCGTGACTTCCGTCCGACACGTGAGCTTCTCCTGCAAGACAAAGGCCCTCAGGAGCTGCACAGAAGCCACATGTGCGAGCCCCGCGCAGGAGGATGTGCTGCCGTTGCCCGAGATCGAGATTCGCAGAGCCGCATTCTTCCGTTGCGAGAGGACCGCGCGATATTCGAAAGCTAGTCAATGGCTCCTTCACGAGCAATAAAAGAAAGTCTATGGAAACGCGCGCGATGACAACACTTTTCCAAAGGCAGTTCCGAATGTTTTTATACCTCGGCTGGATTCGCCTAACCACGGGCATTATCGACAGGTCTGGCGGGGATGCCGCGGGCCTGTCCAAGTGTCGGGTTATACTCGATAGAAGGGAAGAGATAGCATGATGATTCTGAAGATGAAGAAAGAGGACCTCGCAGTGTTCCTAGAGTCGATCAGGGAATGGGGGGAGCTGTGGGGCCCGGTGAAGAAGGGCAACAGGGTCACCTATTCGAAGGTCGACTCGCTCTCGCAGATGGACCTCAAGGCGACGAGGACCATCATACCGCCCAAGAAGTTCCTATATCCGCCGAGGTTCACGATGTTCGACTACGACGAGGACGGCTTCGTCGAGCGGACGGGCGACGTTCCGAGGAGAATACTGTTCGGGATACACCCATGCGACATCCACGGCGTACATATCATGGACAAGCTGTTCCTGGAGACCTACAAGGACCCGTACTACGCCGAGAGGAGGGACAAGACCCTGCTCCTGGGGCACAGCTGCATTCCAGACGACAAGTGCATGTGCTTCGCAACGAACACTGATTTCATCGCCGAGGGGTTCGACCTGTTCTTCACGGACCTGAAGATGTTCTACCTCGTCTGGGTCGGCTCCAGCAAGGGGCACGATCTGGTGCGCATGAAGCCCGACCTGTTCAGCAGGGACCTCGGCAAGAACGACATCATCAACTACACAGAGTACAGGAAGTGGAAGAGCTCCCAGTACAAGGTGAATGTCGACTTCACCGGCATGCCCGACATCTTCGAGCTCGGATACAACAGCCCCGTTTGGGATGATCTCGCGGAGAAGTGCCTGTCCTGCGGCCAATGCAGCATGGTCTGCCCGACATGCAACTGCTACAACACAGTGGACGATGTGGAGCTGGGGACGATGGAGGGCACGAGAGACAGGTTCTGGGACAGCTGCATGTTCAGAGAGTACTCGCTCGTTGCCGGAGGACAGAACTTCAGAGAAAAGCGCGCGGACCGGCTGAGGCTTTGGTACACGCACAAGCTCCAGGCGTACATAGGCGAGTTCGGAAAGCCGGCCTGCGTCGGTTGCGGCAGGTGCGTCGCCACCTGCCCGGTCGAGATCAACGTCGTGACCGTTTCCACGGCTCTCAAGGAGCAGGAGGTGGGCAAATGAAGAAGCTCTGCGTGGTCTTGGACGACAGGGAGGTCCAGGAGAACCCCTTCCAGCCAGACATGTGGCGGATAGTGAGGAGGTACCCGCTCACGAGCGACGTCAACTTCTTCCAGGTAAGACCTGTTGATGTCGACGAGGCGCTCAAGTTCACCTACAAGCCCGGGCAGTTCGTCATGCTCTCGGTGATAGGAGAGGGGGAGGCGCCGTTCTGCATCAGCTCGACGCCATCCAGGCCAGGCATGCTTGAGTTCTGCATCAGGAAGGTGGGCACGCTCACGAGCACTCTCTTCGGCCTGAAGGAGAACCAGACCATCGGGATACGGGGTCCTTACGGCAACGGCTTCCCGACGGACAAGATGGAGGGCAAGGACATCATGATCGTCGCTGGTGGCTTGGGCGTTGCGCCGCTGAGGTCGCTCCTGCTGAACTTCCTGGACAACAGGGACAAGTTCGGAAAGCTGACATACCTGCACGGCGCGAAGGCTCCGGGAGACATGCTGTTCAGGGAAGAGTTCTTCCAGATGAAGGACCGGGAAGACCTGAACTGCATGCTGACGGTCGACAAGGACGACACCGGCAAGTGGCCGTTCAAGGTCGGCATGGTGACAGACCTGTTCAAGGACATCGGCCCCGTGGACGGAAAGAACACTTACGCGGTCGTCTGCGGCCCGCCCGTGATGTACAGGTTCGTGATCCCCCACCTGGTCAGGCTGGGGGTGCCGAAACAACAGATATTGATGACGCTCGAAAGGAGGATGAAGTGCGGCGTCGGCAAGTGCGGCCATTGCGCGATCGAGTACCTTTACACATGCATAGACGGCCCAGTATTCACGTATTGGGACGTGCTCCACATGAAGGAGATCATAGGGAGGGGTGTAAGTGACAAAGTCATCGCCTAAGATCGGCGTATACGGCTTCACGGGCTGCGCGGGCGACCAGCTCATGATCCTCAACTGCGAGGACCAGCTCGTGGACATATTCGGAGCCGTCGAGGTCCGCTCGTTCGTGATGGCGAAGAGCGACAACCACGAAGGCGAGCTCGATGTAGCGTTCATCGAAGGATCGATATCGACCGATGAACAGGAGAAGAGGATCAAGGAGATCAGGGCGAGGAGCAAGGTCCTTGTCGCGATCGGCACTTGCGCCTGCTGGGGCGGCCCCCAGGCGATGATACTTGGGGACGGCACATTCGAGGAGAAGTACAAGAAGGTCTACGGGAACGCGAAGATCACGCTCGCGAAAGCCTTCGAGGCGAAACCCGTGGACGCTGTGGTAACGGTCGACATGTACATACCCGGATGCCCGATAGACAAGGGCGAGTTCCTGGGCGCGGTCTCCAAGGTGGTTGCTGGAAGGCACCCGTACCTATACAAGTTCCCAGTCTGCAACGAGTGCAGGTGGAAGGAGAACCCGTGCATCCTGTACGACGGCAAGTTCTGCGCCGGCCCGCTCACGAAGGCCGGCTGCGGGGCAGTCTGTCCGTCTCACGGCCTGCCCTGCGTCGGATGCTGGGGCCCGACCGATGACCTCAATGTGAGCTCAGAATACAAGCTGCTCAAGGAGAAGGGCTACGACCCGGACGAGATCATCAGGAAGATCAGGAAGTTCGGGGGCTCAGGAGTGGCCAAGCTTGTGAAAGAACTCGAGAAACCTAAGGAGGCGAAGAGATGAGAGAGCTCAACATCGAGGCTCTGGCCAGGGTCGAGGGAGACGGTGGCATCACAGTCACGCTCGACGGCAAGAAGGTCAAGAGTGTCACGCTGGACGTGCACGAGGGCCCGAGGCTCATCGAGCAGCTCGTCAGGGGCATGACGCCCGAGGACGACCTCAATGTGATACCCAGAATATGCGCAATCTGCACGCTCTCCCACAGGTACGCTGCCATCAGGGGCCTCGAGAAGGCCCTGGGCATCACGCCGCCGGAGAAGGCGCAGCTCACCAGGGAACTGATGATGCTCGGGGAGAACGTCGAGAGCAACTCCCTGCACACTTTCCTTCTCGCGCTGCCGGACTTCCTGGGATACCCCTCCGCGATCGCCATGCTGAACGACTACGGCGACGATGTGAAGAGGGCCCTGAGGCTGAAGAAGTTCGGGAACCACGTCATGGAAGTCACGAGCGGCAGGATAGTCCATGGTGAGAACCCGGTCGTCGGAGGCTTCGGGAAGTACCCCAGCAGGAAGAAGCTGGACGAGATCAAGTTGAAGACGCATGAGCTCATCCCGGACGCTGTGCGCGATGTCGAGCTGTTCGCGTCTCTGACATACCCTGAGTATCCAGAAGCGGAGACCCTGTTCATGTCCGTCAACGCGCCCAAGAACAAGTTCGGGTTCGCAGGCGACACAATCCTCATCTCGAACGGGAAGGAGGTCAGCGCCGAGGACTACAAGAAGCTGACCCAGGAGAGGGTCGTGCCACACTCGTTCGCGAAGAGGTCGAAGTACCAGGACAAGCCCTTCACCGTAGGCGCGAACGCCAGGCTCATCAACATGGGAAAGCGGCTGGACGGGCAGGCGAAGGACCTGTTCAAGGAGCATTACAGCGACAGATGGCTTAGGAACCCGCTGTACAACAACCTCGCCCAGGCGATCGAGATGCTGTGGTCGCTCGAGCAGTTGCCCGAAGCATGCGACAAGGTCGCCGCGCTGGACGACCCGAAGATCGAGCCGCCCGCGAGGCAGAACGGGTCCGGCACAGGGGCGGTCGAGGCACCGAGAGGCACCTTGTACCACCACTACGAGATCAAGGACGGACTGGTCGATGTCGCGGACATCATCACGCCCACCGCCCAGAACCTGGACGACATAGAGCTGCACATGAAGCTCACAGCCGAGAGGATGCTCGGGGACGGAAAGAGCGACCCCGAGGTCAGGCTCGGGCTCGAGATGGTGGCGAGGGCGTACGATCCATGCATAAGCTGCGCGACACACCTGGTGAGACTGAAGAGGATCTGAAGGCCGCGCTCGAGGCGGTGGTGGGACAGGGCAGGGTATATGTCCTTGGCCTGGGCAACACTGACCGGGCGGACGACGGAGCAGGAGTGCTTATCGCGCAGGCGCTCATGAAACCATTTCCAGCTTACTCATTTTCCGAGCACGAAGGCGCTGAGGGGACCGTGCTCGACATCTCCGAGAAGGACGAGCAGGCTGCGGTGTTGTTCATAGACGCTGCGGACCTGCACGAGAGCCCGGGCACGATCAGAGTTGTCAAGAAAGAGAATATCAGGGACACGGAGATAACGACCCACAGAGTCGCGGTGGCGCTCATGGCATCCTTGCTAGAGAAAACGGGGAAACGCGCAGCGGTCATATGCATCCAGCCGAAGACCATAGAGTTCAGGGGGAAGGTGTCGAAAGAGGTTAGGAGCGCGTCACGAAGGCTCGAGACCGTCCTGCGAGAGCTGATGGCTTCCCGGAACGCCAAATGACCCGCTAGCGTTCGTCGCGACGCTACATGCAAGCTCAGATGAGCCGGAAACCTTTATCTTGGGCTACCTCATACTACGGGTCCCGTGAGATGGGAATGAAGGTTATTGTCGTCTCAGGGGGAGTTTTGTCGGGCCTCGGAAAGGGCATCACGTCATCCTCGATAGGGCGCGTGCTGAAGTCCAGAGGCTTGAAGGTAACGGCGATGAAGATCGACCCTTACCTGAATTTCGACGCGGGAACGCTGAATCCGTTCGAGCACGGAGAGGTGTTCGTGCTCGATGATGGAGGAGAGGCGGACCTTGACCTCGGCAACTACGAGAGATATCTCGATGCCAGCCTGACCAGCGATCATGTCGTCACGACGGGCAAGGTGTACGGGAGCGTCATCGAGAAGGAGAGGGAGGGGCACTTCCTCGGGAAGACCGTCCAGATTATCCCGCACATAACGAACGAGATCAAGGTCATGATCTCCAACGTGGGGATCAGGGCCGGGGCCGATGTCACGATCGTAGAGCTGGGCGGGACGGTGGGCGACATAGAATCGATGCCGTACCTCGAGGCGATGAGGCAGATGCACTCGGAGATGGGACACGAGAACTTCGTGTTCGTCCACACTACGCTCGTGCCGAGCCTGGGAGCGCTGAAGGAACAGAAGACGAAGCCCACGCAGCACTCAGTCAGGGAGCTCCGCGGGGCGGGGATACAGCCCGATGTCATAGTCGCCAGATGCGAGAGGCCTCTCGAGGACGGGGCGAGGAAGAAGATCGCGCTGTTCTGCGACGTCCCGCTCGAGGCGGTCATAAGCGCCCCCGACGCGAAATCCATCTACCAGGTCCCGATCTTCCTGGAGGAGCAGGGGCTGACCGACTATCTGCTCAAACGCATGGCCCTGAACGTGCCGCCGAACGACCTCGCAGACTGGAAGAGGTTCCTCGGGAAGGTGATGAGCCCCAAGCACGAGGTCAAGATCATGCTGGTCGGGAAGTACATGGACCAGCACGATTCGTACATGAGCCACTATGAGGCGCTGACTCATGCGGGAGCCGAACTCGACACGCGGGTCAAGTTCCTGAGAGCGGAGGCGGAGGACATCGAGAAGGAAGAATGCAGGTGCATGCTCGAGGAAGCCGACGGCATCCTGATACCTGGGGGGTTCGGCTCGAGAGGCACCGAGGGCAAGATCTCGGCGATCAAGTACGCCAGAGAAAACAAGAAGCCGTTCCTTGGGGTATGTCTAGGGTTCCAGCTCGCTTCAATCGAGTTCGCAAGGAATGTGCTGCACCTGCACGACGCGAACAGCACGGAGTTCGACCCGCACACGCCTCACCCAGTCGTGGACCTCCTGCCTGAGCAGAAGGCCGTGACGAAGAAGGGCGCCACCATGAGGCTGGGCGCACAGCCGATAATCGTTGACAAGGGCTCAATCGCCGAGAAACTGTACGGTAGCACTGAGATCATGGAGAGGCACAGGCACAGATACGAGATCAACCCCCACTACATCGACAGGATACAGGAGAAGGGGCTGAAGTACACGGGCAGGTCCCCTGACGGCAAGAAGATGGAGATCGCGGAGCTCCAGGGGCATCCATTCTTCGTTGGATCTCAGTTCCACCCGGAGTTCAAGTCGAGGCCGCAGAAGCCTGCGCCGATGCACTACGGCCTCATCAAGGCGGCGCTGGAGTACTCGAAAGCGAAGAAGAAGTAAGGCACGACCCTACGCGGCCAAATGCTTGGTCTCCGAGGGCTTCACGGCCTTCGGCAGCATGATCTTGAAAACCGCGCCCTTCGAGAAGTCGCCTGAAATTCTGTCCTCGACCCAGATCCTGCCGCCGTACTTCTCGATGATCGTGCTCACGATCGACAGGCCGAGCCCGAAACCCTTGATTCCAGTCATGCCAGTTGCGAACCTCTCGAAGACCGCCTTCTTCCTGTCGTCCGGGATGCCTCTGCCCCTGTCCGCAACGGAGACGACCCAATAGGCGCCCTGGGGAGTGTTCTCGTCGGAGACGGTTATCTCGACCTTGACCTTCCTCGCGCCATCGAACTTCACGGAGTTCGAGACGATGTTGAGGAACAGATCGTTCAGGTAGTGATTGGCCAGGATGAAATGCTGTCCCGGCAGGACTGCGGAGCCTATGACTACTTCCTTCTCGGTCTGCTGTCTGGTCACGGCCTCTACAGCGGCGGAGATTGCGGGCTGGATATCCATTGGAACGAGGTCTCTATCGGACATCGCCCTCACCTTCGACAGCTTCCTGATGTTGTCTATCAGCCTCGCGTTGTTCTTGACCTGGATGAGCGCCTTGTCTGCATAGCGCCTCTGGCTATCGTCCAGGCGTTTGTCCTGAAGCAGCAGTTCGAGATAGCCCATTATGCCCTGGTTGAAGTTGTTGATGTCATGGGTCATCAGATCGTTCAGGAGCGCGATCTCGTTCAGAGCGAAGGACTGCTTCTCGAACATGTTCGCGTTCTCAACAGCGATCGAGGCCATGCCAGCTAGTATCTCAAGGACCTCGATGCTCTCTTTCCTAGGCAGCTTGCCATCCCGCGGCTCGTCCACGAGCAGGTATCCGATGAGCCTGCCACTTCGGTCCATGAGCGTGCATGTAAGGATGTCTCTCTCGTGCCAGGCGTCAGCGGATGCACGAGGCTTATCCGCGTTCTCCGGGTGGGCGAGGAAGTCGAACGCCTCGATCCCGTACGTCTGCTGCTCGTATTTCACAAGGAAACTGCAGTTTCCGATCCTGTAGTCATCCGCGATGTCCCCGAGCACGGTCTGAACGGGCATAACATCCCCGGGAGAAACCCAGTCAGGGTACCCGCTCAACGCGCGGTTCACGAACGCATTCCGCTCGAGGTCGAGAAGCGATATCGATGCGCGGCTGAAGCCGAAAGAAGTGACCACTGCATCGCAGAAACGCTGCAGCAGGCGGTCCAGGTCGTCCATGTACATCACGGACGTCGTGAGGTCCAGGACCTTGGCCATCTGTTCCACCTTGCCTGTGCTCTCCTTCAAGAGAGTCTCCTGGTTCTTGTACAGCTCGGAATTCTCCACCGCGACAATCGCCTGTGTCGCGAACAGCTGTGCGATCTCGAAGTCGTGGTTGGAGAAAGTGCGACCGCCTTCTCTGTAAAGCGCGAGGACGCCGATGGTCTTCTCCCTGCTCTTGAGCGGGATCGCCATCAGCGCTTCCTTCTCCTCTTCTGGCGTACCGGGGACCAGCACGACACGTTTGTCTCTCTTCGTGTCGTTGACGATCTCAGCGACGCCGGACCTCGCCACGTATCCGGAAATGCCTTCATCTATCGAGAAGACATCACGCATGATCTGCTCAACATATGGCCCTCGGGCGAGGATGGGGATCATCTTCCGCCGTTCGTGATCCGCCCTGTACATCGTGATCGAGTCGTAGCTGACCACCTCCTTCAGCCGATCGGCCACGTTCTCGTAGATGCTTCCAGAGTCGATCTGTCTCTGCATAGACACGGCAGTCTCGAGCAGAGTCAGCTGAGAGTGTACCCTCTGGTTGAGCGATGCGAGCAGATTCGCGTTCTCCAGGGCGATAGCGGCGTGGTCGGCCAACGATGAAAGGAATACAGCATCGCCTCTGGTGAACTGTTTTCCGCCAAGTTTGTTGTAGACGTTGATCGTGCCTATCCCGCGCCCCTCAATCATCATAGGAGCGACGACGAGCGACTTGATCTGGAAGAGCTTGCCATCCCTAGCGCTGGCATCCGGGTCCGCTTCATACGAGTTCACGACCTCCGTCTTGAGCCGCCTAAGGGCTCTCCCAGTGACTCCAGCTTTCGTGCTGAAGGGTAGGTCCCTGTAAATGCTCCTGTCGATGTTGTACGACGCGACCCAACTGAGGATGCTATTCTCTTGCTCCGCGAGCCCGACCATCGCTTTCTCCGCCTTGAGCAGAGTGGCAGCGTCCTTCGCGACCTGGTCCAGAATCACGCTCGGCTCGAGTCGATAGGAGATCTGTTTGCTTATCCGGTCGAGCACGGTGAGGGCGGACTCGTGCTCCCTCGCCTCGCTATATGTCCTCGCGTTCACGAGTGCTGAGGCGAGTATGTCCGCAAGCATCTCCATGATCGTAACATCGCTGGTCGTGAAAGCGTCCCTCTCACCGCTCTGGATGTCCAGGACTCCCAGGAGCTCCCCGCGGTACACGACCGGCACCGCAAGCTCCGACTTCGTGTGCTCTATCTCCCTCTTGATGTATCGCGGGTCCGATTCGACGTCGCCCGTGACCAGCGTCTCAGAGAAGTAAGCCGCGTGCCCGATGATCCCTTCCTTGAGCCTCTGCCTCATGTCCTTCGGAACGCTAGATATCATGGGTCCGTAGCCCGACTTGAAGTAGAGTTCGCCGCGGTCTTTGTCCATCAACATGATGATGACGTGCTGGAACCCGAACCCAGTCGAGATCGCCTTCACGAACTCCGCCATAAGCTCGTCCGGGTCCAATATCGATGTGGAGACCCTGCTGATCTTGTTCAGCGTTGTCAGCTGGCTAACCTTCTTGGCGAGCTCCTTCGTCCTGGACTCCATCCTGGCTTCCAGCTGGGACTTGTACCTCTCGAACTCGACTTTCTCGGTCTTCTCCTTGGTAATATCACGGAATATTCCGACGACGCCCAAGGACTTGCCCTCTCGGTCCCTCACCGGCTGCGCCTCGATGAAAGCGAAATACCGAGAACCATCTTTCCTGAGCCCGGACATCTCGCCCTCCCAGCACTTATCCATAGCCTGCTTCACGACACTCTGCAGGGATTTGCCAGGATACTGCGCGGTTGATATGGACACCATGTTGAACCCGTGGACCGCCTTCTCGTCCATACCAGTCATGTTCATGAACGCCCGATTCGCATAGACCGCCCGTCCCTCTGTGTCCAGGACCGCCACAGGCTCTGCCATCTGGTCGAGGGAGTGGGTCAACCGAGTTATCTGCCTCTCCCCCTCAGCCTCCTTCGACACATCTCTTTCGGTGGCAACGTAGTACTTCTTCTCTGTGTCTGGGTCGACGAGCAAAGTAACCGTGATCTCAACTGACTCGTCCAGGTTGGTCTTGGCCACTCTCACGTACGGGAAGTTCACCTCCGAGAACCCCCTGGACATAGGACATGATTTGCAGACATCAGGTGAGCCGAGATCGGTCTCGAAGCACTTCTGTCCCACAAGATCGCCCATCTGCGACCTGAGCTCCGAACTCAAGAACACAACGATCTTGTCCTCCCGGACAACGGAGATGTCACCAGTTATCGCATCGAGAACGGACAACCTCTGCTCGAACGGCGTCAGCTTGAACGCGCGTTTGGATGCTTCCGCAGGCTCTTTTGCACTCGTCAACTTCACCCTCACGAACAGAAGCCGGACGTTCGAGCATTGGAGGAAGTTATCCATAAACGTTTCGAAACGGGTCTACACGGACGAGCATAGCGCCCCCGAAATATGGAGTCAGTAGGCAGCTCGGAGACTCCGTGCAATAGATTTAACTATTGCATGCACTATGGAACCACGATGGCGCCAGGCGAGGCCTACGACTACGAGAGCCTTCTCGAAAGGGCCAAGAAACAGCTCCCTACCAAGCTCGAGTCACACGACAGGTTCCAAGTGCCCGAGCCGGACGTGATGATCGAGGGCAAGACCACCGTGATCAGGAACTTCGGAGAGATAGCGGACAAGCTCAGGAGAGAGCCGGACCACATACTCGGGTTCCTCCTGAGAGAGCTGGGCACCGCGGGCACCCTGGAGGGCCAGAGAGTCGTTTTCAAAGGCAAGGTCGCCACATCGCAGATAGCAGAGAGGATCGGGAACTACGTCGACGAGTACGTCCTTTGTTCAGAGTGCAACAGGCCGGACACCAAGATCGTCAAGGATGGCAGGGTCCTGATTCTGACTTGCGAGACTTGCGGCGCCCACAGGCCCGTGCACGTGAGAAAGCAGGCCAAGGTAGAAGAGGCAAAAGAAATCGAGCAGGGCGAGACCTACGACCTCATGATCGAGGACGTCGGTAAGAGAGGGGACGGCATCGCCCGCAAAGGACCGTTCATAATCTACATACCGGGAACGGCCAAGGGCTCCCAGGTCAAGGTCAAGATCGAGAAGGTGTCTGGAACAGTCGCATTCGGGACACTTGTGCGGACCTAGGTCAAGGGACGACCAGACGCCCGCGGGCCGAGACCGTCACATAGCCGCCAACTTCGACCTTTCTGATCGTCGCGCCTTTCTTCTCGACGCGCACATGTATTTTCGAGGGCCTTCCCAGGATGTGACCCTGCTCGACAACAATCGACTCGTTCTTCTCCCTCGGAATCAGGTCGTGTTCGACCAGGAACGCGCCGAGAGCCCCCGCGGGCATGCCAGAGGCAATGTCTTCGGGAAACGAGGGCGGAGGCCCGAAACATCGGGCGTGAACCGTAGATCCAGGCTCGAAAACGCCCCAAGTGTAGACGAACACAGCCCCCACATCAAGCTCCTTCGCGAGCTCGGTGACTTCGTCCTTTCTTGGCTCTATCTTCCTCAGAACCTCGATCGACCTGACAGGCACCAGGAGGCTCGGTATCCCAGTCGATGAGCGGCTGATCGGGAACTCCTCCCTGAACAGGCTCTCAGCACCAATTCCTAGCGCGCTCGCGACCTCCTTAAACTCCTCTACCTTGGCGAACAGAGGGCGCCTCTGAGTCATCCAAACGCGCATCCTCCCATCCCGGTCTTCGTCGATGGAGAACGGCAGGATGCCCAATGACGTTTCTAGCCTATGTCTCCCGACATGGGACATCCCGAACGCCTCGCGGTTGGCGAGCGCCCATAGAGCGCCGACCGTGGCGTGGCCAGAAATCGGGTCTTCTGACACAGGGCTGAAATACCGTAACCGGACGTCCGCCTTCTTCGATCTGAGAACGAAGGCCGTCTGCGGTGGGCCGAGCTCTAAGGCTATCCTCTGCATCTGGACCTCGTCCAGACCATCCGCGTCGAAGACCACCCACGCGGGGTTCCCGCCGTACAGGTCCTCGGTGAAGACATCCAATCTCAGCATGTCCAGCTCGGCCATGGTACACGCACCGGCGTAGAGCTATTTGGACATTTTCTGGCTCCGCTCTGCACAAAGTATTTCTAACGCTCTCCTTAATGGCGGCACCGCATGGACTCGTCGGTCAAGGCCATTGTTGTCATGGCAGCGATATTCGTCATATCTCAGCTCGGCGCGATCTTCATGGTGAGCTCGATATTGGGAACAGAGCAGCAAGCGTTCGAGAACCCGAACGACCCCATGATCCCGATATACTACTTCGTCGCGATGGTGGCGTTCACATTCGCAATTCTGTACATAATCAAGAAGAAGAGAGACCAGGTAGTCAAGCAGGTGTTCCTCGGGGCCATGGCGTTCACGATATTCTACGTGATACTCGTCATAATGGTCAAGTTCGACGCGGGCATCCTGTCGCTTGTCGTCTCGCTCGGGCTCACGGCGTTCCTGACCTACTATCTCATCAAGAAACCCGAATGGTACGTGATAGATATCACGGGCGTGCTCGTGGCGATAGGCGTCATCGGCATACTTGGCATCTCGCTCCAGATACTCCCCGTGTTGATCCTGCTGATCATCCTGGCAGTCTATGATGCCGTGTCGGTCTACGGCACGAAGCACATGGTTGCGCTCGCGGACGGTGTTACCAAGCTGAGGCTTCCGGTCCTGCTGGTAATACCGAAGAAAAGGGGATACTCGTACCTGGACCAGAAGCCTCTGAAGCAGCAGATCGCGGACGGAGACGAGAGAGAGGCGATGTTCATGGGGCTCGGCGACGTCATAATCCCAGGAGTCCTGATCAGCTCCGCGTTCTACTTCCTCGGAGAAGATGCGGTCGCGGGCATACCCGGCAACCTCGTGGTCGCCCTGGGCACGCTCATCGGAGCTCTCATCGGGTTCTCCATCCTCATGAGGTACGTCCTCAAGGGGAACCCGCAGGCCGGCCTCCCGTTGCTGAACGGCGGAGCAATCGCTGGATACATCATCGCCTACCTGGTCGCGTTCGGGGACTTGTCGCTCGGGATAACCCTGCCGTGGTGATATTCTGAAGAACCTGAGGCTTCTGATCTGCTCGGACCTGCACGGGTCGCAGGAGGCTCTCGATCAGCTCGCGGAGATTTCGCATGGGAAAGAGTTCGATGCGGTCGTGGCGTGTGGAGACTTCACCACATATGGGTCCACGGACTTCGTGAACCGGTTCCTTGGCGCATTCGAATCCAGAGTGCTGGCCGTACCAGGCAACTGTGATCCTCCTGAGACTGTGGGAGTGCTGGAGGATGCTCACGCAAGCCTGCACGGAAGACAAGTGACGTTCAAGGGCACCGGCTTCTTCGGCTTCGGAGGAGGGCTTCCTTCTCCAGCGCACATGCCTTTCGA
>Ga0256868_10001249_pt1 | contig 14064 bp, 13 predicted proteins | sample RVTome_13_FD_187341 | JGI IMG/M metagenome (GOLD analysis project Ga0256868, IMG submission 187341) | Soil microbial communities from uranium-contaminated site in the Upper Colorado River Basin, Wyoming, United States - RVT92D227 HiSeq ... | reverse complement strand
TCGGACGGGTTATTGCCGAAGTTGGCGCGGCCATGATGGTTGGCGGAAACATCAAGGGCTACACCAGGATCATGACCACGGCCATTGCCCTCGAGACCGCCAAGGGGGAGTTTGCTTTTGCCTTGTCCCTCGGGTTCATCCTCCTCACTGTAGCCTTTTCCGTCAATATCCTCTTTCACTATTTCCAGGGGAAAAGGGGATAGGGATGGCCTTCATGCTGGAGCTTCGAGCTATCACCAAATCGTATAACAATACCCGGGTCCTCGCGATCCCGCATCTCGCGATCAAACAGGGGGGTGTTTATGGGATCATGGGGCCGAACGGGGCCGGTAAGACCACCCTCCTCACCATCGTGGCCCTGCTTCTTGCTCCGACATCCGGCACGATGTACTGGGAGGGGACTGACATCGAGGCCATGGATAAAAATCAGCTCAGGAAAAAGATAACCCTGATCACCCAAAATCCTTATCTCTTCCACACGACGGTGGCGAAGAATGTCGCCTATGGGCTGAAGATGCGGGGGATAAAAAGGGAGCAAAGGAGCGAGAGGGTGAAGGCGTGTCTCGATCTGGTGGGATTGCCGGGGTTTGCCAAGAGAATGGCGCGGGAGCTATCCGGCGGCGAGGCTCAGCGGGTGGCCATCGCCCGGGCCCTGGCGCTTGATCCCCAGGTCTTGCTCCTCGATGAGCCGACTGCTAATGTCGATCGGCATGGGGTTGAACAAATCGAGATCATTTTGCGGGAATTGAATGAGAAACTCGGCATCACCGTCATCGTGGCTACCCACGACGTAAACCAGGTCCATCGTCTTTCCGATGAGGTGATCTATCTCTGCGATGGGATGATAGCCTCCTCCCCCTTGGAAAACCTGTTTCAGGGCCGAATCGTGAAGAAAGAAAAGGATCTTTTACTGTTTGATACGGGAAGGATACAGGTTGCCCTGCCCCGTGAGCGCGATAGCGTAAGCCGCATTGCCATCCCTCCTGGAGACATCATCGTCTCCCATGAGCCTATCTCAACCAGCGCCCGCAACTCCTTTGCCGGCACCATCGCCCACGTAACTGATGAAGGGGATTTGGTGAGCCTGATCGTCGATGTCGGTGAAAAATTAAGGGTAACAATCACCAAGAGGTCTTTCCGGGAGATGCAGTTAAACGTTGGCTCCCCTGTCTATGTGACCTTTAAAAGTTCTTCTATCGAGACCTTTTAAAGGCCGCCTAATACAGTATTACCTCCCTAATATAGTGATGCGAGTGGCCGCATTTCTTTTTAGGTTATCCTTAACATATGTAATTTTCACCCTATCTCCAACAAAGGGATGCCTTGAAGTTAGATGGGTATTACGACCGAGCCAGAATACGGAAACCCTACCATTATCTCCTCTAACCTGAATCGACTTCCCTTCTGTAGCGACAACCTCCCCATAAAAGACAGCCGCGTGGGCCACTTCAATAGTGAGCAGAAGAGAAAAAACCATCAGGATGAAAAATCCGATCACTACCTTCCATTTACGGCTCCTCATTTTAAATACCCTCCTTTATCTTATCTTATCTACCCCTAATAGTGTGCCGCACTTATCTGGATTTAAAAACTATTTATTAAAATAATACCATTATTGGAAGAATCAAGGTTACTATACCCAATAATAGTTATTAGATCATTAGTCAAAGTCTCCTCTTAATATTACATTCTCAGAGTGAAGGTTTATTTCCTCGGCAACTCCAGCACAATATTCGCCGGTTCTCCACGTCATTGCTTGGGCTTTTTGGCCTTGATGCGCAGGATGATCCAGGCGTAGATCGCGCAATTTATGAGCAAGAGAAAAAGGCCGGCCTCGAGGAAGAAGCGGGGATTCGCCTCCGGATAGATCAGGGGGACGATGTAGTGATCTATAAACCCGCCCTCGTATCCTGCTTCTCCTGCCTTGTGCAGCAGCAGCAGCTCCAGGGGGGTGAGGGGGCAGGGGGCGTCAAGGAATTCAATGGCCAGGCCCCATACGGCGGCAGGGATGTGTGGGAAGGCTACCCATCGCCATCGCCATACCACAAGCCCCCCGCCGACTACGAAGATGATGAAGCAGAGGTGAAGCACAAAGACCAAATCAGCTAGCAGATGATACATCCTATGTCCTTTGATAGCCTAAAAGGCATTATATTCGTTTCACGATTTTTTGCCAGTTTCGACATGAAATCAAAGATGCTATACTATCAAACAGAAATGGACAAAAGATGATTATGCATCACAAGATGCATCCCCAGAGATATGATGTTATCGTGGTCGGCGGAGGACATGCCGGCTGCGAGGCAGCCCTGGCTGCTGCGCGGCTCGGCTGTCAGACCCTGCTGCTGAGCATCAACATCGACACCATCGGCCTCATGTCGTGCAATCCCGCCATCGGAGGGCTGGCCAAAGGGCAGTTGGTCAGAGAGATCGATGCCTTGGGCGGCGAGATGGCAAAGAATACCGACGCCACGGCCATTCAATTCCGCAGACTCAACACAAAAAAGGGTCCTGCGGTGCAGTCCTCGCGTGCCCAGTCCGACCGCCAGGCCTACCGCTTGCGGATGAAGTATATCCTGGAAAACCAGCCCCGCCTCGAGATGAAGCAGGGTGAGGTTGCCCGCATCCTTGTCAAGGACGGTAGGGTCGAGGGGGTGGCAACAACGATCAACGAGGTATTCAATAGTCAGGCGGTTATCATTGCACCGGGAACCTTTCTCAACGGCCTGATCCATATCGGCCTCACCCACTTCCCCGCTGGCAGGATGGGAGAGCTCCCCTCAATCAAGCTCTCGGAGAGCCTCAGGGAGATCGGCTTTGAGATGGGTCGGCTCAAGACCGGCACGACACCCCGGCTGGACGGCAAGACCATCGCCTTCTCCCGCCTCGGCAAGCAGGAGGGCGACAATCCTCCGCGCCCCTTTTCCTTTTCTACCAGGGAGCTCCCCCATGACTTCCTGCCCTGCTACATCACCTATACTAATCCCAGGACGCACGAGATCATTCGCAGCGGGTTCGATCGCTCGCCCCTCTTTACCGGCGTCATCGAGGGGATCGGTGCCAGGTACTGTCCCTCGGTGGAGGACAAGGTGGTCAAGTTCCCTGACCGGGAGAGACATCAGATATTTCTGGAGCCCGAGGGGCTGCGCACACACGAGTACTACCCCAACGGCCTGGCCACCAGTCTTCCTTTGGATATCCAACATAAGATGCTCAGAAGCATTGAGGGGTTGGAGCAGGTTGAGATCATGCGTCCGGGTTATGCCATCGAGTATGATTATGTCAACCCGATCCAGCTCAAGCCAACCCTGGAGACCAAACTGGTGGAGGGTCTCTATCACGTGGGACAGATCAACGGGACCTCCGGGTACGAGGAGGCAGCTGCTCAGGGGATTATGGCGGGGATCAACGCCGCCTTGAAGGTCAAGGGTGAGGCTGCCTTTACCCTCGACCGCTCCGAGGCCTATATCGGGGTGCTCATCGACGACCTCGTTACCAAGGGGACGCAAGAGCCCTATCGCATGTTCACCTCCCGTGCCGAATATCGGCTTATCCTGCGGGAGGACAACGCCGATCTGCGCCTCATGGATAAGGGCCACCATCTCGGCCTCGTAGATGATGAAACCTATTGGCAGCTCAGGAAGAAAAAGGAGGCTATTGCCCTCGAGCTCGAGCGTCTCAGACAGATCAAGGTTAAACCCACAGCAGGAGTTAACGAGAAATTGCACGAGCTCGGGAGCAACCCCATTAAGAATGTCACTTCTCTGGAAGAGCTTCTGCGCAGGCCCGAGATCACCTACCAGGATCTGCAGGTCTTCGACCCCTCATCCAATTCCCTGCCCCCAGAGGTGGTTGAGCAGGTGGAGCTGGAGGTTAAATACGCAGGCTATATCAGAAAGCAGGAGGAGCTGGTGGAGCGGTTCCGCAGCATGGAGCGGGTGCGCATACCTGAGGAGATGAGATACGACACAACCCCCGGCCTCTCTAATGAGATCAAGGAGAAGCTCTCAAGAATTAAGCCCATGACCCTGGGGCAGGCCACCAGGATATCGGGGGTCACCCCGGCTGCCATATCCATCCTGATGGTCCAGCTCAAAAGAATGGGGGCGGTATAGCCATGGAGATCAAAGAGATTCACTATCGAATGCTCCAGGAAGAGAGCCGACGATTGGGGGGAGACCTCTTCGGGGTGGCTGACCTCTCTCAGACGCAGATGGTAACCTACGATCTGGATGAGGATCTCCTGGGAAAACTCCCCTTTGGTATCTCCATCGGGGTACGGCTTGCAGACGCCGTCCTGGAGGGCATTCAAGACCATCCGACTTTGCTTTATCTGCACCATTACCGGCAGGCCAACTATCTCTTGGATCGAATCGCCCTCGACGTGACAGCCCTCATCCAGCGAGCCGGGGGGAATGCGATTCCCATCGCTGCATCTCAGATCGTGGATTGGGAGGGTCAAAGAGGGCACCTCTCTCATAAGGCTTTGGCGCAGACAGCGGGATTGGGATGGCTCGGCAGGAACAACCTCCTCGTCAATCCTGCATACGGGGCGAGGGTCAGGTTGGTCTCCATCCTCACCGATCTCCCTGTGCAGACCGATAGCCCGCTGGATAGCTCCTGTGGCACATGCCGCCGCTGCATTATTGCTTGTCCTGCCGGGGCCATTAAAGAGGACGTCAGGGAGTTCGATCACATTGGCTGTTTTGAGAAACTCAAGGAGTTTCGTAACAAATACAATGTCGGACAATATATCTGCGGGGTGTGCGTCAAGGCATGTAAACCGCAGAGATAAAAAACCTCGCCGCCTGGCCGGAGACGCTATAGATCGACAATTGGTGGAGCACACTACCATACAATATGGGAGAGAAGGAGGATATCCCGATGGCCATTACCAAAGACGATGTTATGATTCCCTGTGACGTTACGCTAGCTTCGTCAGGGTCCTTGTGTATGTGGTATGGGAACTCACGGTAGGCAATAAGGCCAATGATAACCATACAGGGAGGGAAACGATGACTATCAAGATCGGTGTCTTGACTGGTGGTGGTGACTGCCCCGGCCTGAATCCTGCCATCAAGTGGGTGGTAAAGACAGCCCTGGACAGCAGGCTCAGCAAAGAAAGAAAAGGCACCTTTCAAGTAGTTGGAATCCGCGAAGGGTGGAGGGGGATTGCAGCTATTGATGCCCGCTCAGATGACGATGTCAGTCAGTATATTGTCCCGCTTGATGAGGCAATTGTCCGGACCTGGGATCGGTACGGGGGCACCAATCTGGGGACATCCCGATTCAATCCATTTAACCCCAAAGATGACCGTCGTGCGCAGCTGCTCGACAATCTGAAGCACCTCGCCATAGACTGTCTGGTGGTTATCGGTGGGGAGGATACGCTGGGCGTGGCGTATAAACTCTCCACCATGGGTATTAAGGTCGTCGGCATACCCAAGACGATCGACAAAGATCTAGAGGGGACGGACTACACGCTGGGATTCGAGTCGGCCGTGCAAATCATCACCGAAGAGATCGACCGGCTGAGGACCACGGCCGGTTCACACAGGAGGATCTTTGTGGTAGAGACCATGGGGCGCCACGCCGGATGGTTGGCCCTTGAGGGTGGAGAGTCCAGCGGGGCCTATATCATCCTCATCCCCGAATACGGCTTCGAGATCGATCGCATCAATGGGCTCCTGTTAGAGGGGCGCGAGAAAGGAGCGCGGTACGATATTGTGGTCGTCTCCGAGGGGGCAAAGCCGAAGGGGGGTAAGGAATTTGTCAGGAAACAGGGACAGGACAGTTTTGGACACGTCTCACTGGGGGGTGTGGGAGAATTCCTGGCCACCGAAATAGAGCGCGGAACCGGCCTGGAAACGAGGTCCATTAGCCTGAGCCATCTCCAACGGGGTGGAGCACCCTGTGCGTATGATCGCCGTATGGGGCGCTACTTCGGGATCGCGGCGGTTGATCTGATCGTCAAAGGAGAATTCGGCAGCATGGTAAGCTATCGGAATGGTGAGATAACAGCGGTTCCACTGGAAGAGGCGATCGGCAAAATCCATACCGTTGACGTCAGCACATACTATGACACCGAACGCTATAACGGGAGACGCACGCTCTTACGCTGATACCTCTTGTGCATTGTATACAGGGCCGGAGAGGAAATCGGTGCAGGAGGATACGTAGATTCTTGGTTCCCTCTTATGCAGTTCTCTCTTCCTCTAGGTCTTTGAAGAGGATTTTTGTTTACAAAAAGGGCTCATTAAACTAAACTGAGTATCATAGACAGTTTTGCGGAGAGGTGAGATAGCATTATAAGCAAGGATGGAAGGTTGCTGTGGATCCTTCAAAACGCAACGGCAAGGTGTTGGGTAGAGGCAGAAACATGAGTAAACTCAGGGCAACTTTTTTAATCATTTTATTGTTATTGATGGGGACGCTGTTTTTCCCTTTCAAGGCGCGCGCGGATATTTATAAGTATGTCGACAAGAATGGCACGACCCATTTTGTCGATGATTTGGGCAAGGTCCCGCCGGAATACAGAGATCAGGTGACGGTACGTGAGGAGAAACCCGTAGGGCCTTCCCTCGAGGGAGAAACACCGCAGGCTGTGGAGAAGAAGGGTGAGACGCCGGAAGAGGAGCGGACGCGGCGGATGTTAGAAGATTTGGAAGAAAAGAAGCGGCAGGACGAGGAAAAGGCCCGAGGGGAATTCGAAAAAAGCCTGGTGACGAAGGTAACGATCAGGGGAAATCAAGTGTTGGTTCCCGTTACCCTTGGCTATGGGGGAAAGGAGGTTCAGGCCTCGCTCGTCCTGGATACCGGTGCTGAGATCATAACCATCTATCGGTCGATTGCGGATCAGTTAAATCTTCCTCGGACCGGTGGGGCTCATGTGCGGGTAGTAGGAGGAAAGACGCTTAATGCCAGCGTGGCGAAACTGGATTACGTGCGGGTCGGCCCTTATGAGGCCAAGGAGATACAAACATTGGTTGTGTTTCCTCCGGGTCCTTCTGCCGGCAACGACGGGTTATTGGGGATGAATTTTCTACGAGGTCTCGAATACAGCATAGATTTCGAAAATCAGGTGATCAGGTGGAAAGCGCAGTAGGAAGGAATCTTCCGCACGACTAATAAGCTTTCAAGAACTCCCTTCGATCTCCCCCGCGAGGTCATAGGGCCTTGCTTGGGTGATCTTCACCACTACCATCTTTCCAATAGACATCGTACCTTTTTTGATATGGACCACCCCATCGATTTCCGGCGCTTGAAAGGCGGTTCTTCCCTGCAAGCCCTTCTCCGCTCCTGAGCCTATCCCATCGATCAAAACCGGCAGCGTGGATCCTATCAGTTCTTTATTCTTCTTCCACGAGATCCCTTGCTGTAACTCCATGAGCTGAGCAGCCCTTTCTGCAGCTATCTTGGAGGGAATCCGGTGCTTGATCCGGGCGGCCTTAGTACCGTCTTCAGGGGAATAGGTGAAGACGCCGAGATGGGTGAACTCCGCCTCTTGGACAAATGTTAAGAGTTCCTTGAATTCCCGTTCCCCCTCCCCGGGAAATCCGACCATCAGGGTGGTGCGCAGGCGGATTTCAGGATAATCCTTTTTTATATGGTTGATCAAAGCCCTGGTCTCCCTTTCCGAAGCCCGCCTTCCCATTCGCTGCAGGATCTTGGCGCTGATATGCTGGATGGGGATATCGAGATAAGGACAGATCTTTTCTTCTCCGGCGATCATCTCCAGGAGCGAAGGGAGAAAATTATCGGGACGGGGATATGCATACAGGACCCTGATCCATTGCAACCCGCTGATCTTTATCAATTCCTTCAAGAGCCGATAAAGGCCATTCTTCTTCACCAGATCCGCGCCATACGCCGTGGTATCCTGGGCAACCAGGATAATTTCTGCAGCACCGCCGGCGACCAACTGCTCGACCTCCTGGATGACTGAATACATCCCCCTGCTCCTATATGGTCCCCGAAGACGGGGGATGAGGCAGAAGGTGCAGGCATGAGAACACCCCTCTGCTATCTTGACATAGACAGAATGCGGGGTGTTGGTGATCATCCGGGGGGTGCGGTGGTCATAGAGATACCGAGGCTTCTTGATCAATGCTGTCGATTCACCCCCCTTTAACAACCGGGGTATCCGCGGGAATTCACCTGTCCCTATCCAGAGATCAACCTGAGGGATCTCCCGCGCCAGCTCCTCACCATACCGCTGGGGGAGACATCCAGTGACAATCAGTTTCGTACCTGTCCTTTTTTCTTTTGCCTGGGCTGCTTCCAGGATCGCCTCGATGGATTCCTGCACGGCCTCTTGGATAAAGGCGCACGTGTTGATAATAACCACGTCCGCCTCATCCAGTGAGGGGGTGGGTACGAGGCCATCGTCTGCCAAGAGACCTAAGATGACCTCAGAATCTACGCGGTTCTTGGGGCACCCCAAGCTGATCAGAAAGACCTTTTTCATTGTTAAAGGCGAGACAACAAAAAAGGGGGGATGCCCCCCCTTTTAAAAAATATTCGTTCATCGTTATTCTTTTGTTGTGTCAGGGGTTGATTCAACCTTCTTTCCCTTTATATCCAATTTGCCGGTATCTAGGTGGAGGGTGATCTCATCTCCTCTTATCCATGTCCCCTCATCTCCCCTTATCTTGGCATCTTCTGTCATTACCAGCGTTTTTGCAACCGGGGACCAAACGGCCCTCTTGGAGAAAACTTCTTGTTCTCCTCTCTTCACCGCCACCTCATCCCTGGCCACCATCTCTTTGGGGAGATTGCCCTCATCCATGGTCAGAAGGAGGGTCTCACAGCGGATGGTGACCTCTTCACCCAAGGCGGCGACTTCGCCTGTATATAAGATGGCATTTTTCTCGAGGATGTTTTTCGTGTTCTTGGCGGTGATGCGGAAGGGAAATGCCTTTACCGCGTTGTCACGGGGTCTGGCCTCCCTCAGGCCTATTTCCTGGCCCACGGGAGCGGCTGCAACTACCCCTTGCGCCTTCAGGCTGGCCAGGAGCTTTTTGCCAGGTTTGGCAAAGGTGCTTTGCGGATAATCCCCAACAAGTTTCGTCAAGGGAGGCAGGGCCTCGGCGTTTCGCTCCTGCTTGTGCAGGGCCATGGCAAGATAGTAGAGGGCCTCATCATCAACGCCGGAAAGGGGGTATTTCGCCAGCGTCGCGAAGGACCTCTTCTCTGCTGCTGCGTATTTACCCTGGCGGAGATAAAAGTGGGCGATATAGAGCTCATTCTCTGCGAGCCTCCGGCGGCAGAAGATGATCTTCTCCTGGGCCTTTTCGGCGAAGATACTGTCAGGATAATTTGCCACCACGTTTTGAAAGGCGGTCAGGGCCTTCACCGTCGCCTTCTGGTCTCGATCCTTTGATAATACCTGCCGGTAATAACAAAGCCCTACTTGATACTCCACATAGGAGATGTCGGGGTGGAAGGGATATTGTTTTTTAAACTCCATATATCTGGTGATGGCTTCCGGATATTCCTTCCGAAAGGCGTAGCCGTCCGCGATGCGGAGGTCTGCCTTTGGGGCATAGAGCTCATCAGAAGGAAAGTATTCCTTTAAACGAGTGAAAACCTCAGTGGCGTCCGCGTATCTGCCTTTGTTGAAGAGCACCATCCCCTCGGTGTAAAGTACCGCGGGGTCCTTGGGTGACGCTTGAATCTTCTTCTTGCCGGCGCAGCCTATCAACAAAAGGGCGATTATCAGAATCATGATGATCGAAAGAAGATGTTTGGCCTTCATAACCTTTTCCCCCCTTATAAATAAAGGCTTAATCATATATAAAAATACCCTCCACGTCAACGGTTATAAACCCAGCTGGTCGCCTATCCCCTGCATGGCCTGGAGGCCCAAATCGGCGAATTCCTCGAGACTCAGGCCGAGCCTTTCGCATTCTTTGATGGCGTCCCTGCGTACCCCGCGGGCAAAACCCTTCTCTTTCATCCTCTTGACGATGGAAGAGGGTTTGACGTTGGCTATCCGTTTATCGGGATAGACCAGGGTGGTGGCGACGATCAAGCCGGTGAGTGCTTCCGCACTGGTGAGGGCAAAATGTATGGGTTTCTCCCGTATCATATGTAAGGCCTCGGCGTTATGGGCCTTGATGGCATCAATGATCTCCTCCTCAACCCCCCTTTGCCGGAGGATCTCCTCTGCCCTCAGGGTATGACGGGCAGGGTCGTTCTTGGTCTCATCATAATCCAAGTCATGGAGCAGGCCCGCAATACCCCATCTATCTGGGTCGTGGCCCATCCGCGCCGCCAGGGCCCTCATTACGGCCTCCGTGGCCAAGGAGTGTTTGATGAGGGTCTCCTCGCGGCAATACTCCCTCAACAGGTCAAGGGCCATGTCTCGGGTAATCATCGCCACCACCTGTGGATTTTAGCTAACAAAACCATAGTCATGCAAAATAGTCAAGTTTTGTATCAGTTTTTTCTTGAAAAATTCCTTTGATACCTTTATCTTAGGGTTAATTTATCCTTACTATTGAAAAGGGTCTCTATTCTATGCAGAAAAAAAGGGTTGTTATTACAGGATTGGGGCCGGTTACCCCCATAGGCATAGGCAAGGAATCATATTGGCAGGCACTCATGGAGGGGCGGACAGGGGTGGGCCGGATCGAATTCCCCAATTTTGATATGGAGCAGTTCAGGACCAGGATTGGGGCCCAGATAAAAGAATTCTCCCTTCATGATTACCTTCCCCTTCATAAAGCCGACCGATACATGGGTCGGACCTCCCAGTTTGCCCTCGTGGCGGCAAAGTTGGCCTTGGATGATGCCGCCATAGAGCTCCTGCCTCGAGAGGGGGTGGAGGGTAGGTATGACCTGAACCACTCCGATTCTGACAAGATCGGGGCGATCCTTGGCGCGGGGACGGAAAATTCGGACATCAGGGATAGCTATTACGATCTTTTGGTCAAGCAAGGGACCCCCCGGAGGATCTCCCCCTTTGGCCTTCCTAATGTCTATACCAGTTGCATAGCCACCAACGTCACGGAAAGGTTCGGTATCCACGGGACCACCTACGTGGTCTCTTCTGCCTGTGCCTCGGCGAGCCACGCCATCGCCGTCAGCTACATGAGGCTTCAGGATGGCCCTGAAGAGATGATGCTCACGGGCGGCGCAGAGTCCTGCATTACCCCCCTCGTATTCGGAGGGTTTATCGCCCTGAGGGCCATGTCCACCCGCAACGACGAACCCCAGAAGGCCTGCCGCCCCTTTGACCTGCACCGGGACGGCTTCGTGATGGCTGAGGGGGCAGGGATTATCATGCTGGAGGAACTGAACCATGCCCTCGACAGGGGTGCCCCCATCTATGCCGAGCTGATCGGCACTGGGATGAGCTCCGATGCCTACCACATCGCCGAACCCGATCCGACAGCCGACTCGCTCTGCAAGGCCATGGAGCAGGCCCTGGGCAGGGGAGGGGTTAAGCCTGAGTCAGTTGACTACATCAACCCCCATGGGACCTCTACTAAATTAAACGATGCCATCGAGACCAAGGCCATCAAAAAGGTCTTTGGAGACTACGCCTATCAGATACCCGTCAGCGCCACCAAGTCGATGGTCGGACACCTCATGGGAGCAGCCGGCGGGGTGGAGGCCATTGCCACACTCCTTACCATCAAACAGGGGTTTATACACCCTACCATCAACTACGAGTTCCCGGACCCGGAGTGTGATCTCGACTACGTCCCCAATAGCCCTCGGGAGCAGGAGGTGAGGACAGCTATGTCCATATCTGCAGGCTTCGGGGGTGTCAACTGCGTCCTCCTGTTCAAGTCCTTTGAACCATAACGATGCCCTGGGAGATCAAGAACTTTCTGCTCGCCATCATCCCTATCTTCGTTGCCATGGATGCCATAGGGGTCCTCCCCTTCTTCCTCGCCTTTACCGAGGGGATGAAGAACATGGAGAGGAAACGGGTGTTACGGGCGTCCATCCTGACGGGATTCGTGGTAAGCCTGGGGTTTCTCGCCGTGGGGAAGTTCGTCTTTGCGATCATCGGAATCACCATCCCCGATTTTAAGGTGGCCGGGGGCACCATCCTGCTGATCATCGCCATCCGAGATCTGCTCTTTCATGAAAAAAACAGGAGGATGGACGAGAAGACTGTCGGGATCGTTCCCCTGGGGGTGCCCCTGATCGTAGGGCCTGCGGTGCTCACCACCACCATCATCTCGGTGGATACCTACGGATATATCCCCACCATCATCTCCCTCATCGCCAACCTCGTCTTCGCCTGGTTGGTCTTTTCGCGCGCGGCCCTCGTTATCCGTGTCTTAGGAGAGGGCGGGGCCAAAGGGGTGGGCAAGGTAGTGAGCCTGCTCTTGGCCGCCATTGCGGTGATGATGATCAGGCTGGGCGTCATCGAAATGCTCAAGGCAGGCATGTAGGCCGATGGCTGAAAAGGTCGCGATCGCCGCATGCGCTGATTATGCCTACCCGCGGGTCCTCGCGGGGGTCAGGGATGCCCTAAAACCCCTTGGCGGGATGAAGGCATTTGTCCGAAGAAGAGACAAGGTCCTGATCAAGCCCAACCTCCTTATCCCCAAACATCCCGAGCGATGTGTAACAACACACCCGGCAATGGTCAAGGCTGTTGCCGAGCTGGTTCATGAGGCAGGGGGGATCCCAACTATCGGCGATAGCCCGGCTGTGGGTGGGTTGCAACGGGCTGCTGCCCAGGCAGGGATCGCGGAGGTGGCGGCGGAAGTGGGCTCCCCCCTGGTGGATTTCAAGGAGGTGGCCGAGGTAAGGACGGACGAGGCATGCACCTTCCGCAGGTTTGAGCTGGCCAAGGCCGTGCTCGAGGCCGATGTGGTCATCAACCTTCCCAAGGTCAAGACCCACACGCAGACCCTCCTCACCCTCGGGGTGAAGAACATCTTCGGCTGTATCCCGGGGTTGCGCAAGGCACAATGGCACCTCAAGGCAGGGATTGATCACGCCTATTTTGCCGGGATGCTGGCTGAGCTTGCCCAGATCGTCAAGCCGGCCTTGACTATTGCGGACGGTATCATCGGCATGGAGGGGGACGGACCGGGGAATGGCGACCCGCGCCTGCTCGGTCTGATCTTGGCCTCGGGGAACCCCTTTGCCCTCGACTCCGTCATCTGCCGCATCATCGGCGTTGCTCCTGATGATCTCCTCACCATTCAAGTTGCCCGCGAACGGGGATTTGCAGGGACAAATCCAAAGCAGATAAAGGTCCTGGGCCAGCAGATAGAGGATATAGGAATTACCCCCTTTCGTCTCCCCGCGAGGTTCGACATGCAATGGAACCTGCCTGATTTTATCAAGAGGCCGGTTAAGAATTTCTTTGTGCCCAAGCCCAGGGTGGATGAAGCCCTCTGTGTGCAATGCGGGGTCTGCGCCGAGGTGTGCCCTCCCCAGGCCATCTCCGTTGGTGCAAAAGGGGTGCAAATCGATTACCGCAGGTGCATCCGCTGTTACTGCTGCCAGGAGGTCTGCCCCGAGGGGGCAATGCGCCTTCAGGAGGGGTGGATAAGAAGGCTTGTCTCGTGAGGAACATCAAGCTGATTATCGAGTACGATGGGACCGCATTTCACGGCTGGCAGATTCAGCCAGGGCTTGAGACCATCCAGGGGGTGATCAAGGAGAGGATTGCCCAAATCACCCAGGGAGAGGTGAACCTGATCGGCGCAGGCAGGACTGATGCCGGGGTTCATGCCCGTGGCCAGGTAGCCAGCTTCCAAACGGAAAGCTCCATAGAGCTGATTGCCCTGCAGCGGGGGTTAAACAGCCTCCTCTCTCCTGATATTGTGATTACGGGTATAGAAGAAGCAGAGGAGGAATTTCATGCCCGCTTCAGCGCCCGTAGCAAGACGTACGAGTATCATATCCTGAACCGATCCTACCCCTCGGCCCTGTTGCGGGCTTATACCTGGTTCATCCCGCACCAGCTCGATCTCGCCTCCATGAAAAGATGCGGAAGGCTGCTAATCGGGAGCCACAACTTCTCTTCCTTCCGGGCATCGGGTGACGAGAGCCGCCATTCTATCAGAGAGGTTATCCATTGCGAGA
>Ga0256868_10001247_pt1 | contig 14066 bp, 7 predicted proteins | sample RVTome_13_FD_187341 | JGI IMG/M metagenome (GOLD analysis project Ga0256868, IMG submission 187341) | Soil microbial communities from uranium-contaminated site in the Upper Colorado River Basin, Wyoming, United States - RVT92D227 HiSeq ... | reverse complement strand
ATTAAAGGGATAGTGAGAGCACTGCCGTTATACAGGAAACTCGAAGCGAATTTAGATGGAAAAGACGAAGAGGACTTGAACAAATCAGAAGAAGTAAAATCAGATGAAGCCCTTGAAATGAGCTTGAAAGTACTTGACAATCTTATGATAAAAATAGAAATCGCAGATCGAAAGATTGCCGGATATGGGACTTTAAAAGACCTGAAAAAAATAATAAAAGAAAAAAGGGAACAAGGTATCAATTCCGTACAACTTTATGCCATTGCAAAAGAAGTTCAGAACGAGTATAGGCGGGTTGAATCAGAGGTGGGGATAAAGATTGACGAATTAAAAGCCATGTGGGATAGGATAACCAAGGCAAGAACCCTTGTCAGCGAAGCGAAGAATGAATTAGTAACCCGTAACCTGAGATTGGTAATCAATATAGCTAAACATTATGTAGGAAGGGGCTTAACTCTGCTGGATCTGATTCAGGAAGGGAATATCGGTCTCATGAAGGCTGTAGATAAATTTAAATATGAAATGGGCTTCAAGTTCAGCACCTATGCAACATGGTGGATAAGACAGGGAATAACGAGGGCATTAATTGATCAGACAAAGACTATCAGAGTTCCCGTACACGCAGTTGAATTTTATAACAAGGTTACCAAAGCATCCAGAGAATTGACACAACAGCTCGGAAGAGAACCGAACAAAGAAGAAATCGCCGAAAGACTTGCAGTGTCAACGGTAAAAATCGAAGAGGTGTTCAAGGCAATACAAGACCCGATAGCTCTTCAAACTCCTGTAGGAGACGAGGATGCAAAACTCGAGGATTTTATTAGTGACAAAGATAGTCCTTCTCCATACTCTAATACAGAAAGAAATAATGTCACAGAGCAGATAATAAGGGTCCTTGATACTCTAACTCCCAGGGAAGCAGAAATTATAAGAATGAGATTTGGTATAGAATGTGAAAAAGACTACACCCTTGAAGAAATAGGAAGACACCTTTCTATTACCCGCGAAAGGGTAAGACAAATAGAGTTAAAAGCACTGAGAAAACTTAGACATCCAAACAGACGCAGTGCATTGAAGGTCTTAATCGGTTAAATTTTTATTGCAAAGTTTGAAAAATCAGAATCGTCCAAATGGAAATCAATCCCTCATAAGGAAGAAAATACGGGTAAAAGCTTGTTCAAAAAGTGTCTTGATTTTAAAGATGAGTATGAAGAAGGTCCCATGTATTTTCAATTACAGTTTATTATTTGTATAAAAAACAAGACTTAGCTTTCTATTACTTTCACAGTACTGGCCTGTGGTCCCTTTTCACCCTGTTCTTCCACAAAACGCACCTCCATTCCGACCTTCAGGTGCTTAAAATCATAGTTTATTACGCTGTGCTCGTGAAAATAGATCTCTGCGCCGTCTGACGTGGTCAGAAAGCCGTAACCCTTGTCAGAAAACAGTGCACTTATGTGCGCATGAGGTGTTTCTTCGTGGTGTTTTACATCATCTCGCTGCTTTCTGGCAAAGTCCTCTAACTGGCGCCGAGCTGCATCAAAGGCATCTCTAATCGCTACATTGATGTCTTTATGCGGCTCGCGTTTTATTACCAGTTCTGCACCGGGTACCGTCATGTCAATACGTACATTGTACAACGCCCCCTCACGGCGATGACGGTGGGGAACTTCTACCATTATCCTGCATCTCATGATTTGGTCGTAATATTTATCTAAGTGCTCCGCCTTCTTGCGGATGTCCTCCCTGAAAGTTTCGGAAAGATCAAAATTGCGGGCAGCAATTTGCAGTGCAAGTCTCATATTATTTCCTCCGTCAAACACTTCAATATTGATATCTCCATACTAACAATCAGTGAAGTTCAAGTCAATATGTGACTAAACAAATAAATGATCCATTCGACAGTAGGGATCAATCAAATATCTTTGTTACCTCATCCCTGTCAAAAACGGGCAGTTCTAAAACTTCATTACCCCTCTTTATCTTCAGGCCATGTTCTTTTGACAAGATTTTTCCTATCTTTGTAGCAGGTACGCCGTTATTGTTTAATGCTTCTACAACCTCTCCGGTGTCACGAGGATTGACTGCAATGAGTAATGAACCCGATGCTATAAGGCCGAGAGGATCCAATTCGTAGTGCCTGCACAGGGTCTGACACTCCGGAAACACGGGAATACGTTCTTCTTCAACAATGAGTCCCACATCTGCAGCGCATGCAATCTCAAGGAGACCGGTTGCCAGCCCTCCCTCGGTTGGATCGTGCATGGAGTGAATGTCACCATACCGTACAGCAAGTTCTGCTTCTTTGAGAATACTGATTCCGGGGCGTTCAATAAAGCCCTTGCACCTTTGAACAAAACCTGAACCAAAGACAGCTTCCAGATCTCTTCCCTTTCGACGGGCGATAACGGATATGCCCTCAACAGCTATAGCTTTTGTGAGAAGTATATCATCTCCTATTTTCGCACCACTCGTAGTGATAAGTCTGTCTTTTTTGATTTCTCCAATCATTGCGCCTACTATAATGACCCTGTCAATGCCCGGAGTAATCTCCGTATGCCCTCCGCATAAGGAAACGCCGATCTCCTTGCAGGCAAATGAAAGCTGCCGAAATATTTCCTCTACGAGTTCATTTGTTGTATGCTTCTCGGGCAAAAGAATCGATGTAAGGAGCCAGAGGGGTTTTCCGCCCATAGTAGCTATATCATTCGCATTGATTCTTACGGTATAAGTTCCTATATCTTCAGCTACGAATGTAATCGGATCTGTCTTTAGAAGGAGATACCTGTCACCCATATCAACAGCGGCCGCATCCTCTCCGATAGAGGGACCTACCTTAACCCTCTCATCTAAAGATATATAGGACTTAAGCATCTTGGCGAGTATGTCTGACGGCAACTTTCCAACTGGAAACAACATAAGATACACCACCTCCTTGCAGGCTGTTATGTCAATTTTATTATCACACTTTTGTGAAAGTTGCAATTAGCCTTATAACAAATCCTCCGTTTTAGAAATTACAGGCGTTAAATTATAAAAAATCCCGGACGAGGGTGTATGGTCGAATTGGCTTTCCCAAGCAGCTCCCAACAGAATAGCTGGAAAATAAAGCTGGAGAAATTAGAAAAACGTTGTTGGGGGTACTCCTGTTATCAAAAAGCATATGAAAAGATGAATTAGTACAGCGGCCCGAGGGAATTGAAATTATTGAGACCATAGAGAAGGCAGAAGAAACTTTCGTGAATGGTTCGCTTACGGATCCGAATAAAAGACTTGAAGATATTCTTTTTGTCATTCTTAATTAATATATAGAATACGCATAATTATACAAACCAATAATTCTTGCGGTAATTTTTTGAGACATCCCTGTTGAAACATTCATCTTTCGGGTTCAGTTTTAAGATGCGTTGTTCAGGAAGTACAGCGCAATGCATACTTCACCGTGGGAGCATTATTTTATACACTTGAAAAAAGCCTTGACTGATTCTCAATATAAGCCTTAAAAGACCTTAAAAACTAATGATTGTGAGGGATATTAATCAATAACAATTATTATCCGAATTAGATTACCTTCAAGCATTATTTTTATAATTTAATCAGTTCATGTAGGACAATTAATTACACAAAAATCAGACAAACACCGATATTTTTCCACTGTTCAAGTGTGAAAAAATAATTATATAGAAATATCAATGAATTATTGAAGACAATGAACTTGCAAGAAAATAACCAGTACATCAATAGGAGAGAGATAAAAGCCTTAATTTTAATTATCAAGTTTTATCGGACAAGAAGGAAGAGTAACAAGTAATGTTTAATTGTTTAGAGGGGGTAATAGATTGAAAAAGTCGGAGGAATCTTTTGAAATGAACTTAGTTGAAGAGCTGACTATCGAGCTTGCCCATTATCCCACGCATATGCCAGTCGAAGTAATGATAGATAAAGTTGTAAAAGCTGCAGAAAAAGCGGGGATACCCATTTACTTAGTACTTAAACATTTCAAATTCGCTGGTGAAGAAATTGAAAAATACTTTAATAACCTATGCGAAGAGCAGATGTCTAGAATTTTGGAAAGAAAAAAGTTTCAGTCCGATCAATACTAACTCGCCTATACGATCTCGATCATCTCTGTGAGATTAACAATTGCCATTCAGGCCACATGACCTGTTAGAGATAGAAAGATATACAATATTTCTTCTGATCTTTCACCCCAAAGAAGACGACTCCTGCGGCGACTCCAATGAGTACGATCCTAATAAGCCATCGCTTGTTCAGCTTGATCATAGTGGTTCTCCAGCAGATGGATTCTCATCCTCTTCCATCTATACTTTTTTACTTTTCACTATTTATTGTGCTTTCAGACTTCACTCACTCGCACCTCCGCCCAGCACCTTATAGAGTGTCACCAGATTGGTGAGCCGGGAGAGGCGAACGGAGATCAGACCCTGCTGTACGCCATAGAGCGAGCGCTGTGCATCAAGAACACTCAGGTAGCTGTCGATCCCGCTTTTGTATCGCAAATCTGAGAGGCGATAGCTCTCGACAGTTGCTTCCACAAGAGACTGTTGTGCCGCCATTTGATCCCCCAGGGTTCCCCGCTGGGCCAGGGCATCGGCAACCTCTCTGAAGGCAACCTGGATCGCCTTCTCGTACTGGGTCAATATGATTTCCCTATCCACTTTACTTGCATCCAGAGCAGACCACGTGCGAGAATCAAAAACCGGCATAATTATCTGCGGCTCAAAACTCCACGTACCCGAGCCGGATTTAAATAAGCCGGACAGTTCGTTACTCGCAGTTCCAATTGCGCCGGTAAGAGAAATACGGGGGAAGAATGCCGCCCGTGCCACACCGATATTGGCGTTGGCAGCCTTGAGCTGGTTCTCTGCCTGAAGGATGTCGGGGCGGCGTTGAAGAACCTCTGCAGGCAATCCTGGAGAAATATCCTGCAACATCGTGACCGTATTCAGCTCTGTTGGCAAAAGCCCGTCCGGAACCGGTGAGCCGACCAGCAGAGTCAGTGCGTTCTCATCTCCTGCCGCTATGGCAGTGTATCGGGAGATATCCACCCGTGCCGCATCCACGCGGGTTTGCGCCTGACGCAGATCAAGCTCGGACGAGGCTCCGACTTCGCAGCGGCGCCGGATCAGATTGTAAGTGGTCTCCTGTGCTCTCAGGGTCTCCTGCGCCAGCCTTAATAAATCGCGGTCAGCAGCCAGTGTCAGGTAGGTGTTCGCAACTTCGGCCATCAAGCTGATCTGTGCGCTGCGACGGGCCTGTTCCGTTGCTAAATATTCTTGCAGCGCCGCATCTTTCAGACTGCGAATACGGCCGAAAAAGTCAATTTCCCATGAGCTGATGCCCAGGTTGACGCTGTATTGTTCACTTGTCCTCGGTTCCCCGGGCTGCAAAAGATCTGAAGAACGGCGCTGTTTGCTTGCAATCCCTGTAGCATCGACTGTCGGCAAAAGCTCGGCTCGTTGAATGCCGTACAATGCGCGGGCCATTTCAACATTCAAGGCGGCAAGACGCATATCCCTGTTGTTGTTCAGGGCTGTCTCAATGACTTGTTGCAGCTTTGTGTCGGTGAAAAATTCCTGCCACCTCAGTTCACGTGCTGTCGGAGCGCCGGCCTCACCTTTGGTTCCATTGTACGCTGGCCCGCTCGGCCATACAGCAGGGACGGGCGCTTCAGGCCTCGTGTATTCAGGGGTCAGCGTGCATCCTCCCAGAAATATGACAATTCCAACAATTAAAAGAAAAAGGTTTTTATTCATCTCGTTGATCTCCTGATGGATTTATCTCAGCGCTCCCGGTTGCTTCAGGCTTCCTCTGTTTTCCAAAAGTTTTTTCGATCACCACATAGAAGAGTGGTGCAAATATGGTCACCAGAAAAGTCGAAGTCACCACACCACCAAGCACCGCCGTGCCGATGGCCTTTTGCGCGCCTGCTCCCGCCCCGCCTGCAAACGCCAGCGGCAGAACGCCGAACCCGAAGGCCAGCGAGGTCATGACGATGGGACGCAACCTCAGTTTTGCTCCTTCCAAAGTCGCTTCGATCAGGCCCATTCCCTCTTCCACACGGGTCTTGGCGAACTGGACGATCAGGATGGCATTCTTGGTTGTCAGGCCGAGGGTAGTCAGCAGCCCTATCTGGAAATATACGTCATTGGGCAAGCCGCGAAATGTTGAGCCAACCACGCCGCCGATTACCCCAAGGGGGAGAGCAAGCAGGATTGAAATAGGAATGGGCCAGCTTTCATAGAGTGCCGCCAGGCACAGAAAGATTACCAGGATCGAAAAAGCATACAGAGGTGCCGTCTGGGTACCGGCCTGCCGCTCCTGATAGGAAAGCCCGGTCCAGTCAAAACCGATTCCCTGCGACAGCTTCCTGACAAACCCTTCCATAGCCTGCATCGCTTCACCGGAACTTCTCCCCGGCGCAGCTTCACCCTGGATGTTCAGGGACGGGAAGCCATTGAAGCGCTCCAGCTTTGGAGAACCCAAAGTCCAATAGCCGGACGCAAATGAAGAAAAGGGAACCATCTTCCCCGCGTTATTGCGCACATAGAGTTTTTCCAGATCCTGGGGCAGCATGCGGTAAGGAGCATCCGCCTGAGCATAGACCCGTTTCACACGACCGCCCTGGATGAAGTCATTGACATACGCACTGCCGAAAGCAGCCGAGATAGTATTATGGATTGAGGTGATGGGTATACCCAAGGCCCCGGCCTTCTCCCAGTCAACGTCAATCCGGTATTCCGGCACGTCTTCCAGACCGTTAGGCCTGACCTTTGTCAATATCTTGTCCTGTGCAGCCATGCCAAGAAGTTGGTTGCGTGCCGCCATAAGCTCAACGTGTCCCAGGCCGCCACGGTCAAGCAACTGAAAATCAAAACCCTTAGCCATGCCCAATTCCACAACAGCCGGCGGCGGAAAGGCAAATACCATGGCGTTACGGATCTTCGAAAATTCCCCCATGGCTCTTCCGGCCACAGCGCCAACCTTCAGTGCCGGGCGGTCGCGAAGCTCCCAGTCCTTCAGCTTGACGAATGCCAGGCCCGCGTTTTGTCCGCGTCCGGAGAAGTTTACGCCGGAAATCGCCATACAAGATTCCACTGCATTTTTTTCATGCTCCAGAAAATAGTCTTTGACCCCTTCCATGACCTTCTTGGTCTGCTCCAGGGTAGAGTTCGCCGGAAGCAGGGCCTGCACAAGCAGGATTCCCTGATCTTCATCCGGGAGATAGGCGGTGGGCATCCGATGAAACAGGAATCCCATCGCTGCAACAATCAAAAGGAATATGACTACGTAGCGGATTTTTTGGGAGAGGGACCGGCCAACCAGTTGCAGATAGAGGTCTCTGGCCCGGGAAAAAATGCGGTTAAACCATCGGAAGAACGGTCGCAAAAACCGCACCCCCGTCTCCGCCGCTTCATGCCCCTTGGGCACGGGTTTGAGAAACGATGCGCATAACACTGGCGTCAGGATCAGGGCCACCACCACCGAAAGGAGCATGGCAGCAATGATGGTTACGGAGAACTGACGGTAGATGACCCCCGTTGACCCGGCGAAAAACGCCATCGGTCCGAAAACCGCCGAGAGCACCAGCCCGATGCCGATCAGGGCGCTGGTGATCTGATCCATGGATTTGCGAGTGGCCTCTCTGGGTGAAAGCCCTTCCTCTCTCATGATCCTCTCTACGTTCTCTACCACCACAATGGCGTCGTCCACCAGAAGACCGATGGCAAGCACCATGGCGAACATGGTCAGCATGTTTATGGAGAACCCGAAAAGCCCCAGCACCGCAAATGTTCCCAGGATCACCACCGGCACCGCTATGGTCGGGATCAGAGTGGCACGCATGTTTCCCATGAACAGAAACATCACTAAAAAAACCAGCAGAATCGCTTCGAAAAGGGTCTTGACCACTTCATTGATGGCTACCCTGACGAAGGGTGTAGTGTCGTATGGATAAATGACCTTCATGCCAGTGGGAAAGTAATGGCTCATTTCTTCCATCTTGGCCCTGATGGCATTGGCCGTATCCAGGGCATTGGCGCCGGCAGCCTGCCGTATGGCAAGGGCAGCGGAGGGTTTGCCATTGTAATAGGCTTCAATATCATAAGATTCGGTTCCGAGCTCCGTTCGTCCCACATCCCTGATCCGCACAATAGACCCATCCGGGTTGGTGCGAACAGGAATGGCGGCAAACTCATCAGGCGTTTTGAGCAGGCTCTGGACGATGATGCTGGCATTCAAGCGCTGGCCTTTGACCGCCGGCGCCCCGCCAAACTGGCCCGCAGACACTTCAACGTTGTAAGCCCGCAGGGCTGTAATCACATCCTGAACCGTCATCTGGTAATCGGTCAGCTTGTCGGGGTTCAGCCAGATCCGCATGGAATACTGGCTGCCGAAAACTTCCACCTCACCAACCCCCGGAACCCGCGACAACACCTTCTCGAGATTGGATTGGGCATAGTCCCGCAAATCATTCCCATCCATGCTCCCGTCTTCCGAGATAAGACCAACAAGCAAGAGGTAGTTTCTTGTGCTTTTGCTCACCTTGATACCCTGGCGCTGCACCACCTCAGGCAGACTCGCCATGGCAAGCTGGAGCTTGTTCTGCACCTGGGCCCATGCGAGGTCCGGATCGGTTCCCGGCGCAAAGGTCAGCTCAACGCGGGAAGCGCCGGCTGAATCACTGCTCGCGGACAGGTACAGCATCTTGTCGAAGCCGGTCATCTTTTGCTCGATGATCTGCGTCACGCTGTTTTCCACCGTCTCCGCCGAGGCCCCCGGATAAAACGCGGTGATGGCGATAGAGGGAGGAGCGATGGGAGGATACTGTGAAATCGGCAGGTTATAGATCGCCAGCAAGCCCGCCACCATAAGGATGATGGCGATGACCCAAGCGAAGACCGGACGATCCAGAAAGAATCTTGATAACATCACGCGCCTCCGTTATTTGGATTTTGCGGCCGGCTGGGCCGTATTCTCAGGGTTAGCAACATCCTTCCGACCGTTATCAAAAGGAACAACTTTAACGGAAGCGCCCGGCCTCACTTTTTGCATCCCCTCGACGATTACGCGGTCCCCTTGTGCAATGCCCGATGAAACAAGCCATTTATCTCCGATGGTGCGGTCTACCGTAAGCATTCGCTGTTGTACTTTCCCGTCAGTATCCACAATAAGCGCTACGGGATTCCCCTTTGGATCCCGTGATACAGCCTGCTGGGGGACCAGGAGAGCCTGTTTATTGACGCCCTCTTTTATCACAGCCCGTACAAACATGCCCGGTAGCAGAACACTTTTCGGATTGGGAAAGATAATTCGCAGGATGACAGAACCGGTGGACGGATCTACAGAGACGTCGCGAAACTGCAAGACCCCTTCCCACTGATATTCTGTGCCGTCTTCCAGGATGAGCCTGACCTTGTTCTGGTTCTTCGATTCGTATTTGAGGCGGCCTTCCTCAAGGCGCCGCTGTAATCGCAGCAACTCTGCAGTAGATTGCGGCACATCTACATAAATAGGATCCAGTTGTTGAATGATAGCCAGGGCTGTTGGCTGATGCGCTGTTACCAGCGCACCTTCTGTCACGTTGGATATACCGATGCGACCGGAGATTGGGGCGATGATGCGGGTGTATCCCAGATTGATGCGGGCCGTCTCAACCGTTGCCTTCCAATATTGCACATCGGCCTCGGCTTGTTTCAGAGCAGCTGCAGCATCATCATAATCCTGTTGGCTGACAGCCTTATCAGCGAGCAATTCTTTAAAGCGTTCGGCCCTCGACCGTATTGCAGGGAGATTTGCCTCGGCCCTTCCGAGGGAAGCGTTGGCATTGTCGAGCACTGCCTGAAAAGGGGCTGGATCAATCTGGTAGAGTACCTGTCCTGTTTTGACATATGAACCTTCCGTAAACAACCGTTTCTGTATGAGGCCGCTGACCTGAGGCCGGATTTCCGCAACAAGATGGGCAGACGTGCGGCCCGGCAATTCAGTGGTAAGCATAACCTGCTGCGGCTGTACCGTTACTGCGGAAACTTCTGCAGTAGGAACAGGAGACTGAGATTTTTGCCGGCGGTCACAGCCGCCCGATATAAGGCTGAGGGAGATAATTCCCACAATGGCAATTAGTTTAATTCTATAAAAATTTTTCATACAATACCCCTATCCGGCTTGAATTTTTTATATACCTGTCTGTTCACTTCTTATTCCTCCCTATAAGGCTTTTCGGTATAAGTCTCTCTGATATCTCATAATTCTTCTAAAAGTCTGTTGAATGACTAATATTGTGACCTTTATTGATAATAAAATTTACTTCCGGAATCCTCTCAATAACCCATCGACCAATGTGGTAGCAAGTACCTTTTGATCAGCCCACGGGAAGCTACTCTGATAGAGGGTCATAGTTATCAAGCCGTGAGGTGCTGTTGCGAGCACCTGCGTTAATACATCGATATCCATACGCCGAAGTTTTCCCGCTTTGATACAAGCCTGCACTATTTCCCTGAATTCAAAATATGAATTCCGGGCCATTGACTCTCTTTTCATGAATTCCTCTTGCGTGCCGTATACATTAGGCCTCGTCAAAAAAAATACTTTGTATTGATTTGGATTGTCGAATGCGAACTCAACAAGATAAAGCATGGCCTGACGCAGAGCTTCGTAAGGCTTACTCTGAACCGATCTGAGATAGCGCAGCCTGGCAACAAATTGTTCGGCAACCTCTTCACAAATAGCAAAAAGTAAATCGTCCTTGTTCTTGAAATAGTGATAGATAGTGGTTGGTGAATAGTCGATTTTTTCGGCAAGTCTGCGCATGGAAAATTTTTCATAACCAACGTCACTGAAAAGATCGCGGGCTGAATTAAGAATCTCCCGGCGAAATTCCTCTTTATACCTATCTCTTTTTTCCTTAATACCCATTTCTAACACTGTTATATAAATTTAACACTGTTAATTTAAATATTCGCATTATTTTATGTCAACCTTTTTCTGCAGCTTGTCTGTTTAAAAAATAGATGCTTAGGCCTGTGTCTTTAACTGCAAAATTTTTGTAACGATTACCACTCATTGTCTGAGGCATAAAGAAAAAGCATAATGACGAGAACTTTTAATTGTGAAATACTTAGATATCATTAAAGATCAAGCGTATCAACTACTATTTGAAAGGTTGCTCTCTAAGAAAATTTCATCGGGAGTTTAATATAGGGAGAAAGCGAGATAGGTCTTGAATGACATGAAATCTCTGCTTCTATGTGTTATGTGTATTTCCATTAACGCTCAAAATGATATGTAGATCAGGAAAAAGCTGAGGTGCTTGGCTGGTGAGTGAAGTCCGCAATTCATGAGCGACCTCTTGGAGCGGTTACTCTCTGTTAACTGTATGCGGCGTTTATTCTCACCTCGACCGAGTGTTCCTGATGGTCGTCAACAAGGGTAATAGCCTTTTCATGTTGCTCAACGCCATCGACTGTCACACTCGTCTCGTCCTTCCCGGCGCGCGTTTGCAGGACAGTGATATGGTAGATAGTTTCCCTGTATCGGTAATGCATCTTGAACATCTCCCAATCCGCAGGGAGGCACGGCGCAAAATACAGTTTGTCTACTTCAAGCCTCAGCCCCAGGAGTGATTCCACGATGAGCCGATACATCCAGCCGGCAGATCCCGTGTACCACGTCCATCCACCGCGTCCGGTGTGAGGCAGGAGCGCATATACGTCGGCTGCGACAACGTACGGTTCCACTTTGTAGGTCGCAATCCCCTCCGGAGATTTCGCATGGTTCACCGGGTTTATCATTGCCAACAGTTCCCACGCGCGTCTGCTGTCGCCTAATTGAGCGAACGCCATTGCAGCCCAGATCGCCCCATGAGTGTACTGCCCGCCATTCTCCCTCACACCTGGGACGTATCCTTTTATATAGCCGGGATTCAAATTCGACTTGTCGAAAGGCGGGTCCAAGAGCTGGACCAGCGCATGGTCCCTGTGAACGAGGCGCTTATCCACAGCTTCCATTGCCTTGCGCGAGCGCTCGGCATCCCCGGCGCCGGATAAAACAGACCAGCTTTGTGCAATGGAATCAATTTGGCATTCGGGATTACTCGCCGAACCGAGCGTCGAGCCATCGTCGAAGTAAGCGCGGCGATACCATTCACCATCCCAGCCATTCTGCTCGATATTCAGGCGCAGTTGGGCCGCCTCCCTCTCGCAGCGTTCTACGAAGGCAAGGTCACCATGCATGCGTGCAATCTCAGTAAACCGCATGAGCACTTCATAAAGGAAGAATCCCAACCAAACGCTTTCGCCTTTGCCGTGTTCGCCGACCATGTTCATGCCGTCGTTCCAATCACCCGAGCCGATGAGCGGAAGGCCGTGTACGCCAAAGCTGATGCCTCTCAGGATAGCTCGCACACAGTGATCATACAAACTGGCCGCTTGTGCAGACCTGCCGGGAAGATCGTAATACGAGTCTTCGTCCGTATTTACCGGGCGGCCCTCGATGAAGTGGACAGGTTCATCCAACACCCCGGTGTCCCCGGTGTTCAGAACGTAACGGCACGTAGCCAACGGCAACCAAAGGAAATCGTCCGAACAGTGCGTACGCACGCCGCGACCCGACGGAGGATGCCACCAATGCTGGATATCTCCCTCATGGAACTGACGGGCAGCACAGAGGAGGAGGTGCTCGCGCACGAGACGCGGCTCGGTGTGGATGAGCGCCATCACGTCCTGCAACTGATCGCGGAAACCGAAGGCGCCCGCCGACTGGTAGTAGCCGCTGCGCGCCCAAAGGCGGCATGCCAGAGTTTGGTACAAGAGCCAGCCGTTGGTCAGGACATTGACGGACTGGTCGGGTGTTTCCACATTCACTGCGCCGAGCGTGTGATTCCAGTACTGCCAGACCGTTTCAAGCGCGCTGCGCGCGGCAGCAGATCCACGAAAGCGTCGCAGCAGGTTGCCAGCGTCATCGGCATCTCGCCCTGCGCCGAGCCTGAAGATGATCTCACGCTCTTGTCCGTCGGCCAGCTCGAATGGTACCTGTATAGCGGCGCAGGGATCCAAAGCGGCCCCTACCTTCCCGGAAAGCCGAGAGCGCTTCATCGCGGCCGGACTCCGAAGTGTGCCATTGCGCCCAAGGAACTCAGTCCGGTCGCCACTTAAGCTCCGATTCGTATCATCCACATCGAAGAAAGCAGTCCGGTTGCGAAACTCCGTGTTATATGGGTTGCGAGCGAAGAGCGCGCCGCTATTCGGGTCAATTTCGGTGATCACGTGCATGGCCGATTTCGGCCGCAGGTCGCCAAGTACCCATTCCGCGTATCCGGTGGCGGAGAGTCGGCGCGATCGGCCCGACTCGTTTCGTACTTTCAGCACCGTGAACTTGATCGGTTCATCCAGGGCCACGTAAACCCACAGCTCGGAGCTGATGCCGCGCTCAGTGTGCTCGAAGACGCTGTAGCCGAATCCGTGCCGGGTGACGTAAGGCGTCGCCCCGCGGTTAGGCAACGGCATGGGGGACCAGAAGTGGCCGCGCTCTTCATCACGGATGTAAAACGCCTCTCCGCTCGCATCGCTCACCGGGTCGTTGTACCAAGGAGTGAGGCGGAACTCGCGGGCATTCTCGCTCCAGGTGTAGGCAAGGCCGCTCTCTGAGATGACGGTTCCGAAGTGCGGGTTTGCCAGCACATTTACCCATGGCGCCGGCGTCACCTGCCCGTGCGTGGTCGTAATGACGTACTCGCGCCCATCCGGGGTGAATCCGCCAAGCCCGTTGAAGAACGTCAGATCGTGGCGAGGCAACGCGGCGACCGCCAGGGGTTCGGAGCGGTGGGTTCGGGTCGGTATAAGGAGCGGCACTGTTACTTCCACAAGACTGCGACGGTTGATCTGATCCGCCAGCACCCCCCGGCTGTCGGTGATGATGGCGCGAGCGACCGTTTGGATCAGGATGCGGTCCTCCTCCGATATCTGGTCCGCAGGTCTTACGAAAATGCCGCCGGGTCGATCGGTCACGTTGGTTTCGATGCCTGCTGCAATGAGCCCCATGATCTGGTC
>Ga0256868_10001240_pt1 | contig 14104 bp, 16 predicted proteins | sample RVTome_13_FD_187341 | JGI IMG/M metagenome (GOLD analysis project Ga0256868, IMG submission 187341) | Soil microbial communities from uranium-contaminated site in the Upper Colorado River Basin, Wyoming, United States - RVT92D227 HiSeq ... | reverse complement strand
CGATAGCATCGCGTCGGGTTAATTGTGATTCATGCAGCTGCCATTCCAAGTCACTAAGAACATCACGCTCTTAGGAACTGAATTTTTCAACCTCTACCTGGTAAAAGGGGAAACCTATGCCATCATTGAGGGGGGCGTCAGCGGCATTACCTATCCTTTTTTAGAACAATTAAAACAATTGGATGTTCCACCCGAATCCATCTCTCATCTTGTCATTCTCCACTCTCATTTCGATCACATGATGGTCTTTCCTACTCTCAAGGGAAGATACCCGTGGATGAAAATTGTCTCTTCTGATTTGAATCGGGCGATTTTTACGAGCGAGAGGATAGTTGCTAAAATCTTTGATTCCGACCGGAAGATTACACTCGCCCTCAAGGAGCAAGGAGTGATTTCAGAGGCTCCAAACCTTCAACCCTACACCTTTTTCCCACTGGATATCACTGTTCACGAGGGATCGGTCCTCGATCTGGGCAAGGGAATGAAGATGAAATTTCTTGAGATTCCGGGCCACTCTCCTGACTGCGTAGGCGCTTTTCTGGAGGAAGAAGGAGTCCTTTTCTGCTCGGATGGAGCAGGTTTTTACATTCCTCCCAATTTTTTCCGGCCCAATTATTGGTACCGATTGGATGAAGCTGAAAAATCAATTGATAAGATGAGGGCAATCGATCCTGAGATTCTTTGCCGGGGCCACTATGGAACCGCGATAGGGCAGGAAGTTGTCAGGAAACATCTCCAGATGGGCCGTCAATGTATTGAGGACTTTAAGGCCTTTGTCTTAGAAAAGATTAACGCTGGTTGGTCGGTTGAAAAAATCGCTCAGGATGTAGACGTACGATTCTCGAAGGGGTTTCTCGAACTCTTCCCCGCCGAAGAAAACTACCGCCTCTGGAGATTATTGGTTCAGAGGACGCTTGAACATTTTGGGATCGAGATGGAAGTAGGATGAAAAGCAATGCCAAAATTCTCTCCCCTCACCCTTCCCCTCTCCCCAACGGGGAGAGGGAGGGAGTGGGGGGGAATTTTGACATTTGGAATTTGCTCTTAATGCACTAACTTTTTCTTGAGGTTTTTACCTGAAAAGCAGTAATAAGTTGTTCCAGTTTTTTCCCGCCGCATTTCGGACACTTCGCCTTCCCAGCATCGTGCTCTCTAATGCTGAGCATGGCAGTAAATTTCTTTTTACATTTCGGGCATCGGTAGTCGTAGCTAGGCATCCCCTTTCCCTCCTTTCTCTATCTAATTCTAATCAATATCGCCGTAAAGTAGGGTGCGTTCCCCAAACGCACCATTAAACGGCCTGCTCGGGGAGCAGGCCCTACAGAATTTCAATAAAATTAATGCGTTTGTAATAGTATAGAAATTCGGAAAGAGGCTGTCAATACTTATTAGTCGGTCCGTAATTGTTAAAGGGAGCATGAAATAGTTTATCTCGAAAGACCAACGGTGGTCATTGCGAGGAGCGTTAGCGACGCGGCAATCTCAGGGGATTGCTTCGCTTCGCTTGCAATGACATTTCTGTCGCAATGCAAACTATCATGTGCTCCGAGTAATATACAGACACTGAAGACTAAATCCCTCCTTCCCTCCCCTGCCTACCGGTGGCAGGCTTCACAAAAGGAAGGAATTCCCCTCTTTGATAATCGTTTCCCTGTCGTTAGACAGGCAAAGAGGGGTTAGGGGAGATTTCCAGGAGAATATGGCTGCTCAATGATAGACTCCTTAATAACTCTCATCGAGCCCTATTTAAACCCTTTTTCTGCTCCAATCTTTTTCTTCGGTTTTGGAGAAGTTCAAGCTCCTTGGGTTGATGGGAAGCGGTAAAAGCTAATGCCTTATCCACATAGGTCATCGCCCTATCCCAATCTTTGAGTCGATGTTCATGGTATTTCGCCAATTCAATGTAAGGGAAAGCATCCTTCTTGTAAGGCCAGTCCAGCATCTCTTCCCAGAGAGATCGAGCCTTTTCGCCCTGCCCCGTCTTCTTAAAAGCTCTGGAGAGCCATTTCATCACCTCCCAGGACAGGTCATCATCACAACGCTTCAAGGCGATTTCAAAACACGGAATAGCCTTCTCCCGCTGACCGTGCTCCCAAAAGAGTCTCCCTAAGGCAAAGTGTTCGATCCCTTTTCTGGGTTGGGCTGCTTGGGGATCATGATAGACGAGGTGGATCCGCCCAGCCAGGGCAACCATAGAGAGGATATCCATCTGGTTATGATAAAAAACCTGCTGAATCTTACTCGCATCCCCGCTCTGGATATAATCGAAATAGAGATAGGGAATCCATTCCGATGGAACGTCATCCGTTCTTTCTACTCCCAAAAGCCGGGATTCGAGGGTGACCAGCCGGCAGTTTTCGTAAGCCCCTTTCCAGATCTTCCTGGACGGGTAGAGGAGATCAAAGTTTGGCATCTCTCTTATCTTCGAGACCATACGCGAGAGGATGAATCGGGTCTCGAGGAGCGGGATATCATAGTGCCGTCCGTTGAAGGTAACCAAGAATTGAAAAGAATCGATGATGCTTTTAAGCAGGGAGAGTGAAGCCTTTTCCTCGGAATAGTCTCTCATAAAAAACTGATGAACCAAGAATTTATCCTCTTGGAAGAAACCCAGTCCCACCATAAAGGCAAAGGTTCCAGTCCCTCCGCTCAGACCGGTCGTTTCGGTATCGAGAAACAGAGCCTTTCGGAAATCCAATTCCTTCAACCGTTCATCTCTCGAAAGAAGATGGGCCGGATAAGTAGGAATGCTGAGTATATCTGCCAAAGCCATCTCTCCGTATCGAAAGTGAGCAGGGAAGTGTTCTTTCGTCAGGAAGGCCTCGCCTTCCGGAGTTGAAATGACCTCTCCCTTAACCAGTTGTTCGATAGGAACGATCGCCTTTTTCCGATAGGTCTTTTTCGGTTCGAGAAGCCGATCCAGCCTCTGCCTCAGATCGCTGAGAACCTGAGATTTTTCCTCAGGCTGACTTCTGGAAACCGAAGTGAGTCTGTTCAATCGTTCTTTGAGGTCCATGTTCCGATTGCGGATTTCGGATTGTAGATTGCGGAGTCAAGATCAAAATAGAAAATTCCGCATTCCGCAATCCGCATTCCGAATTCAATAAACCCTTACTTAAGAATCTCCCTTAGCAGTGCCAAAGCTACTTCTTTTGATTTTTCGCCCACATCCTTCGTAGGCCCTACGCAGGACGGGCAGCCATAATGACAGTCACACTTGGCGATGAGTTTCATCGTTTTTTCAAGCAGCACCCGTGTATCATCGAAGAGTTGAGGGCTGAAACCCATTCCCCCCGGATAGTTATCATAGAGAAATAGAGTCGGCTCAAAGAGGTCCATCCCCTCCAGAGGAATTTCATCCGGGGTGTTGAAGGAGGAATAAATCCCTTTTGAATCCCTCGAAAGTCTCAGGAACCACTTTGCCCCCCGATCTCCGACACAGCGGTTGAGGTCGTGGGGATCGCACATCAGGTGAAGGGCCGCCATGGAATGAAGAGCATAACCGAGTCCTAACACGCCATCAATAACGTCCAAACGAGAATAAGGAAGTCGATCTAACAAACCTTTTCTAAAAGTGATCCAATAGGAGGTAGTGTGAAACTGGAGATCCGGAAGTTCAATCTTTCCGTAACCTAAATTTTCAAGGGTATAGAATTTGATCTTTTTGTATCCCACAACACGGGTGGCTATCTTTACCTCACCATGTTCAAAGACCGTGCCCTCTCCCTGCTTTCTCTCAAAACCCTCCAGGATGGAAACATCGGTATAGTCAATCGCATCGGTGTAGTAATCCCCTTCGGTCTTCTTGACATAAGCTCTGCGATTGGGGTAATCGAGCTTCTCCACCGTATAGAGTTCTGATTCACAGAGATAGACCGCCCCCTCATAAAGAGTGGTATGGGCACCGGTGAAGTCGACCTCTGCGATCACCTCTTCTTTCTTCTTCGTGGTATCAACCACCACAAAATTTTCTTCTGAGGCGGATCGGAGGCTGACCTTCTCCGCAGGATACGCATCTTGCGTCCAATACCAATTTTGATCGACATGGTGAAGCGTCCCCTTTTCTTCCAGGTACTTCAACATCTCATTCAAATTCTCTCGTCCGAAGCGTTCTCCATCCCGGAAGGGAAGTTCAAACGCCGCACATTGAATATGGCTGAGAAGGATGAGGAGGTTATCCGGATTGATCAATCCATGCTCAGGGGATTGTCCAAAGAAATAGTCCGGGTTTTCGATGATGAATTGATCCAGAGGTTGGCTCCTTGCGATGAGAACCGCCAATGACTTTTCTGATCGCCTTCCCACCCGTCCTGCCTGCTGATAAGTGCTGGCAATGGTGCCGGGATAACCTGCGATCAAGCAGACCTCAAGATCTCCGATGTCAATGCCGAGCTCAAGAGCATTGGTGGAAACAACCGCTTTGACCTCTTTCTCCCTCAATCCTTTTTCAATCTCCCTTCTCATTTTTGGGAGATAACCTCCGCGATATCCCCTGACCTTTCCTTTATCCTTTAGTTTCTTCTCAAAGCGGTCTTTTAAATATTTTGTCAAAACCTCTACAGAGAGCCGGCTGGTGGCAAAAAGAATCGTTTGGATCCCCTGCTCGATGAAAGGCGTGGCCAAACGTCTGGCTGCATGAATATGGCTCCCGCGAATTCCCAACTCCTTGTTGACGATCGGAGGGTTATAAAAGAGGAAAATTTTCTCCGACGACGGAGCGCCGTTCTTGTCAACCAAGAAGACATCTCTTTCGAGAAGCTTTTCGGCTAATTCTTTAGGATTGGCGATGGTCGCGGAGCAGCAGATGAATTGAGGTCTCGATCCATAGAAACGGCAGATACGATCCAACCGTCTCAGGACGTTGGTCATATGAGCACCGAAGACTCCTCGGTAGGTGTGGAGTTCATCGATCACCACAAATTTCAGATTTTGAAAGAAGTTCATCCACTTCGTGTGGTGGGGAAGGATACCGGTATGCAGCATGTCAGGGTTGGTGATCACAATATCCCCCCGGGTGCGGATGGCCTGTCGAGCATCCTGGGGAGTGTCTCCGTCGTAGGTGAACGTGGTGATCGATTTCCCGACCCGTTGGATGAAGTTCTGGAGTTCAAACATCTGATCTTGGGAAAGGGCTTTCGTGGGGAAGAGATAAAAGGCCTTTGAAGAAGGCGTCTCCAGCTTCATGTTCAACACCGGAAGGTTATAACAAAGGGTCTTTCCGGAAGCGGTCGGGCTAACGACGACGATATCCCTTCCCTCATGAACCGCCTGGATCGCATCGACCTGATGGGAATAGAGCTGCTCGATTCCTTCCGTTTTCAAACCCTCCCTGATGACGGGGTGGATGAACTCCGGAAAGGAGCGATATTGTCCTTCTCTCTTTTTGAAAATTCGCAGATCAGTAATACAAGGTGAGATGGCGCGGGAACGTTTCCAGGACTCAACAATCTCTTCAATCGACATCCACAGTACTCCAAAGTGACTGAGTTAATGGATCAATAAACTCCTAAATTCCAGTTCCGCAATCCACAATTCGCAATCCGCATTATTTTATATTTCTCCCCTCTGATAGGCCTGCATGAAAGCCTCCACCACTTCCTTGTCAAACTGTGTTCCAGAACACCTTCTGAGTTCCTCCACCGCCACCCCCTTCTCCCTCGCCTTCCGATAAGGCCGGTCTGTCGTCATTGCATCATAGGTGTCAGCCACCGCCACAATCTTTGCAAGGATGGGGATTTCTTCTCCCCTCAAGCCATCCGGGTATCCCTCGCCGTTGACCTGTTCATGGTGGTATTTCACCCCGGGAACGATCTCTTTAAGTTGCTGGATATGCTCGATGATCTTCGCTCCCATGTTAGAATGGTGTCTGATGATCCTAAACTCCTCGGGGTTCAACTGTTCTGGTTTTCTAAGGATATGATCCTCAATCCCTATCTTCCCGATATCGTGAAGCACGGAGGTAATCTTTAACCATTTTCGCTCCAAGGGTCTCAACGGAAGGTACTTTGCAATGGTCTGAGTATATAGAGTCACCCTCTGGGTATGTCCTCCTGTACAGGAATCCCGCTGCTCAATGGCATTGGCCAATGAATCGGCTGTTTGAAAGAACATTTCCTCCAATTCCTGATAGAGCCTGGCGTTGTCCAATGCAATGGCCACTTGATCGGCTAAGGGGGTGAGAAGGGATAGGTCCTCCTTATTAAACTTTCCCTTTTTCTGTTTATTGATTGCCTCCAAAACCCCAATCGTCTTTTCTTTGACCTTTACAGGGACACAGATGATATTTCGCGTCTTAAAGTCTGTCCTCTCATCCATCCCCTTAAAAAAACGGGGATCTTTCTCAGGGGAATTTACAATCAACGCTTTGCCGTGCTGAGCCACCCATCCTGCAATTCCCTCTCCAAAATTGAGAGGGATCGTCTTAATATCTTCTTCCCGATCACCCAGTGCCACTTCGAAATAGAGTTGATGTTTTTCATCGTTGACGAGGAGAAGGGAGCCCGCCTCTGCTTTCATCAATCGAGTGGCCGCCTTCATTGCCCTCCTCCGAATTTCTTTATGATCCAACGTGGAGTTGAGAATCTGGCCTAATTGGGAGAGCAGGAGGAGCCGTTCAACTTTCTCCTCGGTCCGTTTCAACTTACCCACCGATCGATCAACATTGGTCTTCTTCGTTGTCATCTCCCACCTCCCATTCACGGGGTTAACCAATTTTATTCTCTTTGTCAATTAAAATCCACACGAGAAAAAAGAATAGAACGAATGGCATCGAATGAGACGAATGTTATTTATTTCATTACCATTCATTGAATCTATAATCAATATGCCTCTGTGAACCCATCAGGAGTTATCAGACTTCAATAAAAAGAGAGGCGGTGCGGTAGGAACCTTCGGTTGGATTTGATTTCACATTTGACGCCGCCGTCCAAAGCGCTCCGTCCCTGAAGCTATGGAGCGTAAGCGCCGAGACCGTGGCGTCGGACGAACCTTGGAATTTGACATTTTTTTGGTCAATTCTTTCCGAATAAATTTCTAATTTTTTCTCTCCAGACCTCCACGCGCTCGTGGTAGCGTGGGTGACGTTCCTCAAGGTGTTTCAGAAAACTTTTTATTAAGTTGCTTCGGGAGGAAAGAATGGCCAGACCAATCAGGATAAATAGAATTCCTTGAAGAATCGGGAGGAATAGGCCAAGAATCCCCAAAACGACGAATAACCAGCCGATGATCAGCAATCCAATTCTCTTAATTGCACCCATTGACTAATTCCTCCCCCAACAGAAGCGGATTGAACCATGTGTCATCATCAAAAACATCCAGCCCTTCCCTCTTCCTGAGGAAGTTTTGTGACCGGAACGTGCCCCGTCTCGTCAAAGCGGGATAGGCGGGGTAAAGGGGCACAATATGAACGATAATACCTTGCCGGGAAGCCCATTCGACATACTCAGGGCCGTGGGCTCTGTCGAACGGCCCCGCCCCGTGGGTGGGGAGCTTCACTTCTTAGAAAAGGATGTCTATTATTACAATGAAATTCCGAATCTTTCAATTAAAAATAATATTAATGGTGGACAATTAGGTTACAATGAATATAATCTTAACGTTTGAATATTTTAACTTATTTATCGTCTAAAAGGTAAAAGATAGTGGACCATGAAGAAACCGAGATGATCTCCAGATGTCAGCAAGGAGATCAAGAAGCGTTGAAGGAGATCTACGATAAATATCATACGAAGGTCTATCGAATCGCCTATGGTGTGGTAAGGCAAAGGGAGGATGCCCTTGATATTGTTCAGGAAGTCTTTATCAAACTATTTCGTTCTATTAAAAATTTTAAAGGGAGGTCCCATTTCTATACTTACCTCTATCGAATGGTCATGAACACCGCCATCGACCATTCCAGAAAGGTGGGAAAACGATTTATCTCAAGCCTCGACGAGGAGGGAAGTTTCGAACCTTCTGATGGAGTTGAAAAGGGGCCGGAAAGGATCCTTCTCCAAAAGGAATTGGAAGACAGAGTGAAGTTGGCGCTGAACAAACTTCCTGCTGAACAGAAGGCAGCCATCATTTTTAGGGATGTGGAAGGCCTTTCCTACCAAGAGATGGCAGAAGCCATGGGATGTTCTATCGGGACGGTGATGTCCCGTCTACATTATGGAAGAAAGAAGATACAAGAGTTATTGAAAGATTATGTGATGCTCCACGACCAAAGTCGTGGAGGGCAAAACTCGCCAAAGCTTTAGCAAAGGCGGGTGAAAAGAGGTGAGAGGCAGATGAAAGGTTCCTGTTCCTCAATATCAAGACTTTTGGAAAAATATTTTGACCAGGAGGCCACGGACAAGGAAAGATTTCTTGTAGAAAGCCACCTACAGGATTGTGCTGCCTGCCAGGGTGCATTAAAGTCCATGGAGGAGCTTAGGGCATTAATAAAATCTCCTCTTGAAGAGGCTCTCCAGAAGGAGGATTTCCCTTGGGTTTGGCAGAACATCGAGAGGCAAATTCGTTTGCAGGAAAAGCAACCCTGGTGGGAATCCATCCATTCCTGGCTTGACATCTCCCCTCTTTTCAAAAGGAAGGTTTGGATTCCTGCGGTGGCAACCGCCGTTGTCCTCCTCTTCATAACGACCCAAATTATTTTTAAAAATACTTCTTCCTATCCTGGTGCGTCTGTTGTAGAATACGTGGAGAGCGAGACCAATAATGTGATGGTATACGATTTAGAAAAGGCGAAGGTCACCGTCATATGGTTATTCGAGGGACCAGAGGAGGAAGCATTACCGTCATGAAAAGGGTAGTTCCCCTCATTATTTTTTCCTCCATCCTGTTTCTTCTCTTCACTTCAATAGCCTTTGGCCAAGTCCACACCCGATTAAGGGTGATCCGGGCTTCTAATGTTGGATCGGATGTCGATGCCTCCTTGAGGGATGTACACGATGATTTAGGGTCTCTTTTCAGCTTTACCTCCTACCGCCTCCTAAGGGATGAGACTCTTAGTCTTTCTCCTAACCGACCTGTCTCAATCTCAGCCCGTGAGGGGAGAATAATCATGGAGATCACCTTAGTGGGACTGCATGGGAGTGTCGCTGAGTTAAAGATAAAAGTCGCCCGTAAAGGAAAGGACACTCTCAATACTCAGTTCAGACTTTCCCCTGGAAGGACAGTTTTAATCGGTGGTCCAAAACTCAGCGAAGGAGTTATCATCTATGCTTTCTCTGCTAATTTCTGACTATTTACAAAATTTTTGACCGAGTCCCTGCCTATTGCGGACGGGAGTGTCGCGTTCCCATTATCCATCTCTGATTTCGAACTTCCCAATTTCCATTGAATAAATGCCCCACTCCCTCCGTCTAAAAAGGCAAAAGAACCATAGATACATCCGAAAGGAGGAATTCTATATGTGGAAGAAATTGGCACTGATGATCTTGGTTTTGACCTTAATGTCTGTCTTTACCATCCCCTCTGCTGAGGCTGGATCTAAGCATCAACGTGTATTGAAAGCACTCTTTTTAGGAGGCCTATTCGCTGCTCTTCCTCCTCCACCTCCGATTATTATCTCCCCAGCGCCGGAACCTCATTATTATCCACCACGACATGAATATGTCCCGGGCCACTGGGAAATGACTCGTGAATGGGTCCCAGGCACTTGGGAAAGAGTGTGGATCCCTGGTCATTATGATCGCTGGGGACGCTGGGTGGCAGGACATAATGAAGATCACCAAGCCCCTGGATACTATGAGGAGAGAAGGGTCTGGGTCGAAGGGTATTACAGACCTTATTAAGTGCTTCAACCTGAATGAACTCCCGCCTGCAGGGTGGGGTTTTAACCCCGCCCTGTGCATTAGGTCTTCTGAAATTCCCTTATTCCTCCCACATGAAACCATTCCGTCAAGCTCTTCCCCGATAATCCGTAACAAGAATAATCCCTCAGAAGGCGTGAAAAAATTCGGGGAGTCGGTCGGGCAAGGATATCTCCAAAGTTCTACAAATGCGATCATTTGAGAGGGTAAGGGTAACAGAGGTCTGTAAGTATTCAACATGAATCAAAGTTTTTCATCGTCAGTAGTTAACGTGAAGAGGTACCGCTGTAAAACTTTTACGACATCCCCGCCCGCCCTTTACAAGGGGGGCAATTTTTTCACACCTTATCAGTGATGGGCGGAGATCCTATGCCCAGGATCGAGGTGGTCTCTCCGGAGAAAACTTGAAGCGGCACATTTGAGCGATGACCCAAGGGGCAGATACCCCTAAAACGCCCCCTTCGGCACCACCCGCCGATTCCCCTCTCTCTAATGATCCGCCTTTCAAGGTTTCGGAGGGGAGACCACGCCGATCTAACCGCACCCGAGACTGAGGGGTTACTGACAAGAAAGTTATTTACTACTCAAAGATGGCAAAATTGGTGTATGATATATGCCCATCGAGCCTAGAAACGGAGGATCAAGAAATGAAGGCCATGGTGCTCAAAGAAACTTCTCCAATTGAAAAAGAGCCCCTCAAAATGACGGATTTGCCGGATCCTGTTCCCGGTCTTAAGGAAATTTTAGTAAAGATTTCTGCCTGTGGCGTCTGTCATACTGAGCTGGATGAGATCGAGGGAAGGCTTCCGCCAAAACTTCCAATCGTCTTGGGACACCAGATTGTTGGAAGAGTTGAAAAATTAGGTTCAGGGGCAAAACATTTTAACATAGGAGATCGTGTGGGAGTTGCCTGGATCAATTCAGCTTGCGGAACATGTCATTTTTGCCGAGAAGGAAACGAAAATTTATGTTTGGACTTCCGGGGCACTGGATGCCATGCCGACGGCGGTTATGCTCAATACACCGTCGTTTCGGAAGACTTCGCCTATTTAATCCCTAAAAGATTTTCTGATGCCGAGGCGACTCCGCTTTTATGCGCCGGAGCTATTGGATATCGAGATTTAACGCTTTCCGGCATCAAACAAGGCCAAACCTTGGGACTTTTTGGATTTGGAGCCTCTGCCCATATTGTCATTCAGATAGCGACCTATTGGGGTTGTGAAATATTCGTCTTTACAAGAGGTGAGGAACATCGAAATCTGGCTAAGAAACTGGGAGCCGCCTGGGCAGGAGGACCAGAGGATGAACCCCCGAAGAAACTTCGTTGTGCCATTGATTTTACTCCGGTCGGAGAGACAGTGCCTCGCGCCCTGAAGGTTTTAGAAAAAGGCGGGAGGTTGGTGTTAGCGGTCATTCGAAAGAGAAACCCAATTCCACCCCTCGACTACGCTCAGCTCCTCTGGGATGAAAAAGAAATAAAGAGTGTCGCGAATATTACCCGTAGGGATGCCCAGGAATTTCTACCATTGGCTGGTAAAATCCCAATCATTCCTGAAGTCCAGGAATTTGAATTAGAAGAGGCAAATCGGGCTCTCATTCTGTTAAAACAAGGGAAAATTCAGGGAGCGGGTGTCTTGAGGATGCCGGGTTAGGAGAATTCTATAGGAAAAAGATAAATTAAACTGAGGAAAAGAATTAATTTCTTGAATTAGAACCTTAGGGCATGAGAAACAAAAGAGGCTTAACCCGATTTCAATCCCGAATTTCCTTCTCCCTCCGGCGCTTTCTCTATCCGCCATTCGATCAATGTATCGATCTCATCAGAAGACTCAGTACCCTTTGCATTTTGGGTCAACTCACAATTTTGATCGCAGCCGCCACCTTTAAGAAGGCATTTGGAATCTTCATAGAATATACATGATTCGGGAAGAGCCATAAATATTATTTGTAAGAAAATACAATACTTATGTCAAGAGGCTTGATAATACGACTTGTTGAATATTTTCTGGCGATCCTTCCTACTTACGTCTATGGCTTCCACACTTTTAGGAATGAGTTTGACTCATGGATGGATCGCGGGAATGCGGTCCTCCGGTTCCAATATGCCCGCTATGGGTAAATTCAGTGTTCTTTCTACCTCTATTCCTCTTTTTTTCTGATAGCTTAGGAGTGAGTAAAAGTTTTTATATCCAAATTTTCTGCCCACAACACTCGGGGAAAGAGAACTATACCTATAATAATGGAGAGCTTTAGCCAACCGATCACTTCTCATGGTTGCAAACTTCTTAGAAACAAAACCTGACACTTTTAACTGATTCAGATGCCAGCTACAAACCTCATGGTCAATGCCCAGCATTTGAGAGAGTTGTCTTTTTGTTATCAAATCGTCCTTTTCGGCAACCTGCAAAATTTTGCCGCAGACCCCACATTGATGAATCCCGTGATGCCGCGCCAACAATCTGGGTCTATTGACGACAACCCCGAGTTCTTTAGCTCTTATTAGAATCTGGTAAATCCGTTGTTTGGAAACCCCATATTTCTTAGCTACCCGTGACATCGTATCAAAACTGGAGTTGAGTCTGTTTACAATCTTTTTATCCCTGTAACTTAGTTCCCTTGATGGTTTTCGTCCCCGGCGCATAAACTTTTGTCCTTTTGTAAAAATGGAGCCCGACGGGCAAGCTCATGGTCCCCATGAACCTCACCCACGTGCGCCCCTAAGTTAGGCTTTATCAGTCTCCTTATCTTTGTTATCATCCTACCAGCAAGTATGGTGCCAGCCTTCCCGTAAATCTATAACCCTTTGGAAAGTTTAATATTATGAGGATTATTGCTTGACTGCGGGATTTATTTAATATGTCAAAAATTGTCTCTTCTTAAATAAACTTATCAAGAGAGGGGAGGAAAATTGAAAACCAAACTCGATTATTAACTTGACCCGTTCGGCGGCGCAAAGCCCCACCTTTGAAGGCGGGGCAAAGAAGCTTGCTCAGGGTCAACCCTGAGCCCCTCGGCCTGAGCTCGGGTCGAAGGCAAACCCTGGCCTTTGGTTCGGTAAGCCATTCGACACAACTCATGGCCCTGAGTCTATCGAAGGGCTCACCATCCCTTAAGCCATCCCGAGCTAAGTCGAGAGACAGGCCGGGGAGTCGAAGGGTTGACTTCTTAAGTATGATGGCAACGAGAACTTAAGGTGGCGAGGTCTGTCAAGGAACACTCGAGATATAGCATCTCTAATTAAAAGTTGCGTTAAGGATCACTGAAAGCGGGCAGACAGGAATATCTTGATCATTCTGGATCTATCACCGGGGATGACATATATCGACCATTTGTGGCAAAAAGTCACGCCTTTTATTTTTGTCTCTATCTCACTCCTTTAGAAAAATTCAAAATATCAAACGTTTAGAAGAATACTATTTTTGGCATCAATATTGCTCTTTTACCGGGCAGTTTTTCATTCGTGATCCCTGAAAAAGCCAAACCAGGGGTAATCGTGGAATCCAAGGCAACGGACTTCGGGGTTTTTGGAAAAACTGGATCCATCAAATCAAAGGATTTTTGTAAGGTCCAAGGGTCATTCATATTCATCACGGGTATTGATTGCCGTGAAGTGGCTGACCGCCATTAAAAGCCATATGGTTAGTACTAAAAAAACAGGGGAAGGGAGTAATGCAAAATGATAATCATGGAAGGAGAGAGGCTGAAGAATAAATTGACCCAGGATCTATTTAAGATAAAGAGGATCGAAAATGAAAAAGTGGTGATGTTGGAGGATGAAAAAGGACTCGTACGGATATGGTTTCCCAAAGAACAACTGGGATCCTTTTTTGAGAAAGTGAAAGGGGTGTAATGCTCAATGAGAATGGCGGAAGGAGACAGATTGAAACACCGATTAAGCGGGCAGCTGTATGAGTTGAAGATGATTAAAGATGGTATATTTATTTTAGAGTCCGAAGACACACCGTATAGGATGTGGTTTGGCGAAACAGACCTGGAACTATTCTTTGAGATGGCAAAAAGAAAGAAGATAAAAAAGTGATCCGATATTTTTCAAAGAACAAAGGCGGGATCAGAAATGGCTCTGCCTTTTTTATTGCATATTTCAACCAAGGAACGCGCCACAAGGGAGATTGGGGAGATTTGTAGAATTTTTCGGCGCTAGTCAAGAGTTGGAATTTTTGGAAGCAGTCTTTCCTGTACTTTCCAAATCACTCCCATTATCGGATTTAGACCCCATCTTGCAATTTCCCTCAAGAATACCCCCATCCTCGATAACAAGGACAGGAGTGAGAATGGTTCCGTATAATTTCCCT
>Ga0256868_10001239_pt1 | contig 14104 bp, 16 predicted proteins | sample RVTome_13_FD_187341 | JGI IMG/M metagenome (GOLD analysis project Ga0256868, IMG submission 187341) | Soil microbial communities from uranium-contaminated site in the Upper Colorado River Basin, Wyoming, United States - RVT92D227 HiSeq ... | reverse complement strand
CTGATACTCGACGATGAGCGGCGGCAATGTCCCCTCGGCCAGCTCTCCCCGCTCCTGTGCCCTCGCCATGGCCCGCCTGATGATCTCGTTCACTCCCTTTTTCACATCATTACTCCTGCTGAGCCAGGAGGGCGTAGGCATCTGGCCTTCGATCCCTTAACAAGGGCCATTCCTTCCGCACCCTCGATATCTCATCGAGGTCAATCTCCACCAGGAGGATCCCCTCCTGGAGGCCTGTCGGTTCATCGACGAGGTCACCCTCTGGTGAGATGCAAAAACTCATACCATAGAAATCCTGTTTTGGCTCGTTCCCTACCCGGTTTACCCGCATGATGAAGAGCCCATTGACGATGGCGTTCGCTGCAATAACCTTGAGCCAGCGTTGTTGGGAGGCGAAGGCGGCAGCAGTCGGAGCAAAGACGATCTGGGCCCCCTTGAGGGCCAACGTTCTGGTCCCCTCGGGGAAAAAGTTATCCCAGCATATCTGCACACCGATCTTTGCGACACCCAGATCGAATATCGGGAACCCCTTGTCGCCGGAAGAGAAATAGGCCCGCTCCTCCCAGAGGGGGATTTGGGGGACGTGGATCTTCCGGTAGGTGCCTGCGATCTCCCCCTGCTGATCGATGACGGCAGCCGTGTTAAAGTACCGGTCACCCGCCCTCTCGAAAAAGGGGCAGATCAGGGCGACACCTTTTCCCTTGGCCACGGTCTTCATGGCCGCCACCGTAGGACCGTTCAGATCCTCAGCCAAGAGGAAGTTATCGTCACGGATATCTCGGGGGAACCAGTGCGTGTTGAATAACTCCTGAAAGCATACGATCTGGGCACCTTTTTCGGCGGCGAGTTCTGCCATGCGCACGGCCTTGCGCACGTTATCATCCTTTTCCTCTCGGCAGACCATCTGTATCCCGGCGACCTTGATTCTCATACACTTCACCCATCCGGAGAATGGAACACGTTACCTCAAATATCCTTCCGTTGTCAAATGTCCGTCCTGCACTATCTGCGATTGATTGCTTCCCGGAAAGTTCTCCTTGACATCATCCCCAAAGAGGTTTATAAGGAGACTTCTGAGAAGGGAGAACGGATGTCCAGGATCTGCGAGATATGCGGCAAAAGTCCCATCAGGGGCAACAACGTCAGCCACGCCAACAATAGGACCAAAAGGGTTTGGCTCCCTAACTTGCAAAGGGTGCGAATCCTCCATGATGGCAAGGTAGCCAGGATGAGGGTGTGCGCCAAGTGCATCAAGGCGGGACGGGTTGTCAAGGCCCCCCGGGTCCCTGCCACCCCTTAAGACGCTCTACCTTCAGCACCCCCGTTATCTTCTGCAAGGCATTGATCACCTTCTTCAGATGCTTTAAGTCCCCGATCTCTATTTCGAAGGTGCTTTCGGCATTGCCGTCATCGGTAGTCTTGATAGTGGCCCCGGTGATATTGACCCCGTTGCCCGAGATCGTGGAGCTGACGGCAGCGAGCATCCCCTTTTTGTCGAGAGAGTAAATCCGAATCCTGGTGGGGAAGGTGGAATTTCCATCGAGTGCCCACCGCGCTTCGATGCGCCTCTTTGCATCGGCAGTAAGGGCATTTATGCAATCCATCGTGTGAATGGTCACCCCTCTCCCCCTCGTGATAAAGCCCACGATCTTGTCCCCTGGCAGGGGGTTGCAGCAACCGGCAAAACTCATGAGGACATTATCTATCCCGTCGATCTTGACAAGACTCTTAGGCCGGCTGGTCATTTTCTTGATGACTTTTTCCAGCCTTCCTTCATCCTCTTTTTTCTCCTCCATCCTGAGCTTCTCAGGGGCGAGACGTCCGATCACCTGCTGGGCAGTGATCTTGCCGTAGCCGATGGCGGCCAGGAGGTCCTCGCCACTGGTGAGGCTGAATTCGTGCGCTACCTTCTCCACGGCCCCCGACTTCCAAAATGTGGAGAATTTCAAGTCGAATTTCTTAAAATCTCGCACACACACATCCCTCCCCAGGGCGATACTCTTTTCCCTCTGCTGGGCCTTTATCCATTGGAGAATCTTGGTTTTCGCCCGTGAGGTCTTAACGAATTTCAGCCAATCCCGGCTGGGGTAATGTTTGGTGGAGGTGACGATTTCTACCGTGTCTCCGTTTTTGAGCTCGTAATTGAGAGGGACCAGACGTCCATTCACTTTTGCCCTCACGCATTGATGTCCGACATCGGTGTGAATGCTGTAGGCGAAATCAACGGGCGTGGCACCGGTGGGGAATTCCTTCACCTCGCCGTTCGGGGTGAATACATATACCTCGGTGGGGAAGAGATCCACCTTGACCGTCTGGAGAAACTCCCGGTTGTCCTCCAGATCTGTCTGCCACTCGAGCAGTTGCCGCAACCAGGAGAAGCGTTTCGCGTCTTCCTCGGCAATCTTTCCATTCTCCTTATATTTCCAGTGTGCGGCAATACCTTCTTCCGATACCTGATGCATCTCGTGGGTCCTGATCTGAATCTCTATTCTCTCACCATAGGGGCCGATCACCGTGGTATGGAGGGATTGATACATATTCCCCTTGGGAAGGGCTATATAGTCCTTGAATTTCCCCGGAACAGGGGGCCAGACTGCGTGAATAATTCCCAAGCTTTCATAGCACTCCTTGACGGTCTGAACGATAATCCTGAAGGCGGTGATATCGTAAACTTCATGAAACTCTACCCCCTGACGCCTCATCTTCTGGTAGATGCTGGAGAGTTGTTTGACCCTCCCGGTTAGCTCCCCCTTGATGCCGAATTCGTCGAGTTTCTTGGTGATAATCCCTCTTACCTTTTCCACATACCTCTCCCGCTCCTTCTTGGTTTTGACTACCTTCTGGGAGAGTTCCTTGTAGGCCTGAGGTTCTAAATAACTAAAGGCCAATTCCTCCAGCTCCGTCTTGATCCAATCAATGCCAAGGCGGTTGGCAATGGGGGCATAAATTTCCAAGGTTTCTTGAGCGATCTCCCGTTGTCTTTGGGGATCGAGAAAGTGGAGGGTCCGCATGTTATGGAGTCTGTCGGCAAGCTTAATGAGAATTACCTTGATGTCCTTGACCATGGCCAGGATCATCTTGCGAAAATTCTCGGCCTGTTGTTCTTCACGGGTCTGAAGGCTTATCTGGCTTATCTTGGTTACCCCATCTACCAAGTGGGCGATCTCTTCGCCGAAGTGCTCCTTGACTTCCTCCAACGTGGTCAGCGTATCTTCGATCGTATCGTGGAGTAAACCCGTGGCGACGGTGGCCACATCAAGCTTCATCTTGGTCAAGATCCCTGCCACCTCCAGCGGGTGGATGAGATAGGGCTCGCCGGAACGGCGTACCTGCCCGTGGTGGACCTTGGCCGAGAAGACATAGGCCTTCTCCAAGAGACCGAGATCTGCTGAGGGACTATAGGATTCGACCTGTTCCGCTATTTCGTTAAATCTAAGCATTTGTACCTATATTATATGCTATGCCATATCAAAGGGCAAGGCGCCTATCGGGCCAACCAAAGCCCCGTGATGCAGCAGATCTTGCGATTGCTTGCATAGCAACGGTATGATATGAGATTACGTATCTAAAAAAGGAGCCGGCATGGCATCAATGATCTTCTGTCCGCAGTGCGGTCGGCAGCTGGACGTACATCTCATTGAGGGGCACGTACGTCCATGCTGTGCTCGTGAAACAGGCGGCTGCGGTTTTATAGATTTTGGGCGGTATTCGCTCGGAGTCGGAGGTATCGTCATGGACACCAATGCCGCTGGTCAGCGCGCAATCCTCCTCATACAGCGCAACCAGGAACCAAACCGCGGCCATTGGACCCTGCCGGGAGGGTTTGTCGAAAGCGAGGAAACGGCCGAAGTCGCGGTTGTTCGTGAAGTGCAGGAGGAAACCGGTCTGCACTGCGCGATCGTCGGTCTCGTTGGATTTCGCAACCGGCCTGATCCCGACGTCAATACCAGCTATGCGGTATTCCTCCTACACATGATCTCCGGAGAGCTTGTCAAAGGACTCACTGACGAGATCATCCAGAGGGGCTTTTATACCCTCACCCAGGTGCAGACAATGGATCTCCTGACACCACTGTCTCGGAAACTCGCGGTTGCTGCCCTCACCGATTGCCTTTGCATCTTGCATGCCGTCACCGTTCCTGGTATGCATGGTCGTCCACCTGTTACGCTCTTTATATGAATATGAAGATGAAGATGAAGAGAAAAACAGAGACAATAATTTAATGGATGTCATGCCGCATCAGGCACGGTGCGCAGAGAGAAATACTATAAACACTCTGAGCTGCCTTTCCTTTTCGATGGCTCTGTCTCAGACCATTAATTCTCATAGCTAAAAAAGGCATTGACTCGCTGGTGCAAATATGTTAAGGCAAGGCATCTCATACTGCTGAGTGATATCTTTGAAAATTGAGAAGGTTATTTCCTCAAAGAGAAGCCCTCTGGAAAGGAGGCAGCCCAACGTAAGCGAAGAGCAAGGATGGCAAGCGTGCCTAAGATCATTGTCGTTGCTGCCATACAAGCAATGGTCGCAAAACTTCCTAAAAATGAGACAAAATGATCGATTTACCAGGGCAGCTATTTGTGTTTTCGTGTGGGCTGTTCTGTTCTCTGCGCAGGTTGCCTTTGCGGCTGAGGAAGTGACCATTGTGGGATTAGTAACCGAGCAGGGAATAGTGACCTACGATGGCCAGGTTTACGCCGTCGTGGAGAACAACATGGGCAAGGAGGTAATGAGGCTTCTTAATAGAAAAGTAGAAGTAATAGGCATAATCGTGGAAAGGGGTGATGGGAGGAAAAGTATTGAAATAAGTAAGTATGGGATATCGGAGTAACGATCACAAAAAAAGGATAAAAAAACAAAGGAGGTAACACGTTATGAAAAAGATCACGGCCGTAGCACTTGCACTCTTCGTTTTTGCAGCATTCAGCTTTTTAGCCGGTTGTAAGAAGGCTGAGGAGCCCAAAGCCCCTGAGCCTGCACCGGCACAGCCAACAGAGCCTGCAAAATAGTAGTGCTGCTAACAACGCCATGAAGGCTTTACCTATTAACTGCTAGGTACCTTCATGGCGTTGCTTTTTATCTTATCTGCACTGTTCGAGAGAGAAAATCTTTTAGAGATCAAGGGCCGTGCCTGAGTCGACAGAATTTATAAGCTGGAAGCGCGGTGTCGTCTCCTTCTGCGTCCATCTCTAGATTTATTCACCCACACCCCTTTTCGGCACCTTTTCAAAAAGCTTCAAGAAGACGATCCCGGATAAAAATCCGCCGATATGGGCACCCCAGGCAATCCCACCGGGTTGTCCTGAAGTACCTGCGGCGATCAGAAACTGAAAGAGGAACCAGATGCCGAGAAAGATGAAAGCGGGAACCTCAATAAAAGTGAAGAAGAAAAAGATGGGCAGTAAGGTCAGTATCTTCGCCCGTGGATAAAGAATCAGGTATGCTCCCATCACCCCCGCAATGGCACCGCTGGCACCGATAGTGGGTACGTTCGAGTGCCAGTTGAGAACAAGGTGTGAGGTCCCCGCAGCCAGGCCGCAGAGCACATAGAAGACGAGGTAGCGGAGATGCCCAAGCCGCCCTTCCACGTTGTCCCCGAAAATATAGAGGAACCACATATTGCCCACAAGGTGCAGCACCCCCCCATGCAGAAACAACGAAGAAAGAAAGGGGAGCACCTGCTGGCTCGTCGTAAAGTATGCCGCAATCTGTGGTTCGGCGTACCGCGCAGGGACAAGTCCGTAGAGATAAATGAATTCACGAAGTCCTCGCCCCTGGAGCAATTCGACAAGAAACACTAGTACGGTGACGGCAATGATGCCGATGTTGATAACAGGATATTTTTCAGATCGATTGGTATCGCGGATCGGTATCATGATGTTATAAGGCTAACAAAGTATCTGGGCGCAGTCAATGATATGGCCTCGTTACCTTGTCTTCTCTCTGTGGAAGGAATATCGCGATTATTAAGAAGGGAGTGACAAAAAATGCTCCATGGCAAGTACCAAAGACGTTTCCCAGGCATTGACAGTTCCCTGAGCTTGTGCTATTTCTCCAGAACATTTCGAGAAAGCGAGGTTTAAGCTTTTCCTCTGGAATGTTTTACAAGAAAATACCTTCCCAACATAATTGAGGCACTATAAGGACGTGAATATTCGACGGGACAAGAGAAAAAAGACCGAGCGGTTTATTATCTGTTTTATGCGGGGTTGAGGCGTACGATGAGGTAGCCAGAACGCTTCTGCAAGACGTTTACCCAGGACAAGAGGGGGGTGCTGTAAAAGGGGTCGCCTCTTTGAGGAGGGGCGCGGGATGGAAGGCAACGAAAAGACCAAGGAGCAGCTCCTCAATACCTTAGAAAAAAAGCGTCGCGATATTGCTGAAGCTGAGATTTCAGAGATTGAGCTCACCGGGGGGCAGGAGGGGCTCAAGACTGAAAAGGAGAAATTTCTGGCCTTAGTGGAGGAGGCTCCGCTGGCGGTTGCCCTCATTGGGAAAGACGGTCATTATAAATACGTCAACTCCAAGTTTACCGAGATCTTCGGCTATACCCTGGAAGATATCCCTACAGGACGAGCATGGTTCCAGAAGGCGTATCCTCATGAGGAACATCGTAAACACGTGGTTTCTATCTGGCTCAACGATCTGAAACATGCAAAGCGAGGTGAGCCGAGGCCCCGGACATTTACGGTGAGATGTAAAAACGGTTCGGATAAAATGATTTATTTTATACCAGTGCTGATGGAGTCTGAAGAGCAGTGCATCATTTACGAAGACATTACGAAGCGCGAGCTGGCGGAGGGAGAGCTCAAGAAACACAAAGAGCAGCTCGAGGAACTGGTAAAAGAGCGTACCGTCGAACTCACGAGAGCAAATAAAGAGTTGCAACAGGAGATTACAGAGCGCAGGCGAGCTGAGGAAACGCTCAGGTCCCTGCACTCGGAACTTCAGGCAAAGAAGGATTCGCTGGAGCTTCTTAATACTATTGCCGATAGGACGTATGGCTCCCTCGATCTCCAGAAGGTGGCTGAGCAGGCGGTTGCCTCTATGATGAATTACCGTCAATCCCCTTTCGTTGGTATTTTCTCCTTGAACGAAGAAGCACGGTGTCTCGAAGTACTCTATTCCATTGGGCTCAGTGAAGAGGTGCGCCGAGAGATAACAAAACTGCCGCTCACCGAAGGTCCGAACGGCCTTGCGATCGCTCGACGGATGATTGTTAGCACGAATGCAATAACGCACGATGATCTCGTAAAGGCCGGTGTCAAGCAGGATCTGCTGAGAAAGGGATTCAAAGGGCTCATAGCGGTCCCCTTGCTCTTTCAAGATCGAGTCTTAGGGGTAATCAATCTCTTTTTTAAAGAGAAAACGCCCCTCTTGACAGATCTGGAGCAAAAAACCCTCATGAATATTGGCAAAACCATCGGCTTGGCCATGGCCAATGCCCAATACGTCGCCCAAATCAAGGCAGAGATCACGGAGCGCAAGCATGCGGAGGGGGCACTGAGAGAATCTGAAACTCGTCTCCGGAAACTCTTTGAGGCAATGCCGGAAGCCGTTATGATCCACGACGAGGCGGGTACTATTCTTCATATCAATGATGTGGGGGCAAAAAGACTTGAATGGACTGTGGGAGATTTAGTGGGGAAGAACTTACGTGACATTATAAAGATCGAAAACGCCGCCTTAATTCCCGATCACGTCAGAATAGCCCGCACGAATGGTTCGTGCAGCTTCGAAACAACATACATAGCGCGTACCGGACGCGCTATCGTAGCCGAAGTCAATGAGAGCCCTATCGAACTCGAGGGGAAGAGCGTCATCCTGAGTGTCGCACGCGACATCACCGAGCGCAAGCGCGCAGAACGGCAGCTCGCCTATATAGCCACTCATGACGCGCTAACCGGCTTGCCCAACCGCGTACTGTTCAACGATCGTCTCAATCTTGCCTTGGCGCAGGCCCAGCGGCACCAGCAAAGGCTGGCCGTACTGCTGCTCGACCTGGATCGATTCAAGGATATTAACGATACACTGGGGCACAGCGTAGGAGATCAGTTCCTGCGCGTTACTGGCAAGCGCCTCAACGGGCTCCTACGCAAGAGCGATACCCTTGCCCGCATGGGGGGGGATGAATTTTTGTTTTTAGTAACAGAGATAGCTCGGACAGAAAATGCAACTGAGGTTGCACGCAAAATCCTTGAATCATTTCAAGAGCCTTTTTGGGTTGAGGATCATGAACTCCGCACCACTGCCAGCATAGGGGTTGCCATCTTTCCTGATGATGGTGCAGATGCTGATACCTTGCTCAAGAATGCCGACATCGCGATGTACAGCGCCAAACAAAGAGGCAGGAATAACTATCAGCGTTACACATCGACTCTGTAAACAGAAACTTCCGAGCAGGCAATAGCTCTTTGCCGATTCTTTGTTCCATCTGTAAAACGTGCCATCAAACGATACCGGGGGGGGAGGGCATATGAAACATCTCAGGTGGCAAATCATTTTAGCCTCTGTGCTTATTTTTCTATCGACGATCCTTTATCTTGTCCACTATGCGATATTCAGGGATGCCCACCATATCTTCCTCTATCTGCTCGGTGACATAGCCTTTGTCCCTATCGAGGTCTTGCTGGTTACTGTGATCATTCATAAGGTGCTGAGCGCGCGAGAAAAAAACGCCCGCATGGAAAAGCTCAATATGGTTATAGGGGCCTTTTTCAGCGAGGTGGGGACAAAATTGCTCACCTATTTTTCCGACTGGGATCCGAAACTCGACAAGATCAGGACTGATCTTATTGTGAGCGACAATTGGTCCCCGAAGGAATTCTCAGAGGTGAGTAATCGCCTTAAGACCTACGAGTATATCGTCGACATTCACAAGGCAGACCTCAACGGGTTACGCAAATTTCTCGGGACAAAACTCGAATTTTTGGTGCGGCTCTTGGAGAACCCAACGCTGTTGGAGCATGAGTCTTTTACGGACCTCCTCTGGGCGGTCTTTCACCTCGCCGAGGAGCTCGCCGCCAGGGATAGTTTTGCTCGGCTGCCGGATACCGACTATCAGCACCTCGCCGGTGACATCAGAAGGATATACGTCTTATTGGTCCATCAATGGCTGAATTATATGGAACATTTAAAAGACAACTTTCCCTATCTCTTCTCCCTTGCCATGAGAACGAACCCGTTCGACCAAGAGGCATCACCGGTATTGCAGTAACCTAATCCCGTTAAGGGGGGGATTTTAGGACAACAATAGAACTAAAGGTAAGGGTTTTTCTCTCATCCCCCGCATGAGACAATAGGAGGCAGCGATGAAATCCCTTCGCAAAGAGCTCTGGTTTAATACCCCGATGCGGGCCGCCTTTATCAACATCACGAAAGACGTAAGGAAGGCAGTTAAAGAAAGCGGAATCGCCGAGGGCCTCTGTCTCGTCAACGCCATGCACATCACCGCCAGCGTCTTTATCAACGATGATGAATCAGGACTTCACCAGGATTACAAGGATTGGCTTGAGGAGCTTGCCCCCCATGAACCAATCGACCACTACCGACATAATCGTACCGGCGAGGATAATGGCGACGCCCACCTAAAACGCCAGATCATGGGACGTGAAGTGGTTGTCGCCGTCAGCGGCGGAGACCTCGACTTTGGACCGTGGGAGCAGATCTTTTACGGTGAGTTCGACGGCAGACGCAAAAAGCGCGTGCTCATAAAGATCATCGGCGAATAAGACCCCTTTTTTGCTTGTAAGGCAATCCTTCCTGAGGCGGTACATAGGCAAGAGAGTGGCCTCTCCTATCCCGACCTTATCCCCGAAACCTGCAAACCGAATAGCATGTACATCACTAATAAAAGAAAAGGATCGCATTGACATGTTCTGCCTTTATCCATTATAATTTCCTTGAAATATCATCCAAATATTTGTAAAAGGCTCCTCAACCTTATGCCCAAGAAGATCCTGATCAATGCCTCGTATCCTGAAGAAGTCCGGGTGGCGGTCGTAGAAGAGGGGGTGCTGGCTGATTTTAGCATCGAGACCTCCACAAAGGAAAATGTCAAAGGCAATATCTACAAGGGCATCATTGTCCAGATTGAGCCGAGCTTTCAGGCCGCTTTTGTCGACTACGGGGTCGGCAAGAACGGCTTTCTTCCTTTTGATGAGATCAACCCCGGCCTCTGGATTAGCAAGGATTTTCCCCACCCAAAAAGGGCAAAGATCCAGGACGTCCTGAGAAAAAACCAAGAGATCTTAATCCAGGTTACGAGGGAAGAGATAGGGACCAAGGGGGCAGCTCTGAGCACGTATCTTTCGTTGCCCGGCAGGTATCTGGTTCTCATGCCCGGTAGCAGCAGCGGCGGGGTGTCGCGAAAGATCGAGGACGAGGCCCAACGAAAGAGATTGAAGCAGATCGTCAACCAATTCGACCTCCCCGAAGGAATGGGTTTCATCGTGCGCACGGCGGGGATGAATCGGAGCAAAAAGGAATTGTCGACCGACTTCCGGTATCTCATGCGCCTCTGGGAGACCATCAAGACGCGCACCAAGGAGCTTTCCGCCCCCTCGTTGATCTATCAAGAGAGTGATGTGGTGGTAAAATCGATTCGAGAGTATTTTGCCCCAGAGGTAAAAGAAGTGATTATTGATGAGGAGAGCGCCTATACAAAGGCCAAGGCATTCTTTCAGGAGGTCATGCCCAAATATCGTCGCCGGGTCAAGCTCTATCAAGACGAAAAACCTCTCTTTTCCCGTTTCCAAATTGAACAGCAGATAGAAGAGATCTATGCGCGCGAGGTCCCGCTGAAGGCCGGGGGAAGGATCTGTATTGATATTGCTGAGGCCCTTGTGGCCATCGATGTCAATTCCGGCCGGGTTGCCCAGGCCAAGGATATCGAAGAAGCCGCTCTCATCACGAACCTTGAGGCATCTGAGGAGGCGGCCCACCAGATACGGCTGCGGGATATCGGAGGGTTGATCGTCATCGACTTTATCGACATGAAGCCCAGTAAGCACAACCGCGAGGTGGAGAAAAAATTGCGCAACGCCTTTAAGAAGGACAGGGCCAAGGTAGATCTCTCCCGGATATCCCGGTTCGGGATCGTAGAGCTATCCCGCCAACGCCTCAAATCTTCCCTGAGCGAGGGTGTCTACACCACCTGCCAGCATTGTCAGGGGCGGGGGAGAGCGCGGTCCCCTTCCTCGCTGGCCCTGGCCGTCCTCAGAAAGATCCAGGAGAAGGTGACCCAGGATGATTTCAAGATGGTCAAAAGCACCCTCCCTAAAACAGTGGCGGAGTATCTCTTAACTTACAAGAGAGATGACCTGAACGCCATCGAGAGGAAATACGGACTGCAGGTCGTCATCATCGGGCAGGAAGAGATGCCGGCGGGAGAGTTCAACCTTGATTTTGTAAAGGCGGATAAAGCCGCCGCTCCGATGGTGAATAGCGAGGATGCAGACAAAAAAGACAAGCCCTGGTACAAACGATTGTTGACCACGTAAGAACGGAAAAGAGCGCTTGACATTAAAAGATTGGTACTTTAGAGTGAACAGCTTGGCTCAAAATAAGGCGACAGACGTCAGATGTTTGAAACGCTCTCACAACGCTTAGATCAAGTCTTTAAAAAACTCAAAGGCAGGGGCAAACTAACAGAGAAGGATATCAAGGATGCCTTGCGGGAGGTGCGCCTCGCCCTCTTAGAGGCGGATGTCAACTATGCCGTCGTGAAGGATTTTATCTCACGGGCCGAGGAAAAGGCTGCGGGGCAAGAGGTCATGCAGAGCCTCACCCCTGCCCAACAGATGATAAAGATCGTCAATCAAGAGCTCATCGCCTTAATGGGCGGGGGAGAGGACAACGGTCTCAAGCTGTCAGGACCCTCCCCCCTCCCCATCATGTTGGTTGGGCTTCAGGGCTCAGGGAAGACCACGACGGCGGGCAAGCTGGCCGGCTATCTGCGGGATCATAAAAAACGCCGGCCGTATCTCGTCCCTGGCGACCCCTATCGACCGGCGGCTATCGAACAATTGAAAAAATTGAGCGAGGGGTTGGGAATCGAGTGCTATGCCCCTGAGACAGGTGAGGATCCCCTACAGACCGTGGCCAAGGCCGTGGAGCAGGCCCGAGGTAAGGGCTTTGATACCCTCATCTTTGATACCGCAGGTCGGCTGCATATCGATGCGGAGTTGATGGCGGAGTTACGAGAGATAAAGGCATCGCTGAAACCGCAGGAGATACTCCTCGTGGCCGATGCCATGACGGGCCAGGATGCAATCAATGTGGCCAAGGGTTTCAACGACGCCCTCGGTATAACGGGGATCATTTTGACGAAACTGGACGGCGATGCGAGGGGGGGGGCTGCCCTGTCCATCAAGGCGGTTACTCAGAGGCCGATCAAGTTCGTCGGCATCGGGGAGAAACTCGATGCCTGGGAGGTCTTTCACCCGGACAGGATGGCTTCCCGGATATTAGGGATGGGCGATGTTCTTACCCTGATAGAGAAGACCCAGGCGGCCTTTGACGAGGGCCAGGCCGAGGCCTTAGAGAAGAAGCTGCGAAAGGATGAGTTCACGCTGGAGGATTTCCGCCAGCAGCTGAATCAGATCAAGAAGATGGGGCCCCTGGAGGATATCTTGGGGATGATACCGGGGCTGGGCAAGCTCAAAGGGATCAAGGGCCTTCGTCCGGACGAAGGGCAGCTGGTTCGCCTGGAGGCCATCGTCAGCTCCATGACCGCTACCGAAAGGAGAAATCCCCGTATCATCAACGGGAGCAGGAGACTTCGCATCGCCCAAGGGAGCGGGACTACTGTTCAGGATGTCAACCGGCTTCTGAAACAGTTTGCGATGACGAAAAAGATGCTTAAGCAATTCAATAAACGGGGAGGGAAAGGAATCTCTCCTACGATGTTCATGCACTAATCTCCTCTTTACGTTACAAATTGATCAGGAAGGGAGGTGAAGGTAAAGAGATGTCGGTAAAAATCAGGTTGGCGCGATTTGGTACGAACAAAAAACCGTTTTATCGTATTATCGTGACTGATACTCGGGCTCCACGGGATGGGAGGTTTATCGAGAAGATCGGCACGTACGATCCCAAGCAGAACCCGCCGAGCATCACCGTTGACAAGGAAAAAGCGACGGAATGGCTTCAGAAGGGGGCGCGAGCTTCTACCACGGTAGCCCACTTGCTGAAGCGGGCAGGGGTTACCGTGGACGTTTAAAAAACACGCTCAAGGTACGAGGACGGTCTCAGGGATGAGTCACAGAAGGAGGGCGGAACATGAAAGAGCTCATTGAATACATCGCCAGGGCTTTGGTGGACAATCCGGACGCGGTGAAGGTGACCGAAATCGTAGGTGAGAAGACATCCGTCATTGAACTCTCGGTGGCCAAAGAGGATTTGGGCAAGGTCATAGGCAAACAGGGTAGGACAGCCAGGTCTTTACGGACCATTCTGAGCGCTGCCTCCACCAAGAACAATAAACGAGCCGTCCTTGAGATCTTAGAGTAGTCAAAAGCCCAAAGGCTGTGGGAGAAAACCGCATCGTCATTGGAAGGGTTTCCAGGCCTCATGGCACGAAGGGGGAGATCAGGATTGAATATTTCAATACTGATGACCCCCAGTTTTTCTCCCGCTATCAGATGCTGTTTATCCAAGGGGATACGGGGAGTCCCCAACCGTATCGGCCCATCGCTGTCCGTCCTCATAAGAAGTTCGTCCTGGCCCTTTTGGAGGGAGTCCGGACCAGAGCGGAGGCGGAGCAGCTCAGGGGGAAGGCGGTGCTTGTCGATCCCGCAGATCTCCCGTCCCTCGATGCGGACGAATATTATTGGCGCGAGATCCTGGGGATGCGGGTCGTGACGGAAGATGGAGGGAACGTGGGAGAGATAACGGGGATCTTGCCCACGGGGAGCAACGATGTCTATGTGGTGCGGGAGGGAGAGAGGGAAGTTTTGATCCCTGCTATTAAAGAGGTAGTCGTTTCCATTGACAAAAAGGCCCGCACGATGGTTATTCGCCCTCTTTTAGACGAAGATGATCTTTGACATCCTCACCCTCTTCCCCGAGATGTTTCTCTCCCCGTTGGTGGGGAGCATCATCG
>Ga0256868_10001238_pt1 | contig 14107 bp, 14 predicted proteins | sample RVTome_13_FD_187341 | JGI IMG/M metagenome (GOLD analysis project Ga0256868, IMG submission 187341) | Soil microbial communities from uranium-contaminated site in the Upper Colorado River Basin, Wyoming, United States - RVT92D227 HiSeq ... | reverse complement strand
AGCTATTCTTTATAACAGGGGCACCTTCGCCTGCTCGTTCCCGGTCGTTTCCATTCTCCCGCTCGATCGTCAACTCCGGTTGAAGATACAGCCGGAAGACCTGCTTTGCGGCAATTTCCTTATTGTTGACATCGATCCACGGCCGGAATTATCATTTTTACGCGATGGAGGGTATCGATTCCGAGCTTAATGAGAAGGAGGGTCGTGCAGCGCGAAAAAGCAAATTCTTATAATCCAATTCCGTAAAACACATACCGAGGTTGTATAACGCATCGATATTTGTGGGATCGTTCTTTATGATTTCCTCAAGAATGGATTTTGCCTGAACGAGCTTCCCTGATTTGAGTAGTTCGATTACATCATCTATCTTTGCCATTAACCGCTCCAGCAATAATTATCCAACCACTCCACTTCGTCTCCGAATAATCTATAATTATCTGCTGTATTTATCAACCTCTTCTCTTTCTCTTTAATAGGTTCGTAAAATCGCATGCTCACTATGGACAAGTCAAGCCTGTTGGCATCTGGTCGATCCTTAAACTAGTTATCTCGTCGTATTTCTCAAACCGATTATCCATTTTTTATGCCAAATATGTACTTTGATATTGTGAATTACTTACTCTCAAACAGCAAAAGCAAATAATAAATATTGGATTGTTTTTCTTGACATCTGCCATATGGCAACGATATATTTACAATGCGATTAAGGGGGAACAGTTTTTTGCGATCGAAGTAGAGGGACTCGTAAAATGGAAATTATTCCCCCCATGTAATGCTTGTTTATATTTGTTTGATATTATGAAAAGGACGAATCAGCATGAATGACATAGAGAAAAAAATATCCGATCAAACAGAAGGTGCTTTATTCAGACGAACTGATCTCCACATCCATTCGTTTGGCGCATCCGGATCCCACGATGTCAAAGACGTCGATATGTCTCCTGTAGCCATTGTTTCGACTGCTAAGCAAGAGCGTCTCGATATCATCGCGATAACCGATCACAATTCGATCGGAAACGTTCAGTTAGCATGTAATGAAGGGGAAAAGGCGGGGCTTCTTGTAATACCGGGAGCAGAGCTATCTACGATCCAGGGACATTTACTTCTTTACTTTTCGACGTTCGAACAATTATCCAGATGCTTTGGACAACTTGATTTTTCGCCGGATAAACAATTATGTAAGCATACGATTCCCCAATGCTTGAAAATTGCACTTGATCTTGGAGGTTTCGGAATCGCCGCTCATATAGATTCCGATGCAGGATTTGAAAAGCTTATTTCTGGCTACCCTCCGCAAAAAGCTGACATCCTAATGTGCCACAACCTTCTAGCCTTCGAGATATTAGATCCCTTAAATGAATTGTGGTATAGCCTACGAGATCCAGATGCTAGCCGCCGAATGCTTCTTGAACAAAGACAAAAAGCTCTTGACTTCGGAAACGCTATTGAAATAGCCAAAGTACTTTTCTCCGATGCCCATTCATTGGATATGCTAGGACGCAATGCCTCAGGAAATAAAAAGATTACCCGTCTCAAAATGGATTGTCTGAGTTACAATGCCTTGCGCATAGCTTTATTTGACTCAACCGCTCGAGTAAGGATAGAGGATTTAATTCCCGAGGCCGTCCCACGCATAATAGGTGTTGGAACCGACGGCGGTTTCCTTGACGGACAAGTGATCCATTTCAGCAAAAATCTGACCTGCATCATAGGCGGCCGCGGGACCGGAAAATCGACACTGATTGAATCAATCCGCGCAGCAAGCGGAAACGTAGCGCGAGAATCTCTAGTTGATTGCGATATTTGGCCGGATCGAATCTCGTTGCTTTATGAGGACCAGACGGGTAGACGTCAGATTCTTTGTCGTGACAAATGTGGGGAAGTCGTCAACTTATCAGATCCTGATGAAGGAATCACTCATATTCCGATAGAAAGTTACGGACAGGGGGAGACAGCTGAGCGCATTCAGCATTGCGATAAGAACCCCCAAGTCCTTGTCGACTTTCTAGACAACTTCTTGGATTTTGGGACACTGAAGGAAGAAGAGGCTTCACTTAGAGAATCTTTGCTTCAAAATCAAACTAAAATCGAACGCTTAGATTTAGATGTTAAATCTATTCCCGAAGTGACAAGAGCTCTAAACAACGCACGTACCCAGCTAAAAACGCTGAAGGAGCATAAAGCTAGTGAGATTGTTCAGATCGAGGAATCACTCGCGAAGGAAAGGTCATTTCGTACAAATCTAGTGAAAAAGCTCTCCGACTTTGTGAAGGGTGTCACGGGAGCGCTTTCAACCGAAGATATCAGAGAATTTCTAGGGGGCTATGATACGACAGCCCTCGTCGCTGGTACTAGCGAATTCGCTGAAGTGAAGCGTATCATAACGAATTATATCGGCACAATAGGACTATGCGCTTTAGATCTCAAGAAACAATCTGATATCGTCGTAAACGGTATAAATGCTCAACTTAAGCTCTGGCGCGAAAAGGAAACTTTGTCTCTTGAGAAAATCGAGCAACTTCGTAAAACACTTGAAACGCAAGGATTGAAGCTCGATATGGCATTCATACGAAAAACCGCTAACGATAACGAGTTCTACGAGAGGAAATTGAAAGAACTAGCGGGCAAGAAGAACTCCCTTAATGAAGCTAGGAAGGAGAGGAGAGCCATTCTCGAAAGACGGCGAACCATACGAACTAAGATATTTCAAAAACGACAAGCCCTATCAATTAAGCTGACAGATATTATGAGAGAGACCGTCATAGACTATCAAGTTTCGGTAAAGTTCCGGGAAGGAACGCTATCTCCAGAATGCCAAAAAATTATACAAGAGGGAATGGGGTGGCGAACATCTCAAGTCCCACGCACTGCCTTAATCGTGGAGCAATTATCCTTTCCTGCCTTGCTTGATGCGATAGAAAAGAATGATCCTATACAACTTAGAACAATAAAAAATGCTGATGACACATCTATTTTCTCGGATACTGAGGCCGCACAAATTATCACATCACTAAGTCTCCCGCAAATTCGGTTCAAACTCGAAGCATGCCCTTATGAGGATATGCCTGAGATAAAGATCTCTAGGACAATTGAGACGGCTGGCGGGGCAAAACGTCCCATAATTCGGAACTTCTCTCAATTATCGCTAGGTCAACAGCAGGCTGTCCTATTGTCTATTCTTCTATTCTCTGACAGTAATATTCCTCTGATTATAGATCAGCCAGAAGACAATTTAGACAACGAATTCATCTATAGGACTCTTGTACAAAACTTACGACGAGCGAAGGAACGGAGACAAGTAATTGTAGTCACCCATAATGCGAATATTGCGGTGCTAGGGGATGCGGAATTAATCATCCCGCTGAAAAGTTCGAATGAAAAAGGGTTTGTTTACTGCCGTGGGTCAATAGACAATCTCGAGACCAAAAACCTCACCTGTGAAATTCTTGAGGGCGGAAGACAAGCTTTCTTGAAACGCAAGGAAATTTATGGCGTCTAATTATAGGAAAATTCGATTAAAACATTTAAAGTTATCGCTTCTGTGCAGAATATCAAGTCAGCTTCATAAAGCTAATCCTATCTAATCATTAGCTGACGATTCTTCATCAAAAAAATAGAAATATGATTATTCTTCTAACTTATTTTCCTCTTCCTCCCGCCAATACTCTTCCCTTTTCCTCTCATCCTCCTGTTCCTTCGCTGCGTAACATTCTCTGCAGACGATATCGTAATCATAAAAGGGATCATAAACCGCGATACGGCATTGATCGCATACAAGCTTTCCACATCTTTCACAGTTAGAGAATCTTGGAGGATTATATCCGAATATTTTCATATCAGGCGGCTCGTCATTTGCTTCACAAATCTGGCAAGTGGTGATTGGTCTTGAGGATTCTTCCTCTTTTTTGGCCTGAACTTCAATCTCTTTTATCTTATGAGGAGCGGGAGGTCTCGCGTCTTTCGGGCGATTTCTTGGGCGTTCGACATGAAGATTCAGCCGGAAGACCTGCTTTGCGGCAATTTCTATATCTGATCTAGTTCAGAATGATTGGTGACACCGATCCACGGCCGGAATTGAGGGGTTATCCATTTTTACGCGATGGACGGTATCGATTCCGAGCTTAATGAGAAGGAGGGTCGTGCAGCGCGAAGAAGCAAATTCTTATAATCTGAGCGACGAATGTCGATAAGAAAACCGCCGTCACCTTGACATCATTCTCCGTTCGTCGTCTAATTCCCTCATCCGCTGAAGGGTAAGGTGTTATGAATGACTTGATATCCCAATCTGTCACGAAAACTCTGCGGCTCAATCCTCGAGCCCGGAAAAGTCTTGCCGTTGTGGCCTTCCTTTGGTGCGCCGTTCTCTCGTGGGCAGTCCTAACGAGCCTCGCCTGCCGGAAGGAAAGGACGTACACGTTCGAAGTCCGGGACGGAGTCCGCTACGTCCATAACCTCAAGCCGGCTTCAGAGAAACCGGTGGCCGGGCTCGCATTTGTCCGGCAGATCGGCGAGCTCGAAACGAAGGACCCTGATTATCAGTTCGTGCGCCCCATAAGCGTTGCCGAGGACAAAGGGGGAAACCTGTTCGTCCTCGACGACAAGGATGGTTGTATAATAAAGTATGGCCCTGACCGAAAATTCCTGCTCCGGTTCGGACGGAAAGGACAGGGGCCGGGCGAAATGGCATACCCGATGAAGGTTTGCGTCTGCGCAAACGGCCAGGCGGTCGTCTCGACGATGTCTTCGGACTTCCACGTGTTCGACAACAACGGGGTGTATATCAATCGCTTCCGTTTGCCCCCATACAGAGGATTAAGTCCGGCCGTGCTGGGTTCGGACCGGATCGTCGGCTACTCGTTCCAAGTCAAGGGCGAAAACAGCCGGGATAACCATGTCCTGGCCGTCTTCGATTTCCAAGGAGGGCTCCAGCACGAGTTCGGGGATCCGTATCTTTTGGATACTGCCATGAAGACATGGAACGCCAATTTTCTCGGCCTCGCCGTCGACGGCGACGAGAATATTTTCGTAGCCTTCGCCTCCCTCAATCGGATCGAGAAGTATTCGCCGACAGGTAAGCTGATCTTGTCGATCGACCGGTCGCTGCCCTTTAAAATCGCTCATCGCTATGAGAAGTCGTCGATGGATGTAGGCGGTAAAGTCGTCGCCATCGATCAGATGGCCTTCACTCCGGTCAACAAGGGGATAGGGATTGACAGCCGCGGCCGAATCTGGGTTTTGAGCTTTCAGAAAGCCATCAGCCGGTCCGAAGTGCCCAAGGATTACAAGATCGGGGATTACCTCGCCTTCGAGATTTATAGCCAGGAAGGCGTGCTTCTATCCCGGATTCCATTCCCTCAAGAAATCGTGAAATTCGATAACATGACTATGCACGGCGACCACATCTTTTTCGCCGATCCTTTCGACCAAGCTTGCGTTTATGAATACGCCGTCGTCGACAAGGAGAATTAGAGCACCGCGCGCTCTATCCGGCCCGGAAAAGACTTTATTTAAAGATGGACCAATATTGACATGCATCGAAGCCGGGTGTTATGCTTTATTCATATTATTGGGGGATGTACTCAGATGTCGCCGTTTTATGTCATGTACAGGGAGAGATCGTCTATGTTTTCCGCTTTATACAGCCCGTATAATCATTATTGGGTATCATTTTCTCAACAAAATTAATTAGGTGAACAATAAGGTGAGCAATAAAGCTGGGCCAAGTGAAGGACATCGTGTCTGTTGATGTCCGGCCTGTGAAGGAGGATGCTCATGACCATTGAAGCAACCAAACGGCGCCAAGGACGGCCCGAAGGGACGAAGATTCTACGCCGCCGCTATATGACCCAGGATGAACTGGAACGTTTCATGAAGGCGGCCCGACGAGCGGGAAAGAAATATGATCTGCTCTTCTCCATGGTCTATTACTTCGCCATGCGCGTGGCCGAGGTTGTCAACCTGCGACTGGCCGACTTCAACCTCCCATCGCACCAGGTCACGATCAGAGCGGCCAAGGACGGACGGGTCCGGGTGTACGACCTGCCCGAGCAGGTCGAGCGAAAGTACACCCGCTGGTTAAAGGAACGTGCCGCGCTCCCAGGCTCCGATGAGAACCTCTATGTGTTCCGATCCAGCACCTTGCCCCGCTCCGGCCACTTGTCGCGAGACGCCGCCCAGGCCGAGTTCCGGTACTTGGCAAAGAAGGCCGGGGTGGGGATGCCACGAAGTATCCACGACCTTCGCCATACCGCGGCACAGGAGATGATCCGCGCCGGGGAGGACCTTGCGACCGTGCAAGGATGGCTCCGTCACCGGGACATCGAGAGCACCAAGACCTACATCGACGACCAAGCGACAGCAGAGGTCGAGCGTCGGATGGCCGTACGAGCGGCAAGATTCCTGTGAAAAAGCCTACCAGCCGACCACTTCTGCCCCCTCTCCGCCTTACCAAAGATGCTCTGAAACCACTCATAGAAATCGATATTCAACCTCCGGCGCCTCTCCCTTGTTTTCCCCGAGACGACTTGATTTTTGCTAAAGCGAGAGGATGGGCGACGGCTTGATTTGGAACAACTTAAGATCGTCGCTTACAGGGCAAATGGAGAAGCCGTTTTTTCAGTCTTTCTTCAAAAAATGGCTTTTGGCCTCAAAAATAAATAAAATGAAATTATCACAGACAAAACAAGCAAGCTCAGAATGCGCCCTATCCAAGCCTCTTTACTGTCCTAAGTATGAGGAGTCCCCCAATCAGGCTAAATAAATAATTATAAAAAATATTTTTGAGGAGGTTTAAAAATGGGACTCTTCGGACCACCAAATATTGAAAAATTAAAAGAAAAAAAGGATATTGATAATTTAATCAAAGCATTATCTTATAGAGATTATTTTGTTCGAATGAAAGCAGCAGAAGCATTAGGAAACATAAGAGATAAAAGAGCCGTAGAACCTCTTATTGCTACGTTGAAGCATAGATATTCCAAATTGAGAGAAGAAGTAGTATTAGCATTGGGTAAAATTAAAGATGAAAGAGCCGTATTTCCTCTTATTGATGCTTTAAATGATGAAGATGTGTGGGTACGCAAGTATGCAGGAGAAGCATTAACAAAAATAGGCCAGCCGGCTGTAGAACCTCTTATTGCTACTTTAAAGCATGAAGATAGTAATGTAAGAAGAAGTGCAACAGAAGTATTAGGCAAAATTAAAGATGAAAGAGCCGTAGAGCCTCTTATTAATGCCTTGAAGGATGAAGATTCGGACGTTTGTACGGATACATTAAGAGCATTAAGAGAAATAGGGGATGAAAGAGCAGTCGAACCTATTATTGCTTCTTTGAAGGATAAAGATTCGAATGTGAGATTAAATGCAGTACACGCATTAGGCGAAATTAAAGATGAAAGGTCTGTTGAGTCTCTTATTGTTGTGTTGAAAGATAGAGATAAGTACATGCGCCAATACGCAGCAAAAGCCTTAGGCGAAATTAACGATGAAAGAGTCGTAGAACCTCTTATTAATACTTTAAAAGATGAAGACATAGATGTTCGAATATCAGTAGCTGAGGCTTTGAAAAAGATGGGATATATTAGAGGTATTGAAGCAATAAAAAATGCGGATTTAGAAACCAAAGAACAGAGATTTTTCAGAGAATTAGTAGGGAAAGCAATAGATATCTATCAAAGACGATGGGTAGGACTACCATGGGATATTGATCCTAACAGGTGTTCGGAGAACGATTGGCAGCATATTATACCTGGGACTTATATATGTAATAAGGTTGAAGCTGGGTGGGTATACATAAGACAGGGAGATAGAAAATATAAAATTGATGGTGGAGACGTAAAGTTTTATTGGCCAAATTTATAAACAATAAGGTTAGTAAGATTTATGCAGCTTGGCTTTTGCAACGTATTGATATTTCGGGAGGCCAAGCAGCCGCAACACTACACCTGGGTCATTATCAATGAAGTTCCGGGTGAGAATTGGATGGTCGATCGCCTCACTATGCCTGAGCTTAAGGCCAAGCTCATAGCGGAGAAGAAGTAGGGGGGATGCTTATAAGATTTTGCTTTTCTGTGTTGGACGACCTTCCCCGCATTCGGCTCGGAATCGTTGCCTCCCTTCACGAAAAAATGATAGTCCCGACCTTGGGTCGAAGTCGAGAACCAGAAAACTGCCGTGAGATGGGCCCGCCGGCGACATCATTGTTGCGGAGGACCTGAAAACCTCCCGAAAGACGATAGACCTCCGACGCCTCTCGAAACCCCGTGTCCTCAAAAATATTCCGCCTGCTCCTCGGCCGCCATGAGAGCGACCTGCTGGAAGACATGGGAGGGCGGCGGCTTCTCGGCAACGAATGTCAACTTCAGATGGTCGATAATCCGGTCCACGGCGGGATAATCGGTGATGAAGGCGACGACCTTCATCAGCCCCCCGCACTTGGGACAGATCATCGGGTCCACCTCATAGACCTTCCGGATCATGGCCGCGCTTCGCAGTCCTCAATGAGGCTTCCGAATCAGGGCCGCCCAACCTTTCGACGGGACGCGCTTCTCTTCTTCCTCGGCCATCCGCAAGAGGAAAGGACTCAGGCTCGCCTTCCTGACCTTTCCCCGATGGGCGTTGGCGTACAGGCCGTATTATGCTGAGTTCAAAATTATGCTGAGTTAAGATTTTCTATTCCTCATAATTCTTTCTATTTCAAAAACCTACATCTATTTTTCTCCTTCCTAAACTCAGCATAATAATCGATCCAATCTTTCATGGAAAAACAGGGAAGGAGGAAAAAGTATGCAAGTGAAAGAACTTATCAGCGAGTATGGCAAGCATTTACAACAAGCCAGAGGCCTCTCTGAAAGCACACGACATCAATACATTCATTATGTTCAGCGCTTTCTGAGTGAAGCATTCACCGATGTCTTTCCCGATAAGCTGCGCCATCTCCAACCGAGCGAACTGATCCAGTACGTAATAAGACAGAGGGAGCATCACAATGTACCGGTTTTTAAATCCCTGCTCACCGCTTTACGGAGTTTTCTCAGATATCTGCAAATGAAAGGGCTCTGTGGAGCACGACTCGTCAATGCCGTCCCAACTATCCCTGTGTGGAAACTGTCCAGGATACCCAACTACCTCACGAAAGAACAGCTGCGGAAGTTTCTCGCTTCTTTCGACCGTAAGAGTCCAACCGGACGCCGGAATTATGCCATAGCCCTTTGCCTGGCCAGACTAGGTCTTCGCGGGAAAGAAGTGACGTATCTCGCTCTGGATGATATTGATTGGCGCTCAGGGATTCTTCGCATAAATTCGAGCAAATCCCGTCGTTTCAGTTCACTGCCATTGCCGGAAGATGTGGGAAAAGCGATTGTTTCATATCTGCGCAACGGACGTCCTCTGACAGAAGATCGGCACCTGTTTGTTTGTCATCGCCACCGCATAGGTCAACCACTTCAAAGCGCCGCTATTAGAAACACAATGCGCAGACGATTCAAACATACAGGTATGAAGGTCCCCTCCGGAGGCACTCATATTCTTCGCCATACGGTTGCCACCCATATGGTTCAACAGGGAGTAAGCATCAAGGAAGTCGCAGATTTCCTGAGACATCGCAGCCTTGATACGACGGTCATCTACACCAAGGTCAACCTTCCCATGCTTCTTGAAGTGGCGCTGCCCTGGCCAAAGATGGGAGAGATAACATGAAGAGTCGACAAAGTATAGTTGAACAGGTTCAGGAATATCTGAAGTTTAGGCGGAGTTGTGGGTATCAGCTGGAGGCTCCGGGCAAGGAGTTGATGCTTTTCGCTCGTTATGCGGCGCTCGCCGGCCACAAGGGTCCTCTCACAACAGAACTTGTTGTGAGGTGGGCCAGACTCCCTCAAGATGCCGACCCCCGCTACTGGGCAACCCGCTACGATATTGTTCGACGTTTTGCTGAATAGCGATTTCTTTTTGACCCAGCGACTGAGATTCCACCGAAAGGCTTGCTGGGGCCATCAAAGCGGCGCTTGTCACCTCATATTTACTCGGATGGAGAGATAGCGGCCTTCCTTCAAGCCGCATCTCGACTCACCCCAACCGACGGCCTGCATCCTCATACATATGTCACTTTGTTCGGCTTGCTCGTCAGCACTGGCTTGAGAATCTCGGAGGCCCTGAATCTCTCTCGTCAGGATGCAGATCTGGGAAGAGGGGTTTTGACCATCAGAGAGACCAAATTTCGCAAGTCCCGGCTTGTGCCGGTGCACCCCTCAACACTGCAGGCATTAAGGCACTACAGTAAGCTTCGGGACTCCTATCATCCAGGCGCAAGGCCAAAGATGTTCTTTCTCTCTGAGAAAGGAACACCTCTGAATTACCGCGGGGTGTTGTATGTCTTCCTGAAGCTGCGTCGAGTGCTGAGCTGGCAAAATGCAGACAGGAAGCCCAGGGTTCATGATTTTCGCCATACCTTTGCCGTCAGGAGATTGCTCAAGTGGTATGAAGAAGGAATCAACCTGGATCAAAAGATTCTGGCTTTGAGCACTTATCTCGGTCACGCCCAGGTCACCGATACCTACTGGTATTTGAGTGCTGTCCCTGAGCTTCTGGCCATAGTTTCGGAAAAATTTGAAAATTTTGCCACCAAAGAAAGAAGGAGGGATACCCTATGAGTCAAAACAAACTGGAAATAAGCCTCTCAACATTGATCCAAGATTTTTTCTGCCAGCGCCTCATCACCCAACGGAATGCCAGTTCCCAAACCATCGCCGGCTATCGCGATAGCTTTCGTCTGCTCTTCCGCTATGCTCAAAAGAAGATGAAAAAAGATCCGGTGGCTCTTAAACTCGAAGATCTGAATGCCGATTTTGTGCTGGAGTTTCTGGATTATCTTGAAAAAGAACGAGGCAATTCGGAACGTACCCGCAACCTCCGGCTTGCCGCCATACGCTCTTTCATGCGTTATGTCTCTTACCGGCACCCCAGTTCTCTCTCTACCATTCAGGCAGTCCTGGCCATTCCCCAGAAAAGATTTGACCGGCCTTCTCCGGAGTTCCTGACACGGGAGGAAGTGGAAGCTATTATTACAGCGCCGGATAAAACCACGTTCAGCGGCCATCGGGATTTTATCATGTTCATGACTCTCTATAACACAGGAGCCCGTGTTTCAGAGATAATCAGGCTTCAGGTTGGTGATGTCTGCCTAGAAAATAAAGCCTCTATTCTTATTCATGGGAAGGGTCGTAAACAGAGAGCTGTTCCATTATGGAAGAGTACCCAGCGTCATCTGAAAAAGTGGCTCTTACGATTGAAATCCGATTCCCATGAGCCTCTCTTCCCCAGCCGTTGTGGTAGACCGCTTTCCCGATCAGGTGTTGAATACAGACTTCGTTTGGCGGTGAACAAGGCCGCAGAGCAATTTCCATCACTTAAAAAACGACAGATATCTCCGCATACCCTTCGTCATACCACTGCCATGCACCTCCTTCAGTCCGGCGTCGATATCACAGTCATTGCACTCTGGCTGGGACATGAAAGTCCAGCCACCACTCATATGTATGTGGAGGCTGATCTGACAATGAAAGAAAAGGCCCTTCAAAAGCTACAAGACCCATCTTTGAAGAGCGTGCGGTATCAAGCGAGTGATTCTATTTTATCCTTCTTGGAGAGCCTGTGATTATGCTGAGTATAAGGGAACGTAATTGGTTAAAAATCAAAGAAATACGCTAATAACTCAGCATAATTTTGAACTCAGCATAATACGGCCTGTATGCCAACGCCCACCGGGGGAAGGTGCGGAAGGCGAGCATCTCTCCTTTGGTTCTGCGGATGGCCGAGGAGGAGCTTAAGCCCGTCCCTTCCAAGGGCTGGGCGGCCATGATCCGCAAGGTTTACGAGATCGATCCGATGCTCTGCCCGAAATGCGGCAGCCTTGCAGTACTCATGGAGTAGCGTCAGCGGCTCCATGAGTGCGGTCAGATGAAGGTCATCGCTTTCATAACCGATTATCAGGCCGTGGACCGCATCATCGAACGCCTCAAGCTTCGGTTTGTAGCGGAGAAGCCGCCGCCACGAACGTCAGCTTCAGATGCTCCATGATCCGGTCCACAACGGCATACTCCGTGATGAAGTCTTCAGAAAAATCGCTTTTTTCATCTTTAGAAAGGGCTTTTTATCATATTTTTTCAATTTGATTCCCTCCTGCCCACAAGAATACGGCTCCATTGTCAGGGTTTTATGACGCTATGGTCAGGGTTGGGTTATATTCAGCCATCAAACAGGTTGCTCGATCATGGCCGGTTCCTCTTATCGCCCTCGAGCCGCCAAGCCGACCGTATCGGTCGGGTTGGTGAAGCCCGGACCGCCCGCCGCGACGTATCCGTGGCTCGCGCCATTCGCGTCAGGGCTAACCCAGAAGGCGTAGAGCGCGCCGTTCCTTAGGTGGAAACGAAACTTCACCGGCTTGCCTGCAAGAGACGACAGGCTGCTCGCGCCTTCCCACTTCACCGCTTGCAGCGTCTTGTCGGCGCGCAGCGGCAAGCAGTTCAGGCGCGTGAACGGCTTGATAACGTTGCCGTCACGGTCGAGCACCTCCACGCGCAACTCGCCCGCCTTCGCGTCGGCGTTGACGAAAAGGTGTTCGCCGCGGAACTGCACGGGCCGCGTCGTGAGCGTCGCTTCCTTTTTGCCGGCGTCCATCGAAGCGAAACCGTCCCGGCGCAGCGTCGCCAGGCCGGTCGTGCAGACACCCGACGCGCTTGAACCGGGAATGCCGGCCCGTCCGCTGACATAGAACCAGAGTTGGTCGCCGACGACGAGACAGCAACCGCCCGCGGACTGCACATTGCCCCAGTTCCAGTCACCTTGTTTTTCCGAGACGGGGATGAACGGCCGGTGATCGGGCCGCTGCCAATGGAAACCGTCCCGGCTGAAACCGACGCAGAGATAGTTCGGCTTCGGGCGATCTTTCGGCTGGCCGGGCCAGATGTCGAACAGCCCTATCATCAGGCTTTCGTAGGCGACGCAATCCAGGTTGTAGAGCTGGCTCGGCGTCTTGAGGTCGTCGCGCGGCGGATCGAGCTTGTCCGCGCCGACCCACAGCGTCGGCTGGCCGGCCACCCATTTCGCGCCGGCGATGAGGTCGGGGTGCTCCCAGTATCGCCGACAACGGCCGACGCCCTCCTTGAGATTCTCGCGCAGGCTATAGACCCATACTTTGCGGAACGGGTTGTAGAACGCCGAAGAGCGCTCGCCGCACGGACCGCTCATCGCAACCTCCGTCCAATGAATGCCGTCGGGCGAGAAACGGACGCCCAAGCCGCCTTTGTAGGCGGAGGCCAGCAGCTTGTAGCGCCGCCGCGGATCTTTTTCTTCGAGGTCAAGCCAGATGACGTTGGAATCGCGCATGTCATCCAGGACGATGTTGGTGCCGGGCTTCACGTCGAGCGCGGGTTTGTCCCAGTGAATGCCGTCCTTGGAGGTCGCGTAGGCGGTCGCGCGAACATAGCCGGCCATATACCACAGCTTGAACAGCCGGTCGGCCGGGTCATACCAGACGCCGTCGCTAAACGGCATCGCCGTCGGCCCGCCCTCTTGCTCCCAAGGCTTGTCGGGCTTCAACACGGGCGTGGCCGGATGAAACTCCGTCGCATGATACGTCTGCGTCAGCGTCGTCTCGGCGATGAGGAAATCATCCACAAACAGCTGGCGCCCGATATCAATCGGGATGATCTGCGGTGGCGACGCGAGATAAGGCAGCGGCATCAATTCCCGCGTCAGGTTCGTCGAGCGCGGCGGCCAGTCCGCCGGCAGTTGGATACCGTTGTAGAGAATCTCCGTCGAAGGCGTGACTCGGATCGGTTGTTCGACAGCGATGACGGCAACGATACCGAGCGCGGCAAGAACCACCACAGCCAGCGCACGCGGACGAACCAAGCGGCACAGGTCTCGTTTCATGATTACCTCGTTTCGATTCAGCCGCACCCACGTTTCGATAGGGACTTGCTTTTTTGCGTTCCGCCACAGGCCTTCCTAAAAAGCTCGGAATCGATCCCTCCCATCGCGTAAAGAAGATAATTCCGGCCGCGGATCGAAAATATAAGAACTTGCTTTTTCCGAGCGAGCTGAATTCCCG
>Ga0256868_10001235_pt1 | contig 14112 bp, 11 predicted proteins | sample RVTome_13_FD_187341 | JGI IMG/M metagenome (GOLD analysis project Ga0256868, IMG submission 187341) | Soil microbial communities from uranium-contaminated site in the Upper Colorado River Basin, Wyoming, United States - RVT92D227 HiSeq ... | reverse complement strand
ATAAAAGGCTCATCACCAAAAGCAAGAGTCCGAGATTGTTGAAATGAATAGGTTTTAAGAAATCCTGGAGCTGGTAGCTTCTCCTTATGAAATACATGGCGATGATCAAGGCAGCTATACCTGAGAAAATGGCTCCAGTGACAAAGTAGGGGCCAAAGATAGTGCTGTGCCACATCGGTTGAATCGTCATGGCGAAGACATAGGAAACCACCGTGTGAACAGAGACAGCGATCGGAATAACGGCGACAGCCATAACGGAAATGGCTTTTTCCAGGAGCCGCCATTGTTTTTCTGTGCCGCTCCATTTTAAAGCCATGATTCCGTAGAAGGACCTTCGGGTTCGACCTTTCAATTTATCCCGCATCAAAGCAATGTCCGGGATGAGCGGGAGATAGAGATAAATTGCACTCGCCGTCAAGTAGACGGTGATGCTCAAAACATCCCAAAGCAGAGGGGAGCTCAATTTTCCGTTTGTGAAAACCTTAAACATTCTATCGGGTCGGCCCAGGTCGGTAACAATATTAAAGACACCAAAAAATAGGACCAGGACCGTAATGACTTCGGCCGATCGGGTTATGGCTCTTCTCCATTCGGCGCGAGCCAAACGAAGGATTGCGGAAATAAGCGTTCCGGCATGACTGATACCTATAAAAAAGACAAAGTTTGTGATGTAGAACCCCCAGAATACAGGCTGGTTCAACCCGGTTATTCCCAACCCGCGCCTGAGCTGAAGGATCCAGGCCAATACACCTATAAGGATGATTCCTACCAGAACAAGAACCACAGTGTAAAAACTCTTACTGGTATATATAAGGGGCTTCAGGATAGGGATGTCCTCTTGGGAGACATCATCCTTGAGATGATCGCCCAGCTTGTCACTGGCCATGCCATTCTCCTTCAGTCAGGTAGTACACTTTCGGCTCAGTCCCCAATTCTTCTAATAGCCGGAAGGCTCTTGGGCTTCGGGCCAGCTGCGTAACCTGACTCCCAGGGTCATCCAAGTTCCCAAAATACAGGGCTTCTGTTGGGCAGGTCTGGACGCAGGCGGGGATGTAGTCCTCAGCTGCGAGGCTCCGGTTTTCGGCCCGGGCCCTCTCTCTCGCTTTTATCAGTCGATGGTGACAGAAGGTGCATTTTTCAACGACGCCTTTGCTTCGGATGGAAACATCCGGGTTTAGATAGCTTTCCATTTCCTTTGGCCAGTGCGGCCTATACCAATTGAAATATTTCAGGGTATACGGGCAGTTGTTGGTACAGTATCGGCAGCCGATGCATCGGGTGTAGACTTGAGCGATCAAACCTTCTTCGTTTTTATAGGTCGCTCCCACCGGACAGACTTTGACACAGGGGGGATTCTCACAATGCATACAGGGTCTGGGGATGAACCTCGCTCTGAGTCGCGGATATTCTCCTTCTATGACCGGCAGTATGGTCATCCAGGAAATGATCCTGTTCTTTTCTGCCTCTTCAGGTGTTGAAAAAGGGATGTTGTTTTCAGCCTTGCAGGCAATGACGCAAGCCTGGCAGGCCGTACACTTGTCCAGATCTATAACCATTCCCCAACGTGGCATCGTACGCTCCTTTACTAAGCCTTATAAACTTTTATCCGGGCCGTGAATCTCAAGCTCAATCCTGTCATAGCATCAAGAGTTGTTTCCACCAGTTCGAGCGGGTTTATCCCTCTATCGCGGGCCCATTGACCTAAAGCCCTGTGTCCCAGCCCAAAAGGAATACTCACCACTCCTGGCATGGCCCCAAGGTAGATTTTTGCCCTGGTCCGAACTTTGCCGGCTGCCGACTCAATCCAAATCAGATCGTTGTCCGAGACGCCTAATTCGACGGCATCGTGAGGGTTGATTTCTGCCCAAGAATCCCAAGTCATGTTCAAATGGAAGCCGATTGCTTCAAGAGACCATGGCTGATCGGCCCCATATTCATGAGAGAGGCTGAATGGTTGATGGATGTACAAATGGAAAGGATATTCCTTTTCATCGCCTTGAAACTCCGGCTTTTCATAATGCGGCATGAAGATGTCATCCCCTTGGGATTCTCTATCCAGTCTATCGGCCCGGGTGTTATTTCCCAAGTTTCTGGTTTTGAGCTCCGCAAACCTCGCCGCCAACAATTGAGAGAAGAACTCGAACCTTATGGAGGGGGTCCTGAATACGTAGCTTCGTACACCAAAGTCGTAGGCTGGATCCCACCATCCGCCCTTTTTTAGCAACTCCTGATTGAATTCACTTGCCGAAGAGAATTGAGGCGCCCACCAACCACGCTCTTCCAGAAGCGTCAATTGCGTCTCCTCAAAATAATCGGAAAATATGATCCCTTTCCGGGCTTGAAACATTTTACCGATCTTGTAGAGAACAAAGTCCCTCGAATTTTTCCAGGGGAAATGGCTGGCGACTGACTCTCCCAGTCTTTGGGCCATATCAAGAATCACATCTTCCATGGCTGCGGTGTTGTACAGATTTTTGACGACGGGCTTGGCGATGCCTAATACAGGGGTCTTCGAAACGGGTGAACTTTCTACATACAGATGTTTTTCCAAATAGGTCTTATCCGGCAATATCAAGTCTGCCTGTTGAGAACTCTCATCCATAAAAGAGGAAAAGCTGACTATGTAGGGTATTTTTTCAAAAGCCTTGCGGTAGGCTTTTGAGCTGGTCGAGGAAAAGAGGGGGTTGGATTTGACCAATAGGAGCAAATCGATAGGATAGGGTTTTCCCGTAAGAATGTTGTCAGGAATCAGGGACGGCATGGAAGCCGCCAATGGAAATTCGTTCTTTTCTGAGCTGTCAATCCTGGGCTGGCTAAGACCGGCTTGAGCGGTTTGATCCCTCGGGATTTGTGGTAATCCCTGAAGGGGGACATCTCTCCTGACCAACACCCCGCCCGGAACATCAATGCTGCCGACCAGAGCATTCAAGGAATGGATGGCCAGAGCATTATAGAGCCCGTTTGAATAGTTGGTGACATTGTTGTCCAGGATTGCGACCGCCGGTTTATTGGCGGCAAATTCTTTGGCTAGAGTGACAATCCCATCGACGGATACTCCTGTCGCTTCTGAAACAAAATCGGAGCGATATCTATCCAATATCAATTTCCTATAGCCGTGATGAGTTTCACCTCGTGCATCCACCCAGTCGTCAAATCCAAAAGTGAACTTTTCGATGAAATTCCTGTCATAGAGGCTCTCTTTTATGATGACATAGGCGATTCCCAGAGCGAGGAGGCCTTCGGTGCCGGGTTTGATTGGTATCCATCTATCAGCACGGGAGGCTGTAATGGAGAACCTGGGCTCGACCTGGATGATTTTTGCTTTTTTACCCGGCCTACCTTGCCTCAAATAGGAATAAGCTCTCATGGATTGTACCGGAGACGGCCAATGGGTAAGGAAATTGGTGCTGAAGGAAATGATGCAATTGCTGTTTTCGACGTCATAGGCCAGTAGATGTCCGATACCTTGGGAAAAATAAAAAGCCTGGGTAAGGCTCCTGTCGGGATCATCATTGACATAGTTCGGAGAACCGTAGGCTCGCATGAACCTCTCCAAAATCTCATGGCTCATGCCCCGATTTCTTTCGGTCAACAGAAGGGTCCTATGGGCCTCCCCAGAATCGCTCAGCTGCTTGAGCTTCGATACAACAATTTCCATGCCCTCATCCCAGCTGATCTCGGTCCAAACTGTGGAGTCCCTTCCCCCCACTTTTTTCATCGGGCCCTTTATCCTGTCAGGGTTGTAAAGCATCTGGAGTCCGGACTGGCCGATGGGGCACAGTTTTCCGCGGTTAATGGGATGAGCGGGATTCCCTTCGATTTTCACCGCCTTTCCGTCGACGACCCTGACCAGAATGCCGCAACCGCCAGGGCACGCCTGACATATCGATTCTATCCATTCTTCGATTCCTGCCTGCCACTGGTTTTTTCTTATCGGTGAAAAATAGTTTTTTGTCGAGCATCCCAAGATGGGGAAACTCAAGACCGATCCCGCAACGATCCTAAAAAAATCTCTTCTCTTGAGGCTCATGGGTTCATCCTTGATAAGAACATGTTGTTTAAGCAGTTCAGTTATCCCACCTATCGGTGACAGGAGATGCAGTCATTATTGGCGCCCTTGTCCTCATGGCAAGACATGCAGCGCTTCATCGTGATCTTCTTGAGAGGCCGGGAAGGGGGTTTTGTCTTTTCTTCCATTGCGCCGTGGCAGTTCGCGCACTTGATGTCGGCCAGAACGACATGTCGGCGGTGAGAAAAATAGACATCTTCGGGAACGCGATAGAGCCTTTGCCATTCGATCTCCTGGCCTGATTTTATGTGCTCCACCACTTTCTTTTCTTCCTTGTTCTTTCCGATGGGTTCTTCATGACAGCCCGCGCATATCTCAAGACTCGGTTTACCTGAAGAGGCGCGATCCTTGTAATGTTGATGGCAATCCAGACAATTCAAATCGTTATCGGCATGAATCTTGTGATTGAAGGCGAGGGGCTGTTTAACGCTGCTCCAGGCGTGACGAAAGACGAGGATGATCCCCATCAACACGACTGCCAGACAGATTAAAATAGTCCACCGGCTCTTGGGAATCTCAATGTTTTTGAGTTTTGGCAGCTTCATTATCATTCGACCTTTATGGGAGCCGGATATCCCGGCACCCGGGAATTACCACTTGTAGATGAACTGCAGGAATCCAGTCGTGTACGCGTAGCGTGGTTCGAGGGCGCCGAGAAAGATCGACGAAGAGCTGGGAATCGAGACCGTTCCATAAGGAGCAACCCATGTTCCCCCGGGAAGAATGATAGAGTCGACCTTCCAATCGTTCCGGGTGATATCATCGATCCTATACTGCTCATGCCGGCCGCCGAAAACCAGGGAGAGCTTTTTCGTCAACTTCCAGGTCCATTTCAGCTGGAGGTCAAGGAGGATCGTTTTGTCGAGCGGATCGACGTATGGAATAGCGTCCACCTTTTGGTAGAGCCCCCCGGAAGCCGTTGACAGATTCGCCCTTCCCACCGCCTGAGAATAGGAACAGATCAGGTCGAGAGTGAGCCTGTCTTTTTTCAGGACGGTATTGAATCCGCCACCGAATGTATTGACTGTATCCTTAATCTCTGCACCCCAGTCGTCGCCCGGATCCGGAGAAAAAACGTCGGAGCCTGTCTGCCGGGAAGCCTGGTTGCCCTTGTATTCTTCTCTGGAATAGAAGCCCACCAGGGCGGCATTCGGGCCGATCGGGTAGCTCAGGTCTAGGCCGACCATAGTGAAATCGCGGTTCTTCAGGCCGTAATCGGATTTCTGATAGTCATCCTTCCCAAACATGTAGGAGACTTGAACATCCAGGTTTTTGATGAACGAAAGTCCGACGAGAGCATTGAGCCCCTGCCGGTTACGGCTTGCTTCGAAGTACCTTTTGAAGTTGAAGTAAGGCGCATAAGCAAATTCTTTGCCGTCGAGAGACCAATCTCGCTTGGCCGTGAGATAAGATAGACGCACATCGAGCCATTCCAGAGGGTTGCTGTCCACCGAAATCTTAAACGTCCCCTCGTCGTTCTTGTTCTCGCCGACCCCTCCGGCTTCATGGGTTTCTTCTCCTTCCTTCCGCTTGATGCTGGAGAACGAGTATCCGACTTTCAAGGACGTGTTTTTGAGAAGATGATACGTTAAACTGGCGAACAGCCTCGACCGCGCGAACGAAAAGGGTTCGACGGCGATCGGCACCGCCTCCCAGACCTGGTCAAACCGGGCATATCCGGCAGGCATGTCCAATTCTTCGGTATGATTGGCGAAGTCGTAAAATCGGTAGCCGGCGGTCAGGTAAATATTCCGGAGAATCTTGGACGTCAAGGTGAAATCCAGCGAGGTGATGTTCGCCTTGGCCTCGGCTGTCGCCCGGGGGGCACTGAGGGCCTGGGCATAGCCGACGGTCGGGTCGGCCAGGGAGGTATTCGTTGTGAACGGCAGAAGTTTTTCATCTTGAGAAAATGAGCCGAACGAAACGGATCCGTTCAATCGCGTTGAGGAAAAGATCTTGACCACACCGTTCAAGTAGAATTGCTGGGCGGTATTGGAGGGCGCCAACGAAAGCCGGCCGAAAGCGGCTCCGTTGCCGGGAGAGTAGGCTCCGCTGAAGGTCTGATCCGTGAATCTATACGGATTGTCCCAAATGACCGTCTGAACGTCGTTCTCAAACATCGAAGCGTTAACTCCGGCCCGGACGGTGCCCCATTTCTTGGAATATTCGACAGCGGCATCGATTTCGGTCGTCTTATAATGAATGGGCTCCGGGAGTTCAACGACATGGCTGAATCCGTAGGAAGCGCCGAAAGGACGGTTTCCTTCCCTCGTTTCACGCAAGGCAGTCAGGTTGACGCTGAAAGGAACGGAGGGAGAGTAGCTGAGCTTCAGGGTTGCCTTATGACGGTTGAGGCCGAGGTCGAGATCGTGAACACCGGTCAGGAAGTCTTTCATCAGGGCCCGGGCGGCCGGCATCAAGGCCGCCGAATTGTCCGCTCCGTCGCCGACGACACCCTGGAGCAGAGCCTGGAGCTGGTCGGGAAGCCTGAAAACGCCGGGTTGAGTCTCTCCATAGAGGGTCTTCGCGAAATAACTGAATCGGTGAGGGATTTGGTTCCAGGTGAAATTCGCACTCCATGTTCCATAGCGGCCCGCCGCGACATCGTACCGGGAATCTGCTTGTCGGACATTCGCTCCCCTGAAGGTGAAAAAGCTGTTGGCTTTCTCGACGTTCAGGTCGAACGAACGCAAGACAAACCCCTTGGGGACATCCCGATATTCGAAAAATTTCGAAGACTTCTGCTCTTCCTGCAAAACGTTGACGCCGGAAACGACGTTTCCCTTGACCTTGATATCATCCTTGGTTTTTTCCTCGGCAAGAATCTGGGTTGCAGCCAGGCCGAAGATCATTCCCAGGATGGTGGCAAAAACCGATAATGTCTTCATGGGGGGTCTCCTCTTATCTCAAAAAGGTCTTCCCGGAAGGGTGGTTGGAGCCATGGATCGCCGTATGACAATTAGGGCAGGCGCGGTTAATTTCTCGAGTGTTCATGTTGTTGAGCGAGCCTTGATCATAGAGCGTCCCGGGGTGTCGCGTGTCGGAATGGCATCTTTGGCAAAGGAAAGGGGGTTTGGTGTTGAGCAGCTTGAGATGGTTGGAACCGTGAGGCTCGTGGCAATTCAGGCAGTCTTCCCGGACAGGGATGTGTTCCCAGAGGAACGGGCCTCTCTTCTCCGTGTGGCACTTATAACATTGTTCGTTGACGGAGGCCTCGTCCACCAGTTTTCCTTCCAAAACGCCGTGCGCATTGTGGCAATCCGAACAGGTCACTTTTCCCTCTCGGATAGGATGATGCGAGGCCCTGAAGAACTGAGATTGCTTTTGCTTGTGGCAGCCAAAACAGGTGTCCGTTTCGACTTCGGTTTTCAGCTGGTTTTTTTCTGATTTCGCGCTGTGCATGCTGTGGCAATCCTGGCAGGCCAGTCCCCTGGAATCGTGCGTGCTACCCGCCCATTGCATCCTCCGGCCTCGTTCATGGCAGGTCAGGCAAACTTCGGATTTTTCTTCCGGACCGAGGGAATTGAAAGACCTGATCTTTGTCTTGTCTCCTGCTGTTCGGACGTGTTCATCGCTGGGGCCATGACACGTATCACAGGCTTTATCGGAACGCAGTTCAAACCCCTTCTTGCCGTGGATAGATGATTTGAAGACGTTAACCTGGTCTTCGTGACATTCTGCACACGTTTCGATTTTTGCGTTCTGCTCTGCAAATACAGGTTTTCTTGCTTGAAGCTTCGAGCAGAGGAGAAAGATAAAAAACAAGGTTAAGCTCAGTGTTACTAACCCCACGTCCAACTTCCTCTTTCGCATTAAGTTCTCCTTTGGCAAATTATTCCCCTTTAGGAACCTTTTGAGTTTTCATCACCTCTTATCAAATTCCCTCTTCCCTACCTTAAATTTTGAAGCTTAAAAGCTTTTTTGGCTGACTCTTTTATCTGTTCCACGCTAAATGGTTTTTTAATCACCGTCAGAATATTCAATCCGTCTAATAAAGTTTCTGTTTGATAATCATCAAAAGACGAGAGAATGATTATTTTTGTCGATCGTGGAATCCCTGCCATAATTTCTTGCATCTCGATGCTCTTTATTCTGTCCATCTCAAAATCAGCTAAGATGAGATCATAAAGATTATTGGATATTTTATTTAGAAAATCTTTTTGGCCGGGAGCCGTATCTGTCACATATCCCTCTTGGGTAAGTATTTCCTTTAAGGACCAACGGATGAGTTTGTCCTCAGTGACGATTAAGATTTTAGCCAATATGACTGCTCCCGCTTTCTTAAAATCTAAAATACGACCCTTCTTGAATGGTCTCGCTCCTTACCGCAAAATAGTGCCTGTCCCGATCCACTTTTTATAAACCCGGACATCTCATCTGAGGCTTCAATTTGTACTGCAAAAAATATGCCCAGCATGCCTTAATGGCTAACTCGTTGAAAGGAAATTAATTATCTATAAGGTTGATACGTGGATATGGGAAAAAGCACGAAATTTCGCTCGATTCGGCGAATTTTCGTTAAAGGTCGTATTTTTCTATTTTACTCCGGAGAGTCGAAGGTTTTATTTTTAGCAACCTGGCCGCCTTGGCCTTATTGCCCCCAGCCATTTCCAGAGCCCGTCTAATTAGTCTTAACTCATTATTTTTCATGACCTGGACTAATGAATCTTTCTCTTCACGAACGCCCTGGGGGCCTCGATCTTCAGCTAACATTTCAGGGGGAAGATAGGCAGGAGTGATATTGCCTCCTGGCGCGATCAAAGCCAATCTCTCGATGAGATTTTGGAGTTCTCTCACATTTCCCGGCCAGCCATAATTAAGGAGAAAATTCATGGCTTGACTGGATATCGTTAGGCGCTTGCCCAGGGAATATTTCTTGATAAAAGCCTCGATGAATAAGGGAATGTCCTCTTTCCTCTCCCTTAATGGCGGCAATTCGATGGGGACGACGTTTAGCCGGTAATAAAGGTCCTCTCGAAATTCTCCCTTTTTTACCTTTTCCAGGAGATTTTCTTTTGAAGCGGCCACAACCCTAACATTGACCTGGATTGTGTCGGTCCCTCCGACGCGTTCGAATTGCCAGCTCTGGAGAACTCTAAGAAGCTTAACTTGAATCTCGAAAGGAATGTCATCCACATCATCCAGGAACAGGGTGCCCTTGTCGGCCAATTCGAACCTTCCCTTCTTGGCGGAAACCGCTCCCGTGAATGCCCCCTTTTCATGACCGAAAAGCTCACTCTCCAGAATTTCTTTTGAAAATAGGGCACAGCTCACCTTAATAAAAGGGCCATTTTGTCTTGGGCCCAAATAATGAATTGCGTCCGCTACCATTTCTTTTCCTGAACCCGTTTCTCCTGTGATCAAAACCGTGCTGTTTGAGGTTGCAACAATCTCCAACAGATTGTATATCTGCTGCATGGATTTGCTCTTCCCTATGAGGGCGTGAAAGCCATGCCTTTCGCTGAGTTGTTTTTTAAGCTCAATATTTTCCTGCTTAAGAGACTGGACCTCTTGGATTCTTCTTAATGCTAAGATAAGTTCTTCGTTTGAAAAGGGTTTGGTGATGTAATCGTATGCCCCCTCCTTCATGGCTTCCACAGCTGTTTGGATCGTTCCAAAGGCTGTCATGATGATGACTACACAATTAGGCTGCATCTGTTTGATCTTTTTCTGCAGATGTATCCCATCCATCTGGGGCATTTTGTAGTCGATCAAAGCGACATCAAACTCCTCTCTAACAAGAATTTTTAGGGCAACGGTGGGACTTTTCATCGAGGAGACTTGGAAGCCCGCTTCCTTCAAATCATCGCTAATGGAGATGCGGAGAATATCCTCATCTTCGACTACACAAATTTTCATCTATCCTTCTCGATCGTTGTATAAGGTAAGCTGATCACAAATATTGTGCCCTGCCTTTCCTTGCTTTCGACGGAGATATTCCCGCCATGTTCTTTGATGATGTTGTAGGAAACGGAGAGTCCCAACCCAGTGCCTCGACCGGGCTCTTTGGTTGTGAAGAAGGGGTCGAAAATGTTATCGATATTTTCTGGTGCAATGCCCTCTCCTGTATCTTCGATCTTGAGATATGCCGTTGAGTTGCTGAGCGCGGTGGAAATCAAAAGCTCCCCTCCTTGCGGCATGGCATCTAGGGAATTCAAGACAAGGTTGACTATGACTTGCTCAATCTGCTGATCGTCCCCAGCGAAATCCTTCAGATTGCGGTCTAAATTCTTAACGACGTGAATCCGATTCGTTTCCAGCTTATACGCAAGCAACGACAGGGCACTATCGATTGTCCTGTTCAGGTGGACAGGCCTGAACTGGAAGGCATCCCGGCGCGAAAAATCAAGCAGTCCGGTCACCACCCTCTCGATTTTTTGGATGGCGTTCATCATCAACTTGAAATACCTTCTTATTTTTTCTTTGTTCGGGTCCTTTTCGATCCGGATCAGACAATTCTTCAGGCCGGCTAAGGGGTTGCTTATTTCATGGGCCAGCCCTGACGTGAACGTGCCGATTGAGGCCAACTTTTCAGCCTGAACAAGGCTTTTCTGGGCCTTTTTCAAATCTGTATGGGCCTTCTGAAGCCGAATGGCCATCTCGTTGAACTTGCTGGCTAACAGACTTATTTCATCCTTTGTCTTGATTTGAAGCGGCGGAAACTCCTCATCCAGGTTGATGGTCTCGAATGCCTTCGTGATTTTTGAGACCGGGTTCGTAATCCAGGAGGAAAAAAATATTGCTCCCATAATCCCGACGCCGAGGAAGGCCAAAACCATCCCGGTGAGAACGCCGATAATCTTATTCGTGGCCGCTGAAAGATGTTTATCGGCAATGCCCAGCCGCAGGACACCAAGTCGACCGTCAAGAAGAGGAAAGGCTATATCCCGATAAACATTTCCATGCTCGTCCTCGATCATTTGAAAGGAATATCCCGTATTCCCGGTTAGGGTGTTGGCCGCGAGGAGCTCAACTGGATAATCTGAACCGAAAGTGTGGGCCATCACGCGATGTTGATCATTAATCAAGAAGAGGTAGGCAAGATCAGAATCGTTTGTTTTGGCCTCGTCAAGAAGGTATTGGAGCGAAATCCAATCCTCGTGGAACAAAAGGATGATGATTCTTTCCGAAAGAACCTTCCCCATAAAGAGACTTCTCTCGTCAAGCTCTTTTTGAAGGGCTTTAGAAGTGTATTGGCGGTTTATAAAGATATTGATCAAGCCGAAAATAGAAATGGTGATGATAGTGGCTGCGATGAATTTAGGGCGGAGCTTAAGTCGGAAGATGTTCAAGGTCATCGGTTTGATTTTGAAAGAATAGCAGCCATCGGTCTTATGAAGTCATATTCTGCGTCATCGCTGAGCACAAAACGATCTATGCCAAGATGCGACAGCGTTTCCCTGCCGTCATCATCCTCACCCATATTCATCAGAATGGATTGAAGTGAGACCTTGAGTCCTGGGTCGAGTTCAGGATGGACGACCACAGGCGGCATCCCGAATGGCATGGATTTTTTTACGATTCTCAAGTTTGCGGTTTTTTCTGGGTGGGTTTTATTGATGTAATCAAAAATCAAGCTGTCCACACTGGCCGCGTCCACAATCCTGCTCGCCACAGCCTGGATGGAATAATCGTGGGCATAAGTGTAGACGACGTTCGAGAAGAATTGGTCTTCGGTTTGGTTGAGGGTCTTGACGAGATAGGCAGGATAGATGTGTCCGGAATTGGAAAGAGGGTCTGTGAAGGCAAAACTGTGGCCTTTGATATCCTCGAAATTGGTGAGCCCGGAGTCGGCATGGACTATGATGTAGGCATAATAGACGGTCTTGCCTTCAATTTGAGGCACAGCGAGGATTTGAGCATCAAAATCTTTTTTCGCTTCCACATAGGCACCGGAACAGATGAAGGCAAAGTCGAGCTCCCGGCGAGCGAGCAATTCATTGATTTCTCGATAGGTTTTTCTCTGTTTGAAGACGATCTGTCTTCCTATCCTTTTGGAAATATAGTCAAAGATCTTGCTGTAGAAGGAAAAACTCTCCCGCGGGGATGTCATGGCGGAAACAGCTGCAGTCAATGGCAGGTTCGAATTCTTAACAACAGAATGAACCTTTTCGCGGTTGGAGAAGTCCACCTTGATTTTGTTGGCCTGACTCTTTTCTTGACAGGAAGAGAAAGCAAGAACGGAGATGAGGCCAGAGAGCGGAACTAAGACTATAATTACGATAGATTTAGTAAACATTTGATGTTTGTATTGTAATGAAGGACAAGTAACTGTGTCAATAACCCCTCGGGATTTATACCCGATCGGAGCGACTGGAATTCTGAAGGTTGAACACAATGAGCGCTGAAAGCGGAGGGCAGAAGGAATGTGATGATGTGATCTTCCCCTGTTAGCTAAAGTTCAAAAGTGAACTCTGGGGAACTGGTTAAGGGGGAAGATCAGGGAGTGGACCATCCGCTTTTCCCACCAGAATCGCAGCTGGAGAGAGCCGCGAGATGGATTAGGGACGATATGGATCTCGACGTCCTGGCCGATGGGCACCCGGGGCATAGGGATCGGGGTGTTGTAAAAGTCGATCCGGCGATAGGCGTTCACAGTTCTTATCTCGCGAAGGCAAAAGATGTCTTTAGGGGAAGTATAAGGAGGCGGGACAGTGAAGGGGCGGAAGAAACTCTGGCCGGTTCGGAGGGCTCGTTGGAAGCGGATCTGAGGGATCTCGCCTGTAGTCGAATGAACCCGCTGATGGTTGTATCGATAGACTTCCTCACGCAAGACAGGACGGATCTCATCGAGAGTGACGAGCTTTTCCCGGGCGGCTGTTCGGACGACGTGATCCTGGAGCCAGCGGTAGGAACGCTCGATTTTTCCCTTGGCTTGGGGCGAGAGGGCATAAATGACGTTGACGCTGAGGAGGGCCATGGTCTGTTTCCATTGGGGGTCGACATCGTCGGTTTTAAGGACGGTTTTATACCAGAAGCTGTCGCGGTTACGGACAAACCGGAAGACACGCAGGGAATCGACATAGTACTGTAAAGGCAGGCCATAGCGAGAGATAAGCGTTTCTGAGGCCTGGAGGTGAGCCCAGGCTATAGCTCAGGTGTTCACTTTTCAACCTTAAAACAGTTCACTTTTCAGTCTTAGATAACAGCGACTAGAATGCTCTTGACAAAATTCTTTTTTTGGCGATAATAGAAGTAGAAATTGCTCCCCGTTCGACACGCCGTAAGGCCTCGGGCGGGGTTATTTTTTTTAGGGAGGGGCTGTGCCCTTCGAACCCTCTGTTAAGCGCGCTATTTCCTTTATTGACGGCCAAAATCTTTACCATTCTGTTCGCGAATCCTTCGGTTACAGCTATCCAAACTATGATGTAGTAGCCCTTTCTAAGGCAATCTGCCGGCCAAAAAGTTGGGAATTAATCCAGGTTCGTTTTTACACTGGGGTTCCCGATCAAAGCGACGATCCGTTCTGGAGTAATTTTTGGAATCACAAATTAGCTATGCTCGGCCGTCAAAGGGTATTTGTTTACCCCCGTCCTTTGCGCTATCGTAATCGTCTCGTAAAACTCCCAAATCGAACTGAGCATACCTTCCTTGCGGGGGAAGAAAAAGGAATTGACGTACGCATAGCCATAGACATTATTCGCATGGCCCACCACAAGGAATATGACGTTGCCTTGATCTTCAGCCAGGACCAAGACCTTTCAGAGGTGGCGGCGGAGCTGCGCACGATTGCGGCGGAACAGGACCGCTGGATCAAGGCCGTCTGCGCTTTTCCCATAAGCCCGACGACGCGCAATCGCCGGGGCATTGACAAAACCGATTGGATACATATCGATCGAGCGACATACGACGCCTGTATCGACCCCCGTGACTATCGGCTTAAGGAATCCCGTAAGGATGAAGAGAGCCCTTGATAGAATGGCCTTTACCGGGCGGCGCTCGGTGAAGCACTGGCGTTCCATCAGGCCATCGGGGCCGAGCGCAAGGCGGCGCGGCTGCGCTACCTGACGCTGCGCTGGGCCAACGCGCTCAAGGTCCATCCG
>Ga0256868_10001234_pt1 | contig 14113 bp, 8 predicted proteins | sample RVTome_13_FD_187341 | JGI IMG/M metagenome (GOLD analysis project Ga0256868, IMG submission 187341) | Soil microbial communities from uranium-contaminated site in the Upper Colorado River Basin, Wyoming, United States - RVT92D227 HiSeq ... | reverse complement strand
ATATTCGGGCTCGAGAAGCAGCGGATTCACCCAGTCGAAGACAGAAATCTCTTATAAGAATTACCGTTTTTTCACGGTCGAGACCCAAGTCATATATTGAGCCTGAACAAGAGGGAAAGAGTGAAGGATGGGCCATAAATTAAGATCGTCGCGGCGAGCTTCCTGTCATGTCCCTCTTGTCTCTTTTTTTATTTTTGTGCCGTTCTTTTTTCTTTGTCAGCCGAGGGCGTGGAGTTCCGATCCTGCCCAAAAAAAAATCCAGCAGCCGACCACTCTTCAGTATGAAGTCTCCGTCACGCTGAAATTAATCCAGGTTTTTGTCACGGATAAGCAGGGAAGACCCGTTAAGGATTTAAATAAATCAGATTTTGAGATTTTTGACAATGGCCAACGAAAAACCATCACCGACTTTGAAAAACATTTCCTCGCCTTGGCTGAGAAAAAGCCCGATCAACAGGAGATGGCGGAGATTCAAAAAACGGCTGTGCCGCCCGCTGCGCAACTCCCAAAACTGAACAGGAAACTCCTTTTCATTTTTGACATCCAGCAGAACGACGGACTGGGCTTCTTGCAGTCGAAGAAAGCCGCTCTTCATTTCATGGACACCCAGGTCAAGCCGACCGATGAAATCGGTATTCTCTCCTATCAAGTCCGCATCGGATTGAAGATGCATGAGTATTTAAGCCCGGACCATAAAAAAATCAGGAAGGCAATCGAAAAGCTGAAAGGCGTTCCGGGCACGGGAAGCGAAGGGGCGGTGACCGGATCCGTCGGAGAAGAAGATATCAGCGGAATTCTGGCGGGTCTCGGGTGGTCTCCCCCCGGCCCGGAAGCAGACGAGGCGACCATGATGCGGTTAAACTATGTCGCGATCATGACGGAGCTTGCCAAAACGCTGCGATATATTCCCGGCAATAAAAATATTGTCTTTTTTTCGGCCGGCTATGCCCGGTCGACGCTGGCGCTCGACATCATGTTCCAGAAGAATTTCGAAGACATGTGTAAGCAATTCGGTTCGTCTTCCTGCCCTGTTTACACGGTCAATGCCATGGGCTCGCGTTCTCGTTTTATGTCTCCGGATGATCGGGGGGATCAATCGCTTCAAAATCTGGCCGCTTTTTCCGGCGGTCAATATTTCGAGGACGTCGCCAAGGTGGAAAAAATCGAGACCGGCATTCAAAACGCGACCGGCAATTACTATGTCCTCGGCTATTCCATCGATGAAAAATGGGACGGTCAGTTCCACGAGATCAAGGTCAAAGTCAAGCGCGAAGGGTGCAACGTTTCCGCCCAGAGCGGCTACTATAACCCAAAGCCGTTCACGGAATTTTCAGAGTTTGAGAAACAGCTCCACCTCATGGACCTGGCCTTTAACGGGCATCCCCAATTTCAGAGCCCGTTCGAATTGCCTTTCATTGCTCTGCCCTGCCGGGACGAATCCGGAACGCATCTAGTTTTTATGACCGACCTGCCTTGGGAAGGCCTCAAAGAGATCATCCGGCAACAGACAGAGGTGGTGTATGTCGTTATCGATCAGGACGATAATGTCATTGAAAGCAAAAGAGGGGATGTTCAGATCCCGGATATCTCAAAAAAACAGGTCGTTTATTACGGGATCATTTCCCCAAAGCCAGGCGCCTATGATTGCGTGATGATCCTTCGAAACTTGGTGACGGGAAAGGCGGCCCGGGCCCGAGGCGCGGCAACGGTTTCTCAACCTGTTTTATCCGGGCTGCAATTGGATTCGCCTTTGTTGCTTGTTCCGACAGGGGATAAAGATGTGGCCTATTTCAGGCTGACAGGTAAAGACAGTAAAGACAAAGAAGCTGTCGATACATCCGCAATTGGGCTAAAGGACTTCTTTCCTTTTCTTTCGAACCGCTTAGTGCCGGTCATGGATGAAATCCAGCGTGAGACATCCAGGGTATTGGCCATCGTTAGGTCGATGGTCTTCAATGTTCCCAATGCCGATATCGAATTTTCAGCTTCCCTTATACCGAGTCCGGAAGGAGAGGAGGTCCCCCTCTCTCTTTCGATCCTCAACGGCAAGAGACAGGGAAAAACGGATATCCTCCTTCTTGAATTTCCTTTTCCCGAGGTCAAGCCGGGGGAATACACTTTGACGATCGTCGCGATGGATAAAAACTCAGTGGCGAAGACCGAGGTGAGCCGGACGATAAGAGTTATATGAAAAAAATTTATCAAGCGCCAGTCGCTTCGCTCCTCGCGATGACGCGGCTTTTTTGCGAAATGAGCAGGTTTGACCCCGGACTCATGAGGCTAAAGGAGGGAATTATGAAGTGGAGATTCAGATTTCCGATTCTCTTTTTAGGGATGGCTATGATCTTATCCATGGCCGCGGCGCAGAAAGTTGAAACTGTCAACGGCGTCCAGATCGTCCATAATGAGAAAGCCGGACAATGGGGGAACAACCCGGCGGTCAAGCTGGAATTGGTCCGGACGATCGGCGGGCTCGATGCCGACGAGAATCTCTCGTTTAACGCGCCCTATGATATCGTCCTGGATTCGGCCGGGAACATGTATATCCTGGATACCGGCAACAACCGGATCCAAAAACTCGATCCCCAGGGAAAATTCATCAAAACCATTGGACGGCAGGGCCAAGGCCCGGGAGAATTCCAAGGCGCATTCTCCCTCGATATCGACGAACAAGACAACTTGTTCGTCTTTGAAGTCAGGAACATGAGGATCCAGGTCCTTTCAGCCGAAGGGCGGTCGTTGAGCACCGTCAAGTTCGACGCTTTCTCGATGGGCCAGATCCGGCGGTTAAAGCCCGGCCTGTTTGTCAAGGGAGGATCTATCAATCTCCGATCGCTGATGGACAGGCCGAGGAAGCTTCCCAAGCTCCTGGAGATCATCGACCGGAATGGCAGGACTAAAAAGGCCTTCGGCGAAGCGACGGATTATAAGGATGCGAACGTCAACTCGCATGCCAACAGCTTCAGCCTCGATACGGATGTGGAGAAGAACATCTGCCTGAGCTTCTGGTATCAGAACCGGATCGAGAAGTATGCTTCCGATGGAACGCTCCTGTGGCGTGCCGACCGGGTTCTGAATTACGGAACGGAAGTGATCGACAAGGAGACGATCGAGCGCAGCGAACAGGGCACGAGCATCCAGGCGCCAACGATGAACATGGTCTCCCTGGGTATCGCCGCGGACGGAAAAGGCCGGATCTGGGTGAACACCCTCCGCCGCCAGATGAGCAGAGAGGAACAGGGTGCACGCCTTTCGATCGGGGGAATAACCCGGACCGTTGCCGAGCCTAAGATCGAGAAGATGGATGTCTACAAGCTCGAAATTTATAGCCCCGATGGTATTCTGCTCGGGGATATTCCCCTGAATCACCACACCCATGGCCTCCGGATTTTCGGCGACAACCTTTTTATCTGGGAGCGCAACGACACGACGTATTATCAGTATAAAATCATCGAGAAATGAAGAAAAATTCGGTGACGTGTATCCGAATTCTCTGGAATTCGGTCCGTGTCTCCGCATTTTCTCTTTTGCGATATGAGGAGGCTTAACCCCGGCTCAGGGTAGAAAAGGGGATGAGCAAGAAATTCCGGTTCCTGGTTTTAGCCATTGGCCTTATCCTTATGGGCCAGCGGGATTACGGGTTTCCTCAGGCTCAGCAAGTCGAGGTGAAATCCCTGATGCCGGTCAAGAAAATCATTCCTCCTTATCCGGAAAATCTGAAAGAGGAAGGTATTGCCGGCGAAGTCGCAATATGCGCCATGATTGATGTTAAAGGTAATGTGATAGCTCCTTTTGTTATAAGGAGCCTTCATCCCGAACTGGATTACTTAGCCCTCGATGCCGTCCGGCAGTGGAAGTTCGAGCCATATATCTACCGTGGAAATCCGATTCCCGTCCCTACCTTCATATCTGTTGTTTTCAAGCCAGGAGACTCGAGCTCATTTTTAAGGGCCGCTGAAAATGAGAAGTTCACCGGGGAAGCGGAGCCGGGGGAACCTCTGAGCGATGACTTGCGGGCCGTTCTCGATCCATGCGCCGAATATTGCCGCAAACTATCCGGTTCTGCGCTCTATTATGTCTGTCATGAAAAAATCAGGGAAACCGTCAGGAAAATCGCGGAGGAAGAGACGGCATTCAATATGCACGTCATAGAAGAGAATTATGTGGCTTCAGCGAGATATTGGTACCCGGTGCTCAGAGGCGCCGAGAAGAACGTTTATGTCAACGACTACCAGTTGATCAATAAAAATGGAAAAATCGAGGAAAGGCGGACGCTCTTAGAAGAAAATGGAGAGAAGGTCGGCGAGAAGAGCGCTTCTCAGGGGGCGAAGCGGTCTTATTCAATCCAGCCGATTTTTATCCCGGTCCGGCTTCTGAGCCGCGAACAATGGCCTTTATTCTCCTACAAGATAGCCGATGAGGAAAGAATCGAGGGTCGAAAAGCCTATGTGATCGAGGCTAAACCAAAACGGGGAAGAGGAAGAGATATCACGGGGGGAAAGATCTGGGTGGATAAAGCGACTTTCCGGATTCTCAAAGTCGAAGTGGAAACTGCTTTTTTGGCAGGGTACGAACAGGACCTTGAGGAGTGCCCCCGCTATTATTTGACCCCTCATTTCACGGCCACGCACTTTTACGGAGTAGAGAAAAACGGCATCCTGTTTCCGAGCCTCTCGGAAATCCGCGTGGAATATACGGGCTTGGTCAGGCCCCAAAAAGATACGAAGGCAAAGATTGAGATTCATTATGAAAAATACCGGTTTTTCACCGTGGAGACGGAAAACAAAATCATCAGGTAGAATCGGGATCAAACCGGCGCCTTTCGCAAAAAAGCTGTTCCCTGTTTTTCTTTATCTTGCCAATATTTTTCCCTGTGTGTTAAGATTTCCCCGTGAAGATATCAGCGGTCGTCATCACCTTTAATGAAGAGGAAAAAATCGAAGCCGCCCTCCAGAGCGTCGCCGGCATCGCCTCCGAGATCGTCGTCGTCGACAGCTTCAGCGCGGACAAGACCGTCAAACTCGCCCGCAAATACACCGACCGCGTCTTCGAGCGCAAATGGACGGGCTACGCCGACCAGAAGAATTTCGCCAACAGCCAGGCCTTCCATCCCTGGATATTTTCTCTCGACGCCGACGAACGTCTTTCTCCCGACCTGCGGAAAGAGCTCCTCGCCCTGAAAAACGATGAGCCCGCATGCTCCGCCTTTTCCATCCCCCGGCAGGTCTTCTATCTAGGCCGCTGGATCAAGCACTCGGGGTGGTATCCCGACCGCAAGATCAGGCTCTTCCGCAAGGACCAGGCCCGTTGGGAAGGCGAATATGTCCATGAGAAGCTCGCGGTCGCCGGCGAGGTCAAAAAGCTCAAGGGGGCCATTCATCATTTCACTTACCGCAACATCAGCGACCACCTCGCCCGGATCAACCAGTTTTCGGACCTGGGCGCGCAGAAGCTCTACGCCGCGAAAAAGAAATGCCGCTGGGTTCATCTCCTCGTCCTTCCCGGCTCCCGATTCTTGAAATCATACATTCTCAAGGGGGGATTTCTCGACGGTTTTGCCGGGCTCGTCATCTCCGTCCTCAACGGCTATGCCATCTTCGTCCGGTACGCGAAGCTCCGGGAGATTTGGAAAAAAGGAGAACGCATTGAGCCTTTTCCAGATTGACGCAGGCCGAGAGTGGCGGGGAGGGCAGCGGCAGTCCTTTTTTCTAGCGCGGGAGCTCAAAAAGGCGGGCTATCCGTTTACGTTTGTCGTCCAGCCCGATAGCCCTCTCCACCGGAAGGCGGCGGAGGAAGGGCTTCCCATCCTGCCCCTCCGGATGAAAAGCGAGATGGACCTCATAGCGGTCTTTCGCCTGTCCCGGGCCATGCGGGACCGGGGCTGCCTGCTCGCCCATTTTCATGACGCGCGCGGGGCCGGGATCGGCGGGTGGGCCGCGAACCGGGCCAAGGTCCCCATCCGCGTCATCTCCCGCCGCGTGGATTTTCCGCTTAAAAGAAATCCTTTTTCCCGCAGCAAATACACGAAGAACGTGGACGTCATCATCGCCATTTCAGAAGGCGTCAAGGACGTCTTGATCAAAGGCGGAATATCCCCCCTGGTCATCGAAGTCATCCCCTCCGGGATCGATTTTTCGCCGTTCGACGAGGTCAAGTCCAGGGACTTTCTCCGCAAGGAATTTCGTTTCGAGCGCGAGGATTTCCTGGTGGGCATCGTCGCGGCGCTTGAAGACCATAAAGGGCACACGTATCTGATCGAGGCGGCGAGGACCATCAAGCTGCGCGCGCCGAAGGTCAAGATCATCGTCGTCGGCAAAGGATCGCTTGAAATGGAGCTTGACCAGCAGGCGCGCGAGCTGCGGGTGGACGACCTCGTGTTTTTTCTGGGTTTCCGTGAGGACATCCCGCGCATCCTGGCCTCGCTCGACCTCTTCGTTCTCTCGTCCCACCTCGAGGGCCTGGGCAGCTCGATCATGGACGCCATGGCCAGCAAGCTTCCCGTGGTCGCCACCGAAGTCGGTGGGATCCCTGAGGTCGTCGCCCATAATGAAACCGGGCTTCTTGTTCCCCCCCGCAATTCCGGCGCCCTGGCCGACGCCATCCTCCGGCTCCACTACGACAGATCCCTGGCCGCCCGCCTCGGCAAGCGGGGGTATGAGGTCGTCCACGAGAAATTCTCGGCCGAGGCAATGGCCCGCCGGGTCATTGCCGTCTACGAAAATATCGCCTTGAAAAAAGGGATTACTCTCCGCCCTTAAAAATAAATTTCAATTCTTTTTATGACGGAGCTCTTCTTTTTCGAAAGCTTTTAGGGTGTCGCGATCGCCGGAGGCAAGTCTTTCATAACTTTAAGGCCGGCCGGAGCTTCGACGGCCCGCGGAATCGTGTTGAGCGTCACGGCCACGGTCCCGACATCTCCGTGGACGCCGCCGTGGATCTTCTCGTAAATTCGGGGATGCCCTTCGATGATGACTTCATCATACTCTTTTCTGACCCCGGCATTGGCGCAGAACTCCAGGGTGATGACCTTTTTTCCGTTTTTCTTGGCATAAGCAAGGCTGACCAGTCCGATGACTTTTCCGGGCGTGACGACGCCCAGCGCGGTCTTAACCGGCTTTTTGGCGATGACCGGTTTCGGCGGGACCTCAACGGCTTCATCGAGTATCCAGCCCAGCCCGGCGGCGATCATGTTGATGGATTCCAGAAGGCCGACGTGGCCCGTGATGATCTTATTGTCGATTTTTTTCCTGAATTCCTTGGCCGTCAATCCTGTGCCGACTTTGGCCTGGAACGGAATCCGCCTCCGGGCTGAATTCATCATCCGGGTCACTTTAACGGTATCCACCTTCAAGCAGGGAGCCGTGAGAACGAGCGGCAGCGTATCCATTAGATAGCCGGGGTTGATTCCCGTGCCTACGACCGTCGCTCCGCATTTTTGAGCCAATTGGTCGAGGTCGCGGGAAAGTTTCGGATAGCGTTTCCAGGGATAGGAGAGCTCTTCGCAGGTAGAGATGACATTCAGCCCCGCCTTGAGGCACTGGCTGATCTGGGGATAGACGCTTTTCAAGCCGGATGTCGTGGTGTGAATCACGGCCTGGGCCTTGACCCGGGAAAAGAGGGCTTTGGGATCATTGCCGATGATGATTCCCAGTTTTTTCTTCGAGGCCAGGAATTCTCCTAAGTCCTTTCCCACAAGCTGAGGGTTGATGTCCAGAGCTCCGACAAGCTCGAAGCTTTTCTTCTCCAGAAGGGCTTCGGCCATTTTGCGGCCCATGACGCCGCAGCCGTAGACGATGACCTTAATTTTTTTCATAAAAGCGACCTCCTTAAAATATGAATCCGAAACAGCGAGGAGCTTGAATATATACTAAAAATCCGGAGATGGAGTCAAAATCTTTTAGCCCCGAATTCGCTTGCCAATATTTTAGTTATCCGATAAAATATATATATTCAGTGGAAGATTAAGGCCCCGGCCTTCCTTCCCGGACCGAAAGGTCATACAATCATAAAAGAATCGGAAGAGGAGAGCTTTATGGCGACATTAACAAAAAAGGACCAACAATGGCTCAGGGAAAAGTTCGGCGCGCGGGCGAATTTCCGTCCGACAGAGCGCGTCCTTTACGGCCATGACATCGCGGCAATGCCGGGGCTATTTAAGCCCCTGGTCGGCAAGACCGTGCCGGACGCCGTGGTCCAGCCCGACAACGAAGACGAGCTGAAAGAACTCGTGGCTTGGGCGACCAGCCGGAACATCCCGCTCGTCCCCCGGGGAAAGGGCTCTTCAGGCTATGGCGGTATTATCCCTACCCGTAAAGGGATCGTCGTTGATTTCTACCGGATGAAAAACGTCCTGGCCGTCGATGCCGCGGCGGAAACTGTGACCGTCCAACCCGGCATCACCTGGGAACAGCTTGACAGAAAGATCAATCCGCTGGGCCTGGCGGTCCGTCTCTATCCGACGAGCTACCCGTCCTCTTCGGTCGGCGGCTGGCTGGCCCAAGGAGGCGCCGGAATCGGCTCTTATCAATACGGCTGGTTTGCCGAGAATGTCGTCAGCGCCAGCATCATCCTTCCGAGCGGAGATGTCAGGGAATTCACGGGCAAGGACCTGGAGCTAATTGCCGATGCTGAAGGGATCACCGGGTTTATCAGCCGCGTGACGCTGTGCGTGCAGAAACTCGTAGATTTAGGTCTGACCGCCATCGCCTGCCCCGATGCCCATAAGCTGACGAATGTCTTCCTGCAATTTATCTCCCGGGATATGCCCATCTGGTCCGTCGTGTTCATCAACCCGCGCATGGCTGAAATGAAGAACCGCGCTCCCGTTCGGATACACCACGGCCACCCCGCGGAACATAAATTGATTCTGCCGGCGGCATATATAGCGGTTCTGGCGTTCAGGAAGGCGGATGCGGACAAGATCGTGCCGCAGCTGCCGGACGTCCTCAAGGACTGTCATGGCGAGGTGCTGAGTCAGGCCATCGCCGAGCACGAGTGGCAGAATCGTTTCAGGCTTATGATCGTGAAACGCCTCGGCCCGTCGCTGGTCCCTGCCGAAGTCGTCGTCCCCCTGGAAAAACTTGGAGACGTGATGGAGGAGATCGAACATACGGTCAACCAGCCTGTGGTCAAGGAAGGGGTGATCATTAAGAAGGGGCGGGACGGCAGGCCGGAAGCGGTCATCCTGGGCTTCATCCCCAGCGACCAGCGGAAATTTTCGTACAATTTCGTTTTCGGCCTCGTCCTCAGCATCATGAAGATCGCAGAGAAACATGGCGGTCGGCCTTATTCTACCGGCCTGTATTTCACGAGCAAGGCGGACAAAATCCTCGGAGCGGAGCGAGTCTCACGAATCAAGGCCTATAAAAGGCAAATCGACAAGAAAGGCGTGCTCAATCCGGACAAAGTCATCGGAAAAAAGCTTATCAGCCGCATTCTTGGCCTGGCCAAGGTGTTCGAACCGATGATCCGACCGTTTGGGAACAACGTGATCACCCAGGTCGGAGAACGTTTCGCCAAGCCCGTACGCGGTATCCCGGCCGAAGTCGCCTGGTACGCCTACGCCTGCTCCCAGTGTGGCTATTGTGTCGACGAGTGCGATCAGTTCTATGGCCGCGGCTGGGAAAGCCAGTCGCCGCGCGGTAAATGGTACTGGCTGCGCGAATACATGGAAGGCCGGGCCAAGTGGGACCAGTTCATGGTCGACACGATCCTCGTCTGCACCACGTGCGAGCTCTGCAATCACCGCTGCTCGGCGACGCTGCCCATCGAGGAGAGCTGGATGAAGCTCCGCGGCAAGCTCATCCACGAGGATAAGAAAATGACGTTTCCGCCGTTCGAGATGATGGCCGCCGCGACCGTGGCCGAAGGCAATATCTGGGCCGGCTATCGAAAGGACCGGACGCGGTGGTTCCCGAAAGAATTGCGGGAGAAACACGGCCCCATGGTGAAGAGCAAGAACGTCTATTTCGCCGGATGCACGGCGTCATACGTTGAAAATGACATCGGCGCAGCATCCGTAACGCTGATGGATGCGGCCGGCGTGGATTTCACCCACCTCGGCAACGTCGAGAACTGCTGCGGAACCCCGATGCTCGTCGCCGGCAAATGGGAAGTCTTCGCCGAGACGATGAAGAAAAACATCGCTGCGGTCAAGGCTGCCGGCGCGGACACGGTCGTTTCCTCCTGCCCGGCCTGCGACATGATGTGGCGCTGGGTCTATCCGCAATGGGCCGAAAAGCTCGGCATCGACTTCGGCATCAAGGCCAAGCATTACAGCGAATTGGTGGCCGACCAGATCAAGGCCGGCAAGTTCAAGTTCACACGCGCCATCAACAAGCGGGTTACGTGGCATGACTCGTGTCACATCGGCCGCGTCTCGGGCGTTTATGAAGAGCCGCGTGAAGTAATCAAGGCCATCCCGGGGGTTGAGTATGTTGATATGGCCTATAACCGCGAAGAGGCGCACTGCTGCGGCAGCGTGCTGACTTTGATTAAGGAACCTCTCGTAGCGCATGATATCGGGAAAACCAGGCTGGATGAAGCGGCGGACGTTAAGGCTGATACCGTCCTCGCCCTCTGTCCCTGCTGCGAGTTCCAGTTCCGCGTGACGAAAGACAAGAAGAATATGCCCGTGGAGATCAAAGACCTGGCGGCGTTCGCCTGCCAAGCACTCGGCAAGAATTTCGCGGACCCGAGCGAAGAAGCCCTCAAGCAGTGGGCGGTCTTTGAGGGCATGATCGCCCTCATGACGCCGCAGGGTTTCGCCAATTTGATGGACTCGATGTGGCCCGAGCTCCTGAAGGCCATGCCGCTCGGCATGGGCGGGATGATGAAGGCGATCGGCAAGCTGGGTCCGGTCGGCGGGTTCATGTTCGCTCTGATGAAGCCGATCTTCCCGATTCTTTTTCCGAAGCTCTTGCCCGGGATGATGCCCAAGGTCATGCCGGCCATGCTCGAGCGCGTCGGGAAGATGATCCCCATGCCGGACTACATGAGAGAGCAGATGCCCGACATGATGCCCAAGGTTATGGATAACTTAATGCCCCACATGCTGCCGGACGTCGTGCCGCTCGTCGTACCGAAGATGATCGCCCACCTGCGTGCATAAAATGGGGACGGTCCTATTTTTTTCGGGGGCGTCCGCGCGGTTGCCGATTATTTAGCAAGTCATACCGTTGTTCCATTTTTCTGATGAACGAATCTGTCCCGATGTAACGGCAATTGACAATTTTGTCCGGGGTGAACAATATGTTATCGACTACGAAATCGACATAAAGCTTCCATCGATTTTCTTCTTTCTCTGATAACGCAACATAAATCGGATTTGGCGTGATGAGTAAGTCTTTGCAGCCTTGGGAGTAAAATCGATAGGAGCTAAATGCATAATCTTCCGGCTCTGTTACGATCCCTCCTCTAACTGGGTTCAGCTCTATGTATTTCCCACATTGAAGCAAATACTCATCATAGCCGATAACATTACTTTTAAATCTGTTTTGAAAAAGGTGACCGACATAGCCATGTTTGTTTCTGAAAAGAAAAAAATATGAAAGATCGACCTTCATCATAAATCGAGATAGAAGGGGAGGTACTCGTGACAGTAACACCAGGTGGACATGGTTATCCATCAAGCAATAATGGTAAATATCAATTCCATGGTATCGTTTAAGCTTGAAAAGCAAATACAGGTAGTACTTTTTATCTCTATCTTCCTGAAATATTTTTTGTTTATTGTTGCCTCTGACCATAATATGGAGAGGGAGGTCATCCGGGATAATCCTTCTCGTTCTTGGCATAGCTGTTTTTATTCTTTATAGACGAACGAACGGATGTGAATTTCTCAAAAAATAGGACCGTCCCCATTTTATTTTAAAAAATAGGACCGTCCCCATTTTAAAAAATAGGACCGTCCCCATTTTATTTCAGGCGTTCTCTCCACAGCGGCGCAAAATTATGATAGATTTGAGCCACGAAGTTGCCCGAAGGAGGACGCGTCATGGCCGCCGTGAAACGCCAACATGTTGTTTTCATCATTTTCATCATGGGTTTCTTATCAGTCGGCTTGGAGTTACGGGCCGCTCCGGCGGCCGCGGAGCTTTCGTTCGAGGTTAAGCCGACGATTCTCTTCATCGAAGATAAGGGCCTGCTCAAACAGCGCCTGGACATCCTCATCGAAAATCCCGGCGCCGTGACGTCCGGCCGGCTCGAAGTCAGGCTCCCCCAAAAAACGCACGGGTTTCCGCTCGAAGAGATTGCCGCCGGCAAATCCGTAGTCCAGATCTTCGTCCCCGAAATTCAAAAAGAGGCGAAGACGAGTTTTGTTCTGAGAGCGGGAAAAACAACCGTCCGAAAGGACATTCAGCTTTCACCGCAGCGGAAATGGACCCTCTATCTCCTTCCTCATTCCCACACCGACATCGGCTACACCGAGCTCCAGACTCGGGTGATGAAAAATCATCTCGAGTACCTGGATTCCGTCATCGAGTTCTGCCGCGCCACGAACGGCTATCCCGACGAGGCCAAATTCCGCTGGAACATCGAAGTCTCGTGGAGCCTCCAGAATTACATCAAGAGCCGCCCCGCCGAGAAGGTCCAGGAACTGATGTCCCTGCTCAAATCCGGCCGGGTCGAACTGTCCGCACTCTATCTCCAGCTCTCCGACTGCTTCGCCCACGAAGAGCTCGTCCGCGCCGTCACCTATGCCAAGGAGCTCAGCCGGACAAACGGCTTCGCCCTGCAATGCGCGATGAACAACGACGTCACGGGCTTCAGCTGGGCCATCCCCCAGATCTTCAGCCAGATCGGCGTCCGCTATTTCACGACGGGCATCAACGAGACCCGCTCACGAGCGCCGCTCCGCCGCCCGAACCCCTTCTACTGGCAGGCCCAGGATGGGAGCAAGATCCTCCATTGGAACGGCGAGCATTATCTATTCGCCAATTACGAGCTGCTCCTCCACGAAGGCTACGACAAGAGCTTTCCCAAAGTCACGGAATATTTAGCGAAGCTCGAGAAGCGCGGCGATTATCCTTACGACCTGATCGCTTTTCACATCAGCGGCTATGTCACCGACAACTGCCCGCCGAAAAAAGAGCTCTCGGACCGTATCCGCGAATGGAACGGCCATTGGGCGTATCCAAAGCTTCGGCTGGCGACCATGTCTGAGTTTTTCGGCGCATTCGAAAAAAAATACGCGAAGGCCATCCCGACCTACAAACTCGGCTGGCCGGACTACTGGACGGACGGAGTCGCTTCGACCTCTTTTGAAACGGGGCTGAACCGGCTGGCGCATAACGAGCTCCTCTCCGCGGAAAAAATGGCCGTAGCCGCCAAGCTTGTGGACAAAAATTACGTCTTTCCCGGTCGGGACATCGGAGACGCCTACGACAGCACGATGCTCTACGACGAGCATACCTGGGGAGGATGGAACTCGATCGATGACCCCGAATCCGAATTCGCGCGCGGCCAGTGGGCGATTAAGTCGGGCTTTGCTTACAACGGCCGGGAGATCGCGAAGACCGTCCTCAACCGCGGCCTGCAGGCGCTCGTGAAAAATATCTCCGCCCCGGAAACCTATTCGCTCGCGGTCTTCAACCCTCTGTCCTGGGCGCGGACCGATGTCGTCAATGCCGCGCTTCCCCGGCCGCTCCAAGAGAAGGACGGAAAATTCAAAATTTTCGATAAAAAAACCGGCTTGGAAGTCCCTTTCGTTCGGCCGGACAAGAATACCATCATGTTCCTTGCGGAAAACGTTCCCTCCATCGGATACGCGGTCTACGCGTTCGTTCCCGACATGGCTCCGGCGTCCGTCCCGTCCAAGACAGCAAGGACCGAGAATGTGATCGAGAACCGGTTTTTCAAAGTCACGGCCGACCCGATCACGGGCGGCCTGTCGAGTGTCGTGGACAAGGAGACGGGTCAGGAGCTTGTTGATAAAAAATCGCAATATATGCTCAACCAGTATATTTATGAGAACCCGGAGGGCGGCCGGAAAGCGGTGGACAATATGGAGCAGCGGGCCAAGTTCAGCCGTTACAGCCCGGTCGCGGCGGCGACGTCGGCCGGAATGACCGGCCCTGTCGCGTCGAGCCTTGTCGTCAAAACAAAGGCCAAG
>Ga0256868_10001233_pt1 | contig 14116 bp, 6 predicted proteins | sample RVTome_13_FD_187341 | JGI IMG/M metagenome (GOLD analysis project Ga0256868, IMG submission 187341) | Soil microbial communities from uranium-contaminated site in the Upper Colorado River Basin, Wyoming, United States - RVT92D227 HiSeq ... | reverse complement strand
TCAACCTCGCGTTCTCCAATGCCACTTCGGCCAGAGATGTGAATATCTCGATAGTCTCGATCGTGTCCTTGTCGGGCAGCCTGTTCTCAGTCGCCTCAGATGGGTATATCACGCCGACTATGCGCCCCGTGGAATCGTGAAGACAGAAAGCCAAGTAGTCTCCCTTCCTCAGAACACCCCTGCTTCCGGGAGTTGCGGAGTCCCCAGAAGTGAGAGCTTGTGGCTCCACGTGATAGGACAGCCCTCTCGGGCTCACCTCCTCCCTGCGCGTGAGGAAGACAGACTTCCCGATCCTCCTGCTCTCCGAGAGGTCTTCCATGACCACCTCGGTCGGGATCGTGCGGTTTCTCGTCCCTCGCTCAGCCGTCTCGCTGTAGCCGAAGACGGCCATCCACTTGAAGACCGAGTCGACCTCGTCGTAGACCACAAGCGAGACCTTCTCGAACCCGAACAGCGACGATACTGACGAGAGTATCATCTGAGACAGCTTCCTCAGGTCGCGCTCGGAGACGATCGAGCTGGAGATCCGCAGAACGTCCTCGAGAAGGTCCGTCCTCTGCAATGTCTTGTACAGCTGCGGCCTTGGCGACGATGCGATCTTCTCCCGTTCGAGAGCCATTCCGAGAAGATGAGTGAACAGTTCGACCGATTGGATCTTCTCCTTGCTGAGCAGCTTGGAGTCGATGGAGTAGTCCAGCTCGATTGTGGCCAGCAACTCGCCCGCAGGCCCGTGCAGCGCGAACTTGTACAGGTCCGCCTCGTGCCATTCATCGGGGGACTTCCGAGGGAACCTCACATCTTCAGGGCTCTTGTAGTAAGCTGGGTGGTCCGCGAACGGGTCCCCGTCGATCAACTGGAGCCATTCCTCCGCGGGCACATAGAAGCCGTGTCCTGAGATCCTGTACTTCTCCGACATCGTCTTGTCGATCAGCTCCTGCGGGTGATACTCGGCGCTCTTGTTCTCATAGACCTTGACTGCGCGCTCGTAGGGTAATCCGTATGAGACCCATTTCAGGCTCTTCTGCAGGGTCTCATCACGCATGTGGAAAAGGATCTCGGTGACGCCGAAGACCCGCGAGATTGCGCTGAGTGTCCCCTCGACGACTTCGCGCAGGGGTTTCCCCCCGGCGATCATCGCGCTGAGTTCGCCGAGTTCCTCGCGTACTCTGACCTCGAGGGGCTTGTCAGTCTGAACGGCAGCGCGCCCGTCGCTGTCGGTTATTATCAAGACGTTGTTTTGGAGAGAGGTATTCCCCATTCCTCTTGCCACCATTCAGTTGCTATACCGGGCTTCGTTAGAATCGCATTGTCTGCTATATAAGCTGGTACTGGATGGATATCATCCGTGATGCTGGCAATGACACCGAGGGCTCTTGGACCGATGCACCGATTTGGGATATCCTTAATATCGACAACATGTGTTAGTCCAGACCAACAACTGGTGATTGCCGATGCCTGATGTGAAGAAGATCATCGCGACTGCCGTGGAGTTCGAACACTTCGGGAGCGAGTACTACATGAGGATGATGGATCTTGTGAAGGACCCGAAGGCTAAGCTGCTCATGAAGAGCCTGGCGAACGACGAGAAAGAGCATGCTAGCATCCTCGAGAAGGAGCTGAAGAGACAGGGCGGAAAGGCGAGGGCTGTCTCCAAGGACATGCTCGACAAGGGCCTCAAGGAGATCTTCCCCGAGAAGATCAGGAAGAACTCGATCGCGGTGAAGGATACCATCGAGGCCATAAAACTGGGCATCAGGACCGAGAAGCGGTCGATCATGTACTATTCAAAGAACTCCAACACGAAGGTGAAGTCGCTGGACCAGGTATTCAAGAAGCTCGAGAAGATCGAGCTCGGGCACCTCGCACTGTTGGAGGAGAACCTCCTGTACCTTGAGGACGACGGCGTCTGGTACGGGTACGTCCCGCTCCTGGACTGACGGACTTCGTCGAGCCAGACACCATACCAACCTTTTTTATGTGCCCACCTCATCAGCCCTGGCTAGGCGGCAATCCGAGTGGCAATTGTCATACCGTTCGAGGCGTTCAGGTACAATACCGACAGGTTCGGCAAGGATCTCGCGAGGCTAGTGTCACCGCCCTATGACGTGATAGACGGCCCCCTGGAAAGGCGCCTCAAGGAGGACCGGCTCAACATCACGCACATCATCCTCGGAGATGAGGGCGACAGATACGTCATCGCGAGCAGGCGCCTCCAGACCTGGATCAACGATGGCGTCATCGTCAAGGACCCGGACAAGTGCTTCTACGTTTACGAACAGACCTTCAGTGACCCCGTCGGCACTGTGATGGTCAGGTCCGGCATAATCGGCCTCCTCAGACTGGAGGATTTCTCCAGCGGTGTCGTCATGCCCCACGAGAAGACGATACCGAAGCACAAGGCGGACAGGATGGAGCTCATGTGCGCGGTCGCGGGGGACATGGAGCAGGTGTTCCTCCTCTACGACGACCCCTCCGGAGAGATCGAACAGATCCTCGCGGGGTCCAGGAAGCAGGAGGAGGTTCTGCGGTTCGTCGATCACGAGGGCGTCCACCACAGGATCGTCAAGGTGGCCGACGAGGCCCTCGTCGCCACGATCTCCAGGTTGTTCGAGCCCGTGAAGACCCTGATAGCGGACGGCCACCACCGGTACGAGACCTCGCTCGAGTACAGGAATTCGATGAGAGCGAAGGACGGCTCCCCGGAGGGCACGAAACCCTACGATTTCATCATGGCGTCCTTCGTGAGCTTCAGGAACCCGGGATTGGTCGTCTATCCGACCCACAGGCTGGTACAGAACGTCGACCGGAAGCTCCTCGAGCGACTTCCTGAGGCCCTCAGAGAGGAGTTCGAGTTGATGCCTGTCGCCGGCCCCGACGAACTCGCGGACGCAGTCGAGCGGTCTCCGACGAAGGCGTTTGGGGTTTGGATACCAGCCTCGAGGACTTTCCTCTATGCCACCCCTAAGGAGAAGCTGCCCTCGGAGAACCCCATGGAGGACCTGCCTGTGTACATTGTGCAGGAACGAGTGCTGAAGCGGCTCCTGGGATTCACATCCGAGATGCTGGACACGAAGGTCAATATCGACTATGTCAAGGGCACTGGTCCGACCAAGTTCGCGATGGCGTCAGGGGATTACCAGGCGTGCTTCTTCGTGAAGCCTCCGAGCGTTCAGCAGGTCATGGCCATCGCCGAGACCGGCCAGAAGATGCCCCACAAGTCCACGTACTTCTTCCCGAAGATCTGGTCCGGCGCGCTGCTGTATCTGTTCGGCAGATGAGACGGCGCCAGTGAAGGCAGTAAATACGTTGATTCCGATACGCCGCCCGGTGAGCGGTTGAAGTACGACATAGGCGTCACCGGCGGAAGGATCGTCGACGGCGCGGGGAATCCATGGTACTACGGTGACCTGGGGATCGCAGGTAAGAAGATCGCCAAGGTCGGGAAGATAGACAAAAAGGACTGCAAGAGGACCGTCGACGCCGAAGGGCTGTACGTGTGTCCAGGTTTCATCGACATACACACGCACTCGGACGTGACGGCACTCGTCTTCCCGGGCTGCGACAGCACCCTGAGGCAGGGCGTCACCACCCACCTCATCGGCAACTGCGGCTCGTCGGCTGCCCCGATACGCGAACCCTATGCAGATGTCTGGAAGACCTACTGGGGCGAGTGGGCCGGGAAGTTCGATGAGGACGACTGGAGCACGTTCGGCGAGTACTTGAGGACGCTCGAAAGGAGCGGCGTGGGACACAACATCGCCGCGCTCGTCGGCCACGGCGCCGTCAGGACCGCGGCCATGGGAGCGCAGAGGCGTGCGCCGACCCCGAAGGAACTCAACCTCATGAAGGACCTCGTCGACGAGGCGATGCGCGCGGGAGCCTACGGCCTGTCGACCGGGCTCGTCTATCCACCCGGAAGCTTCGCGAAGACCCGGGAGATCATCGAGCTGTGCAAGGTCGTCGCGAAGTACGGCGGGATGTACACGTCTCATATACGTGGAGAGCGCGAGACAGTCCTGGAAGCGATCCGCGAGGCCGTGCGCATAGGCGAGGAGAGCGGGGTCAGGGTCCAGATATCTCACAACTGCCCGAAAGTGGGGGCGTGGGGATGGAGCGACAAGACCCTCGCGCTCGCGGAGCAGGCCAGGAAGAAGGGGCTCGATGTCACTGTCGACAACGACGTGCACACCGACCTCGCGCCCGCGCTGAGCGGTGCCCTGCCCCAGTACCTTCACGAGCTGCCAAAAAAGGAACTGCTGGAGCACATCAAGTCAAAGGACAATCGCGGGCGGATAAAGCGCGAGATAATCGAGGACAAGCTGCCTGCTTTCGGCCCTGCGGGGCTGCTCAAGCACGGGTACTTCGACAGGATCTTCCTGATGCACTGCCCCAAACAGAAGAAGCTCGAGGGGAAGACGATCGCGCAGGTCGCCAAGGAGCGGAGGAAGGACGTCTTCGAGACCTACTTCGACCTCATCGTCGAGGAGAAGGACGAGATCATCGCGATCTTCGATTACATCTTGGAGAAGGACATCAAGAATCTGCTCGTCCACCCGCTCGTCATGGTATCGTCCGACTGCGCCACGTGGTCCGAGAAAGGCCCGATGACAGACCCGCCGAACTACATGCCGTGCGCGTTCGGCGAGTACCCCGGGATATTCGAGAGATATGTCAGGGACGAGCCGCTGCTGACCATCCAGGAGGCGGTCAGGAAGATGACGAGCTTCCCCGCGCAGAAGATCGGCCTGTTCGACCGTGGCCTGCTCAGGCCGGGCATGATGGCGGACATCGCGATGATAGACCTCGTCAGGATCAAGGACCGCGCGACGAACCTCTGGCCGCACGAATACCCGTACAAGAACTATCCACACAGGTACCCCGAGGGGATACCTTACGTGATCGTCAACGGGAAGATGGCTGTGGACCGCGGCAAGCAGACCAAGGTACTGGCGGGCGAGGTGCTCAGGCACAGGTGGCCCTGAGGGATCTCAGATCTCGTACTTCCTGTACTCTCCCTGACACGGGTTGCCCCAGCAGACCCATGCGACCTTGTTCGTCAGGTCGAACGCTACCGAGAATATTGTCTGGGTCTGGTCGTCCTCGTCAAGAGTGGGGTCGGCGTGCCTGCATATCGACTCGGGATATCCCACGTGGTCCGACAGGACCTTCTTGAATGTCGATATCTCCACCTTGCCCAGCTCCTTCTTGAAGAGCTTCCTGGCCCGATTGTACCGCACGATAGACGAGAACCTGGTATGCATGTTCGCCTCGAACTTCCACATCTTGGGCGACAGATAGTGGTTCGTGTGCACGAGCCATCCCTCCTCCGCGTACAGTGCGTCGAAGGTCGTCGCCGAGCCTTCCATGCTGTATATCTCACCGTTGGAGTCGGAGACGATGTTGTTGAAGCTGTGCCCCCGCCCTTCGGGCATGGACGCCATGAGGGCCTTGTATATCGATGTCTCTCTCAGCACCTTCCTGCACGGGAAACTCTTGGGGATCCCGAACCTCAGGTCGTTCGGCTCAAGGGCGTTGCCTGTCAAGCTGATGCCTGCGGAGTTCATCCCTGCAGTCGGCCAGAGCCCGCCGTAGTTCATGCCGATGATGGCGGGCTCGTTCTTTGGACGGATGTGTGCAATAGTGATGAAAGGTCGGTTGCGCGGGCCGACATCCTCGTTGTGAACGGCGTAGACGACATCGTCCTTGTTCCACTCCGCGTTCGTGCATATGTCAGTGCAGCCCTTCCCCCTGCCCTGCTGCGGGTAATCACTGCTCATCGCGTATATGGTGTCGAAGTCTATCCCCGTGCCCTCGGCATAGCCCTCGAGCTCCTCGATGCTGTCCTCGTAGAACTGACGGGTCAGCGGAAGGCTCTTCTTCGCGTACGCCACGGCCTTCTGGAAACCCATTCCGCCAGGGGCGTTCATCCAGGACTTGAACAGCTTCTCCATCTTGAGTGCCTGGTCCCTGCACTCCTTTCCTATCGTGACACCGATCTGATGGTGGCTGCCGGAGGCGAAGACCTCTCTGAACTCGCCGGCAGTGCCCTTTCTTGCCAAGTCAGTCTCACTCCTATGCGAGTTGAGGGCTGGAGCTGCGTTTGACATCAAAAGGTTGCCGATTGACTCCGCCGCACCGCCCGCAGAAAAGGTTTATGTCGGGGCTCGCCAGTCCGAGGGACCATGCCCAAGGTGGAACTCGAGTACAAGTGCAAGAAATGCAAGAACGAATACCCTGCGACCATCGCGTACACGGGCAAGATCGAGGATTTGGACCTTGACGAGAACCAGTCCCGCTGTCCGTTCTGCGGTGAGTGGAACTGCGCTGACCCCAAGTCGGTCGAACTAACAATCAAGGACCGCAAAGAGGGCTGAACGGTCGTATCGGACAGGGCCTGATTTTCTTCAGGCCGATGGCCTAATTCCTACTGGAAGTCCCGGGTATCGACTGACCCTGTCAAAGTGTAGCGGCCAGCACGCCAGGTATCAGGATGAATGAATCTAATAAGATTCATATAGTAACGAACGCGTTAAGAGTGCCCGAGTTTGTCTACTGGACATAGGGGCAAGATGGAGGATGAGACGGGATGAAAAATAGAGCAATACTAGCTGGATTTGTGATGCTGTTCACCGTTCTGTCGGCGTTCGCAGTTGCGACGCCGGTGGCAGCGGCTGCAGCAGAGGAAGACGTTCTGTATGTTGCCATGCAGCAAGACCTGCCAGACCTAAACAACTACAACCTAGGGACGAACAGTGTCTGGAAGGCCCACGTGATTGGCTATTGTTTCGAGGGCCTGGTCACGACTGACTACGACCTCAAGACGATCCCACTGCTGGCGGATGACTGGACATTCTGGGAGAGCTCCCTTACAGTGGACGTCGTTGTGAGACAGGGCGTAACGTTCCACGACGGAACTCCGATGACCGCAGAGGATGTCGTCTATTCGTACAAGATGGTGAGAGACGGGACGACCTACTCGGACAGGATCGTCGCGGCATTCGATGCCGACGAGAGCGGGACGGTCGACCTGGCCGAGTTCGACGCGGGAGTCCAACAGAACGGGACCTACGGCGTGAAATTCGTGATGGCCAAGCCTTACGGCCAGTTCTTCTCGAGCACGCTCGCGGTGCCGATTGTGCCCATGGCCATATGGGACGACCCGGCGAACGGCTTCACGGACGCTGAAGACAAGGTTATCGTCAGCGTCAGCAACGAGCTCATGACCATCGGCACTGGCTGTTGGTACTACGACGGCGGTGTCCCGAGCTCCTACAGGATTATGAGAGCCTTCCCCGACTACTGGGGCAAGGGCGTGGATACCGACGCAGGGTACCCGTTGTACCCGGATGTCGTTGACACGGTGTACTTCAAGATCTACGCAAGCATCGACACAGCCATCCTGGCGCTCCAGGGCGGAGATGTGAACTATATTACCTGGGCGGTCACTGCAGGCCGAGTCCCATCGCTGCTGAGCGACCCGAACATCAAGCTCGAGTACATGTCTGACAGCGGCTACTTCTACTTGGCATTCAACATGAAGAAGGAGCCAATGAACAACCTGACTTTCAGGAAAGCCGTTTCGCACCTGATTGACAAGGACCAGATTGTCGATGTGTACATGGGCGGCTTTGGACAAGCCGGTTCTGCTGCTGTTCCGCCGTTCTTCGGCGAGTGGCACAACCAGGCGGTGACGAAGTACGCATTCGACAGCGAGCTCGCCATGGACCTGCTGGACGAGGCCGGATACATCGACCTGAACCACGATGGCTGGAGGGACATGCCAGATGGGAGCCTGATGGACAAGATATCCCTCATGACCCCGCCGGCGGACTACGACCCGATCAGGATAAAGGCAGGGCAGATGCTGGCCACCAACATGAGGGCGGCGGGCATCAACGTTGAGGCGAAGCCAATCGACTTCAACACGCTGGTCGCCAAGATGACGTCGTTCGACTACCAGATGCTCGAGCTCGGCTGGAGCTTCACCGGATACACTGAGTGCGTCAGCCTGTTGTTCGACATATACGGCCCGAAGGCGTCCTCTAATTCGTTTGGATTCTGGAGCCTGGCCAATGAGAATCCATACTACGCGGACTACGGCGGCGTGAGCACCCTGGCCGACGAGGCGACGCAGGCATATGCGGACGATTTCGGAGATCTCGAGGCACAGGCGAGGGGGAGCTTCATCACGGCCACCCAGATCGACCTGGTCAAGCAGGGCCAGGAGATAATCGCTGACGCCATCCCGTGCAACATCCTGTACTACAGGGTCAATGTGGAGGCGCACAACAAGATCTGGACCAACTGGACCGTGTTCGACGGTACGCTCTACAACGCGTTCTGCCTGAACGTGCTTGACTACGCAGGCGCTGGCGAGATATCAGGCGGCGGTGCAGTCACGACAAGCGTCGTCGCAGGACTGACCCTCCCAGGGAAGGTCCGCTCCGGTGAGACGGTCGAGGCAACAGTCGTCGCCATAGACAACGCGGGCAACCTTGTCGCAGACGCGGATGTCGTGGTCAATGTGACCGGCGGCGGTGTCTCCGCATCCCCAGCTGAGGGAGCGACGGATGCCAAAGGCGTGTTCACCTTCAACCTGACAGGCACCGCGATAGGAGAGTCCACGATCAGAGTGGATGTGTCTAAAGACACTGCATCTGACTCCGACTCTGCGATCATCAGGACCTACACCAAGGGAGGCCTTGGAGTCGTGGTGACGCCTGATAAGGTATCGTTGGTCGCCGGCGAGAGCATGGATGTAACATGCTATGTCGCTGACGCGAACGGGCCCGTCGAGGGAGCTACGGTCACAATCGACCCGTACCTGCTAGGCTACGGTTCGATCAGCCCTGACATAGCAGCGACGGGTGCTGACGGCACGGTCACAATGGTCTACACGGCCCCGGCCTTGGACCTGCTCAACCAGCACATGCTCGTGACGATATCTGCGTCGGTGGCCAAGGATGGTTACCTGTACACCAACGTCGGCTCTGCGGGCGTGGTCATATACAATGACGATGCCCCGGACTACATGATCGTGAGCGTCGAATCGGTCACGACGACGGCGTTGGACCCGACTGCGAACACGACGACGATATCCGTGCTCCTGACGGACGCGACTGGCGCTCCGATCGGCAGCGAGACGTTGGACGTAATGTACAGCAACGACACCCGTGTCGCGAGCACGGTCACAGAGGTGACCACAGCTGCGGACGGGACCGCCGATGTGGCTGTCATGCTGGCAGACACTGGCGAGTCCGGAGCTGTGCGGGTGACGATAGACAAGCTGACCGCGCCGAACATGGTGTCCGATACGGTCACGCTGACATATGTCGACCCGGCAGACCCACCCGCAGCTGCGATGTACGGAGGCTACCTCCAGTTCGACCTCACGAAGTACGTCGAGGAGTGGGGCACGATCGTTGTGAATGCCTATGTGTTCGACCAGGACGGAGCCCCGGCGGACGGCGTCAACGCGACGGTGATCATGCCAGCGACCACATCCGGCCAGTTGGTTGACTTCGATGTTTCGGAGTTCAACTCGCTCTGGGAGTACGCGGGCATACTGGTCTACACCAACGCCGACGAGCAGAACCTCGGAACGAGCGGTTCCTTCGCGTCTCCACTGATAGACAGGGCCGCCGAATACCTGGACTTCTGGTGGGGATTCATCCCGACCGGAGCGACCATAACCAGCGGGGTCCTCTCGATGGAGATCTACGGTGCGGACGTCAGCAACATGGACATCCTGAATGACATCTACGTCCTGCCAGGCTCGTACGGCAACGGCATATTCGACGGCGAAGAGGACTTCGGCACGAGGGATGACGCGGGCCCGTGGATCCTGAACTTCGTGTTCTACGGCGAGACGATGATCTCGAGCTCGATCGCGTACGGCAAGGCTTCGGGCTTCACCGGCGCCAGGTACACGATAGCTGACCCGGTCCTGCAGGCCGCAGTCACCGACTTCGACACCACGTCGCTCGAGGTGTGGGTCTACGACGAGGCAAACGCAGTCGTCGAGGGCGCGGACGCCGCTGCCTACCAGAGCACCCGGACCACCGACTACGGATTGGTGCCTCACACGCTCAACGTTGCCGACAGGATCACGACTGACGCGGACGGATACGCGACCTGGGAGGTCGTGTGCGCTTCGTACAACAGCACCTCTACGGAGTACGACAAGGTGCCCGCTGTCACAGTCCCGAACCTGTATGTGAGGGGCTATGTCGACGGCACGTACTCGTTGCTGAGCCAGACGCAGCTAGTCATCGAGCCCATAGTCAGAGTCGCCTTCGCGGCCTTCGAGGCCGAGGTGACCCCGCAGCCGCTTGGATTCGCCACGACCGTGAGCGCGAAGGTAGTGGACCTCAACGGGGACCCGATAGCTGACATGCCGGTCTCCATAATCGTGGACGGCGGCGTGCCATACAACGCACAGGCGGTGACTGACGCAGACGGCATGGCGAACTTCGCAATAGACACCTCTGAGTTGTCCGATGTGGCAGCCGCGTTCGTCGCGGTCGACCTCACAACGGGCGGCAGCCACGAGGCGTCTAACGCCAGGGCGATGGTTGCAGTCGTGAACGCGGCCCCGAGCGTCGTCGTATCGGTACCGGCTGGCGACGAGGAAATCTTCGGAGACAACGTCACGGTGCTGGGCAGCGTCTATGACCTGAACGGGCTCGCGACGGCGACCCTGACGGTCGACGCCGGCACCGCGATAGACATCCTCGACGCTGACGGCGCAACCACCTTGCTGATCTCGCGGGCCCTGGAAGGGCTCTCCGAGGGTGAGCACACGGTGACCATAACTGCGACCGACTCGCTCGGACAGGAGACGGAGGTCGAGGTGACCTTCACATATGGTGGCGAGGAGGCGGGCACGAGCATGCTCCCGTGGATCGTCGCGGCGATCGGCTGGATAGTTGCGGCGGTGCTGGTGGTCTTCATCATCATGAAGATGAAGAAGCCGGCAGCGCCTGCGCCAGAAGAGGCGAAGACGGAATAGACGGGCGTCGCACAAACCACTTCCCGTAAACCTTTTCACTTGTTTTCATTCCTTTGAAGGAGCATAGCGGGCGCTGGTGATGGGGTTGCACGGGCGGCCCGCACGAATACTGACCAAAGTTTTAATAGCACACCGAATGTTCACAAACAAACCATTTCCGGCAGGGGATGCGACAATGGCAAGTATGACTCGGTACATCGTGTCCAGGAGTCTCCAGACTTTCGTCACCCTGCTTATCATCCTGACGCTGATTTTCATAATGTTCGAGTCGCTCCCGGCCAAGCCCCAGGATCTGCTGAGGACGGCCCCGAACATAACGCAGGGTCAGATCGACTACATGACGCACCTCTACGGCTACGACCGGCCGATACTCGAGAGGTATGGCATATACATGACGAACATGCTCACGTTCGACTTCGGCATATCCTTCAGCAAAGCGGAGCCCGTGTGGAGCATTCTGGAGGACAGGATACCTAGAACGATGATCCTGTTCGGGGGCGCGACCATACTCGCGTACATCATAGGCATCTACCTCGGGGCCCTCATTGCATGGCGGAGGGGAGGTGTTCTTGACGGGGGCACCGTGGTGACCAGCCTCGTGTTCTACAACATGCCTTCGTTCTGGATCGGCCTCATATTCCTAGTCATATTCGCTTCCGAGCTGGATTGGTTCCCATTAACCGGCTGGTATGATGAGACTGATCTCATCTTCGGGCTGGAACCCGGAGGCCTCTTGTACAAGATACTGGACATCAGCTGGCACATGTTCCTGCCCATGCTGGTCCTGCTCCTGCTCTCGCTCGCTGGCACCGTGCTGCTCATGCGTACTGCGATGCTCGACGTGATAGGCGAGAACTACATGATCACGGCCAAAGCCATCGGCCTGCCCGAGAGGAAAGTCCTCTTCAGACACGGCTCCAGGAACGCGATGCTGCCCGTCGTCACATCATTCATAATCGCGTTCGTGTTCGCCATAGGCGGAGCTGTGGTGCTTGAGAACGTCTTCAGCTTCCCGGGCATGGGGGCCCTATACATAGATGCCTTGTCCGAGCTCGACTTCCCTGTCGCGGAGGCCACGCTTTACATCATAACTCTCATGGTGCTGCTGGGCAACTTCATAGCTGACCTGCTGTACAGCTACCTTGACCCGAGGGTGCGCATTTGACCGAGAAGGAGAAGGCCGAGTCTAAAACCCCCGATTCCGGGGAATTCCAGGCGGCAGGCCAGAAGGCCATCAGGAAGTTCGGCAGAGGCCTTGCGAACACCTGGAAGCTCTACAGGCAGTCCAAGACAGGGCTAGCAGGTTTTGCCATCGTCGTTGCCTTCTTCGTCATGGCCGTGTTCGCCCCCTGGATAGCGCCCTACGACAAGGACTTCAAAGCGCCATCGATCGACACGTTCATTGCGGACTACGCCTCGGAGAACCTCACGGCCGGCGGCAAATGGACTAAGGTGCTGGGACTCACGTCTCCCCAGAGAGACCACCCGTTGGAGAGGGCCCTCGCGTACTCCCAGGAAGGGGTTGCGCTCGTCTTCCCCGTCAGCGAGGGCACGAACGAGATCTCGGGAGAGCCAGGCATAGTTGTCAGCGACCCGGACGACATCGAACTCCCGGCCAACGCGACGTACATCACCCAAGTCCACTTCTCCACGAGTTTCCTCTTCGTCATGAACACCACGAACGATGGGGCGGTGCTCTACGAGTACAACTCATATCTTCCCTCGTCGGGATATGCGCCGTTCGAGCTCGTCGACAGCTACAACCTCTCGTTCGCGCCCAGGTACAATTCTAACCTGTGGAACGGCTACTCCGTCCTGGTCCAGACATCGCGGCTGGCCATCGTCTTCGCAGACGACCACAACGTTTGGATGCTGAACAAGCGCCCCGGTTCGGTCTTCGAGCCCGGGGTCGACGCCGTCAACTTCATCAACACGCTGGAAATTGACAATGCCACCATCATCGGGAACCCGGTGGTAGTGGACGACGACGTCGACAACGGGAGCATGTTGATTGTGCCCACAGACCTAGGCCTGCGAGCATACAAGCTCAACCTCACCAGAGCCCCCCTGACGGGCACCGTACTGAGCATCACAATAGGCGACCTCGCGTGGACGAAGAACTACACAATCGACGATGTGCCCTTCGAGCCCGTCACTGGTAACAACATGCTGGCGTTCCCGTACCCGTACATGTCCATGACTGCGCTGGGCAAGGAGTACGTCGTCGTCGCGTCCCAGGAAGGAGAGGTCGTCGCCTACGACCGCGTGACCGGCAACACCACATGGTCCAACAAGCTGCTCCTGACGGGGGTCAGGGAGTTCGAGATCACCTCGGTCCACTCGTCCCCCGACTTCATCGTGATGGTCGGGAAGACGGACACGAGGGGGATCATTGCCGGCCTGGACAAGAAGACCGGTAAGGTCGGCGAGAACAACACGATGTTCACAATCGTTGACAGCTACCTGAATAGCGAGCCCGAGTATGTCATCGGGCAACTCATGTATTTGTTCAGCACCGACAAGGGCGACATATACTTGGCCAACTCCCTGCTCAAGATCAACGCAGCGTTCGCCGCGCCTGGAGGAGGCGCGGTGACACCTGTCTCCTTCCTCGGGAACATATACATCGAGATGAGCAGGGGCGGCAACTACTTCGGGGTCGTCACTGCGGACAACAAGATCTTCATGGAGACGCTGACAGGTGTCAACATCGCCCCGCTCCCGCCCGGGACATACCCCTCCGGCAACTACTACCCCTTGGGCACTGACTGGGAGGGCCAGGACATATTGACACAGGTCATGTTCGGCACTAGAGCCGAGCTGCTCGTGGGGATCTCGGCGGCGTTCTTCTCGGTGGTCATAGGCACAATCGTCGGCCTCGTGGCAGGATTCTATTCCGGGCTCGTCGACGACCTGCTGATGAGGACCACAGACGTCATGCTCAGCCTGCCTTACCTGGTCATCATGCTGCTGTTCGCAGCGGTGTTCGGTCCGTCTCTGATGAACATAGTGATCATATTCGCCATCCTGTCATGGGCGGGCATTGCGAGGGTCATACGCTCCGTGACACTCTCCATCAAGGAACGGGCGTTCATTGACGCGGCC
>Ga0256868_10001230_pt1 | contig 14157 bp, 16 predicted proteins | sample RVTome_13_FD_187341 | JGI IMG/M metagenome (GOLD analysis project Ga0256868, IMG submission 187341) | Soil microbial communities from uranium-contaminated site in the Upper Colorado River Basin, Wyoming, United States - RVT92D227 HiSeq ... | reverse complement strand
ATCTGTAGGTTTAAAGGCACCATGAAAAATTGGCTTGAAGCACCACCTTGTAGCCAAAGCACCTTATAGTCATTTGGTATGCCCATAAGTTCCTTAATCAGTTCAGATGCCCTTTTATGTATCTCATCATAAGGTTTTGCTCTATGGGATATTTCTAAAACCGACATGCCGCTGCCACGGAAATTCAATAATTCTTCTTGTGCTTTTTTAAGGACCGGTAAAGGTAATGTCGCTGGCCCTGCATAAAAATTGTAAATTCTTTTTTCCATAAATAAATCGCCCCTTTTGAAGCACTGAATAGAAAATCGGGATTTAAATGATTCGAAAATAAAATCAATGAAGTTTCAGGAAACAGTTGTACAACAAATTCTTTATAAACAAAACGACAAGAAATGGTAGTAACAAGTGGTGATAAATAAAATGAAGAAATTACTATTAATGGCGTTAAAAAAAAGGTACAATATGAGTAACGAGGATGCAAAAGCACTAACTAGAACCGTTGAGGGTATATTTAAAGGTAGAAAAGAAGTAGAAGACATGAGTATTGATAAATATGCTCGATCCCTATTTTATGAACTACAAAGAGAAAAATTACTAATAATAAGAAGAGAAGAGTTTAAAGAAAAAAGCAAATACATAAGGAAATATTACTGGTCTTTCAACAACGAAATAATAAAAGAAGAAGCATATAGAACATATAGAGAAGAAAAATTCAAGATATATGAAAAAATACCAAAAGAGGCTTGGTTAACCCACCTACATTGCAACTAGTTATCTATTTCTGGTGGATTTAAAAACTGTTCATACATGTAAATATCTTGTACTGCTTTCTTTTTTTCTTCGATTATTTTTAATTCATTTTTTACTTTAGAAAAAATCTTATGTAAGGAGAAAAATGCAAATAATAAACTACAAAGCAGAACAATTAAAATAAAAAAAGTTATAATAAAAATAAATGATTCATTATTACCAATAATAAAATATAACAAAGGTATGACTGTAACTATCAGTAAAATAAGTAAGATCAAACTTATCTGCTTCCTATTTGCCATCAGATACCCAATAAGTTGTTTCTTTTATGGGTACTTAAAGTTTTTCCTTTAATTCACTCTCAAATCTTTTTAACTTCAAATTTGATTTTAAAATAACCTCATTTGCTATCTTAACTAAAAGATTTAGATAATCCTTATTACAAAACAAAATACCGTCCTCTCCAATGGGTGCATCAAGTCGCTCTGTACTACAAATCTCAACAACAATATTATTATTGTCAGATTTAAAGGCTGAGTTTTTAAAACCGCTAGCATTAGCGATTTTTACTAATTTATCAGCAGCTGCCCTTGATTTTGCAGATATATGAATTATCGGTGGTTGAGCAAGTATCCAAAGTAGACCAGATTTTGCTTCTTTTAATGCTGATAATATTTCCTTGGATTTTATAGTTCTATGCCATATACCAACAAATTTTGCGTTTCTCTTATCACCAATTCCAGGGATCTGTAGTAAAACTATTCTACCAGCACAACTACTTGAGGTATAAAATTCACCAGAGTTGTTTATTAAATCCAAAATAAATAGAATCTTTCTATCCACCTTATCATCAATTTTTGCTTTTCTTAAAGATTCAATTGCATTTTCTTTGGATTTTAAAAATTCTTTTTCCATTACCATAATTTTAATCACAATTCTTTTACAGATTTTTTAATTATGATATTTCGTTTTTCAAGTTCATTAAAAAAGGACATACATGGGACGACTTTTTCTGAGCAGAAAGCACCTTGCTCCTTAATAATACCTTTTTCAATCATTTGAGCTGTAATAGAAACAGGGTAACCTGTGGTACGCATCATGGAAGTAATATCATTTTTTTCATCATAATAATCTATCAAAGTATATTCAAGTTCTAATTTTTTCATGCTTATTTTTCCTTCTGCAAAGACTTTCAATAAAACAACATCCTTTTGGTTAAAAGGAAGATTTTTCAATAAAATTGTGGAAAAAACGTCTCTTGGTATAAATTCTTGGTTACCAAGCTTTATTTTTTTCTCATCAGCAAAACCAAGGTCTAAAAGTATCTTGAATTTTTCACAATGACCTTTATATCTAATAGTCTTGTAATCAAGAAAACCTATATTTCTTTTAAATGTATAAGGTAATGTTGAACAACCACCTGATGTTAAAAATGCTTCAAGTTCCCCAAAAGGTTTTGGAAATTCTATCTTCTCAATTTCAGTCATTGATTTCCTTTTTAGGATTTTATTGTTATCAAGAATTATTGCATCTTCAACATATTCATTTATAAGACCGTATGGCGAAAAAACAATCTGGTAATTAAGCGGAGGTTTTGGATTTTGGGGTAAACCTCCTACTCTTAATTTAACAAAATTTACGCAGTCCATTTGTTCTACAATATCTTTTGTTATTACAGATGTTAAACCTGGCGCAAGCCCACAATCTGGAATTATTGTAATACCTGTTTTTTTTGCTTTTTTGGATAGACCTAGCTCTTTTTTTACGATATCATTGTTTCCACCTAGATCTATAAAATGGGTTTTTGTGTCAATTGCTATTTTTGCTAAAACATAATTATACTTATAAGGAACTGCTGAAATAACAATATCAAAATCTTTAAAATAATTTTTTACAGTATTTATTTTTTCTAAATCAATTTTAAGGAAATTGATGTCTTGTTTTTTTAGAAATTTTTCAGCTGATTGTAGATTTTGTTTGTTTTTATCAGATATAGCTATTTCTTTAAAATCTGAGTATTTGCATAGGTCAAATGCTATTGCACGACCCATCATACCCGCACCAAGAATTAGTATATCCATTAAATGTTTCTCCCTTAGGAAAAAAATAAAATAAATTTTATTTTAAATATTTTCAAATGCTTTCGTCATAGAATTTATTTCGGCTTTATCCTGTTTTATAATTTTACTGATTATATAAGTTAAGATAAAGGACAACGGTAATCCTATAAATATCGGATCTAACATATTAATTATATAATCATTTGTAATTGAATTACCAATTATTTGTGGTGCTGTTTTGAAATAAACAAGTATATACCATAACATAGTAAATATAAATCCACCAAGCATACCTGCCCAAACTCCGAGTCTACTAGTTTTCCTCCAATACAACATAAGTGTATATGGTGCAAGAAAAGTACAGGCCATAAGTCCAAAGAAAAACGCGCACATAAATGCTACAACATCTAATGATCTTAAAGTGAGAACTAATGTGGCTAAAATAATAATTAATGTAGCAATTCTTGTTACTAATAAGGATTTTTTACTGGTAAGTTTTTTATGTAATCCTTTTTCATATACATCCCTTCCAATAGATGTACCTGCTGTATGAAATAATGAGCTTGCAGTTGACATCGCTGCTGCTAAAATAGCAAATAAAAATAGAACAATAAACCATGACGGGAAAAGTTGGTTTACTATAGTAGGAATTACTGCATCAGGATTTGGTACAAGTCCAGTTGCAGTAACTTTTGTCGGATACATAATACCGTTATTTACCATTAAAACATTACATAATGGTCCGATGCTAAAAGCAGTAAAAGTCATTATAAGTATAAATATTCCTCCATAAGGTATTGCTAAACGTAAAGCTTTTTCGTTTTTTGCAGTTAAATATCGTATTATAAGTTGTGGTTGAGCTAATACTCCTATTCCAACACCAAAAATAAGTGTTAAAATCATCATGAATGGTTTTGATAAAAATGTTGGCATAGAGGTTAAACCATTGGGTGCGTTAGTTGCAGCAGGACTACCAATACTCTTTAAAGTTTCAGGTGTTAAAGCAGCAGCTGCTTCATGAGCTGGCCCTAAACCACCAAGCATAGCATAAATACCAACTGTTAGGATAATCATACCTATAATCATTAGTATTGCCTGAACCGCATGTGCCCAAATAACTCCATACAATCCACCTGCAATTAGCGACAAACCTACAATTATTGTAAATATAACTACACAAAGCTCATATGATATACCAAATGTAACCTGAAAGAGGTTTGCCACAGCAAGAAACACAGCTGATGTATATGCTACCATAAAAATACCGATAATTAAACCTGAAACTAATTGTAATTTCGTTGAGTTAAACCTGTTTCCCAACATCTCAGGTAAAGTCATTGCATTAAGTGAAAGCCCCATTTTTCTTGTTCTAAAACCATAAACGACAAATGCTATGAAAATACCAACAAAAATATTTAGAAAAGCAAGCCATAAAATAGAGTGACCATATATTGAGGCTATACCAGAAAAACCTATCAATGCGACAGCACTAATAAATGTTGCACCATAAGAAAAGGCTATTAGAACAGCTCCCATCGTTCTTCCTGCAACAAAATAATCTTCTGCTGTTTTTGTTTTTTTATAACCTAGATATCCAAGAAAAATAAACATTGCAGCAAAAAGAGACATTGAAATAACAAAAAAAATGATATCCATCTTTTATTCATCCTCCTTTTTCTGAGAATCTTCCTTAATTTTTGAGTGTGTTTCTTTTGATGATTTTTTAAAAAACTGATAATATAACCCATATATTACACAAAGTATTGTTGCTAAAATTGTACCAATCCATGCTAAAAATACTAATGTATCCATACCAAGTATCAAACTCATTTTTTCCTCCTCCATTAAATCTATCTTTATTAATTTTAAAATTTAAAAACAAAATAGATAATTTATACCTTTCTTAATTTTTCAAAATCATTATAATTAAATAATTTATTCAAGCCGAAAGCAGGGAGGTTCCATATGTTAAAAGAGTTCTGGGATAAAAAAATAGAAACAATGTCAGTTAATAAATTGAAAGAACTTCAACTTGAGAGGTTAAAAAAGTTAGTTCAATATATTCACAAAAATAATAAATTTTATAATACAAAGTTAAAAAATGTAAATGTAAAACCGGATGATGTAAAAACATTAAAAGATATAGAAAAATTACCTTTTTTAACAAAACAAGACTTACGCAATTATTATCCTTTTGGTCTTTTATGCACAGAATTAGATAACGTTGTTGAAGTACATGCGTCGTCAGGTACAACTGGTAAATCTGTTGTTGGGCCTTATACAAAAGCAGATTTAGAATTATGGGCAGAAGTAATGGCTAGATCTTTATATGCAAATGGTTTAAGAAAAAACGATATTATGCAGAATGCATACGGTTATGGTTTGTTTACAGGTGCTCATGGTTTTGAAAAAGGTGCACAAAAAATTGGAGCTATGGTTATAACAATTGGTTCAGGTAATACAGAGCGACAAATTGACATTATGAGGGATTTTGGTAGTACTACCTTAGCCTGTACCCCATCTTATTCTTTACATATTGCTGAAGTTGCTGAAGAAAAAGGTTTTGATCCGTCAAAAGACTTTAAACTTCGTCTTGGACATTTTGGTGCTGAATCATGGAGTGAAGAAATAAGAAGTAAAATTGAAAAACGTTTGAATATCGTAGCTCATGAGCATTATGGTTTAACAGAAATCATAGGACCTGGTATTGTGTCTGAATGCGAATATAAAAAACTACACATTAATGCCGATCATTTTTTTCCTGAAGTTATAGATCCTCTAACAGATGAAACGTTAGAATTAGGTGAAGAAGGAGAATTAGTGTTTACAACCTTAACAAAAGAAGCATTTCCCGCTATCAGATTCAAAACAAGAGATTTAGCCTCAATAAACCAAGAAGACTGCGAATGCGGAAGAAAGTTACCTATACAATCTCGAATAAAAGGTAGAAGCGATGATATGATGAAGATTAAAGGTGTTATTGTATTTCCATCTCAGATAGAGGCTGCACTTATGCAAGTAAAGGGAGTAAGTGACAACTACCAGATAGTTAAAATAAAAAAGGATGAAATTGTGTCGTTATCTGTAGAAGTTGAACCATCAGATGAGCGATACAAACAAGGACATTTAGAAGAACTTGAGAAAGAAGCTGAAAATGAAATTTATCGTATTTTAAACTTACATGTGCCTGTTAAAACTATACCACCAAAAACCATTCCAAGAAATACTGGAAAAGCTAAAAGAGTAGTTGAAAGATAAAACCTTTTTAAAAAGGGAAAAAATAAAAATGATAGAAATAATGGAAGTAAGTTTAGAATATATAAAAGGTCTTTGGACACTCCCATGGATTCTCATAGGTTTTATAGTAACGGTAGTACTCTCACGTTTTTTTGGCGAACAAAAAATAAATAATGCAATGAAAAAAATTGGATTAATTTTGTTATATTTTTTTGTACCATTCTTACTTTTTAGGATATTTTTAGGTGTAGATTTTCGTGAAAATGAAATAATTTTTACAGGTGTTTGTTTTGCTGTTTTATCTTTCATGTATATTATTGCTTATTTTTTTGCATTATTTAAGGCAAAGAAAATAAATTTAATTGAAGAAACAAAAAGAAATTTTATTAAGACAGTTTTGACAAACCAAGGTAGAAGTTCAGCTTTTATAGGTGGAGCAATACTTGCAATACAAGAATGGAGAGTCCCAGCTGCCATTTACATGAGTATCGGAGCAATATTTCTTTTTGCATTTATTCCATATTTTCTTTCCCATTTATATAAAAAAAATCTAAAAGAATCTGATAAAAATTTAAAAATACAAGTTTTACCAGGGTATCTTAGATTTTTTCCTTGGTATCTCCTATCCTTTGCATTTATTGCTATTATAGTTCATGGTTTTACAGGTATTACTGCAAAAAGCTTTGGAAGTGACATCAGTATTATTTTTGAATTTTATACTCAATTAACAATACCTGCTGCTTTGTTTTATGTTGGATCAGGGATTCATCCATCTGATCTAAAACTATCTGAATTAAAAAAATTATTTGGTTTTGATAAAAAAGAAAAAGAATTTGATCATTGGTCATGGGTGAGAAATATCTTTATTGTTACTGTGTTAGTAACTCCACTACTAATATCTTTTATATTTGGACTACTTTTTATTTTTGGAGCAATTGCTAGTTCATGGTTTGTTGTTATAATTATAAATTCTATTTTACCAATAACAAGTACCAATATGTTCTTAATTCCTTATGGTATTGACAAAAAGTCAACAGCTCATGCTGTTACTTGGACAACTATAGTATGCGTACCTATTGTTGTTTTATTAATAACCGTTTTTAGGATATATCTTGTATAAATAACAATTTAAATATCATTAACAAAATGATCATATCCAAAAATAGTTAAATTTTTTATTTTACCATTAGAAGACAGCATAACTTTTTTATTTCTTGTTATTTCACCAACTAAATAACCTTTAACTCTTTTAAGATTGTTTTTAGATACAGTGAAAACTAATTCAAAGTCTTCTCCACCAAACAATGCATAATCGTATTCGTCCTCATCCAAAGTTTTTGCAACTTTTCTAACATCATCTTTTATTGGAATTTTATCTTTATAAATAATTGCACCACATTTGCTTTGTTCGCAAATATGTTTTAATTCAGAAGCAAGACCATCAGAAATATCTTCCATAGAATTAGCATAAGGTGCAACTTCTAAGGCTGATTTAAGATGAGCTTTAGGTTCAAGGTAACTCCTTTTTACTTTTTCAAAACCTTTTAAATTCTCCTGAAAAACTCTAAGTCCTGCTCTACCATTACCTAGCTGTCCAGAAACAAAAATGAAATCTCCAGATTTTGCACTACTTCTTAAGCAAAGATTGTTTTCATCAACCTCCCCAATTAATGTAATTGAAACAATTATTTGTTTTGAGTGAGTCATATTGCCGCCAATAATCTCAATATTGTAGTCCCCGCATGTTTTCCACATACCACTGTATAAACCATCTACAAAATTAATATCAAGATCTTTAGGTAGTGCAAGAGAAACTAAAACATATTTTGGATTTCCACCCATAGCAGCAACATCTGACACATTGATTTCAATTGCTTTCATTCCAATTTGTTTTGGTGAAAACCATTCTCGTCTAAAATGATCTCCTTCAACAAGAGTATCAGTTGTTAAAAGCTGCAAGCCTTTTTTTGTTTTAACAACTGCAGCATCATCTCCAATTCCAACAATAACATCTTTATTTCTTGGTTTTTTTGTAATTCTATCAATTAATCCAAACTCACCAATATCTTTAATCTTCATTTATAGCACGCTTACTCATTTTTACAGAACAAAACCTTCCACACATAGAGCACACTTCCTCATCGGCGTCTGTACATCGCTCACGAATTTTTTTTGCTAAACTAGGGTTTATCGACAGTTCTATCATCTTCTTCCAATCAAGATTTGACCTGGCTTTACTCATATTATTATCCCAGGTTATCGCACCATCTAAACCTCTTGCAACATCTGCTGCGTGTGCAGCAATTCTTGAAGTAATTACACCTTCTTTAACTTCTTCAACATTAGGTAAACCTAGATGTTCAGCAGGAGTAACATAACATAAAAAATCAGCTCCATAATAAGCAGCTAGACATCCTCCAATAGCACTGGTAATATGATCGTAACCTGGTGCTACATCTGTTACTAGTGGTCCTAAAACATAAAAAGGTGCACCATGACAAACTTTCTTTTCGAGTTTCACATTTTTTTCAATCTGATCTAAAGGTACATGCCCAGGACCCTCGATTATAACCTGAACATTTTCTTCCCAAGCTCTTAAAGTCAGTTCACCAACTACGTTTAGTTCAGATATCTGGGCTTTGTCTGTTGCATCTTTTAAACAACCTGGTCGCAAACCATCACCTAGACTTAAAGTCACATCATATTTTTTTGCCATTTTCAATATCTCATCAAAATTTTCATAAATAGGATTTTCCTTTTTGTGATAAACCATCCATCTAAGAAGTAGAGCACCACCTCGGCTGACAACACCCATTAATCTTTTTTTAATAAAAGGAACTGAATTTCTTAAAAGACCAGCATGAATAGTAATAAAATCAACACCATCTTCAATGTGTTTTCTGATACCTTCTATAAAATCGTTTTCATCAAGTTCTACAACATCCTCAACCTTACATGCAGCTTGATAAATGGGAACGGTCCCAACAGGTATAAAACTATTTTTTATAATCTCCTGTCTAATTTTATCTATATCCCCACCGGTACTTAAATCCATAACAGTGTCTGCTTTTGCATCAATACAAACCTTAAGTTTCTCTAGTTCATAAGCCAAATCCGCTTTATCGGGAGAAGAACCAATATTGGCATTAATCTTGACACTTAAACTTTCACCTATACCAATAGGACTGAGATTTTTATGAAGAGTGGATGCAGGAATAACAATTTTACCATCAGCAATTTTTTTCATCAAGGCCTTAATTTTAATGTTTTCTTTTTCTGCAACTATTTTCATTTCTTTTGAAACTTGATCTTTTCTTGCCATCTCCATCTGAGTCATGTAGATTTACACCCCCTAATAATATTAATAAAATCATATACTTCCTTATAAACATCATCAGAACCAACAACTGCAGATACAGAAGAAGCAGCATTAGCTCCGTTTAGAATTACTTCAGCAACATTTTTTTTGGTAACACCACCAATTGCAACAATTGGTATCATAATATTTTTCCTCACATTTTTTAACATATCAATACCACATGGTTTACCTACATCCTTTTTTGTTGAAGTTTCAAAAATCGGTCCCAAACCAACGTAATCCGCACCAACGTTTTCCGCATCAATTGCTTCTTCTACATTATCAACAGATAAGCCAATAATTTTTTTATCTCCCAGCATTTTTCTTGCATCTATATAAGAAACATCAGATTTACCAATATGAACACCATCGGCATCAACAGCTAACGCAACGTTTAATCTATCATTTACCAAAAAAATTGCTTTACCGTTACATCTTTTTTTTAAAAGTTTTGCTTCATTAACCATCGCATCAAAATCTTTATTTTTTTCTCTATATTGAATAATTTTACAACCAGCTTTTATAGCATCTTTGACATCAGAAAATATTCCTTTTCTACTTAAATTAGAATCAGTAATAAAATAAAAATCAATTTCACTAAACATCATTGATTCTTACCAACCTCTTCATTTTTTTTGTACTAACTCTTCCACCTTCTAACAATTTTTTAGAAAGAATATCTGCCAATTTTTTACCAGATAGTAGCATCCCTCCAAAAATTGGACCCATTCTATTGGCTCCAAAAGCAGCATTAGCTGCCATACCAACAACATAAACATTATCGAATATCTCTTTTGTGTTTTCTACAACAGTTTTTTCCCCAAGCTCTGCGTTCATAGATTTCTCACCCATTATTTTACCAGTTTTTGTAAAAAGTTTGCCATCTACTTTTTTCTCAAGAATTTTTAAAATTTCTAAAGGATGACCTGTTGCTTCCACAACAAATTTTGATCTAACAGATAATGGATCTACGTGAAGACCAGCTATATCAACAGAACTCCAGTTTATTACAACTCCACAAACACCACTTTCATTAACCATGACGTCTTCAACGTAAATGCCATTAAAAATTTTTACACCAGCTTTCATAGCTTTTGAACAAATAGTTGTAATTGCTTCCACTGAATCAGCAGTAAAGTAACCTTCTTCGTACTTTTCACAATTAACTCCAAACTCATCAAGAATTTTTTTCCCGTCTTCTCCGACAACAATTTCATTAAACATCATCCCTCCACCCCACATACCACCTCCGATTGAAAGTTTCCTTTCAAAAATAGAAACCCTAAAACCGTTTTTAGCTAGATAATACGCCGTTGTAAGTCCTGCTGGTCCAGCACCAGCAATTATTACATCCTGATTTAGATTTTCAATAAATTTTTTTAAAAATCGCTCAACAATTATTTTTGAAATTTTTTCGTCTTCTAATTTCACTATAATTCCTCCATTAATTTAATAACTTTATTTACTACATCAACTGCATCTTTACCAATTATATATGCACATGGTTCGATACCAAAATCTCCTTTATGTAAAAGAATATCCAGATGTTTTTTTCTATCCTTTAATTTATAATCATTTGTTAAAAAATCAAAAGAAAAACTTGTTTTTTTTATATTTTCAATAAAAGCAGTATTCATAATAGCATTAGCACAAATTACATCCTTTAAATAAAGTAATAATGAAGATAGATGTTTACTTTTTCCAAATCGTATACCGTTATTACTAGTAACCTTACCGTCAACTACAATCAGACCATTTAAAAACGCAGCAACATCATTAGGACTTTCTGCTTTATCAGGTGCAACAGCAATATTTATTTTTACCTCTGGTAACAATTTACCTATATCTTTTCCTTCAAGTAGCAGAAAAGCTTCTGTTAAATTATCAATTATTTTATTTCTCTCATCACTGATTATTTCATTTTTTTCTGCAACAAAATATTCACCTTCAAAGTTTTTTTCATTAAAAAAAATACATGTGTAAAAACCTAAGTAATTTTTATTTAGAATCTTTTCAGTTGCATTCTCTGCAAAGTTAATTATATGCTCTGGGATTTTTTCTTTGGAACTACAATAATTACTAACCATTGGTTGTGAAATGTTTAATATCTTTGATATTTCAAATTGATCAAAATTTTTTATATATAGATTTTTTGCTAATGCTTTTTTTAACAAAACTGTGTTTTCTTCTTTTATAAATATTGCTTTCTCAGTCATATAAGTTATTAATAAAAATCCATTAATGATTAATAATACTTTGTATTGTAACGAATATGATTTTTAAATGATTTATTGATACAGCTGTGTGCTTATCATTAGAAAATTCAAACCAACAGATATGTTTTCAGTAATAAAACTAGCGTCTGATACCCTTACAGAAAAATACAATCCTAGTCTATTTAACTTTTTTTACGAATCATATCCAAAAGGTTTTATTGTTGCTGAAAAAGAGCATAAAATAATAGGATTTATAATTGGAGTAAAAATCACTCCTTATAGTTCAAGAATATTAATGCTTTCAGTTTCAGAATTAAATAGAAGAAAAAAAATTGGATCTTCACTTTTAACTGAATTTATTAAAGCAATATCAAATGAAAAAGCAAAATGTATTGAACTAGAAGTTAGGATAGATAATCAAAAAGCAAAAAATTTTTACATTAAAAATGGGTTTAGAATAAAAGGAAAAATAGAATATTTTTACCAAGATGGTAAGAGCGCTTATACAATGGTTAAAGATCTTAAGAGTTAATAATATGCTTTTCTTTTTCAGTCATAAAACGTTCTGACATTTGTTCTAATCTATTAGATACCTTTTCTAAACCAGGATATTTATTATTCGATAAAAGATCAGCTATTCCCTTACTTAATGTAAAAACAGCTAGTTTATGCTCTCTCTTTGATTTATATACTTGAAAAGGTGTAATATTTAGCTTATCATATGATATAAACTCACTACCACCATTATTTTCAACCATCCCTTCTAAATGAATTTTTAATTGCAATAGAAAAGAATGAAGTTGAATGAGTTCATCTTTCTGCATTATTTTCCTTCCCTTTTATATTAAAAACCTACAATCAAATCATTAATAGCCTTTTTATGAGTTTCTAATCAAACTTTAAATATGACTTGTTGATTGGGGTACAAAAAAATTTAACATTAAAATAAAAAAAAGGGATCACTCAAGATCCTTTTTAGTCATAACCTTTACCGATGTTGGCATTTTTACAACATTGCCTATTTTTATTCCAACAATCTCTTTTATGTTTTTACTGTTTGCAATATCTAGTAATCGTTGGGTTATAATACCATCAAAAACAACTGAAGAGATATTATCACTTTTCTTAAGTGAATCAGTTAATTCTCTAACTGGTATCTTTTTTATTTCTTTAAAATCTTTATCAAACAAAACAGCCCTTAAAGATCCTGCTATTTCATTTAATATCTTCCCATAATTTTTTTGTTCATCTGTGACAAGCCTTGGTTTTTCTCTATCATCTTTTTCTTTTTTTGCTTCTACTAATCTAGATTTTTCTTCTGCTCTTTCTTTCTTAGTGGGTTTTTCAAATTCATCTTCATTTATCTTTTTTTTATCAACCTTTATATCGTACATTTCAGCGTATTGTTCAGCAGGGATCTTGTTTTTCAAAGCTTTCATAATAAGTTTTTGAGGTATTTCTTCCACTTCTCTAGTTTGGGGTGCTCTAGCTACAAAATCAATATCAGCGGTTTGTAATAGTTCTCTTAGAATTAGCTCGCCACCTCTGTCACCATCAACAAAGGCTGTTGATATTCTTTCTTTAGTTAAATTAATAACTGTTCTTGGAACGTTTGTTCCACCAACTGCTATGACATTTTTTATACCATATCTTAACAAGTTTAGTACATCTCTTCTGCCCTCAACAAGAATTATAGCATCACTTTTATCGATGTTTGGTCCTGCTGGGCAACGCTCTGGACCAAAACTAGTTATTTCCTCAACTTGAACAGCTTGCCTGACAGTATCTGTTATACTCTCACCTTCAACTTTACCCTCTTCCATTACCTTATTTAGTAATTCTTTTGCTCTTTCAATTACTCTATTTCTTCTCACAACTCTAACGTCTTCAACATGCTCAGAAATAATTGTTGCCTTGCAAGGTCCTACTCTATCAATACTTTCAAAAGCTGCTGCTAAAATAACTGTTTCGACCTTATCTAAAGATGTTGGAAGAGTAATAACTCCTTCACTTTTACCATTTTTAGAATCTAATTCAACTTCTATTCTTCCAACTCTTGCAGATCGTTGTAATTCTCTTAAATCTAGCTCTTCACCAAGTAGTCCTTCAGTCTGACCAAATATTGCACCTACGACGTCCGATTTTTCGATAATGCCATCTGCCTTAATATGAGCCTTAATCAAATATTTTGTTGTTGCTGGATCAATTACCATTTAATATCACCTCAATATCATTCTAATGAAAAATAGCACCTTTGTCCCGCTCTATGGCGATTTATGGACAAAGAGTCCATGCATCCTATTTGAGCATTAAACTATTAATTTTAATTATGCGGTTGAATGTGAATTAATCCTAATTGACTAACGCACCTTTTTTAGGTGCTATCTTTCAAATTTATTTTACTAATTACACTTATATATTAGCCTTACGCCATATTTAAATGTTATGCCCGTATTCTGCATTAGATTTGCTCATGAGTGAAAAAATTTTTATCGGGGTAGCATGGCCCTATGCAAATGGCTCATTACATCTTGGC
>Ga0256868_10001228_pt1 | contig 14167 bp, 14 predicted proteins | sample RVTome_13_FD_187341 | JGI IMG/M metagenome (GOLD analysis project Ga0256868, IMG submission 187341) | Soil microbial communities from uranium-contaminated site in the Upper Colorado River Basin, Wyoming, United States - RVT92D227 HiSeq ... | reverse complement strand
GCCGCGGCGACGACCGGCCCGGCCAAGGGCCCTCTTCCCACCTCATCCACACCGGCAATCCGATGGTAATCCCGACCATAGTACATCTTTTCGAAATAATCCATGGGTTGGGTTGGAAGGGATGGAAAAAGCATCATAACAAGTTGGCAGAAGGCACAAAGCAGAAGGCAGAAAAGAGAAAAGTAAACCCGTGATGCTTTCTGCCTACTGCCTTACTGCATACTGGGTTTCAGGCGACCTTTTTCTTTTCGCCCCGGATACGAGCCGCCTTGCCTTTCAGACCTCGAAGGTAGAAAAGTTTAGCCCGTCTCACCTTTCCTCGACTGATCACATCGATCCGATCAAGCCGGGGTGAATGGAGGGGAAAAACCCTTTCAACGCCGATCCCGTAAGAGATCTTCCGGACGGTGAAGGTAGATCGAATTCCTCCCCTTTTTTTGCGAATGACCACTCCTTCGAAGGGCTGTATTCTTTCCTTCTCTCCCTCCACGATCTTCACATGGACCCTTATGGTATCTCCCACCCTGAAATCCGGAAGATCTGTCCTCAACTGTTCTCTTTCAACCAATTCCATCGGATTCATCTTTTTCTCCTTCCCTATCCAATTTCAAAATGCGGATCGCGGAGTGCGGAATAAAAATCGAAATGCATGCCTTGAAAACTTAAATTAAGAAATTCTGCATTCTGCATTCCGAATTCCGCAATCACGAACGGTCTCCCAATAATCGATCTAAGATAATCGCCACTGCTGAGCGAACCGAAAGGTGATTATATCCTTTCCCCTCAATCGGCGCCAGGACATAATCAGAACCGTCCTTCACGTCCTGAGCCAAACCCCATCCCGTTCCAAAAAGGATGAAGAAGGGGGTACTTTCATCTTTCAATAACTTCTTTAAGAATCCAAAATCAATACTCTTTGGATGGGGGGAGGCCCCTGTCGCTACTCTCTTCACTTTTGTCTGCCAGAGATCGGAGATCTCTCGATCGGCTTCGTCAATGCTCCGTGAGACCCGGACGAGAGAAAGAGATTCCTTTCTCGTTGGATTGTAAATCGATCCAATGCCATCCACCCAATGGCGAATAATCCTCTGTGTTAACCGAATCTGGCTTTCCAATGGGGTAATAATAAAGAAACCTCCTGCTCCAAAGGTTTTTGCACAACGCGCAATGTCGTGAATATCAAAATTGGTAATGGCTGTAGCGACTACCTCTTTTTTCTTATCATAGATAGGATAGTGGACCAATCCTATGTAAAGATTAGACCTCATTCCCGGCCTTCTCTCTCCTTATTTGCTGAAGGATCTCTTCCAAGAGTTTCTTATCCTCATCGGAGAGATTGGCCTTGGGTAACAGATCTGGCCGTCTCAGCGATGTCCGCCTGAGTGCCTCTTTTTTCCTCCAGATAGAAATCGCTGAATGATTTCCAGAAAGGAGAACTTCCGGAACGCAACTCCCTCTGAAATCAGAAGGCCGCGTGTACTGAGGATATTCTAAGAGAAAGTTGAAGAAAGAATCGTCCTCGGCGGAGCGATCGGATCCTAAAACCCCGGGAATGAACCTCGAGACGGCGTCGACGAGGACCATCGCTGCTAATTCCCCTCCTGTCAGGACGTAGTCCCCAATCGAAATCTCTTCATCGATAAAGAGCTCTCTTGCTCTTTCATCCACCCCCTCATATCGGCCACAGAGAAGGATGAGATGGGGTTGAGTGGAAAGGCTCCGAGCCAAATCCTGGTTGAAGGGTTTCCCCTGGGGAGTCAGATAAACCACCGGAGCGGATGGATTTTGAGACTTGACCGATTCGATGGCCCGAGCAATCGGCTCCACTTTCATCACCATGCCCTGGCCTCCTCCATACGGGGTATCATCCACCACCTGATGTTTATCCAAGGTAAAATCTCGGATGTTGACGGTTTGAATCTGGATGAGCCCTTTCTCGATGGCTTTGCCCAAAATGCTTTCCTGAAGAGGGGACGAAAACATATCGGGAAAGAGGGTAAGAATGTCAAACCTCATCTTCATCCTCCCACAAGCCCTCCATTCGGACGACCTTCATCACTCCTCTTTTAACGTCTATACTCCGGATCACCTCCTCGGTCGCCGGCAGTAAGATCTCTCCCCTTTTTCCTTCGACTACGTAGACGTCATTGGCCCCAGTAGGAAAGATCTCCCTGACCTTTCCGATCCTTTTGCCTCCCTGGGTCTCAACCTTCATTCCCAAGAGGTCCATCCAATAATATTCTCCTTCTTCCAATTCAAGAAGTGCTTTTTTCTCAATGAGAATCTCCTTCCCCATCAGAGCTTTTGCCTCTTCGACCCTTTCAATCCCTTTGAATCGGAGGATGAGACGCGGTGGTTGAGGAACTGCCTCAAGAATCTCGTAAGCCTCGGGTCTGCCCTTTTCGTCCTCGATGAAAATCTCACGATAGAGGGAAAGCCGGCGGAGATCTTCTCCAAAATATTTCACCTTCACTTTCCCCCTGACCCCGTGGGGTTTGATCACCTTGCCAATGGGGAAAAGATTTTTCTCCATAGATCATTATTCGATGATCTCTAAAACAGAACGTTTCCCCAAATTCGCCGAGACCGCCCCCAAGATGACCCGGATGGCCCTGGCCGTCCTTCCCTGTTTCCCGATCACCTTCCCCAAATCTTCCTTCGCTACAGAGAGTTCAATAACGGAAGTTCTCTCACCCTCGATTTCAGAGACCTTGACTTGATCTGGATAATCAACCAATGCCTTGGCAATATACTCGACGAGCTCTTTTGCGTTCATAACCCCACCTCCACTTTTCGCATCAGTTCTTGAAGAGTTACATGATCAGCAAGGGTTTGGAAAAAGGCGGCTTATTCAGTCTTCTTCTCCACCGACTTCTTTAAAATTCCGGATCGTATTAGAAGTTGACGAACGGTCGGGGTAGGCTGAGCTCCCTTTCTCAGCCACTGAATCGCCTTTTCTTCCTTGAACCGAACCTCCACTGGATTTTTCTTGGGATCGTAGGTTCCCACCTGGTCAATAAATTTGCCACCCCTTGAAAAACGACGATCCGAAACTACAATTCGGTAATAGGGGCTCTTCTTCCCACCAAATCTCATTAATCTCATCGACGCAGCCATATTGTTTTATACCACCTCCTTCTGTCTACAATTGGAATAATGGAATGATGGGTCAAAAATTACCTGCCAGATTTTGAACTAACCCACTATTCCATCGTTCCATCATTCCACCATTCCAGTAAATGTCACCATCATGAAAAAAACGGTGCTCTTCCTCTTCCGAATCCTTTTTCTCCCATTTTAGTAAATTGCTTCATCATCTTCCGAGCCTGGGCATATTGTTTGAGAAGCCGGTTGACATCTTGAACGCTCGTTCCGCTTCCTCGGGCGATCCTTAATCTCCGGCTTCCATTGACGATCTGATAATTGGCACGTTCTTTAGGCGTCATGGAATTGACGATGGCTTCCACCCTCACCAATTCCTTTTCATCGAAATCGAGGCCTCCTATCCCTTTCATCTTTTTCGGAAGTCCGGGGATCATCCCCAAGATCGATTCCAATGACCCCATCTTTCGAACCTGTTGGATCTGATCCCGAAAATCTTCCAAGGTAAAAGAATCTTTCCGGATCTTCTTCTCTAACTCTTTCGCCTTTTTCTCATCGAAGGCAGCTTCTGCCTTCTCAACCAGGGTGAGGACATCTCCCATCCCCAGAATTCTTGAAGCCATTCGATCGGGATGGAAGGCCTCCAAGGCATCTAACTTTTCTCCCACTCCGATAAATTTAATGGGTCTCTGTATCACTGATTTAATGGAAAGGGCAGCTCCCCCCCGTGCATCCCCATCCATTTTGGTGAGGATGACTCCATCAATCCCCAGGCGGTCATTGAAACTTTTTGCAATATTGACAGCATCCTGTCCGGTCATGGCATCGGCTACCAAGAGCACCTCTTTGGGCTTGATCTGGGTTTTGATCTCCCGGAGTTCCAGCATCAATGCTTCATCGATATGAAGTCTCCCGGCTGTATCGATGAGCATCAGATCATAACCTCCCTTCAGGGCGAAGTCTCTTGCTTTTAAACAGATCTCCATCGGGGTTTGGGAAGATTCGGGACGGTAAAAATCAACTTTTAACTCTTCCCCTAATTTCTGCAATTGCTCAACCGCCGCGGGTCGGTAAACATCAGCGGGAACAAGGTAAGATCGTTTCCTTTTTCCCTGAAAATACCGCGCCAGCTTACCTGCGGTGGTTGTCTTCCCACAGCCGTGGAGACCTACCAGCATTATTGGAACGGGGGGACTTCCCGAAAGTTGAATCTTCTGCTCCTCACCGCCCATCAGGGAAGTCATCTCTTCTTTTACAATCTTGATCAATTGTTGAGCGGGTGTAAGGCTGCCCATCACTTCCTGACCGACCGCCCTTCCCTGGACTTGCTGAACAAAATCCTTGACGACCTTGAAATTGACATCCGCCTCCAAGAGGGCAATCCTCACTTCCTTTAAGGCTTCTTGGATATTCTGCTCCGTCAACTTTCCATGGCCTCTCAGTTTCTTAAAAATCGAATCTAATTTGGTTGAAAGATTTTCAAACATACCTAAATCCAAATAGATTATAACTACTTTATTTTATTAAGTCTTCCCCAAATTGTCAATTTTGTGAGGACTAGGCCTAAAAAGAGAAACGCCCCATGGGGGCGTCTTTATACTTTTAAACTTACCTCTATTTACTAACTGTTATTGCTTTCTGCTTTCTGCCTATTTCCTAAGCTTCTTCCCTGAGGTCTACAGTCCCTTAATGATTTTCCATTCCTTTCCCTCTTTTTTCAAAAAGAGGACCTCTTTACCAGAATTACGATCTTTCTTCTCTCCTTTCTCTACTTCCAAATAAAATGGCTGGAGGACGATCGCAGTTTCCCCGTCAATTTGGATAGATCGGTCCCAACTGGAGTAGGAAATCCGATCAAAGGTTTTAAAATACCCCTCGATCCGCTTCTGAAGTCGGTTAAAGTCTTCCTCCTTATCTTGATAGGCGTTGGAGATGCAGGAGAGGTAAAGGGAGAGGTCTCTTTTCTGGAGGGCCTCTTGCCTTCGATTCAACATTTGATAGATTTTTTCTTCTTCGGAAACCTGGCAGGCTAAGAGGAAAAGAATAGGAGGCAGAAAGGAGAGGAAACTTCTTTTCATTTCAGCTTTTCAATTTCTCCGGGCTCAATCTTCACCTTTCCTCGTCCACTCGCCCCTCCTTTTACCTCGACCCGATTCTTATCGATATCAAAAATGATCTCATCTCCTGAAACGATATTCTCCCCTTCGGAAACTTTCGGGTCACCCGTCAAAACCACCTTTTGGTCAAGGTTGTGAAAAACCGCCTTCTGACAATGGGCGACCCGAAGACCCTGTTGGATCTTCACATTTCCCCCCGCAATCACCCGCTCGATCCCCTTACCGTCTTCAATGATCACTGCCTCTAAGGAATCAGCATAGATCACTATATCCTTCTGTCGAGCAATGACATTCCCTCTGAAGATGATCAAATTCTCTTTCCAGATAGCCTCCACTTTGTCGGAAGTAATATCGATAGGTTGGCTTTTATCCACAAGCTTGGTTTCCTTCGTCTCAGGAGAAATCCCTTTCTTGGCTCTTTCTTTATCCTGGGAAGGTGCCGGCGAACTCGGTAATAGAGCTATCCGGTTCTCCTGGAGGGGTTTCACCTCTACCTCATGTGCTGTCTTAGCAGAAGGGGGAGACGGAGGAATTCGATCTTCCTTCTCCGGTTCTCCAGCTGGAATGGTTTCACCCTTCTTCGTTTCTATGGAGCGAGGAATGGTTTGGGTTCTATCCTCTTGAATGGGTTCGATCGCCACGGGTGAAACTGGCTTCTTGGCTTCTTCCTTGGGAGGAATTGCCTTAACCGACTCACTCGCGACAGGGAGGGAAGCCAATTTCTCTTCTTCCTTCCTCATCTCAACCTTTTTCTCCTCCTTCAGAGAAACAGGCTGTTTCCCTTCCTCTACGAATTTGACCAAGGCAATCCTATCGAGTTCTATCCGAGCACCCTCGTCTTTCTTCTCCGACACCTTCGTTGTACGGCGAGAGATCTTTATTCCCGTCTTGCCTTGGTCAAGAATCGTCTTGGCATCCTTATGGTAGGAGCTTTTGGGATATTCGGTAAGAATTCTTGTAAAGGTGACTTCGGCCTTCTCCCATTGTTCGAGTTCAAGATAACTCTTTCCTAAGAAGTAGAGCGTTTTATCCTCATCAGGGTCTTTAGGAAACTTTTCTAATAATCCCTCAAAACGGGTAGCAGCCGCTTGAAATTTTCCTTGTTTGTAATAAAAATTTCCAATATAGAATTCATGGTCAGCCAGCCGTTTCTTACAGACACCAATTTTTCCCTTTGCCTTCTCGGTAAAGAGACTGGGGGGATAATTGGCGATGAGATATTCCAAACTGGAGAGGGCCTTTTTCGTGGGAGTCTGATCCCGATCAAGGGTAAACATCTGATTGAAATAGGACATCCCAATCTGATACTGAACATAAGGGATCTCTTCATGGCCCGGATGAATCTTCTTAAACTCCTCATAAGCCGCAATCGCCTCTACATATTTTTTCTCCAAGAAATGACAATCGCCAACCTTCAGTTCTGCCCAAATGGTATAGGGGGGGTTATCAGGAAAATTCGACTTCAACTCTTCGAATTTCTTCAGGGCCTCGGGATAGTCTCTTTTGTTGAATCGAGCCAACCCCTGTTTATAAAGGAGTTCAGGATCTCCTTCAATTGTTTTGATATCCTTCCCTTTCCCACTGCATCCAAGAAGAAGGGAGAGGGCGACGGGCAACAGGATCATCCATTTTAGAAATATTCTCTTTTTCATATGAAAAGTTCCCAAAAGTTCCATAATTATGATAGGAAGGGCTTAGGATGTCAATACAAAAATCCCTTTCTCAGTGGAATCAACAGATAAAAGATGCTTTTCGATAAAGCATCCCCAAAATAGACATTGACTCAATCCAGTTCTCCCTCTCCCTTGATGCCTGCCTGCGCGAAGCCGCTTCGGCGAAGGCAGGGGAGAGGGCTGGGGTGAGGGTGCATTATCACCTTTTTTATCCCCCTCCCCTTATTCCCCTCCCGCCAGAGGAGGGGAGTTTTTGAGGTCTGTCTTTTTTAATGTCTATTTATTCGGGAGTATCTTTTATCTTGAATTTCAAATAGAAAGCCCTTAAGATAACATTAAAAATCGTGACCGTGCTTGTGCTGGGTGTCCGTTATTCAAGGCAATCTTTCATGACGGAGGTGTCACCCATGAAGGATGAAAATGTTCCAGGGTTACGGTCACGGCTACGAGGCCCGTTTCGTTTAGCGTCAGAGGGTTACGTCAAGTTCTTAAGACGAACAACCTAACCGTTGGACGATACGGGCACCGGTGCCGATAGACGAAACCTTTATTTGTTAGGCAAATTCCGAAGAAAGAGAGAAAACCCGATGCGAATCGAGATGGCAAAAAGAATTGATCAGATCCCTCGTTATCTCTTCGCAGAGATAGACAAGAAGAAAGAAGAGATGAGGAAAAAGGGAATGGATGTCATTGACCTGGGAATTGGAGATCCGGACCTCCCCACCCCCAAACCGATCATTGAACGATTAAAAAAAGCGGCGGATGATTCCAGGAACCACCGGTACCCTTCCTACGAAGGGATGATTGAATTCAGAACGGCGGTGGCCCAATGGTATGAAAGGAGGTTTGGTGTCAAGCTTGATCCGAGGACAGAGGTGCTCTCCCTCATTGGTTCGAAGGAAGGTATCGCCCATATTCCTCTCGCTTTTGTCAACCCTGGGGATTATGTCCTGGTCCCTACTCCCGGCTATCCTGTTTATCGTGTCTCGACTCTTTTCGCTGGAGGCACGCCTTATTTCTTGCCGCTTCGCAAGGAGAATGGATTTCTGCCGAACCTGTCTGAGATCCCTAAGACGGTAGCCAAAAAAGCAAAACTCCTTTTCATCAACTATCCTAATAATCCCACCTCCGCGATCGCTGAAAGACCTTTCTTTGAAGAAGTCGTGACCTTTGCCCGGCATTACGAGATCATCGTTTGTCATGATGCAGCCTATTCAGAAATCGCTTTCGATGGATACCAACCTCTCAGTTTCTTGGAAGTCGAAGGGGCCAAAGAGGTGGGAGTTGAATTTCACAGCCTCTCAAAAACCTTTAATATGACGGGATGGAGAATCGGATTCGCGGTGGGGCATTCTGAAATACTTTCCGGATTGGGAAGGGTGAAGACCAATATCGATTCCGGCCTCTTTCAAGCGATCCAGGAAGCCGGAGCAGAAGCCCTCAATCATCTTGACACTCCGCTCCCGGAAATCATCAACATTTATGAGAGACGAAGAGATGTGATGGTCAAGGGTCTTCAAGAGATTGGGTTGGAAGTGGATCGACCGAAGGCCACCTTTTATCTCTGGATTCGAGTACCAAGGGGATATACCTCTGCCCAATTCGCCACGCTCTTGATCGAACAGGGAGGAATCGTCGCTACCCCAGGAAATGGTTTTGGAGAGGAAGGAGAAGGCTATATCCGAATGGCTCTTACGGTCGATGAAAAAAGGTTGCATGAGGCGATCGAAAGACTGAAACGAATCAAATTCTGAAAACTTCTCCTTTTATAAACCTATTGGATGGAATTCGGTCGTTTGCTATTTTCTTTTTACCTCTTCTTTGGTCCTCGAACAAAAAATAGGAGGGTATAAAATGGAAGGACTTTTGGGAGAAATATTTCTCATTGCTATACTTATCCTCTTAAGCGGCTATTTAGCTGGGACAGAGATTGCGGTGGTGACCGCGAGGAAAACCCACATCAAACAGATGGCCGAAAGTGGGAAGAGGAATGCAAAGATCTTTTTGAAACTCAAAGAAGAACCGGATCGGTTTCTGGCCACCATCCAGATTGGGATCACTTTAATGGGTGTTCTTGCATCAGCAATTGGTGGCGCGGCATCCGTAAAGGTGATTGAACCTTTGCTAAAAGAGGTGCCGATCAAAGCAATATCTTTAGCAGCCGGGCCTATTGCCATCGGGATTGTGGTCGTCATCATCACTTATTTTTCCCTGATCTTTGGTGAATTGGTACCGAAGTCTATTGCGTTGATGCATCCTGAACCCATTGGGCTCTGGACGGCCAGATCCATCGATACCTTTTCGAAGGTCGTTTCGATTTTTGTCAAAATCCTCACTTTCAGCACGGCCGTCATGCTCAGACCTTTTGGCCAAAAACCATTCACCGAAAGGGCCTACGTCACGGAGGAAGAAGTGAAGATGTTGATCAAAGAAGGCGGGAAGCACGGCGTATTTGAACCCGCGGAAGAAAAAATCCTCCAAAGCGTTTTCGAGTTCACGGACATGTCGGTCAAAGAGGTGATGGTTCCCGACACGCAGATGGTGGCGGTCCAGATCGACCGTTCACCCCGGGAGGTTCTTTCCGTCATCGAGGAAGAACAATTCTCCCGATATCCGGTCTTCGGAAGAGAACTGAACGACATTAGGGGAATCCTTTATGCAAAAGACTTCCTCACCACGTTTGCGAAAACAGGACTGGTCGATATCCGAAAGGTCGTCAAGCCCCCTTATTTTATCCCTGAGACGATGAAAATCAGCCTCCTTTTAAGGGAGATGCAAAAAAAGAGAATCCACATGGCATTGGTGGTGGATGAGTATGGCGGGGTAGCGGGGCTGGTCACCATGGAAGATCTGGTAGAAGAGATTATCGGAGAGATCAGAGACGAGCACGATATAGAAAGTCCTGTCATTCAACTATCAGATGGCACGATGTTGATCGATGCCTCGATCAGTCTAAAGGATTTAAAGGAAGACCATCAGGTCCCCCTTCCGGAATCACCGGAATATGAAACCCTCGGTGGATTCTTGATGACCGCTTTGCAAAAAATCCCCCAATCGGGGGATACGGTGGAAATCGAAGGGAAGCGGATAAAAATTGTCGAAATGGTGGGGCAAAGGATCTCAAAGGTAAAATTAGAAAAACTTCCGGAAGCCACCGAAGAGACCTAAGAAATAAAGTGCAAATCAGAGATCGAGTTCACGTTGAGCTCATAGGGTAGGAGATCGAAAATAGTTCATCAACATTCATAAAGATTGTTGGAAAAATAACCTCCCTTATAAAGGGAATCCATATGAAAAATCATCTGAATGATCATCATCTTAAACGGGAGATCGGTCTTTTCACTGCCGCAGTTCTTGTCGTTGCCAACATGATCGGGACGGGTATCTTCACCACCTCCGGCTTTATTATTCAAGAATTGGGGCATCCAATGGTTCTGCTACTGTGCTGGCTGATCGGAGGTATTTTCGCCCTCTGTGGCGCCCTCTGTTATGGAGAACTGGGGGCCGCTTTTCCTGAAGCGGGAGGCGAATATGTCTATTTACGGGAGAGTTTTGGCAAGTTGGTTGCCTTCCTTTCCGGCTGGATCTCTCTGCTGGTGGGTTTTTCCGCTCCGATTGCCGCAACGGCTATTGCCTTTGCGACATACAGCAGCGGCATCCTTTCCCTTCCTGCCCACCCCCAATTCAGCCTGACGATTTCCGGCATCACGTTTTTGACAGTTTCCCCGGTCAATATATTGGCGATCGCTTCCATCGTCATCCTTTCGTTAGTCCATTATCATAGCATCAAGATCGGCAGCAGGGTTCAAAACACACTGACATCGTTTAAAATATTGATCATTGTTCTTTTCATTACCGGCGGTTTCCTTCTCGGGACTGGCTCCCTATCTCATTTCTCCGGGGGCTTATCGCTGGCGTCCATGTTTCAAGGTAAATTTGCCGTTTCCCTCATTTTTGTTTCTTTCGCTCATAGCGGCTGGAATGCCGCTAGTTATCTCGGCAGTGAAATTAAAGAACCATCCAGAAATATTCCCATCGCCCTGTTCACGGGCACTTTGTTGGTTTTAATATTATACCTCCTCCTCAATGCGGTATACATTTATGCTCTTCCGGCCGGCCGGATGAGCGGCGTCCTGGAAATCGGCTCAATGTCGGCGTCTTCTCTCTTTGGGGAAAATATCGGGAAATACTTCGGCGGCGCCATTGCCATAGGCATCTTGTCGGCGCTCAGCGCGATGATCCTGACCGGACCAGGTCTATTACGCCATGTCCAGAGACGGCCTCTTTTTCGAGCTTTTCGGACGGGTCAATCAAAAATATAAAACACCTGCCTTTTCCATCTTCTTACAGGCGACGATTGCCATTCTATTCATCTTAACGTCATCTTTCGAAAAACTGCTTATTTATATCGGCTTCACGCTGGCCCTCTTTGCAATGCTAACCGTCCTGGGTTTGATGATCCTCAGGTTAAAACAAAAAGCCTTAGCGTCTCCTTATCAAACGTTCGGTTATCCGGTCACGCCGATTATTTTCATCGTCGGCAATTTGTGGATAGCCTACTTTTCAATACAGAACCGGCCTATCACATCACTTTGGGGCCTGGTCACGATTGGCGCAGGTATTTTGGTGTATCTTTATTTCAGAAGGGAAAAGAGAGGTTTATAGATCTTATTCATAATAATGGGTAGAATAATTCTAACGCTAACTCTTCGGCTTAATTCATTGAAGGGGTGACGGCTGCGTGTACGAGACCGAAAACGGCCGGCACACACCCGACAGATGAACCATCACTAAATTTAAAATACTTCCTTTGAATATCGTCTCTTTTTGCTCGTAGATGATCGATGATTTGATAACCCCTGTTTGACAAAAACGATTTCATTTCCCATTCTTCTATCGTCCACTGGGAAGATGGTTCATCGGGGAAATTTGCTTTCATAAGATCACCTAATTCTTTCAGATTGTCTAATTGAGCCCCTTCAATACCATGGTGGGACGAAGTGTAGTCAAAGCAAACTGTACTGCCGGCCGGCGAATTCGATTTAATGAACCGTAGTGTATCATCAACGGCCTTGGGTCCTATGTAATAAACAACCCCCTCCCAGATAAAAAGCGTTTTTTGATTTTTATTATAACCGGCCTTAGAAAAAACATCTTCAAAGGTGTCCTTGACGAAATTGATAGGAACAAAAATAACGTTTTTGGGAATAGGAATGTTGGCTTGCTGTAACAATTCCTTTTTGTGCTGCAAAGTTGGATGCGTATCCAATTCGAAGAATCTGGTGTTTTGGATAAGGTTCTTGAAACGATAAGGTCGGCTGTCGTACCCCGTTCCAAGGATGACAATTTGAGGAATATTCTCCCGCAGGGCCTGTTCCATAATATGATCAAAAAAGAATGTTCTGGCAATCAGGTAGGCATACATGCCCGGAGGCTGCTTCTTCATCGCCCATTCCCTCAGGGCCGGGTCTTTAAGGATTTTTTTTAAATTATCGGAAAGAAATATTTCAGCGAGGCAATCACGTCCTCTAATCTCCTCTCTGCTTTCAGTGGTAGCAAGGGCACGAAAAAAAGGCACACCACATCGCTGTTCCTGAGGCTTGTTCTTCGACAGATCCCCTATTCCACTCCATTATGGCTGCCGGATTTTCCATATGATAACAGCCGACCGCGAAGGAGAATACTAATACCAAAGCGAATATTTTTGTTAATGTTCTCATGCCATCCTCCTAACAAGAAATAGTGAAGTCTGAAATGCAATAGTGTTGAAAACGAAGATATATTTTCACCACCACCCTGCGGATTGTTGATTGGAACATACATATTTTGTCAGAATTGGTCAACCGGAACTGCCAGAAAGGAATAGTTAAAAGGGGTTATTGGGTGCTTATCACTCCCTATCCCCGCTATCTCCTCACCCCCATATCAATTTGTCCCCCTATCTCCCCATCTCTTTATTCAAGGAGTTTGCTCCTGTCCCCCTACCACTAATTCTGGAATTCTCAAGGTAGGTTGAGCATCTGCGACCGGAACGCCTTGGCCATCTTTCCCACAGGTTCCGATCCCAAACCCCAGATCGTCGCCGACCATATCAATATCTTTCAGCACCTGGGGTCCATTGCCGATGAGAGTCGCTCCACGCACGGGTTCTCCTATTTTCCCTTTCTCAATCAAATAACCCTCACTGACCTCAAAGATAAAATCCCCGTTGACTGTATTGACCTGTCCGCCGCCCATCTTCTTCACAAACAATCCCGTTTCTACAGAATGAACAATCTCTTCGGGCTTCGTCTTCCCAGGAAGGATCATCGTGTTGCTCATCCTGGGAATGGGTTTATGCTGGTAGGACTCTCTTCTCCCATTTCCACTGGATTCCACCCCATCTTCCAAAGCGGATAGCCGATCATAAAGATATCCTCTCAGGATTCCTTCCTCCACTAGGAGGGTCCTTCGAGAAGCGACCCCTTCGTCATCAAAGGCATAGGACCCTCTTTTTTGAGGAAGGGTGGAATCATCTACTACGGTAATGAGAGAAGAAGCGACCTTCTCCCCAATTTTTTTAGAATAGACGGAGAGCCCTTGCTGGGCGAGATCTGCCTCCAATCCATGGCCAATGGCTTCATGAATCATCGTTCCTCCTGCCTCGCTCGATAACACCACCGCCATTCTTCCCATCGGGGCTTTTCTTGCCGAAAGCATGAGGAGTGCTCTCCGGGTGGCCACCTCAGCCACCTTTTCTGGAGGATAAAGATCGAAGAGCTCAAAACCCACCGATCCTCCTGCCGGTTCATATCCCGTTTGGACAACATCCCCTTTCGCAGAAACGACCTGTACAGAGAAAATGGTCCCCACTCTCTCCCCTTCTGTCAATATTCCCTCTGAATTCGAAATGCTAAGCTTTTGATGAACATCCCGATAGAGGACTTTCACCTGCTGAACATGGGGATCCAGCCTCCGGGGCACCTCATTGGCTCGTTTCACCACTGAAACCCTCTCTTCCATGGAGAGCCTCTCAGGATGTTTCTGAATGGGATAAGGGGTTTTGGAAATCGGAAGAGACGAAAGTGCGGCTCGAGGTGGCTGGGAAAAACTATTTGTCCTTGCCCCTCCGCCCTCTTTCGCAGACCGACTTATACGCTTAGCTAAATTGAAGAGAGATTCTTTTGAGATCTCTGTGGTAAAACCATAAAATGTTTTCCGACCAAAGAGAACTCGAAGTCCCACCCCCATGTCCAACCCTGATATGGCTTTCTCAATTCGATCTTCTTCACAAAT
>Ga0256868_10001227_pt1 | contig 14170 bp, 8 predicted proteins | sample RVTome_13_FD_187341 | JGI IMG/M metagenome (GOLD analysis project Ga0256868, IMG submission 187341) | Soil microbial communities from uranium-contaminated site in the Upper Colorado River Basin, Wyoming, United States - RVT92D227 HiSeq ... | reverse complement strand
TCGGATTCGACTTACTCCGCGTTTCGCCCTGTAAAGTGGAACCCACTGGTAACTGAAAACAGGATACTGCCCTCTGCTCTTCTTTTCGCTTGCAACAGTGTACAAGTGTCCCAAAGCTGGGACGATAACTATGTCTTTGTTTCTTTTTGCCACGTAGTAGGGAACGCCGTTCTCCACAATTTTTTTAGCTTTTCCCGTCGCGTCCAAAGCTGCGGCTATTCTGTTAGCGGCATCTGGCTTTTCAGTTATAATTAGCGTGTACTTCTCCAAATTTTGCAAGCCACACTTCTTAATTGAGAATTCAGCTTTTCCTCAAAATAAGCTTTATAGCAGGCAGTCGCGTTTCGGTAAGGAATTGCTATCTTTTTAGGAATCAATAAATATGTCGTGTGTTCTTTTTCTGTTGTTTCGGGAGTGAAATGTAGTGCCTCAACGGGTCACGTGCCACGGATGTGGACACTTATTATACGATGGTCCGGAGCTTAAACCTCCAGATGAAATTCTCCAACAGCATGATGGAAAATGCCCAAAATGCGGCAAAAAACTGTCTCTGCTGCCTATCGATGTTGAAGTGAAACCCATAAGATAAGCGGGTTAAAGCGAAGTCTGGATGCCTCAGAAAGTCGCTTAGTGCCTTTTTAGTCGTAATCGAAAAACTCTTTGATTTAAGACTTTCAAGTTTGAGCCCTTGGGTTATAGTGCATGCCGAAAAATCCAAACAGCCTTTCTCCCTTTAGGCAATAGGTGAATTCTCGGAAAGCCATAAATAAACGACCATTGTGATATAAACAATTATTAACCACCAAAAATAGGTAAAAGACCTCGTTAAGCATGAAGAGATGGTTTGACTTGGGGATTAAAGATACACTGTCTAAGGAACGCCTCAGTAGCGGTCTCAAAGGCTTTGGACGATTACGCCTTCAGATGAACCACATGAGAATACTGTCTATTTCAGCTTTAGTGCTAGTTCTCTTCGTCGCTTTCACTATCCGCATTATGCCTCTGCGCTGGGAAATATCTTCAGGCACAGTACGCCTGAACGAGTTTGACCCGTACTACCAATTCAGTTTGACAAGGCAAATGGTGCAGAACGGTTTGCTTTCGCCTTATTGGCCTACCCCATGGGTAAACACCCAACAATGGTATCCTGATGGCTTGGACATGTCTAGTTCACTGCCTGCTTTACCAATGACCACAGCCATACTTTACGGCATAATCTCTTTCCTAGGTATAAACATCGATTTAATGACGTTTGCCGCATTTATACCAGCACTAATGGGCACCCTCTGCTGCCTTGTGATATATTTCATTGGCAAAGACTTCGGCGGAAAATCAGCTGGTTTGCTCGCGGCACTCTTCCTAGCTTTGTCACCATCTTTCCTTCAAAGAACTGCTCTCGGCTTTTTTGACACAGAAGTTGTTGGTGTTCTTGGGCTTTTGTTGTTTATGCTTATGTTTCTAAGAGCTACCGACCAAAAAAAGTCTATAATGTCCTCGCTGAAATATTCGCTCGGCGCTGCAGCAGGATTAATGTTCTTCATCACAGGGTGGGGCGCCGCCTACTTCATAATAGATTTAGCCGTACTTTTTGTTTTCGTGCTACTCGTGTTAAAAAGGTACAACCAACGATTACTGTTTTCTTATAGCATAATCTTCGGTATAGCGCTCGCCGTTGCAGTAAATGTTCCATACTTCGGATTAGGCTATCTAACTGCAGGCGCAGTGGTGCCCGTTGCAGCCATGTTTCTTTTGCTGTGCCTCGCAGAAGTTGTGCGCCATAACATATCGGCAAGAACTAAACTTATGCTCATTGCCACCTCGCTTGTCGTGTTAGTTGTCGGTTTCGTTGCACTGTGGCAACTTGGCTACATGACAGGTATTGCCGGGAAATTCATCTCGGTTATAGACCCGTTTGCCCGTTCAGCATCTCCTCTCATAGAGTCCGTAGCTGAGCACAGAGTTTCCGCTTGGGGTAACATGTATTATGAATTGGGCGCAGGGATACTGTTTTTCCTGGCGGGCTTTTACTTTACGCTGAGAAATCCCACTAATAGGAACGTGTTCCTGCTTCTCTTCGGCGTAACGTCACTATACTTCGCAGCCTCTATGGTGCGTCTGCTCGTTATATTCGCGCCAGCCTTCAGCCTTTTGGCAGCCATAGGCATTCTTGGCATACTGAAGCCATTCTATACTTTGTTAAGAGAAACTCCGCACATTGCCGTAAAAGCAAAACGGGGTCTAGCGCGTGTAAGCAAAGAATACAGTGGGCTAGCTGTTTTCCTAATATTCCTTCTCTTAGTTACAAATCTTGCTTTCTCCCCTCAAAGCGGCGGCGTGCCTAGAGCATATGGCAGCGCCTACGCGCCAATAACAATCACCGCTTCCAGTCTGCCAATCACTCCTGCTGAGCCGATATCAGAGTGGCTAGACATGCTATCTTGGGCTCAGGCCAATCTTAACTCAACGGATGTTGTATGCGCGTGGTGGGATTACGGGTATTGGCTAAGCATACTTGGAAATGTTACAACTTTGGCTGACAACGCTACTGTAAACGGCACGCAGATAGAAAACATAGGTTTCATCTTTATGGCTAACGAGACGCAATCGATGAAAATGCTGGAAAGATATAACGCAAAATACATCCTCGTCTTCACAGTCATAGCTCTAAAGCCTGGTACTTCACTGTATACTGCTAGTTCCTATGGTTTGGGTGATGAAGGAAAGTGGATGTGGATGGCGAGAATCTCCGGTCAAGCGAAGGACAGATTCATGCACGAAGGCTTAATGGATGCAAGCTATAATTGGACAGACGAAACAACCTTCTTCAATACAACTAGTCAGGCATGGTACGATTCTGCAAAGAACGCGACGGTATACAAGCTGCTGGGCTGGGCAAAGCAACGTTGGTGCGACACGTCAGGCATGAGTTACGTAACACCAGATGAGACAGCCACAGAACCTACATACTTCAAGGAAGCTTACTTTGCTGGTGAAGACCGGTCACTCAGTTCGGCTTTCCAAGTTGCTTCTAACGTTTGGATTGTACCAATGGTTTGCCTGTATAAAATTGACTGGGAAGCATACTATAACACTACGAGTCCTGCAACTTGACAATGAGGGAGCGCCAACTTGTTTCCAAAAGTTCCTGACCAACACAAGGCAGGCAAACCGTTAGTTCCCAACGGTTTAGGCGTAATCTACGTTTTATTCACAACCGTCTACCTTTTCTTGGTGTACTTCTCAGGCATAATCAAAATCTCAAACGGTGTTTCTGCGCCACTGACTCTAGCAGTGTGCATCTTGTTCGGCGGCTTCATGGGGTTGCTGGATGACTGGATGGACCTGAAATGGCGTTACAAGGCGTTTATGCCATTAATAGCTGCGTTACCTCTTGTGTATCTAGCAATCGAGAGCGGGCTGCGAACGTCAATATCGTTGCCTCTCATAGGCTTAATCGAGTTCTCGGGCTATTACTATTTCCTGATAATCCCGCTAATCGTTATGATAGTCACTAACACCGTAAATCAGCTTGGTGGACTTAACGGGTTGGAAACTGTTTGCCCCGCAATAATTGTTATGGGATTAATGGCGTTGTCGTCGACGTCACACCTGATCTTGATGCTTGGACCCTTAATCTGCTGGTTGATTCTTGCAGGTTTTAACCTTCAAGGCAAGATTTTCGTCGGCAACTCAGGTTCATTCGCCATAGGAATGACCATAGCCTCGTTCGCCATAATCACAGACCTGAAATTGCCTCTGCTGATTTCGATTCTGCCTTACGTCGTCAACTCTTCATTGATACTGTTGACTATTTTCTTTGTTAAGAAGCGGGCAAGCGTTTCGTTTGACGGCAAAAAACTCGTGTCTGACCATAGGCGAAGCTTGGTTACGCTTATAACTTACCGCCGACCGTTGACTGAACGCCAAGTAGTCATCATAATCTCTTTATTAACAGCGTTCTTCACACTGGCTGCAGTGGCTATCGCGTTATTTTGGACACGGGTTATTTAGCTTATTCGAAATTTGCGGTGTCTTACCCCCGATTGAGTTTTCAACGTGTACGGATTAGCCTTTTTTTGTTGATTATTACAAAGGCGTTTGCACGCCGAACGGCCACGCAAAAGCCCGAAGAAACAACAAAAGAGGAAGAAATAATAAGACGTAAGGAAATACTAAGACCTAAGGCGGGTAGGTGGACCTCCACCCGTTCCGCCTGAATAAACCCCGGTGTAGGAGGTAAGAGAAAGAGTGAAGTTTGATAGTCGAGACTTGGCTTTGACCGCTGTGTTTGCAGCGCTGTACGTAATTATAAATCTCGCTGAAGCGTTCTTTGGTGGCAGTCCAATTTTAACGTACGGTCCTATACAGTTGCGTTTGGCTGATTGCTTGATAGCGTTGGCTGCGTTGTTCGGTTGGCCGCTTGTCGGCGGCGTCACCTTAGGCTGCGTGTTAGCGAATGCATACTATTTTCTCGGTGTCCCTGATGTGATTCTCGGCCCAATAGCTAATCTTGTTGCAGCTAGCATAATTCTGTTCTTGAGGAAACGTCGATTGGTAGCTTGCATTGCGGGCGCCTTGCCTATTGGCGTTATTGTTGGCAGTTATCTGTGGTTGTTCTTTCCGTTTTTGTCGCCGCCAGAAGTTCTAACTTTTCTTCCTGCGTGGGCTGCCATGGTCGTCAGCTTGACCATTAGCAGTTTAATCGCAGTGGCTGTCATTGGATACGCGTTGTTGCTAGTGCTGAGTCGCAGAGGAATCATTGAGCCTTTGAAGTCTCGCGGACTGAAAGTTGTTGACCAAGAATAGCTATGCTAGAAACCTTTCAAGTTTCGTTAAGCCGATGATTTCGTCGAAGCTTAAGCCTAACGCGTCTAAAACTTGATCGAACGTGGAGTGCAAGTACGCGGTGTACTTGTCAACGTCCACCTCATTTTTTGTGGCTAATTCCACTGGCTTCACATGCGGTTCTCGGGTGGTTTTGACGAAGCTTATTAGGTCGCCTGCTCTTATTTCAACCCCGTTGTCTCTCAGGATTTTTGCTGCTTTAACATGTTGCGGTGTTGTTTTCGTGTAATGTGCCAGTTCTTCGCCTAGAACTATGTGGAACGCGAGTTCGCTGAGGTTTTCCCATTCTCTCCGTTTTAACCGCATGTAACGTTCGCGGACGATGTCAGCTATGTCTTTTTTGGCTTTTTCGAATTCTGCTGGGTTCTTAACTTGCGCTAGGCGTTCTTTCATTTTGTTGAAGGCATTCTTGATGAAGATTGGGGTGTGCTTTTTCTTGCCTGTTAATCCTTTAACGTCAACTGTGCCGTCTTCTAGAACGCCGAGGTAGTTCTTTTTGCGGGAGCTGAAAACCGCATACCTGTACACTTTATCCACGTCTATGCCCATTTTCAATTCATGCTCGGTCCAGCGGGTTAACTCTTCAACCTGCTCTTTGGAGGGGTTTTTGAGAAACAAGCTGTCCGTATCGCCGTAAAGCACTTGGATACCTAAGCCTTCTGCTCTGTTGAGTATTTGAGTTATAGAGTGCCTTCCGATGGCTGCTGTGGCTTCCGCCACTGGCGGGCAGTACAGGTCGAAGCTGTCTGCGCCGAACACGCCGTAGCTGGCGTTTAGAATAACTTTTAATGCGCCTTGAGCGATGTTGTACCAGATTCTCAGTTCAGCGGGCAAGGTTTTGTCTTTGGCTTTCAGCTTGTACCAGCGCACACGCAAATCTCTCAAAGAACCAATTAGTAGGCTTTCCATTGCGCGTTTTTTTGTGCACACCCAATGCGGCGTGTCCGGTATCAGGTTGCCACGGCATTCTGGATGAGCACAGAGTATTGATTGGTAGCCGAGGTTCCAAACTTTTATTATTGACGGGTACAGGCTTGGAAAATCCATCACAGCCACGTTGAAGTGTACTCCGGGCACTGGCTCAACGACTATGGCGCCTTTGTACTTTTTGCCTTTTATTATGGCTGTGGTTGCGGTTTTGCCTTTTCTGGCAAGTATGTCCTCAGCGTTTGGAATAAGCATGTTTCTTTTTCTGTGCTCTCGGTGCATGAAGTTCCGTATCCACCGTGACACGCCTTGGCGGCTTACGTCTTCCATTGGCATGCTGCTGATTCTTGCAAGCACAAGAATTAGCTTCATTGGTAACTCTTCTTCAAAACTTGTGAGTTTGAAAGTGATTTCCGAATCTCTAAGGCAGTATCGGGCTAGTTCAGTGTAGGTTAGTTCTCCGAAGGTTTTTTCCAGCGGGATTTTCTCTACGCCAATCAGCGAGTTGCCCACGTCGTTTAGCGTTACGTCGCGGTAACGGTTGTTGAACGCGTAAATCTGGATTGACCTGTTGAAGAAAAACTTGTACAGGTCAATGTGCACTCCGTATCTTAGGAGGCAGACGCGTTTGCCAACATCTATCGGAATGTCGCTTCTGCTGATGCCCAAGTTCAATGCCCGGCGCGTTAGATAACGCAGGTCGAAGTCGTCGCCGTTAAACGTCAAAATGAACGGGTAATCCCAAAGCACTTCGAAGACGGCTCTGAGCAAGTTTTCCTCTTTCTCAAAATACTCTAAGCTTACGTCTGCAGGCAAATGTTCGCTTCCTTCGCGGATGCCTTCCCGCTTCAGAAGCAGCACTCTTTTCTGGTCGTCTGAGCTGTAGACGGACACGCAAGTCACGGGATATGCGGCTTCTTCTGGATCAGGTACTCTGGTGGATATGGGCGCGGTGACTTCTATGTCTATAGCTGCTCTGCGGAACTTGGGCGCAGGGTACTCCAGCAGTCTTGCCCAAGACTCAGTGTACTCTAGTTCTTCCTGTGTGGCTTCTTTGAAGATGCTTTTGATTTGGCTGACTCTTTGCTCTGTTTCTTCCAGAGTCACGGGATTGAGGTTGCCGTTTTTAACTTCGTAAATCATCCCCGGCAACAATTGCTTATCGTAAATGTAGCATTGGTAGTATTTTATTCGGGCTTCCCACACTTTTGCCTCTTCACCATTCATCATGACAGACCTCCCGCCTGAAATTTGCGGGAAGTCCTCTGGAATTATGTCTCTCAGAGTGCCTTCGGGTTTGCCTCCGATCGCTAACGGGTCGTTTGCAAAGATTTTCGTGACTTTTACGTTTTTGTCTAGTAGGGGGTCGAATTTTTCTTCTGTTTCGCAATGGTCATAGCCTTGGTGGTGGATTACTCGGTCGATTTTTTCCAGTTCCTGCTGGGAAAGATTGGTTAAACAATATGGCTTATGTCCCGTGTTATCATACCAAAAGTAGATTTTGCCCGATTGGGGTTCGTACAGTTTTATAACCGCTTTTTTCAAATGCCCGTCATAGCTTGCGGAGACGAAGTACGACGGCGGCAGGTTTTCAGGTGCAACTGGCGGAAAAGCACGGCGTTTCTTCGCTTTTTTCTGTTCTGCGGCGATGGGGGGTGCTTCCGCTTTTGCCTCTTCCTTAACAGGCTTGTTTTGCACTTGGGAGTAGTAGTCTAAGCTTTTCTGCGCCATGCTGCTCTTTACCTTCAGCCCTATTCTATAAACGCATAGACTAAAATCTTTAGTGGCTTATCAACGTGTTCTGTTCTTAAGCGTCTTTAACTCTTATTTAGCACTACTGCGTTGTTCTATGCTGTGTGAAAAGCATGCTGAAGGACGCTTGGACGGTTGCCATCGAAACCCTAAGCTGGATAGAAATGCAAAAACTCAGCGAACGTCTCGCCCTAGCCAGAACCGTCAAGCAACTGGGCATAAGCAATCCTGATGCTATTCGGTACGGCTATGGGCTTGTGTGCGAAGCCATCAGGCGCAAAAACCTGATCGACAGCTTCGTCGACAGCGTGCTGAAACCCAAAACCATAAGCGAATTCACCATGGGCGTTCAAGCATTTCTGAGGCTTTACGTTTACCAAACCCGAATCGCCAAGCAATGGTCTAAAATAGACTTAGGCGAAGCCGCAGTTATTGCTAAGTTGGCGCGGGCGATTTTAGGCTGGACAACTTTGAGCGAGGTTGAGCCTTTCTTGGGGTTGCTGCTCACGCGAAACCCTGAATCCATTTTCAAGGGAGCAAGCGATGAAAAGCGTGTGGCTCTTCAAACGTTTCATTCGACATGGTTTGTTAAGTACTGTTTTGCGCTTCTTGGGCGCGATGAAGCTATAGCTTTTCTGGAGGGCAGTGTGAATCCGCCGCCCACATACATCAGGCTTAACACGCTGCGTGCTTCCGAAGAAGAAATTTTGGGGAAACTCGCTGGTGAAGGTGTTAAACTGGAAAAAGTTGAATTGTTACTGCACGCTTACAAAGTTACCGTTGCAAAGCAGCCTTTAACGCGAACCAGGAGCTTTCAGGAGGGGCTGTTTTATGTTCAGGATAAGGCAAGCTGCTATGCTGCTGAGGTTGCGGATCCGCAGGCGGGTATGGTTGTTTTGGATGTTTGCGCTGCTCCTGGTGCTAAAACCACGTACATAGCGCAGCTTATGCGGAATCAAGGCGCAGTTTACTCGGTGGATTATTCTGTTCGGAGAATGCAGACTTGGCAGAAGGAAGTGTTTCGCATGGGCGTGGAAATTGCGGAGCCGGTGATTGCGGATGCGCGCAGTTCTTTGCCTTTTGCGGTGGAGGGTGATGTGGTGGTTTTGGATCCGCCGTGTACTAGTACTGGTGCGTTTGGGAAGTTTCCGTCGGCGAAGTGGCGGCTTACTCCGCGGTCGATTGAGCGGATGGCTGAGTTTCAGTTGTGGATAATTAATAATTGTGCTGAGAAAGTGAAAGCGGGTGGCGGTGTGTTGGCTTATTCTACGTGCAGCGTGACGGTTGAGGAGAACGAGATGGTGATTGAGCGTTTCTTGAAGGGGCATCCGGATTTCAGGCTGGTGGAGATTAATCCGAAAATAGGTGTGCCAGGCTTAAGGGGGTTGACCCTGTGTCAGAGGCTTTACCCGCATGTTCACCAGTGCAACGGCTTCTTCATCGCTAAACTGCAAAAGGAGTAGTGCAGCGTGTTAAGGGGGTAGGGCAATTTGAAGGGGCGATATAGGCGTGGTTATTCTGTGGCGGTGTTGGTTGGGTTAGAGGCTGATGTGGCGGTTTTGTGGCGGGTTTTTAGTAATGTGGTTAAGTTTGGGGTGAGTGTTCGGCTTGGTGGTGCGCGGAGCGATGGGAAGGCATTGTATAGTTTTCATGAGGCTGTGGTTAACGCGTTGCGGCCTGTGCTGAGGGAAGGCGTGCTAAGTGTTGTTCTTGTTTCTCCGGCGAGGAGCAGTTACGCTAAAGAGTTTCTTAGTCATGTTCGTGCTCATCATGCTTGGCTTGCGCAGGGTTCAAGCAAGGCGGTGTTTTCAGAGATAGTTGGCTCTGCGGATTCGTTGTCTAAGGTTGCTGCTCTCACGAAAAACGCTGCGTTCCATCAGGTAGTCAGCGAGACTGCCGCGTCGGAGGGTGAGGGTTTGGTTGAGTTGCTTGAGAAGCGTCTCAGTGCTTCAGGTCGGGATGCGCTTGTGTCTTATTCGCTTACGGAGATAGAAGCTTTAATCTTTGGTGAGTGGTTGGCGGGTAAGCCGAAGCCTGAGCTTCTGTTGCTTACTGATGGGTATCTGGCTGGTTGCCGTGCGCGGGGTAGGTTGCAGCGGCTTATGCAAATTGCCGCGAATAGAGGCGTGAAAACAAGAATTGTTGATGCTGAGTCCCAAGCGGGTAAGCGTGTTGCACAGTTGGGCGGCATGGTTCTTTTGGCGGCTGTTGGTTAAAGTGAGTTGTTAATAGGCTGCCCAATAGTATAGAAGGAGCCTCGAGCGGGCCTTGATCCCGCGGCCTGCTGCTTACAAGGCAGCCGCTCTACCGGGCTGAGCTATCGAGGCACTGAATTACCTATTTCACACATCCACATAAAAACATACACAAATAAAAGTTACTGCTGAAGAGCACAGGGTCCTCTTTTTCCATCCTGAATTTCGTCTGTGTTTCAATCTTTAAAATGGAAAAGCTCACTTGTGTCCATTGAATCTTAGCAAAAGTATTATCTTGTCTGATAGCTCTAATTGGTGTCTATGAGCAGTAGTCTTCCAACTGAGATGACTATTAGAGATTTTCTTACTAGAGCTCTTGAAGCTCGAGCAATAAAAGTCACAACCGAGTGGTCTTACAATACACCAATTGGCCGCTTAGTTCCAGATATGCTTCTCAGAAATGGCGCAGAATACGTTGTTGAAACAAAACTCGGTGCCGAATCCAAACTGCTTGATGCAATAGTCCGACTTTACGATTACTCCAAATACACTGAAGCAAAGGGTGCCTTCGCTGTACTTTTTCCAGAAGAATTGAGAAGACCTTGGACAGTGGAAATGCTAGAAAAAATCGCAGTTGACCCTAAGCTAAAATATGTAATAGTTGCCATCTTCAAAGATTTTAGACCAAGCCAGAGATTTGTCGGGAATCTTTCTGAAATTTCCGATTGGATTGCTACTCATGTGTTGAAACCTCTTGTAATTGAGGTTGACACAGGTTTCGCAATTAAAGTTTTAACGGAAGCGGTTGAGGCGATTACCCTTAGTGTAAGAAGTCTAGATAGCAAAGACCTTGAAGAGATTTTTGGTGGCAAAACCGTCTTTGACAACATTTTGCAGTATGAAGAAGGACACTATCCACTTGAAGAAATGCGGCAAGCAGCAACTTATCTTCTAGTTAACCAGATCATTTTTTATCATGTTCTTTCCAAAGCAGATAATCAATTTGAAGCAATAGATGAAGGCAAAGTCCAGAAACCCAGTAACTTACTGAAATACTTTGAGAAAGTTCTTCAGGTAGATTATGCTTCTGTTTTTGGATTTGATGTTGTTTCTAAACTTCCCGTTTCCGCAATCGATATAATAAAGAGAGTTATAGTTGTCATCAAAGCCTTGGCGCCTGAAAAAATAGGGCATGATATTCTTGGGAAAGTTTTCCATGAACTTATCCCTTTCAATATAAGAAAAGCTGTTGCCGCCTTCTACACTAATAACGAAGCAGCCGAGATGCTCGCAAACCTTTCAATAGAAAACTCTAATGCTTCAGTGTTGGACTTAGCTTGTGGCAGTGGTACCCTTCTAGTTGCTGCATATCACAGAAAGAAAGAACTCCTTAAGTCTGGTGGAAATGCGATTTCGCTAGAAGACCATAAGACCTTTCTTGAGCATGACCTCACTGGAATTGATATTATGCCTTTTGCTGCGCACCTTGCCGTAATGCATTTGTCGCTGCAAGCGCTGCTACACGAAACCGAAAAAGTCAGAGTCGCAGTTTGGGATTCTACAGAACTTAAGCCTGAAATGGAAATACCCGCAATTTCAAGTGAACTCAAAGCTGCATATAGACGACCAACATTGGATATGTTTCAAAGCGGGCTGAATATAACCCAAGACGCTTTCATCAAAAAGGGAGCAATCACACTTAATGGACTAGGCGGAAAAGAAATACCGCTTGAAAAAGTTGACTTAGTAATAATGAACCCCCCATTCACTAGACAAGAACGGCTACCAAAGGAATATAAGAAAATTCTTGAGCGGCGCATGAAGGAATATAAAAAATACCTTAAAGGTCCCTTAGGACTCCATGGATATTTCATCTTTTTGGCAGACCGCTTTGTCAAACCTAATGGAAAGATTGCTCTGGTTTTACCCGCAACTACTTTAAGAATCGCGGCAATGCAAGGAATCAGAAAGCTACTTGTGTCCGAATACGTAATTGAGTATATCATAACAACATATCAACGAGCGGCATTTTCAGAAGGCGCTAGTTTTCGAGAGGTTCTCTTAGTATGTCAGAAAACTAAAGCACGAAATCACATGGACAATGGCAATTGTCTGGTAGTCTTTTTGAAAAAGAATCCTCAGAATGCTCAAGAAGCAAAAGAAATGTCCATAATGCTCAAGAATAGACGGGCAGAACTGAAAGAGGACAGCGTTTACGAGAATGATTGCATTCAGTGTAAATCGGTGGGTCAACCTGTCCTTAAAGCATCAGCTTCCAATTTGTTCAAATTCATAGCAGCTTCCGATTGGGAGATAAATAAAACATGGGAAAAGATAAAAAAACGAGGCTTATTAAACTCACAGATTTCCTGAAACAAGCCAACGCCGAAATTGTAGGTGGACTTGGCTTAGGTGGAGGTATTCGAACATTGTATAGGCATCTTTCTATACTCTATTCCAATGAAAGAGCCTTAAAATCATCAGACCTTTGGTTGAAAGAAAAACTCAATGAGGGAACTTTGTCAGCGAGGAACAGATTCACCAACAGAATCGTGAATATTCCTCTCGGTAGCGTTGCCCCAAGTTTGAGGCGCCATTCAGGAGTTGACTGCCTAGATGTTACTGAGAAATCCGATTTTCTAATTACAGACACTTTCTCATGCATCGAAGACTTCTTTGAAGACAAAAAACTAATGCAGAGATTTAAAAGAAATAAGAAATCTTGGAAAGATTATGTTAAGAGGAGGCAAGGAAGGGTTTTTGTTGCAAGAAAGTTTGACTTGTCTGCTCCAGGAACCAGACTTATTGGTTTCTATTCTTCAGTTTCATTAGTTCCAGGCGAGTTTTGGCTACTGCGTAATCTAAATTCGGAGCTTAGTAAAGTCCTATCCATTTGGTTCAATAGTACACCAAACTTAATTCAAATGTTTCTTAACAGAACTGAAACCAGAGGCGCTTGGATGAAAACTGACATCGAAGCACTCAAGGAGATGTATGTAATAGACCCCCGAACAATTGGAAGAAAAGAGATTAATGAATTGTTAGAGATATTTGACTCAATAGCCACACTTTCACTCCCCAATATCACAGAACAACTTCGAACGGCTCATTTTGCGCGTAAGAGAATAGACGAAACGATTTTGAAGATTATTGGATTTAGTGAAAGTGAAACTGACAATATTTTGGCTCTTACGTACCCTGCTTTATACAATGAGATAGACAAACTAAAAACACTAATGGAAGGTTAATTATCTGGTATTCCGACCCCTTAAATAAGGAGCTATAGTCTGTTCCAAGTCAATAGCCCAATACAGTGCTTGTAAATTAATTGGTGAATTGCTAGATTTCGTTAGTCTTCTTATAGGCTGTTCTGCCTCCCCAGTGCTTGGTGAAATTCATGTTAGGAGGTGAAACACGGCAAAACAGCCTAAACCCAAGCACAGGCTATTCTACAACAGCCAAACAATCATATTTGGAGCCTAATAGCAGTTCTATGCAGAAACCTATAGGGGGTAGGTCTACACTGGCATTTTACACGCTATTTAAAGGGGAGGCGACAGCAGTTCTGGGCACAGCAGAAAACAAAACAACCCATTTCGATACGCTTTTAATGCCGCACCACCAATGCATCTGTGGGATACCATTTGGCAAGACTAAAAGGATTCCAAAAACTCACATCTACAGAAACCGCATTACAAACTTGGCTAAAAACTCTACAAATCAAACAACACAAAACCACCATACCACTGCATAAAGCATTGAACCGCGTCTTAGCCGAAGATATAATCGCTAAAGAAGACTTGCCGCGGTTTGACAAGTCAGCCGTCGACGGCTATGCGCTCAAATCAGAAGACACCACGAGCGCATCACAGTTTAAACCCACACTCCTCCAACTAACCAACTCTGACATAGTAAATTCCAAACAAGTAAAACAGGTGTGGACTGGAAACGCCATTCCCAAAGGCGCTGACGCCGTGGTGATGCTGGAAAACACGCAAATGCAGAATGGCAAACTTGAGGTTTGGGTTCAGTTGGCGTTAGGCGGCAACGTGTCAAAAAAAGGCGAAGACATCAAAAAAGGCGAAACCGCCATAAAAACTGGAACCCGCTTGAAACCTTACCACTTAGGCCTACTCGCGGCGTTAGGCAACAGCGAAGTCAAAGTCGCCGAAAAACCAAAAATAGCCATATTAGCCACTGGAAACGAGCTTGCAGAAATAGGCAGCAAACTTGCCGAAAACCAAATTTTCGAATCCAACAAAATCATGCTTTCGGCAATGTGCCGCGAACTAGACGCGGAACCACTGGATATGGGCTTAGTTAAGGACGACATGGAAGAGATTACTGAAAAAATCAAAAACGCACTCTTAAACGCTGATGCGGTGATAACAACTGGCGGAACCAGCGTTGGCGGACTCGACTTAGTTCCCGACGCAGCTAACAAAATGGGA
>Ga0256868_10001225_pt1 | contig 14182 bp, 13 predicted proteins | sample RVTome_13_FD_187341 | JGI IMG/M metagenome (GOLD analysis project Ga0256868, IMG submission 187341) | Soil microbial communities from uranium-contaminated site in the Upper Colorado River Basin, Wyoming, United States - RVT92D227 HiSeq ... | reverse complement strand
AAGATCTGGAAGGACCTTTACGACAAAAGGGTGAAGGCCTTCAATCTCTCGGAGGACAAGGACACATTGCCTGTCAATGTCGCAGGAGAGAAGATACCCTTGTCCCATGTACTGTTCAAGCCCAATGTCCTCGTAAGCACCCACATACTCCGGGGCTTCGACAAGGGTAGCATTCTGAAGAACCTGCTTGGGTTCGTGCCCGACAGAAGGAAGGCGAGGTTCCACAAGAACCTGGAGGACGCTCTGCTGGACATGTACGAGGCCGTCGGGGGAATAGACCTCGCAGTGCTCGATGCCAGCTATGCCTACACAGGCACGGGCGACCACCCTCACGCTCGGCCTGAGGATACGAAGTACAGGATCCGGACCAATCTGATCGTGGTCGGAAAGGACGCCGTCGCGGTGGAGACGGTCGGGGCGAAGCTCGCCGGGCTGGACCTGAAGAAGATGAAGAGCATCAACAAGGCCGTGAAGCGTGGTCTCGGGGTCTGCGATCTGAACAAGATAGAGATACGAGGCATGTCGCTGAACGAGGCGAAGAAGAGGATTCCAAAGAGCCTCAAGTAGCATCCGATACGCTGTCCGCCGAAAGCATCTTAGCGCGGAAATGTGTGCCCAACCAGTGGTGTTACAGATGTCGGAAGATGTCCTCATAGTCCTGAATGACGCTCCATACGGCACGGAGAAATCCTACAATGGGCTGCGGCTCGCCATAGCGCTCCAAGCGAGAGAGAACCGCGTCAATGTCTTTCTGATGGCTGATGCTGTATCTTGTGCGGTTCCTAAACAGGAGACCCCGCCTGGATACTACAACATAAACGAAATGCTGGGGAGAGTTCTGGCGAAGGGTGGAAGAGTTGCTGCTTGTGGGAGCTGCATGAAAGCAAGAGGCCTGAACGCTGATGCTCTCGTCAAGGGCGTCGAGCAGGGCTCCATGGCGCTCCTCTCCGAATGGACCGAGAAGTGCAACAAGGTGCATTCCTTCTGATTGGTGCATCCGAGGCCCATGCCGCCAAAATGACATCACCAAGGCTTCCGGAAGTATGTCTTGACCCTGCTGTACTCCTTGAACCCAATCCTCTCATACGCGGGGAGACCCATCTTACTCGACTGAATGATGGCGATGGCGTAACCCAATTCCTTCGCTAACAGCAGAGGCTCACGCGTCATTGCAGTCCCGATTCCTCGCCCTCTTGCTCTCTTGAGCGTCGAGACAATCCATATCGTGGCAACGCCTTCATGCAACAGCAGAAGAGATGATGCAACTGGCCTCCCATCCAGGAATCCTGTGAACCATCGCTTCGAAGGGCTGACTCCGAGGCCTGCGTAAGTTTCGCACCAGCGGTCGTTCCGTATCTTCTTTCCACCCTCAAACCCTCGATGGGCCGTGATCACACATGTCTCAAGGGATCTCAGGTTCTCCACGGGGCGAATCGCGAGTCCTGCTGGCAATGGTTTTCGCTTCACGCGAGCGAGATCGATGGCCATGCATGGCACTTCCCATCCTGGCTTCAGCCCCCGCGACTCGAGGAAATCGCCGAGCTCGGCCGGAGCGCTCCAAGGGTCGACCCACCACATCATCGGGAGCCTCCGTCTTCTGAAGTATGCCAAGGCCTTGTTTGCACGCGCCTCCATATTCTCAGATCTGAACCTCGCCTTTAGGACGCCATTCTGGTAGTTGTGTTGGGCTCCGGTGGAATACATGATCATGTCTGGCTCGTGCCAGATGACCTTTCTAGGGGAACTCGAGTATGCTAGTTCCCAGCAGCCAATCAGACTTTCCGAGCACATCCGAGCCAGCTCGCTTCTCGAGGGCCTCATCGCGATTTCCTCTCCTCTTTGTCCCAGACCTTGTCTAGCAATTCGTGCATTTCCTTCCTTGTGAGCGCATATTTCCCCCCGCCCTGGTTGGCCTGGACAGTCCTTGTGATGGGGCCGCGCAAGGCCCACACGAACTCGCTCTTCATCGCGCACGGACAATATCGAAATCTGGGGTTCTTCGACAACAACGCATCGACGATTGCCTCCGGGATTGCTTTCGGCCTAGGCTCTCTCGTTGCCTTCTCGACCGCGCTATCTGCCCATGCTAGCAGCTTCTGAGTCCCTCGCTTCAATACGACAGATGTCTCAGTGCGTTCCCACTTCTTCGTCCTCGCAAGGGTCGCTCTCATGAGAGGGGATCTATAGGTGCCAGGCTCGACTACGCTGACATGGACCCCGTATGGCCTAAGGCAATTCGCCAAGGTCTCGGAGTAGGTCTCGAGCGCATGCTTCGAGATGCAGTACGGGCTCAATGAGCCCTCAGCGGAGAGACCGTTGATCGAGCTAACGTTGACAATGCGCCCTTTAGACTCAACAAGGAATGGAAGCATTGCACGTGTGAGCCTGTGTGGGCCGAGCAGATTCACGTCTAGGATCTCCATCATGCCGTCCACGCTCAGCTCCGCAACTAGCCACCAACCTCCCGCTCCAGCATTGTTCACGAGGCCGTAGAGGCCTTTCCCTCTTCTCCTCACAACCTCTGCCGCCCTCTTCACATCTGCGGGTTTCGTGACGTCCAATCTGACGGGCTGCACATTCAGAATCCGTTCGAGATCCTTGAGAGCCGACTCCGTCCGCGCAGTGGCGTAGACTAGATGACCCCCGCCTGCAAGAATCTCTACCACAGCTCTCCCGATTCCCGAGCGCGCCCCAGTGACCAGGACAGGACCACTCTCTTTCATCGGCATTTCCTCCGGCCCTCGAATGGCGCTGCAGGGATTTTGAGTTTCCTTTGGCTCTCAGCCGAAGGGGACGGTTCGCAACTGCCGGAAGGACTCCTGCTCGGTGCAACAATCCTCTGGGTCAATCTGAGCTAGACGCTCGGAATCGTCACAGTCCGAGGGAAAGGCAGATAGGGAATGAGAAGCGATTCAGCAGGCGGTGAAATGAGCAGCGACCCGCCAGAAGACAGACCCAGGGCCCTAAGGACACTCATCGCCGTGAATGGTCTATTCGCATTCATGGGATTCGCGAGCGGCTTCGGGCTGCTCTTCTCCCCCTCTGGAACAGGCATGGGCCTGTCGCTCGATCTGCTCGAGAACACTCCGGTTCGGGACTTCACTCTCGTCGGCCTGTTCTTCGTTGCCTTCTACGGCATCCTGCCGACCTTTGCCGCCTACGGGCTGTGGACCAGGAAGAGATGGCGGTGGACCGACTTCCTCAACAAATGGACAGGACAGCACTGGGCCTGGACTGCTTCTGTTGCCCTGGGCGTCATACTGATCCTTTGGATAGTTGTGGAGCTTATCCTGCTCGGCTTCCTGAGCGGGATTGGAGGAGTCCTCCAGGTCGCGATGACCTTTGTCGCGATTCTTCTGCTTGCTCTGGCCATGCTGCCGTCCGTGAAGGCCAGTACGAAACTCAGGGACTGAGAGCCGGAATCGTGATGCGAGAGCCCGGATAATGTCACTGAATCTGCCGGTGATCAAATCTGCATCTCGCAATGCATGCCCAAGCCCCGGATTGATGCTTCGTTGCTGAGACGTCGAATGCCTCACACAAGAGAATGCAAAGGCTGGCCGTGCTTTTTAGTACAATAGGCAATATATAATACATTGACGCTCTATCGTGTGCAATGATGGACAGAAATGACACTACTCGGAATGGCCTTATCGACACAACGTCCCAAGGCAAGACGGTCATGCATCTAGTCACCAGCGTCTCGATCGAGAAGGAATTGAAGCTCGACCCTCTATCCATATTTCATTCGCTCAGAGAACAATCCCACGGAGAAAGCTTCCTTCTGGAATCTGCGGAAGGCACACGCAAGACAGCTAGATACTCCTTCATCGGAATCGATCCGATCTCCGTTTTCAAGTCAAGGGATGGCATTGTGGAGATAGATGGTCACAGCAGTCGAGACGAGGACCCATATGGGGCTCTTCGCAGGTATTTTCGTGGGATCAACTGCGGAGCTTCTGAGCTGGCCCCGTTGTCAGGCGGACTCATTGGCTACGTCGGCTATGGGATGACCAGGTATTTCGAAGGCATCAAGGAGCATGAGAGCCTCGACAACGTCCTGCCCGACCTCTTCTTCGTTCTTCCGAGGCATTTGGTGTGCGTCGACCATCTGAACGCACGAACGATCCTCATTTCACATGGCAAGATGGGCGATCTGAAAGAGATGCTTCGAAAAGCCAAGCCCGCAGCGGCTCACGAAATCTCAATTGGGGAAGGAAAGTCGAACACCAGCCGACAGAAGTTCGAGAAGATGGTGTTGAGGGCCAAAGAGAGCATTCTGGACGGTGAGATCTTCCAAGCCGTCATCTCTCGAAGGACAGACTTCCATGTAAGAGGCGATTCTCTCGAGATGTACAGGGCTCTGCGGTCCATGAACCCCTCGCCCTACTTATTCCACCTGGATTTTGGCCAGGTCCAGCTTCTCGGTTCGTCACCCGAGATGCTCGTGCGACTGGAAGGGACAAAGCTCACGACCCGCCCACTTGCGGGAACCCGGCCGAGATCCGCGGACCCCGAAGAGGATGAGAAGCTCAAGCTCGAAATGCTCCTGGACGAAAAGGAGCGCGCCGAGCATTTGATGCTCGTTGACCTCCACAGGAACGACATGGGCAGGGTCTCGAGGTTTGGCAGCGTCAAGGTCACAGAGCTCATGGATGTCGAGAAATTCTCTCACGTCCAACACATTGTGAGCAATGTGGAGAGCGATATCGCTCCGGACAAGGATGCGTTCGACGCTCTAAGGGCGTGCTTTCCAGCCGGCACGGTGACGGGCGCGCCAAAGGTCCGTGCAATGGAGATCATCTCTGAGCTAGAACAGGTGCCCAGAGGACCGTATGCGGGGGCTGTCGGATACTTCGACTTCACAGGCAACATGGACTTCGGCATCACCATCAGGTCGATTGTCGTTTCAGGCGACCGCGCAAGCGTTCAGGCAGGCGCAGGTATCGTCGCGGACTCGGTACCCGAGCGGGAGTTCGCAGAAACGGAACACAAGATGCAGGCCATGCTCCAAGCGATCGCCTCTGCGCGGAAGGAGGGCAGCGGATGACCCGAATCCTCGTGGTAGACAACTATGATTCTTTTGTCTACAACATAGCGCAGTACCTAGGCGAACTCGGAGCCTCTGTCATCGTCGAGAGGAATGACTCTCGGGCCCTCGATGCTCTGTTAGGAAATTCGGACGGATACGTCGTATCTCCCGGGCCGGGCCATCCGAGAGAAGCTGGCCGGTCTCTCGATGTGATCTCCAGCGACGGCTATGGCAGGCCCGTGCTGGGCGTCTGCCTCGGACATCAGGCGATTGCCTTCGTTCATGGAGGCTCGGTGGTGAGAGCGACGCAGGTCGTGCACGGGAAGGTGAGCAGAATCCATCATGTGCCTGACCCTCTGTTCGATGGCGTGCCGGAGAATTTCTCGGCTACGCGCTACCACTCCCTGATTGTCTCAAGGAAGGACCTGCCATCATCGATTGAAGTGCTCGCGGAGACAGAGAATGGCGAGATCATGGCCCTCCGCGTGAAAGGCAAGGGAGTGTATGGAGTCCAGTTTCATCCAGAGTCCGTGATGACCGCATATGGAAAGACTATCCTGTCGAATTTCCTGGAGATGTGCAGAAGATGATCCAAGAGGGCATTCGACTCGCGGCTGAGGGAAAGACACTCTCGGAAGAGATGGCTGGCGATATCATGAGCGAGATGATGTCTGGAGCGGCCACTCCGAGCCAAGTAGCTTCGTTCGTCACCGCAATGCGCATGAAAGGAGAAAAGGAGGAAGAGCTCCGCGGATTCGTCACTACGATGCGCAAGAGGTCAGAGAAGATATCGGCACCCGCCGGGGCAATCGACTTGTGCGGAACGGGCGGGGACGGCCTGGGCACATTCAACATCAGCACGATCGCATCATTTGTTGTCGCTGCGACCGGAGTGCCGGTTGCGAAGCACGGGAACAGGGCGATCTCTAGCAGATCCGGCTCCGCAGACATCCTGGCCGCGCTTGGAATACCCTTTGACCTTGAGCCTCCAGACGTGGAGACCTGTCTCAATACGACGGGCATTGGCTTCATGTTTGCACCCACATTCCACAAATCGATGAGAAATGTGATGGCTACGAGAAGGGAGATCGGCATCCGGACATTCTTCAACGTGCTTGGTCCAATGGCGAATCCCGCTTGCGTAGAGCATCAGCTGATTGGAGTGTACGATCCCGACCTCGCCCCCACGATTGCGAGAGTACTGGGCGACCTCGGAGCTCAAAGGGCTATGGTCGTCCACGGGGAAGGAATGGACGAGATTACCAATCTTGGAACAACGAAGGTCTCAGAGCTCTCCGACGGAATTGTTCGAAGCTACGAGATTTCTCCGCAGACATTTGGTCTAGATCTTGCAGAGCCTGGAGAGATCAGAGGAGCATCTGCCCTTGACAACGCTCGCATAGCGCTCTCAATCCTGAAAGGCGAGAAATCACATCGGACGGACATTGTCGCGATGAACTCCGCGGCAGCGCTCTATGTCGCCGGCAGGGTTCCCACTCTCCAAGAAGGCCTTGAGATGGCCATGACTTCGATCCTGACCGGGAGCGCGCTGGCGAAACTCAGAGAGTTCGCGATCATGACTCGTGGCCTCGAAACGAAGATCCAGATGAAGCTCGATGTGTCAGGATTACGGACGAGGCGCGTCCTTCCGGAGATCCTGAAACGAAGATACCCGGAAATCTGCGCAAGCTTCATCACTGAGATTCTTGGCCTGGCTGGAGGTAGCGATTCCCTGCGCGAACTTGATGACGAGCTGATATCAAACCCGTCCATCCTGTCCGTGCTCGTGCTCAATCGATTGAGGAGAGTCCTCAATGAGGAAGAACCCCTCCGGCCTGTGCACCGCTCAGGATCGGCTAGCTTGTTGGATGCGATCTCTTCGGCCCAAGGCGTCGCTGTGATAGGAGAGTACAAACCAAGCTCTCCTTCAGCTGCAGAGCTTAGCGTCCCACCCGATCCCGAACACGTAGCGGATGTGTACGGTAGCGCCGGGATCACGGCCGCCTCGGTCCTTGTCGAACCGGATTTCTTCTGCGGAAGCCCCGAACTATTCTCGAATTTCCGTTCGAAGCTCCAGATCCCTTTGATCTACAAAGACTTCGTCGTGATCGAGAAACAGGTAGAGCTTGCGCAGCGGCTTGGTGCGGATGCCGTCTTGCTGATCGCCAAAGTGCTCGGCCCCGAGCACCTGGATCGTCTGGTGCGCTCATGCATCTCCAGAGGGATCGAGCCGCTGGTCGAGATTCACGATGCCGTAGACCTCAAGAAACTGGAGGCGAGTGGATGCAACGGCCTCATCAAGCTCGTGGGAATCAACTGCAGGGATTTGAGGACGCTAGATGTCAGTCTTGAGCCACTTGAAGGTCTCCGTAAGCTAGTGGGGCCGGAGAAAGCAGTAGTTGCGGAGAGCGGCATCAAATCGCCTCAGGATATTTGCGGTCTCCAGGGTTTCGATGCAGTCCTCATAGGTTCGATGTTCATGCAAGCGGACAACCTGAGGAAGATGGTACAGGAGACGGTCGGCGTGGCGATGGGCGTGACAAGATGAAGGTCAAGATATGTGGAATTACCAATCTCGAGGACGCCGCTACTTGCGAGGAACTTGGAGCGGACGCACTGGGATTCGTACACTTCCCAGGACGAGTGCGCAGCCTTCCTCTCGAGGAGATTGCAGGAATATGTTCATCTCTTGGGCCAATGACCACGAAAGTCCTTGTCTGCTCTCCCACATCTCCAACAGATGCCCTGAGAATGGTCGCATCAAGCAAGACAGACATCGTCCAGCTCCATACCTTTGGTCCGGAGACATTGAACGAAGTTCGCCAGCATGGAGTGAAGGTGATCAGGGCAGTCTCACCCACTCGTTCCGAAGCCAAGAAGTTCATTGGAGCAGCCGATGCATTGCTTTTCGAGCGGGGAGCGCCGGGAACCGGCACGAGCTACGATTACTCCCAGGTGCCAGTCGACTGCTGCCCCAGGGCCATCATCGCGGGCGGACTGAATCTCAACAATCTCGATCGAGCCAAGGCGCTGAGACCCTATGCGCTTGATGTGTCCTCAGGCGTCGAGCGGGCTCCAGGCAAGAAGGACCCGAAACTAGTCGAGGAATTCGTCAGGAGATGCAAATCATGACCAATACCGGCTACTTCGGGAGATTCGGGGGCTTCTACGTTCCTGAGATACTCGTACGTGCTCTGAAGGATCTTGAGAAGGAATATGAGCGCCTCTCAGTTGACCCTGAGTTCAATGAAGAGCTCAACCGACTTCTAAGAACCTATGCTGGGCGGCCCACGCCTCTGTACTTCGCGCGGAGGCTGACGGAAAGAATTGGAGGCGCGAGAATCTACCTGAAGCGCGAGGACCTCGCCCATACCGGATCGCACAAGATCAACAACGCGCTCGGCCAGGCACTTCTCGCCAAGCGGATGGGCAAATCCCGCGTCATAGCAGAGACGGGCGCTGGTCAGCACGGAGTGGCAACTGCGACTGCGTGCGCTCTTCTCGGGCTCAGATGCGAGGTGTTCATGGGAGAGACGGATGTCGAGCGCCAGAAACTCAACTGCTACAGAATGAACCTCCTCGGCGCCAAGGTCAACGTTGTCAAATCGGGCTCCAAGACGCTCAAGGATTCGATCAACGAGGCTCTGCGGGACTATGCGGCGACGAGCGATCACACACATTATCTCATCGGCAGTGTCGTCGGACCTCATCCATACCCGACCATCGTAAGGGATTTCCAGTCAGTTATCGGCAGAGAGACGAGAATGCAGATGCTTGCAGAGACAGGCAAGGTTCCCAATGTTCTAGTAGCCTGTGTCGGAGGCGGGAGCAACTCCATCGGGCTCTTCCACCCATTTGTTGAGGATCCGGGAATAGAGATGTTCGGCGCGGAAGCCGCGGGGGCCGGAATCGAGACCGGGCATCACTCGGCGAGTGTGGTTGCGGGAACCGAAGGGGTGCTTCATGGCTCGAGGACTCTGATCCTGCAAAATGAGGAAGGCCAAATCTCCGAAACACACTCCATAGCTGCAGGCCTGGACTACCCTGCCGTTGGTCCGGAGCACGCATTCCTCAGCAAAACGGGCCGTGCAAAGTATGTCGGCATCACAGACAAAGAGGCACTGTCGGCATTTCACTTGCTCTCGGAGACCGAAGGAATCATACCGGCCCTGGAAAGCGCCCATGCAATCTCCCTCGCCGTCATGATCTCGAAGAGCCTGCCGAAGGAGAAGACACTAGTCGTGAACTTGTCCGGGCGCGGAGACAAAGATGTGAGCCAGGTGGCCCAGCTGGAGGGGAGACTATGAGCAGGATCTCTGGCACGTTCGCGTCATTGGCAAGTGCAGGATCCGGTGCATATATCCCTTACGTTTGCACGGGCGACCCGGACATGGAGTTTACAGCGGAGCTGGTCAACAGTCTGTGCAGAGCAGGTGCCGACATCATTGAACTCGGCTTGCCTTTCTCCGACCCAGTCGCAGACGGCCCCGTGATCCAGGGCGCAATGTCACGAGCTTTGTCTGCAGGGTTCAAGGTCCCTCGATTGTTTGAAACGATCACCGCCATTCGGAGCTCCGGCCTGAGACTGCCGATCGTGTTGATGACATACTACAACCCGGTGGTTAGAATGGGGGTTGGGGCCTTCTGCGCGAGGCTGGCCAAGGCCGGAGGAGATGCCGTGCTCGTCGTTGACCTCCCCATCGAAGAATCCGGAGAAGTGGATGAAGCAGCCATGGACAACGGTCTCGATGTCATAAGGTTGGTCGCGCCAAGCACCGACGACGAGCGTATGGAGCTGATTTTGGAGAAGGCTTCTGGATTCGCCTATGCTGTTTCCGCAGCAGGAGTCACGGGATCAAGACAGAAGCTTGCTTCTTCCGCGCTCTCTCTTCTGAGCAGGATGAGGCCCATAAGCCAAATCCCCATTGCGATCGGCTTCGGAATGTCGTATCCAGACCAGGTCCGTCAGGCGATGCTAGCAGGCGCCTCGGGAGTCGTCGAAGGCTCGGCCTTGATATCGATATACTCAGAGGAGAACAAGAGCAAGGCACTTGACCGCATCGAGCAACATGCACGGGAGATGAAAGCCGCAACGCGAATCTAGAATGTGACCAATACTCTACCGAATCCTGGCAATTGAATGTGCGAGGGCCCGGATATTGGCACGGTATCTACTGGCAATTAAAAGTCACACCTTTAGTCTTCATAGGGGATAGGGAGAAATCGACGCCGGATTGTTGGCATGTAATTTACCGGCAAACAAAGGTCCAGACAATGACTACCGGTATGATATCTGCGAGAGTGGTCCACTCGCACAGTCGCCTTTCCTCCCCTATGATCTCTTCTCGGGAACGAGTCTGAACTCGACGGCAACTGACTCATGTCAGGCTACCGGCACCGTGATTCTTATGAACTAGGCAGACGATTCTGGTTTCGGAGGAAATGGACGCCATGTCATCGACCTGTGCTGCCACTTATCGCTCAACGGAAGAGCTGGCCGAGATGATTGAGAGTCATTTGGTAGGGTACATCGCATGGTTGTTCTCGTCCCCATATTCGAGGGTCGAGCACGAGCCCGAGTTCACGAGGACCACAAGCGACATCCCGCATGCAATGTGCAACTACGTGTGCCACTCACGCTTTTCCGCGCAGGAGGTGGGGGCAAGAGTGGACAAAATCATGGATCTCTTCAAATCCCGCAGCCTCCCCATGTCATGGCTGCTCGGCCCGAGCTGCCGACCGTCGAACCTTGCAGAGGTGCTGGTGTCACGTGGCTTCGTGCTCGATGTTGAGGTGGTGGGCATGACGATCGACCTTGGACACTTCGATGAAGACTTACCCGTTCCTGGGGGACTCACCATCAAGAGAGTCGAGAACGACAATGACGTCCAGCAGTATCTGAGACCTCTCGGGGAAGGGTTTGAGTTCCCGGAGTTCGCAACATCCGGCTGGGGAAGAGTGAATTCCTCTCATGGGTTCGACCCCAAGCTACCGAGAGTCGACTACGTCGCGATGATGGAAGGCAAGCCGGTCTCGTGCGCCACTCTATTCAAGATGCGCGACGCAGCGGGCATATACTGTGTCGCAACGGTCGCTGAGATGCGCCGCAAAGGCGCTGCCACCGCTCTCATCATCAACGCCCTGCGTGAGGCCAGAGACGAGGGATACAGCATGGGACTTCTTCAAGCGAAGACCGCTGCAGCAGGGGTCTATCGAAGGATAGGGTTTCTAGATCAGCCCTGCAAGATAGGCTGGTACGTTTGGCACCCGCCCGGTCTTGCTCGAGAGTCGGCAGCTGGTATTTGAGCACAGGGCATTGGGCACGCTCAGGGTACAGATAAGAGACAACAGTGGGAAGTAGAGCGGGCACACTCAGGCTCAAGAAAAGTATATCCCCGTGCGCCGCACGTGCCGTATCGGGTGGCAGACATATCTGGAGAAGCGAAAGCAAGGCCGTACCCTCTTGATAGGTTCATTGCCCATCGGTCGTACGCCCAGCCCGCCTTCCTGCCGGGTACCAAGGACATCGTCTATCTGGCCAATACCAGCGGCCAGTTCAATGTGTGGAGGCAGAGTCCACCTACGGCAGGAAAGCTCGGCCATGAAACCCAGCTGACAGGGCTCGAGGATTGGGCCGCCAAGATGCAGTACCCTGATCCTTCTGGGACTGAGGTCCTCATGTTCGCGGACAAGGAGGGGGACGACAACTACCAGATATTCAGAGTCGACCCGAGGGGCGGATGGCACACGCCCCTGGTCTACGAGCCCGAGGTGAAGCACAGGTACGGCAGGGAGAGCTACTCCCCAGACGGCAAGTACTTCGCGTACTCGTCCAACGCGAGAGACTCCGGCGAGATGGATGTTGTCCTGTTCAACCGGGCAAAGAGAAAGGCCAAGGTGCTTCTGACAGGGGGAGACTACATGGTGGGATCATGGGCTCCCGACGGACGCAGGCTCCTTGTCATAGACGGCATGGGAGGGGACGACAACAACCTCCTGCTCTTGGACATCAAGAAGGGGACGAGCGAGAGCCTATCGCCCCACAAGGACAAGTCCTTCTTCATCCCCGGACCGTGGGACAGGTCAGGCAAGGGCTTCTACATCATCACGAACGCAAATAGGGAGTTCAAAGCACTAGGATATATGGATATTGCGTCAAAAAAGACCAAGCTCCTGGAAACCCCCGAATGGGATGTCGAGGACGTCGCGCTCTCCCCGGACGGCAAGATCCTTGTGTATGTCACGAACGACAACGGCTACTTCACCATCCACTTCGTTGACCGGGGCCGATGGATCCCTCTCCAACGGCCGCTGAAAACGGGCGGTGTGCTCTATGCCGGCATGTACGACCCGTGGGAGTACGCTGAGCTCGTGAGGTTCTCGCCTGACTCCAAGAGGATCTGCTTCGTGCTATCGACGCCGGTCAGGCCACGAGAAATACACAACATCGAGATCAGGCAGAGCACGCCTGTCCGTTGGACCAATGGGTTCGTCGGAAACGTGCCAGAGAAGGAAATGGTGAACCCAGAGGCCATATCGTTCCCGTCCTTCGACAGACAGATCCCGGCCTTGCTCTACAGGCCCAAGACAAGCAAAGGCGCGAAGGTCCCTGCTGTCATATGGATGCATGGTGGGCTGGGCCAGGAGCAGGCGGACTACTTCGGACCCTACCAGTATCTCTTGAACAAGGGCATCTGTGTTCTTGCGCCGAACATCAGAGGAAGCGGCGGATATGGCAAGACCTACCGAAGGCTGATGCACGGGGACTGGGGCGGTGCCGAACTCAAGGACATAGAGTCCGCCGCGAAGTATCTACTAAGTCTTGATTGGATAGACTCACAGAGGATCGCGATTTCAGGTCTGAGCCTCGGAGGATTCCATGTCCTGTCCGCGATCTCGAGGCTGCCGAAGTACTGGAGGGTAGCCACAGAGGGCTGTGGCCCGTGCGACCTCGTTGCCGCGACTAACGGTGTCCCTGAGGGGTACAGAGAGTACATGAGAGACTGGGTTGGAGACCCCGAGACCCAAAGGGATTTCCTGATAGAGCGGTCGCCGATTACATATCTCGACAATGTACGCTGCCCGCTCCTTGTTACTCAAGGAGGGAACGACCCATGGGTGCCGAGGTCAGAGTCGGACAAAGTCGTTGAGAAGTTGAAATCAAGGGGGCTCGAGGTCGAGTACATCGTCTATCCTGATGAGGGACACGAGTTCACCAAGACCAAGAACCTGAACTCGCTGAGGAATGCGGTTTGTGAGTTCCTGTGCAAGCATCTGATCTGACATGGGATGTTGGTCATGGAGAGAACTGAGGAAGAGCTTTGTCAGGCAATCGAGGGCAGCTTCGTCCACGTGTTCTCGACGATGTGCACCTCGACACCCAACTCCGTGCTCAGGGACGAGGGCGACGCGATTCTCTACGCGAGCGGTTACCCGAACGGCCTTCTCAACGGCGTCCTCGGCATCAAGTTCTCCTCCGAGACGATGGCAGGGCGCGTGGGAGACATCCTCTCATACTTCGAGGAGCGAAGGCTTCCAATGACTTTCTTCGTTGGTCCCGGCTGCACCCCGCCTGATCTGGATGATTTCCTCCTGGCACAAGGGCTTGCTCCGGGATGGCCGAGGCCAGGAATGGCAACGGACATAAGGAATCACGAGCCTGCGAAGATGCCAGCCGGACTCGAAATCATTCCGGTCGAGAACGCCAACTCATTGAGCGTGTGCGCTGATACGTTCGCCAAGGGATTCGCCCCGGACACCCAGAGCATTGGATGGATCCGTGATCTCGTAATCGGCTACGGGTTCAGCGACACGAGGAGATGGTTCTTGGGCTGCCTCGAGGGGAAGCCGGTGGCTACATCGCTTCTAGTCTTGTACAAAGGCGTCGCAGGAGTATACTGCGTGGCCACGCTTAAGGAGGCGAGGGGGCGAGGAATTGGAGCAGCGCTCACAAAAGAGCCCATGCTTGTCGCGAAGAACATGGGCTATGACTCCGCTGTTCTTCAGTCAAGCAAGATGGGGCTTCCAGTCTACGAAAAGCTTGGATTCAAGGAGTATTGCAGGATAAGGGCCTACATCTGGACGCCGAAGTAGACGCTGACTGTCCAGACACAATGTAGATTACCGGGAACCAGTAGAGTGAGCCGGACG
>Ga0256868_10001223_pt1 | contig 14200 bp, 15 predicted proteins | sample RVTome_13_FD_187341 | JGI IMG/M metagenome (GOLD analysis project Ga0256868, IMG submission 187341) | Soil microbial communities from uranium-contaminated site in the Upper Colorado River Basin, Wyoming, United States - RVT92D227 HiSeq ... | reverse complement strand
AGGATTGACACACTATCTGAAGTGAGCCGCCAGGGTCTCGAACCCTGAACCTGCTGATTAAGAGTCAGCTGCTCTACCAATTGAGCTAGCGGCCCGAGGCAATAATGTTAGCATTAAGGAACAGCGTAGACAAGTAGAGTTACAACGAATGAATTGACCTTATGGTTTATGATAGAATGACCACTTGTCAGTGAAAATCTTTCGTGAAGTTGCCATAACTGTCCTGATCGCCGTAGCCGTTTTTGCACTCCTTCGGCTCACTGTGCAGAGCTACACCGTGGTAATGTCCAGTATGGAGCCCAATTTCCAGGAAGGTGAGTGCATCATGGTTGACAAGGTGTGCTACCGCTCCTCGGGGCCGGAGCGAGGACAGGTAATAGTGTTCGACCCACCCCCACCGAATGACGAGTCACGGTATCCATTCATCAAACGCGTTATTGGTTTGCCTGGCGACACGGTGGAGATCAGGGAGGGCAAGGTCTTTGTCAACGGCACCGCCCTAGAGGAGGAATATCTCATGGCGCCGCCAAACTACACGATGTCGGCTACGGAGGTTCCCCAGAACGAATACTTTGTCCTCGGTGATAACCGCAACAACAGCAGCGATTCACATACCGGCTGGACGGTGCCGCGGGATAATATCATCGGCAGGGCTTGGTTTACCTACTGGCCACCCAGCAAATGGGGAGTAGTCAAACATTACGGCTACCCGGAGTTGAACGAAGCCACTCAGCAACAAATAGCGGTTAGCCAATCGGTTGGGGTGCAATTTGAGTGACGAGGTGCTGGAGATATTCAAGATGGCCGGAGCAATCAAAGAGGGGCATTTCCTGCTCGCCTCAGGATTGCACTCACCTGTTTATTGGGAAAAGTTTCGCATCCTGCAGTATCCGCATCTTACTGGGAAATTGTGCCGCCTTATCGCCCGACACTTTGGGCGGCAAAAAATTGACGTTGTGGCCGGGCCGACCACCGGCGGCATTATTCTAGCCTTCGAAACCGCCCGTCAATTAGGAACGAGGGGCGTTTTCGCTGAGAAAGAGGGCGGCGTAAGGGTCTTCCGACGCGATTTCGAAATTGCGCCTGGTGCACGTGTTCTGATTGTAGATGACATCCTGACCACAGGAAGCTCGCTTAGAGAGACGATAAATGCTGTGGATAAACTGGGGGGAATCGTCATCGGTATTGGAGTACTGGTCGACCGCAGTGAGAAGAATCTGGACTTCAACCTGCCTTTCTTTAGTTGTCTCCGTGCTCCTACCACAGCTTATTCGCCTCAAGAATGCCCTCTGTGCGCTGCTCACATCCCCCTGGTCAAGCCTGGCGCACCAACCTAGTAGTTGGTCAGGCATCACTTGCCCCAGGTGAGGATCAAATAATTACGAGTCCACTTGCTTGACACTGGAACGGGCGAAAACCTACAATATCCTTGATGCCGAGGTAGCTCAGGTGGTAGAGCAGCGGACTGAAAATCCGCGTGTCAGCGGTTCGACTCCGCTCCTCGGCACCACACATGAAGTTATAGACTGGAATTATATTGACAGTAGATTGCTCTTCGCGAAGGGTAGACCACCGAGAAGAGAATCAGGGCCTCGAGAATGGGTGCGCCGAAGTGGCGGAATGGTAGACGCGACAGTCTCAAAAACTGTTGGGGGGCAACCCCCGTGTCGGTTCGAATCCGACCTTCGGCACCAAGGGTTAGAAATTCAAGCGGGTATTAGTGCCGGGTTGTGTAGCGGTAGCACAGAGGACTTTGGATCCTTTAGCCCAGGTTCGAATCCTGGCCCGGCAGCCAACTAAAATCAGAGAAGACGTGAAAACCTGACGCCTTGGCATCAAAAAACGAAACATAATGGAAGAAATCAAGCACGTGACCATATATACCGATGGCGCTTGCCTGGGGAATCCTGGCCCCGGTGGGTATGGAGCAATACTCTTTTACAAAGATCACAAGAGAGAGCTGTCAGGTGGCTATCGCAAGACTACCAATAACCGAATGGAAATAATGGCTGCGATTGTAGGATTAGAGGCTCTAAAGGAGAAATGCCAGGTGACGTTGTACAGCGACTCCGAATACTTAGTCAAGGCAATGTCGAGAGGATGGGCTCAGAGATGGCGGGCAAACGGGTGGAAGCGCAATAAACGTGACAAGGTGTTGAATCCGGACCTCTGGGAGAGGCTCCTGCAACTATGTGAGCATCATGAGGTGCAGTTTAGCTGGGTTAAGGGGCATGCCGGAACCGCGGAAAATACACGCTGCGATGAGTTAGCCATGCAAGCTGCCCACGAGCCGAATTGGCCTCGCGATGAGGGTTACATCTCTCAGAGTGAGACAAAGTAAACAACAGGGTATGCCAGACTATAAATTCACTGTGGTAATAGAGCGAGATGAAGATGGGCTTTGAGGCAGAGATGCAGAGAAAGGCATCTTGAGGAAAATCCTAAAAGATGCCACAATCAGTGCTAACGAACTTGAGCAGTGGCGCTAAAGTTTTCATTCCCCGGTAGCTCAACGGTAGAGTGGGCGGCTGTTAACCTCCGGGTTATTGGCCCCAAAAATGGGGTTGGCATGCGAACAAGCGCTCCGCTTCACCGCAGCCGCCGTTAAATCCTCACAATTGCCCTGGGCCGAATTGCTTTTGAGGCTAGCTAAATGTATCCTGTACCGTAGGGGATTTCATTAGCAGTAGCACTTTGGTAGTGAAAAACAATTGACATCCACCACTGCGAAGGGTTAAAAGCTGCCCAGAGGAGGTAAAACAAATGGAAGAGACGGAAAAGGTTAGGGCCTTGATAGGGCTATCTTTGGCATTGATGGGTTGTATATTTTTAGCTGAGGGACCATACCTAATTCTCACAAGTATACTTGCTGGATTAACGGCATTGCTAGCACTAATGCTCTTGCTTAAAGAAAAGTTGCCGCTAGGTCTTCAGAGACATCTCACGGGTATTTCGAGAATCTTGGTTTGTTAGCTTTAGGTCTCGGCTTTCCCGGGTTTGGAATCAAGCGTTTCCAAATTCAAAATCAAACTAGGTCAGCACCGTTAGTATGGTTAGGAATAATATTTATACTTGTTTGCGCATTGTTCATTGGGATGGCTATAGGAATAAGTGGTAATAAAATTATAAAGCAAAATCCAAAAGTGCTCATTATTTTCGGCTCTATCGTCCTAATAGGAGGGTTAATATGGTTTGTCATTAATTGGGGGTCGTTAAATACAAATACATTGTTGGGAAAGCTAAATGCTTCTGCTTGTCAACTAACCATAGTTTGTATGGGAATAATTTTCATTTATTTTGGATGTAGAAGAAATAGGAAACCGACATCACCAAAAGAGGAACTGGCAAAAAAAGTCTTACCAGGGCAAAACTAGCCCCACACAAGTCCGATTACAGCTTCCAATGACAATGCTTATATTCCTGGCCGCTACCGCAAGAACAGGGGGCATTGCGACCAACTTTGGGCACTACTGCCTGCTTCTCTTCGGCTACTACAGAGGCACCAAGTAATAACAAACCCGTCACCTTCGGCTTCATCATCGGCATTGTAGGATTAAGTGACTTTAATATCTCGTGGGTAATTTGCCTAATGGCAGCTTTCTCCGGGCTTTCAAGTGGGAAGTCACCTCTTGGGCTGGTGAATCGCCACGCAAGCGAGTTGCGACGCGAAAGGTCTGCGTACTTTCCGTCCAAAACAGGGTCGACATGGGCACCACCGTCTTTGTTCGCAACTGTAAGAATCAAGTCCTTACGACTGGTCTCGCTTCCTTTCTGGTCAACGAAAATCGCTCTGTTCCACCATTCATCAAAACTTACCCAGCGTGGGGGGGGGGCAGGAGGTAACATATCCAAGAGAGCTACATATTTAGCCCCTTCAGGCGTTTGCTCAATGGCGGTAAGCCCACTGTAGGTCATGATGGTTTTGGGGTCACGCGGAATAGAGGTTTCGTAGAATTGGATGGATTTCTGCCCCAGTTGACCTAACAGAGATTTTGAAGAGCCAGTGTCATGCACGAGAACTCTGATAGCAGCAGCAAGCCTATTAGCCTCCCCCTCAAATCCCCCATCAAATGAACGTGAGGATAACTCAAGAGCCTGTATTGTGTCCCTGAGATGCTGTTGAAGTTCCTCTTTGGACTGTATATATTCGCTACTCATCGGACTGTAATAGCCTTGTAAGAAGTCCTGTCTATGATAAAACTGGCTCCCCAGCTTGGACTCGAACCAAGAACACCTCGGTTAACAGCCGAGCGCTCTACCATTGAGCTACTGGGGAATTTCCAAGAAAATGTAGCCTTAATTGGCTTATTAACCATATTTTACTTTAGCTTTGATTGTTTCGCAACTATTAGCTATAATGCTTCCCGCTACCGCTTGGTTGCGGGTTCGAGTCCTGCCCGGGGAGCTGAGATTTCATCCCAAAACTTCTATAACCACTCTGTATGCACCCCAATTCCCTGGACAGCATGGGGGATGATATAATACAACGATAATATGATTCAGGCTTAAGAAATTAGCGCCAGAAAGGGAACGAGAAAATGAGTGAGACCGAAACCTTTGAACAGTTAAAGAAGTTGATCGTTGAGCTGTTGGAGGTTGATGAATCCAAAATAGTACCCGAAGCATCATTTGCCGATGACTTCAATGCTGATAGTCTGGATTTTATTGAATTGATTACTGCGGTGGAAGACACCTTCAAAATCGAAATCCCCGATGAGGACGCGGAAAATCTACAAACTGTGCAAGACGCAATGGACTATATCGAATCAAAAATCTAGAAAGTAGCTAATGCTGAAATAAGCACTCCTGCCCGTTTTCCCCGCTCAGACCGATGCGACAGAGCTAGAATATTAGCTACAAAAGGTTTCCAGGCCGAAAAAATCGAACAAGCGTGAACAGGGCGGTTAGAAGAAGAGTAGTAATCACTGGACTGGGTGCTGTTACTCCTTTAGCCACGGGTGTTGAAGAATCCTGGCGAAAACTATGCCAGGGCAAATCAGGGGTAGCCAGAATCACCAAATTCGATTGTTCCGGTTTTAACGTGCAAATCGCTGCTGAACTCAAGGATTTCCATTCCGAAGATTTCTTGGATAAGAAGAAAATCAGACGGACAGACCCCTTCATACAGTATGCGCTGGTGGCGGCTCGCATGGCAATACATGATGCCGGACTCACTATAAATGAAAATAATACCAGTAGGGTAGGAGTAGTGCTAGGCTCATGTGCTGGCGGCATGGACATGTTCGGAACGAACCTTTTCGCCCTTCGTGACCAGGGGCCAGAGAAGGTTTCCCCTTTCTTCATTCCTGGATTTCTACCCAACATGGCGGCAGGGGAGGTCTCCATGGATTTTGGTATCCGGGGACCGAGCAAATGTGTGGTTACTGCCTGTGCCACGGGAAACAATTGCATTGGTGATGCTTTGAGGCTTATTCAATATGACGAAGCAGATGCCATGATTGCGGGAGGGAGCGATGCCTATGTTATCCCCATTGGCATTGCGGGATTTGCCAAAATGAGAGCCCTATCCCGAAGGAATAATGAGCCCGAGAAGGCGAGCCGTCCCTTCGACAAAGACCGTGACGGTTTCGTAGTCGGAGAAGGTGCCGGAGTTATTATCTTGGAGGAAATGGGGTCGGCTATGCGAAGAGGGGCTAAAATATATGCCGAGCTTATCGGCTATGGCTCCAACATCGATAGCTTTCATATAACCGAGCCCGACTGGGAAAATCAAGCACGGTGTCTTAAGCTGGCTCTAAACGACGCTGGTATCTCGCCTAGTGATGTTGAGTACATTAACGCTCATGGAACGTCTACCGTTGTCAATGACGTATCTGAGACTAAGGCTATAAAGGCAGCCTTAGGAGAACACAGCAGAAAGGTCCCCGTAAGCTCCAATAAATCCATGATCGGGCATTTACTGGGAGCAGCGGGTGGAGTAGAAGCGATTTTCACTGTTCTCACTATCAGGGATGGTATTATGCCGCCCACCTTAAATTACGATACTCCGGACCCCGAATGTGACTTAGACTATGTCCCTAATGTCGCCAGAAAGGGGCAGGTAAATGTAGCTCTTTCCAACTCCTTTGGCTTTGGCGGGATCAATGCCACTCTTGTCTTCAGGAAGTTTAAGGAGTAGTAATTCCAAAAACGCTACTCAGGGTATCCCACAACTGCGTCTCACTGGCGAAGGCGCCAGTCTTTACGTACTGGACTACACCTTCGCTATCGACGAATAAGGTAAATGGGATGTAACCTCCTGTGTTGTTGTAGGCCAGGCAATAGTCCCTGAATGCTTCTCTATTTTCATCCACCGCTATTGTCATAGTTGGTTCGTAGTCACCGAAAAAGGTTTGTATCCTTGAAGCACTGTCACGCATATTGACGGCTATGACCTCTAGCTCTCCTTCACTTTGTTGGGCTACACTCTCAAGGTAGGGTAATTGTTGCCTGCAATAGGTACACGAAATAGACCAGAAATTAAGAACTACCGGCCTCCCCTGTAGCTCAGACAGGCTTGTTTCGTTCCATGTAATAACAGGCAATGTGAGGTCTGACGGACTGGTGGGATTACGAGTCAGAGCGATTCCAACTATACCACCAACCGCGATAATCACGATTGCCAGTATTAACCAAGTCTTTTTTGACATTCTACCAGCCATATTGATAGCCTCCTGGCATAAGCCCGCCGAGATACTCAAGGTAACCGGTCAACATTAAAATTCCTATGGCGATAAGCAGCACCGCGGCTACTATGGAAGTGACGAATGCATGGCGGCTAAGCCATCTAATGTATCGTGATGCTGCCCCTAACGCCAGGCCTACGGCGATGAAGGGCAGCCCCAGCCCTAAACAATAAGCAAACAAAAGGTAGACTCCCTGCCACGCTGTTTGTGAACTCGCCGCCAGGGTCAGAATGCCCCCCAGAATCGGGCCAACACAGGGAATCCAGCCCAGGGAGAATACTACTCCTATTAGCAGAGACCTCAGATAGCCTGTGCCTTTGGCCCTGGCAAAGTCAAGGCGCTTTTCATAATTGAGCCAGGGGATCTTGGTAGCAGCTATCAGGAATATGCCGAACCCGATTAATAGAGCACCGGCCACTTTTTCCAGCACCTCCTGTGGCGCTACGGCTCCTAATAAACCAAGAGACGCCCCTAAGGTGATGAAAACCAGAGAAAAACCGACTATGAAACTGATGGTGTGGAGGAAGATATGTCTTCGATCAGCAAGGTCTGGAGCAAGAACTGATGACCCAGCTATATTGGCCAGGTACACCGGAACCAGCGGTAGAATACATGGCGATAGAAAGGATAGAAGACCTGCAGCCAGAGCCGTTAGGAAAGTTACACTCGGCACCTACGTATCCTCTTTGTTAGTATAGCAGCTATGTCGTAAACTAAAAAGGATGAAGCTTTTGCTCCTGTACAGTATTTGATACAATAATCCACGTTGGGGCTGTAGCTTAGTCGGGAGAGCGCCTGCTTTGCAAGCAGGAGGTCAGGGGTTCGAATCCCCTCAGCTCCACCATTTTTGGAAGCTAAAATAAGCTCTATGCCGATTAGTGGCATAGAGCTGAATTATTAAATGGCACTAATTTGGCACCAATTCAGTTCTGGAATACGAGTGATGTCCTGAATGCTGAAGCTAATGAAGGCAAAATGAAGGGTTTGGTGGGAGGAGAATGCGAGGTGTGAAGTATTGGAAAGATTATCAAGAGTCCTATGAATTATTCGGTGAGCCGCAAGGTGTTCTGCTGGTCAAACGGCCCAGGGTTTGAGAGGAGCCTAAATGGCGGTCATTTTCGCTTTTTCTTTGGTCGCTGGCTTTGCTTCCTTCTCTTAGCTTGTGTGGCTTTTTGTTTTCTCTGCTCATGCTTTGCTTTCAGGCGTTCGTATTGTGCTCTCTCTTTCTGAGTGAGGCCAGCTTGCTGTTCAGCACGAGTCGCTCTCTTAACCGCGACCTCACGTGAGGCTTGTGCTTGGCTGGCAACATAGAACGCAAACTGCATTGAGTAAAAAGGTTTTTGGATATCAGGAGTTTGTTCAAATTCAGTTGCGAGTTCAGCGAACTTATTTTTGCCGATTACCTTTTCGTATTCAGAACGTTGGTCTAGAAGTTTCATACGAGCTTGGTGAATAAGAGGAGAAGCGTAATTTGCGATAGTCTGTTGGTCGATGATATCAAAGCCGGCATAGTAGAAATCCTGCGTCATGCACTGATAAAGCATATCGTTACTAGAAGGAACTGAAGAGAATAAGGTTAGGAAGCGGAACATGGACTCAGGCTTCCAAACTATGGGTACTGAAGTGTAGTGATTTAGGAAACTACTTTGAGATAGGAATCTTGCTTCGATTAGTTTAGAGATGAGCACGACTTCGGCCTCGGCATCGCACTGGTCAATGCTGGTATAGGTGTTTTTGCTCTTGCGTGATACCGCGATTCTTTCTGATAGCTGGTCTCTTTCATTAAATAATTGCTCTGTGAAACCTGGCCAATCAGAGAATTCTCGGACCTGTATGCCGAGACTCTGAACTTGAATCTTAATAGCTTCAAGCAGGTCCTTGGTATAGTCGCTACCGAGACACTCTGTGAAGTAAGTGTCGAATTTCGGGTTACCCTGACCAGCTGACCATTTGACGAATCCATCAATAAACAGATTCTGTTTATAGCCAAGACCAGCCTGTGCTGCTAGAAGCAGTCGGGGAGAACCTAACGGCTCATTGACAAAGTTAGCAATAGCCCAATAGGCGTGGCCCCGGAGTTCTGAAAGTAGTTTCTCTGTTGTGGTAAGCTGGAAGCCTAACTCCTTCACTTTGTGCAATAAATCGCGGGCGTAATCATAATTCAAGCTATTGATTGCTAGCAGTGCCAACATGACACTAGAGTCAAGTATCCATGTCTTAGCTTTAGCTAGTTTGAGACGTTCATCTGAACAATTCTGGTCAAGGGCAAGAGCATGGTAGGCAAAGTATCCCTGACTGAGTACGCCTAGATATTGTTTGACTGCATGGTTACTATTAAGAAGGATTTCAATCATCAAATCAGCAAAAGCTGAGCGGTCCTGAAGAGTTGGAAGGTCTTGGCCATACTGGTTGACAATTTCGACGATATCTGTAGCATCGGAAACGTCCATCTGGACGTCAGAGAAAACAGACCGCGCTATCTCCATCCCCCTTTTTTGGTATGCTCCTATCAAACCGGCCTTAAGGTGCACAATAATGGCGTCTATTTGTGTAGTGGTGAGGCTAGAATAATGCTTATCAAGGAAATTACGAATGGTATTGTCAAATTGCTCTTCAATAAGTCTGCGTTGCGCTGCAACGTTATTCAGTAAGTTGAGGCCGTTAGGATGGATTGTAATCTCATCCGGAGAGGGTTTCTGAATCAGTCCACGGTTATATAGCTGGTCTAGGCCAGTTCGGATAGCGTCTGGGTCCACTCCGACAAGGGAAAAGATTCTAGTCTTAAACGTTTCAAGAAGTTGGGGAAACTTGACTGGTTCGTGATGAGGGAAACTAGCCAATACGTGCAAAAGCAAGGCAGCGCAAGAGCGGGAGATGCAAGAATCGGAGGAATCAGTCAAGCGAGTTGTCGTGAAAAGATGCATGGAAGAGGCAAGTACTGAGTTTGGGTCAGTAGGTCTGAGTCCAATATTCGAACTAGTGCGATTAGCTATGAATGGGTGATAACGGGCCAAAACTCTCTTTAGTCCATCATGCTTCCCAAGTGAATTATTGTAGGAAATTATGCGTATGTTCTTTTCAATAAAATACTTCTCAATGGTCGATTGGTCAATGTCGGAAGCGAACATGAAGACAGGATTGTTGGGCGATGCTATTTGGTTAGCTCGTTCGAGTTGTTCATTGAAATCAGGATCTGATGCACTAAATCCTATGACGAGTAAATCAACCATCGCGAGTAGTCCAAAAATTTTATCCCGCCAATACTTCCTATCAGAAGCATGCTGAAAATTGGAATAGTCATTGTAGGTCAGAACCAAGTCTTGAGGGGCAGAAAGGTCTCCATGAATCTTGAAGATAACATTTGTAGCTGTAGAATGGAGAGGTTCCAAGTCCGTTTGCGAGTTTAGTCTTGTAACAGTATCAGGCTCTCGTTGCTTGAGATGCCTAGAGAGTTGGTCATCGAAGTTGGTGGTTAGATAACTTTGAAAGGGCCAAGACACCAAGTAGTTATATACCTCTCCAAAAGGCCAATCTCCGGCCAAAGCCTGTTGGATAGTATTTAGTAGAGATTTCCTGCCCAGGCTCTTTTCAGCAATGCTGAAAACCTTGGAGTATTGCTTGGCAAGTATAAGTTGTTTGGCTTGTTTAATGTCACCTGGGTCTGTAAGTGAGTTAGCGACGCACTCAGCTAGGTTCTGCCAAGACGGCATGCCGAGGTCACAAGAGGGGCCAGAACCGATTAATGCGAAGGAACGGCCACTATTAATAGCTCGAACGAGGTCTCTATCCAATATGTTCATATATGAGTCCTGCTGCTATTGAAGAGACGGGATTCGCTGACATTATCTAACATTATAATGCAATATCGTGTTCATGTCACCACGACTTTTTGTTAAGCGTGGAAAGCGAAGGCAAAGAAGCTCCTTCTCTGCCCTTCCCGACTGCAGCGAACAAGGATGGAAGCCCTGAAAGGCTGCACTGGCAATGGCCTGCCTAGGACGGCGATTGCTTGAATCGCCGAGGTGCGCTTTGAATGCTCTAGCTGGAACGATTGATTTCAAGACTTCGTGGGGTAACTTCGTGGACGATGTTGGCCGGAGAAAAGGTGGCTGGGATTGGTATGCCACTTTGACGTTCAGGGATCCATCAGAGGAGGATATTTTGAGGGGATGGACAAAGGTGGGTATGGGTTACTCCAAACGTGCTTGTGATGAGTTCTTGCGTTTAGTTGGGGACATGAAGGGACTGAACACACATCATTGGTTTCGTGCCAGGGAGTATCAAAGGGATCGTGGTGTACCTCACGATCACTTGCTTATAGGTGGAGTAGGTGATCTTCGCAGGCATGAGGCTTGGAGGTAGTGGTTTGATCAATTTGGGTTTGCCCGGATCCTTCCTTACGAACGAGAAAAAGGCGCCAGATTCTATCTGTGCAAGTACGTGACAAAGGAATTGGGAGACTTTGAGTTTTCTGATAATCTGGTATTGGGCTAATTTTGAAACACCAGAGGTGGCGCCTAGATGAAAAAGCGGATGAGTCAGACCGGCGCAGACTAAGCATATGCTCGGGGCTACCGTTTTCTTCGAGCGGTCTTCGTTGCTGGCTTCCTGGCGGTTTTCCTTGCTGGCCTTCTGGTAGTTTTCTTTGGCGGCTTCTTGGCAGTTTTCTTGGCTGGCTTTCTGGTAGTTTTGCTCGCTGGCTTCTTAGGGGCCTTGCTTGTGAGCTTCCTTGGAGTTTTCTTGTACCCGGCTTTCAGCTTGATAGTCTCGAGGTAATCTGGTTCGCCAGTAAAGGGGTTATATCGGGTAATTAGCTTCGTCCTTGTAGCTTTGCCATGGTCATTTCTGCAGACTAGGAAACAGTTCCTTTGACTACAATTGGCTGAGTTATTATCATAGTGGTCAAAATTGTAAGTCCCATCGCCCCAAGTCAAAGGTTCCCCACAGACTCGGCATCTTGAACGAGGCATCTTGGGAGGGACTTTTCCGTATGCAAGGTAGTTTTGAAGGAGCGTCTTTGCTTGGTGCGTTCCTGCCGCAGTAAGCCAGTCAACTCTCTTTGTTTTTATGGTGAATTCTCTTCTTTGCGTCGACTCATCACCCCAGAAAAACATATGTACCTCCTTAGGTGTGTATTATTGTAGGTAGTTGTTCTGTTGAGCTATTGGGTTGGTTGCAGATCGGGTAAGAGAGGTAGTTCAAATCCATGGCGATAGCCTGCTATTGGGACAAAGTCACATTAGATATTAGTAATAATATGAGACAGTGAGGATAAAGTCAAGGGTATTGACGGGTCATTGTTGGAGGGGTTGTGATCCAGTGTGGTTGAATAGAGATAGGTGTCATGGTAGAGTAATCTGAATATGCCATTAAGAAAAGCTAAAGGTAGCTCTACGTCAGGAGAGGGTATAACATTGCGGCGCTGGGTTTGGTTGTTAATCTTTGGTTTTGCGGTTGTCATTCTGCAACTGTCGTTTGACCCAGTATCGGATGTGATTAATGGTCTGTTGCAGCGCCCGGATATTTCACTTTATACAGGTCTGGGACCCTTTCTGCGGTTTCTCTCAGTCGTCTGGGGGGCTTCGGGTTGGTGTCTGGTTGTGGGTGGGATTATCGATTTAGTTGTTAGCCGGAAACGGAGTTAAGTGGTAAGGAACACCGATTACTGTGCGGTCATTCTTCTAAAGCAGGAATGGAGAGAAAGGTTGGAGAGAGTTTGGCACTAATTTGGCACTAATGATATTATGAAGAAGGGGCGAAAACGAGGATTGTGAAGCTAAAACAGCGGCAAGCAGAAAAAAACAGTTTAGCTTCAAAGTCAGTAGAAACCAAGCCTGTCGCATAATTTGCAAGCAGGAGGTCAGGGGTTCGAATCCCCTCAGCTCCACCAAACGTCACTTTTGCGAAACCAGCCTGCTCCCTCTCATGATTCACTCTGACGAGGTTTAACCGGCAAGATATCTTACTAGACTTCAGGTCTTTTGACGCGAGGATCTTCGAGCCGAGCCTGGCAACAAGGTCAGCCTGCTCTTCGAAAGTCGCCTCTAGGAGATTCCCATTAAGGAGTGCTTCCCAGTTCCTGGCGTATCGCCTCAGCCTCGATAGCACCCAGATTGTTGCTGGTGTGTAGAACCCTTTCTCTCAACCCTCTTGTACTTTGTTCATCCGATGGGGAATCCACAAAACAATTGTATCCCCTATTAATACGGGGACGACCATCGTAATAGAAGTCGCCCCCGTATTAATAGCTAACCTGGAGATGTTATTTGGGGACTTCGCTCATTTTTATACCAGTTGCTCTGGCAACACCTTCGCCATAGGCCTTGTCAGCCTTAAGACAGTTGGCAATATGCTTTATCTTGATTTCCCTAGGCGCTGCGCCTATGTCACGAGCAGTATTTTCAAAGAGCGCTTTTTGCTGCTCGGGTTTCATCAGACGGAAGAGCTTTCCTGGCTGGGTATAGTAGTCACTATCATCCTCACGGAAGTTCCATCGGCCTGCAGCTCCTTGCAGCTTGAGTGGGGGTTCAGCAAATTCAGGCTGCTCTTGCCAGTTACCATAGCTGTTGGGTTCAATACTCGGAATGCTGCCCTGGTTGCCGTCAACCCTCATCAACCCATCGCGGTGGAAGCTGTTAACCGGGCAGCGAGGAGCATTGACCGGGATAAGGTGATGATTAACTCCGAGACGATAACGCTGCGCATCGCCATAGGAGAAAAGTCTACCCTGTAGCATCTTATCCGGGGAGAAACCGATACCGGGCACGATGTTAGCCGGGTTGAAAGCGGCTTGTTCAACATCAGCGAAGTAGTTTTCGGGATTACGGTTGAGTTCCAGGACGCCTGCCTCAATCAGTGGATAATCTCCGTGATACCAGACCTTGGTCAGGTCAAACGGATTATAAGGCATTTTGGCGGCATCTTCTTCAGGCATGATTTGGAAGTACATCGTCCAGCGGGGATAATCACTGTTCTCAATGCTTTCATAGAGATCACGCTGATGGCTTTCTCGGTCTTTGGCTATAATTGCCTGGGCTTCCTCATCAGTGAGGTTCTTAATGGCCTGCTGCGTTTTCAGGTGAAACTTGACCCAGAACCTCTCGTTTCTAGAATTGATAAGGCTGAAGGTGTGGCTACCGAAGCCATGCATATGGCGGTAAGAGTAGGGAATACCTCGGTCACTCATGACGATAGTCACCTGGTGCAGCGCTTCCGGGAGATTGGTGAAGAAGTCCCACTGATTTTTGGCACTACGCACATTGGTGCGGGGATCTCTTTTCACAGCATGGTTAAGATCAGGAAACTTGAGGGGGTCACGCAGGAAGAAAACGGGGGTATTATTTCCAACCAAGTCCCAATTGCCTTCTTCAGTATAGAACTTGATGGCAAAGCCGCGGATATCACGTTCGGCATCGGCAGCACCGCGTTCACCTGCCACGGTAGAAAAGCGGACAAAGAGGTCCGTCTTTTTCCCGACAGCAGAGAAGACTTTGGCCTTGGTATACTTTGTCACA
>Ga0256868_10001220_pt1 | contig 14210 bp, 11 predicted proteins | sample RVTome_13_FD_187341 | JGI IMG/M metagenome (GOLD analysis project Ga0256868, IMG submission 187341) | Soil microbial communities from uranium-contaminated site in the Upper Colorado River Basin, Wyoming, United States - RVT92D227 HiSeq ... | reverse complement strand
TGGTCGCACAAAGTCGTCGTCCCATCTATCTTTGCTCGTTTCTTCCCTCAGATGGTCAAGGATGGAATCGATCCTGCAGCCGTTGAGGGCATTTCGGATATGGAGTATGAGATTCCAAATCTCAATGTCGAATATGTAAAGATCGATACGCCTATCCCGGTCGGTTTCTGGCGTTCCGTAGGACATTCCCATAATGCCTTCACCGTGGAGAGTTTCATAGATGAACTGGCCTATCTGGCGAAAAGAGATCCTCTGGAATTCCGTATGAGCCATCTTAGAAAACGTCCCCGTGCTCAGCAGGTCCTGAGAGTGGCTGCCGAAAGGGCGGGCTGGGGAAAACCTTTGAGGAAAGGGCATGGACGGGGCATTGCCTATCACTACTCGTTCGGGAGCCACGTGGTCCATGTTGCGGAAGTCTCTGTGGACAAAACGGAAGGAAAGATAAAGGTCCACAAAGTGGTCAGTGTCGTTGATTGCGGTCCTGTGGTTAATCTCGATACTGTGAAGGCCCAGATCGAAGGGGCCACCCTCTTTGGTTTGAGCGCAGCCTTGATGGAGAAGATCCAATTTTCAAATGGGGGTGTGGAGAACGAGAGCTTCTATAATTATGAATTGATTCGGATGAGTGATGTCCCTGAGATTGAGGTAAATGTCCTGAGAAGCAGGGAGAAACTGGGTGGCGTCGGAGAGCCCGGTGTCCCTCCCATTGCTCCGGCTGTAGCCAATGCGGTCTTCAATGCTTCCGGCATAAGAGTCCGGAGCCTTCCCATGACTCCTGAAACAATTCTGAAGGCGATGAAACAAAGTTGATTTTAGTTATAGGTTATACGTTATACGTTTTTGTCTCGGGTAGGGGAGGCTTTAGCCTCCCGAAATCAGGGCGACTGAAGTCGCCCCTACCCAACTTTCCCGTAAGAGAGAAGTATGCGTTACAAGATCCTTGCGGATATTGTTGTTCTCATTCATTTTCTCTGGATTGTGTTCCTTTTTTTTGGCGCCTTCTGGGGAATCAAGAATAAGGTAGCCAAGATATTCCATCTCTCTGGCCTTGCATTTGCCTTCGTCATCCAGATATTTGACTGGTACTGCCCCCTCACCCATCTCGAGACTTGGTTAAGATCGAAACATTCCCCTTCCCTTACTTATGCGGGTTCCTTCATCATCCATTATGTGGAGACGATCGTCTACATCGAAATTTCCCGCTTCGTGGTTCTTGTTTTTACGATTCTTCTCTGCGGATTGAATGCGTGGCTCTATTTAAGAAAGAGGCCGTAAGGAGGCTCCATGATGGTAGCAGGTCAACTGATACAAGCGCGATAAATCCCATTACAGTCAACCGAATCTCCCCTCACCCTCTCCCCGCTGGGGAGAGGGTGAGGGGAGATTTAATTATTGCACTTGTTAAAGAAGATATTGTAAGATGGGTCTTCCGACGTGAGATGATGGAAGAAGAAAAAAACAGACGAAGTCCTGTTGATCGCAGAAAAAAGCCTACCCCTCGTTTAAGCTGGTTCACCTTTTTCGGCCGAAGAAAAACACTTAGAAGAAAAACGGATCGGGAGAAGGGTGGATTTGTAGACCGTTACAGCTATATTTTGTTCTTTTTATTCTTCTTGATTCTGGGCCTCAATATCCTCGATTCCTTATTCACAATGATGATTATCGATTTAGGAGGTCAGGAATTTAATCCTCTGGTGCGTTCTTTTATTGAGCTCCATGGGGATATGTTCTGGCTCTGGAGATTCGTCATCGCCTCCATTGCTTTAGTTCTCTTGTATCTTCATCGTGGATTTATCATGGTCCGGCGGATGATCATCGCGATCGGCTTAATTTACGTTGTCATTGTGGTTTATCAGGTGTATCTCATCTTTTATCGATAATCCAATTCCGTTCATAACCACCCACCTTCTCGAAAGGTTCCAATAAGGAGAAATAAGATGCTGGATCTCTTCAAACGATTGGCGAAAATTCCTGGAGGGAGCGGATTCGAAGAAGAGGTCATCAAGGCGGTCGCTACGGAATTAAGAAAAAGAACCCCCGATGTCTCCTTGGACCCCATGGGCAATGTCATCGGAAAGCTCGGGACAGGGAAGCGATCGGTAATGATCTGTGTTCATGCGGATGAGGTGTGTTTGATCGTCAAGTATATTGATGGAAAAGGATATATCTATTTTGATCTCATCGGGATGATCGATGCGAGGGTTCTTCTTGGCACAAAGGTCGATGTCTGTGCAGAAAAAGGAATCTATACAGGAGTCATCGGTGTGAAGAATTCCCATCTCATGACTCCTGAAGACCTGAAGCGTCCAATCACCGTCTCAGAACTGTGGATTGATGTGGGTGCTGAGAGTGCAGAAGAGGTCAGGCAGTGGGGGATCGAAATCGGTGACCCTATCGTTTACCATCCAAACTTCCAATCCATCGGCAAGGATACCCTCATCAGTAAAGCGATCGATAACCGAGCTGGATGTGCAATTCTCATCAATCTTAGCGAGAGGATGAAGGAGGAGAAAATAGATTACCAATTATTTTTGGTCGCGGCCGTTCAGGAAGAGGTAGGGTCACGGGGAGCAAAGGTGGCTGCTCAGTCGATCGGTCCGGATATGGCGATTGTGGTCGATACGGTTCCGGCAGCTGATCCAATCACCCCACCCCAGCAGGCAACGGAGGAATGCGGAAAAGGGCCTGTCATTCGCTCCATGGACGTGAATGCCCAGGGATGGGGAACGATCTATTCGAAGAAGATCCGTCAGAAGTTAGTGGCAACAGCAATGAAACACGGAATCCCGCACCAGAAGGATATCTCCAGGACATGGACAGATGCTTCGACCATCCACACTTCAGGGAAGGGAATTCCGTGCGGCGGGCTTTATATTCCCCGGCGTTACAGCCACTCGCCCCTCGAACTGGTGAAATGGTCTGACGTAGAAAAGACGGCAGAGCTCCTCTATCTCTTCTGTAAGGAACTCCGCTCAGCAGATATCGAAGAGTTAATCCGAAAGGTCTGAGATTATTTAGAGAATAACCGAGTCCGGATCAAGAAATGTAGGGGAGCCCCACTGTGGGCTCCCAGAACGGGCGGCCGCGGTGGGTCGCCCTACTTGTGATTTGGTACCTGTATATGCGCTATGCTCCATGCGCTTTCCGTCATCTCAATCCGTCTTCCTTTTTTGCCTCCTCTTTCTTCAAGCCACCGATGCGCGCGTGAGGCCTTCCAGAGTCGGTGACAACGATTACGACGACAATCTCGTCGCCTCGAGGGGCACCTGGAACTCTCACGGCCATCGCATCAAAATGGGACCGGACAAAGGCGGCATCTTTGTAATGGAGGGGAACATCGATCTCTGTACCCGGGCCTCCCATCTTCTTTGCTGAAGGGATAATGGCCTTTCCTCCATCGACTGCTTCCCTTAGAGGAGTCCCGAGTTTGGGATGCAAGATCGCTGCGGCGTGTTCCAATTCGCCAGCTTCTCCCACAATGGCTGCCTTTCCATAACTCTCCGTATTTTTAGGGGCGATTCTTAGAGCCTCAATAGCCTTCTTCCCCAAAATCCCTCCCAATTCCTCACCGATATCGATGAGCGGGTCCAGGTTCTCTGCGTACTTTCCGGCAAAGGGGTTCTTGATCACGGCAATAGCAGCAGCCTTTCGGGTGGTTGGATCGACTTTCTTTCCTCCTTCTTTTAAAGTCTCTTCTACGATCGTGACATATTTCAGGACTTCCATGGTTCACCTCCAATTTAATTAAATTCCAAATACCAAATTACAAATCCCAAACAAATTCCAAGCTCCAATACCAAATGACCAAAACGATTTTGTTTGAAATTTCTGGATTTCGGTCATTGGGATTTATTTGTTATTTGGCCTGCCTGCGCGTAGCCGCTTCGGCGAAGGCAGGTGCTTGGAATTTGGTGCTTATCTAATACCGCTCCCATATTATTACAATTTTTCCAACAAAGAATCCAATGAATCTGTCCAGGCGACTCGGTCTTTTACGGCAATCAGAGAGCCTCCCATCAAGCCTTTCTGATATATATGATAGGCTTTCGAGAGACCGTTTTTCAAGGCCTCTTCAATCTTCTCTTGCGATAACTCACTTACTTCTGTGGTTACCCATGCGCCGGCAATATCGGTGTCAGGGTATATTCTTTCTGCCAGGGATCTTCTGATTCTCGGATCATCCACATTTGTGAAATTCCCGATGATGGTGGCTGCTGCATCAGCAAGAGCGGCACTCTTTGACAGGACAGTGGCCGCTGAAGCGATCCCTTTCGTAAAACTCCTTCCTCCCAGACCGCTCGTTGCCACACCACCGATCCCCATGGTCGAATCGATAGCAATCATATACGAAGGCCGAATTGCATGGATATCCGTCTTCACTCCCACCCTTGCCACTTGACCTTCTCTCAAGCGGATGGCGATATCACCACCATTATCGACGATGACCTTCGCCCCTCCCTGATCAAATATAAAATCAGCAACCACGTCAGAAGCTGTTCCAGCAACTGCCGCAAGAGGAGTCAAATCTGGCTCTTCCATCCTTTGGGTCGCCTCAATCATCCGCCGAACCACATCCGGAAATTTCTTCTCTACCTCCAGACCCTGAGCTTTCTTTTTGATCACTGGAAGAAATCCGGCCAGATCTTCAAGAACCCTGATGGCAAGATGAGCACCCTCCTGAGCCAAAGTAACGAGTGATTTTCCGTCTTCAAACACACTGATAAACATCCGCATGGGACCATAATCCACGAGGACAGATCCATTGGAAAAGGTTTGAATGTTGCTTGTTCCTTGTTCTTTAGCCGCCAATTGCATCGCCATAAATAGGTTAATGGTTATTCGTTACTGGTTATTTGGATATGAGCAGGCAAAGCTTTAGCCTCCCTTTTGGGCGACCTGCCTTCGCCGAAACGCTTCGTGCAGGCAGGCTAAAGTCGCCCCTACCCATTATTTCTTGTCAAAACTCCGGATCTCTTTTACAACATCTTTTAACTTCCGGATGGATTCCTTATGGCCGCCCATGTCGAGGTATTCATCCAACCTCATGGTATACTCAAGGGGAACAACGGTTGCAGGCGTGGGGACATAGGTGAAGGCCCTCACCATCACTTTCTCAACATCGACAAAAAAAGTGATCCCGCCTCCTGGAAGGATATAAACCGGTGCCCCTCCCACAGTCAGCTTTGCCCGGTTCCCGTGAATAGCCCGATTGAGCTTCACCGGAATCTTTGTGACCCCAGCCCTTGCGCTCCCACCCGATCCGCCTACGAAGATGGCAGAGACCCTTGAGGATTCGCAGTTGGAGGCAATCATATCCACTGCCCTCTTTGCTTTTGGAGTCAAATCCACTTGCTCAAACCTTCCATCCTTGCCAAGACGGAACATGGCTGCTCTTTCCGCCGTCGTCTCGGTGATCAGGACGGTCATCCCTGATTTTGCAATCTTTGGATCAAACCCTTCGATGATATCAAGGGGATTCTCGATGGGCGTTCCGCCCCAGCCTTGACCATGCTCGCCAAAATATCTACCCGGAGTGGATCGTCTTGCCTTCAATCGAATGCCACTATATTTTGCCCCTAACTCCTTTCCTGAAGCATGTTCGGTAAATTGACCGATCAGATGAGCGTCGAGAATAATGACTTCATTCGCGGCATCCAAGAAATATCTTCCAAAGAGACCCATCGATGCACTTCCGCACCCCACCCTCATCCTCATTCCTACCTCGCCATCGATCATAGGAGGCTTTCCTACCTGGAGGATCAGATCTGCACCATCTTCCACCTTGAAATGGACTTCTCTTCGGTTGGCAATATCTACGATGAGCTTTGCCACATGGAGGCCATCCTTGCCGGTCAAGAGATTGGCCCCTCCCAGAGAGAGCATCTTTGATCCATATTCCTCTGTACAGAGATGCCCCACTCTTTTCTTTCCAATAAGGATTGGAGCACCTTCCTCCCCCATATTCTTGTCCGTGTCGATCTTCACTTTGATGCCGCTATAGCTTAATGGCGCCTCTGTGACGACCGTAACAACATCAATTCCATCCAATTTCGATTGAACGATATAAGGGGCCGGTTTGGTATCCGGATAGGTTGTCCCTGCACCAATGCCCGTGATTAAGGGCTTCCGGATGACCTCCTCATGGTCCTCGCCAACGATCTCCTTCACATCTTCATACCGCTGGAGGGGAATATTTCGAACCAACTCACCATCGAGATTGACGAAACGATGGCAGGCACCCGTGTTGCCCGGTTTAATGAAGCAGGTAATTGGACAGGAAGGGCATTTCAATCCTTCTTCAGTTGGTTCCACAGTGTTGATTGCATCCTTTGGGCAAACCTTTGTGCACGCGTTGCAATCGACACAGATATCGGAGATGGAAGCCTTCTTCTCGGGAGCCATGGAAATAGCTTGAAGAGGGCAGACCTCCATGCACAAGCCGCATCCGATACAAGTTTCCCAGTCAACAATCATGGTTTTAGTCCTGTGGTCATATAGTCTTTTAGTCTTATGGTCGAATCGTCATTACGTCAGTGGCCCTCAAGACTAAAGACTATAAGACTATTCGACTATTAGACTATAAGACACTTACACCTTACTACTTACGATTTTTCGGTTGGGGGGTGGTGTGTTCCGGCTCACACCACATTTCATCTGGCCATCGATCAAGACTGCAGCGACTCCAGGAATATCACCTGCTTCAATAGCGGAGAGAGCATCTTTTCCGACGGACCCCATAGGTGCGTCCATAATCACCAGATCAGCTTCTCTCCCAACCTCGATCACTCCTCTGTTCAGTTTGTAAACCTTTGCCGTATTGCCGGTAGCCATGGCAATGGCCTCCTCGGCTTTGACATCGCAGAGGGAAGCCAGAAAATTAATCACTCGCAGAATCCCAAGAGGGATGACCCCCGTACCGGAAGGAGCATCATTCCCGATGATGATTCGGGGATAGGCCTTTGCCTCTCTCACAATCTTCATCACATCAACGATCATTCTTGAGTTTCCGCAGTGGGCAATTTCAATTGTCAAATTTGTTTTTCGAATCAGCCTCTCTGCCTCAGCAATAGATACGGCTGTTGGACCTCCATTAATATGGGAGACGACGTCCGGATCGGTGGCAATCACATCCTCTGCAGAAACGGTCGTGCTGCCGGGTATTGAAGTTCCACCGGTATGCATCATGACTACCATTCCATACTTCTTCGCCCATTTGACCATTGGGGCGGCATCCTTCGGGCTCTTTATCCCACCCAAACCGATCTCTCCAACAACTCGAACACCCTCTCTTGCCAACTCTTCAAAATCCTTCTCCTGCAGACCTGGTTCAAGGATAAGGCTTCCGCCTAAGACTTTTACCCCCGCAGGCCTGGCACTGGCAAATGATTTTGCAGCAAGGATGGCCAGTGCCTTCGTACCTGCCACATCCTTCGGCCTTCCCGGAAGATGGACCTCTCCTGCTGAAATCATGGTGGTCACTCCTCCATGGAGAGAAGAATCGATGTAATCAAGCATCTTCTGTCTAGGAGTAAAATCTCCAAGAACCGGGTGACTATGGGAATCGATCAACCCGGGAGTGAGGGTCATCCCACCGATATCCATCACCTGATCTACCCCTTTGGCCTCCAGCTCTTTTTCTTTACCGATGGCCCGAATGACTCCTCCGTCAACGAAGAGAGCATCTGCTTTCAAAATGGGGTTGGAAATATCTCCTGAAACTAAAGCGCCAATGTTTTTAATCAACAGTCCGGCCATGTGAAGCCTCCAATGATCTAAGGTTGAGGTTGAGGTTTAGATAACCCTTTACCTTTTCTTATGGCTTCCAATACCCTTTCTAAATTCGCGGGCAGATGATAAATTCTCTCGCCGATCGCATCGGCAATGGCATTCAAGATTGCAGGGGCTGTGGGAATGAGGGCTGGCTCCCCTACCCCTTTCGCTCCGAAGGGTCCTGAAGGCTCCTGATCCTCAACAATGATCGGAATCACCTCCGGGACATCTTTCGACGTGGGAATGAGATAGTTTACGAAAGAGATGGTTTTTCCAGGAACATACTCTTCCATGAGAGCCATTCCCACACCCATTGTCACACCGCCCATGATCTGGCCGATCACATTTTTAGGATTGATTGCCTTCCCTACATCGTGGCTTGCGATGACCCGGTTCACGTTTACCTTGCCCGTCTCTAGATCAACCTCAACTTCTGCAAGATGGGTGGCGAAAGCATACGTCGCATAAGGAGACCCCTGTCCAGTCTTGGGATCGAGTTTTGTCGTTTCCGGGTCAAAATGCCCCTCTCCTCTAAGAGTCTTTCCACTTCTCTTCGCAATTTCCCTGACGGGAATGGAAATGCACCCCTTCTTTATATGCTTCACCTCTCCGTCTTCAATAAATAGTTCTTTCTCATTCTCATCAAGAAGATGACTCGCTTCGTTCACGATCTCCTGTTTCAAGCTTTTAATAGCATTGAGAACGGAATTCCCGGAGATATATGTTTGCCGGCTCGCAGAAGTGGCGCCTGCATCGGTCGTTACAGAGGTATCAGCTCGAACGAGAGAGATCTCTCCCAAAGGAAGTCCTAAAGCTTCAGAAGCAATCTGGAGGAGGATGGTGTCAGACCCTTGGCCAATGTCTGCTGTTCCCGTGAAGAGACGGACCTCCCCATTCAGATCGATTTCCATCTGGGCTGTGGATGGATTCGCAATTCCCGTATTTCCAATCCCGTACCACATGGAGCCCACTCCGATTCCTTTTTTGATGCTAGGTTTCTTTGGATCTCTTCGGGAGATAGCCTTATCCCTCCACTCTTTGATTCTTCTAAGCGTCTCCCCTATTCCGACACTTGCCATCAGGGTTTGACCTGTTGCCGTCTCTGAACCAGGGGTAAGGGCATTCTTGAGTCGAATCTCTATGGGGTCCATTTTCAGAGCCCTTGCAAGCAGATCTATCTGCGATTCGTGGGCAAAGGCCATCTGAGGAACGCCAAAACCCCTCATGGCTCCGGACCATGGATTATTGGTATAGACCATCTGGCTTCTCACCCTGACATGTGGAATCTGATAGGGCCCTGTGGCATGGACAGCAGACCGGATAGCCACCGTGGCTCCGTAAGAAGCATAAGCACCCGTATCGCCAAGGATGTGAATTTCAACAGCCGTAAGCTTCCCATCCTTTTTCGCACCACTTTTATACCGAATCTTCAAAGGGTGCCGCTTTGAGATGACCTGAAAAACTTCTTCCCGGGAGTATACGATCCTCACCGGCCTCTTAAGATGAAAGGCGGCTACGGCTAAGAGACACTGGACCGTGATATCGAGCCTCCCTCCAAATGCTCCTCCCGTTCCCGACTGGATGATACGCACCTTTTCTATAGGAAGACCGAGAACAGAGGCCACCTCTTTCTGATCATAATGGACATTCTGGGTTGGGCAGATGACGGTAATCTTTCCTGCTTCATCCACACAGGAAATACCCGCATCCGGCTCCAGATAGGCGTGATCAATCCAGGTGGTCGTGTAGGTTTCTTCCACAATGACGTCTGCTTCCTTAAATCCGGCCTGCACATCTCCTTTAATCACATGAAATTCTAAAAGAAGATTTCCCTTTTCGTGGATCAAAGGGGCATAGGGTTTGAGGGCTTCTTCTGGATTTGTAACGGCGGGGAGATCTTCATAGAGAACAACCGCCTTCTGGGCAGCCTTCTCGGCTGCCTCCTCTGTTCTGGCAGCAACCAGGGCTATCGGATCACCTACGTACCTTACCCGATCCGTCGCGAGAATAGGCTGATCCTTGGCGATTATTCCGATCAGGTTCTTTCCTGGAATATCCTTCGCCGTGAAAATTCGCTCCACGCCTCCAACCTTCAAGGCCTCGTCAAGCTGGATCTTCAAAATCTTAGCATGGGGTTTTAGGCTCCTGACGACCTTGAGATGGAGGGGGTCCTTTATGGAGAGGTCCGCTCCATATCTGGTCTCTCCAAGTACCTTCTCCAGCGCATCGACCTTTGGAATCTCGACCCCTACCTGTTTCATCCCTCTTTCCCTAAGGCCTGTCTAAAGCCTCTCATGAACAATGCCTCAACAACCGGCGCTTTGTAAGAGGTCGTAGGACGGACACCCGAATGCTGAATCATCACCTCAGAAATCTTTCTTGAAGCTATCTTCAATCTTTCCTCATCGGGAGTTTTTCCTCTTAGAATAGCCTCCACATCAGTTATTCTTTGAGGAGTTGGAGTCACTGAACCGAGAGAGATTCGGACCTCTTTTATCTGACGTTTCCCTTTTTCCCTTTGAAGGATGACAGCCACACTCATCCTCGCAATGGCCATGGCCTCTCTCCTCGCCAGTCTGACAAAACTTGTCTTTATATCAGAAGAAAGTTTTTTGAATGAAACGTTTACAAGTATTTCATAGGGTTTCAGATTCGTCCCATAGGGACCTTTAAAGAGAAGGTGGAGAGGAACTTCTTTTTCACCTTCTCTGGACGTCACCTGCGCGACCGCATCCAACACCATTAAGGGAGGAATGGTATCGGCCGCCGGAGAGGCATTGATGATGTTTCCCCCGATGGTCCCCACGTTTCTTATCTGGGGAGAACCAATTTCAGCGACTGCATCAGATAATATCCTCCCATATTTCTTAATGATCGAAGAAGAAGCGATCTCAGAATGGGTCGCAGCAGCCCCAATGAAGATCATCCCGTTCTGTTCTTCAATCTTTCTCAGCTCAGGAATATTCGTAACATCGATGAGGCAGGATGGCTTGAGATCACCCTTCCGGAGGGCGATGACAAGGTCAGTTCCTCCTGCAATCAGTCTGGCTTTGTCACCATAGTCCCACAAGAGATCGCAGGCTTCTTTGAGGGTCCTGGGGATTTTGTAATCGAAAGCAGAAATCATAAAATACCGTCACCACATTTTCTTTCTGCCTCAAACCTCTAACCTCAGACCTCCAACTTATTTTTTCACGGCTTCAATCGCTTCAATGATCTGATGATATCCTGTACATCTGCAGAGGTGGCCTGAGATGGCCTCCTTCATTTCTCCTCTAGTAGGATGAGGATTCTTATCTATGAGAGCCTTTGAGGACATCAATATTCCAGGTGTGCAGAAGCCGCACTGGACTGCTCCATGGTCAATAAAGGATTTCTGTAAAGGATGAAGACCCGCGCGACTTCCGAGTCCCTCAACCGTGTGAACCTCTCTGCCTTCCACCTTTGGAGCTAAGATGAGGCAGGAGTTTACCGGCATCCCATCTAAAAGCACCGTGCAGGCTCCACACTCACCGATCCCACAACCCTCTTTCGTTCCGGTGAGACCAAGCTTTTCACGAAGGAGCCGGAGCAGAGTCCAGTGGCACGGGACTTCTACCTCAACCCAACGCCCATTTACCTTAAACTTGATCACAGTGTGCATCCTACCTTTGGAAGTCTATCGTCCTCGAAGTTTGAGGTTTGAGGTTAGAGGATCGCTTCGCTTGAGGCAAAATAAACAAGTACCGAACTTCCAGGATCGAATTCCATTTTCGTTGCCTCCAACCTCTGACCTCCGACCTCCAACAAATCATTTATTTCTTTCCATATTTCATCGCAAAACCATCATCGAGGGTTCGGTCAAGGCCACGAAATGTGGAATGCCATCGGCTGATGATTACCTTCTTATCCGTATAGAAATCGATGGCCTCATTGGCCCTGCCCCGAATATCACCGTACATCGAGATCTTTTTTCCTCCTACCGGGAAGTAGGCAATTGGAGCGGGTGTGCCAATATTGATCCCTACTTGACCTACATCAACCAGACGGGCAAACTCTCGAGCCCATCCCCCGTTTTCTGTGTAAAGATTCGCCGTATGACCATAGGGACTTCTGTTAATAACCTCAACCCCCTCTGCAAGATCCTTCACCTTCTTGAGACAACGAACCGGTCCAAAGACTTCCTTCTGGAAGATCTCCATTTCAGGTTCAGCTTCCAGAACCGTTGGACCAATAAAGTAACCTCCCGGATATTTCTCAACTTTGGGATTCCTTCCATCAAGGATTAGTTTTGCCCCGTCTTTAATGCCCTTCTCCACATCTTCCACCATTTCATTCAACGCGCCCTTCGAGACCACCGGTCCCAGAGTTACTCCCTTATCCATGCCATAACCCAAAACCAGTTTCTTTGAGAGCTCAATAAACTTCTCCTTCACCTTGTCATAGATCTTTTCTACGGCCAATACATTCGATACGGCAAAGCAGCGCTCACCTACATGACCAAAGCAGGAATCGACGACATTCTGCATCACCTCATCGACCACTGCATCCTCGGCGATCAAAACATGGTTTTTGGCGCCTCCCTGACACTGGGCTCTCTTGTTATGATTGATCGCTGTCTTGTAAACATGCTCTGCTACTTCTGAAGACCCGACGAAGGTCACCCCCACGGTTCCCGGATGGGTCACCAACGCCTCCCCTACCCCGCTGCCGGAGCCATGGAGCAAATTGATAACCCCCTTTGGAAAACCACATTCATCCGCAATCTCGAAGATCCGGGTGATGGTCATCGGACAGAGGCGCGCCGCCTTGACGATGGCTGTATCACCAGCGGCCAACGCCCAGACAAAATAGAGGGCAATCATGGCAGGGAAATTAAAGGGAGGGAGAAACACAAAGGGGCCAAGCGGCTCCCGGATATACATCGTATCCACACCCGTCCCCACATCCTCTGCATGGCTCCCTTTCAAGAGTTCCGGACCGGCACAGGCATGCTCCACATATTCCATGGCCCTGGTGATCTCACCTATGGCATCGGCCAGGGTCTTTCCATTCTCGTTCACGATCAATTCAGCAATTTCATTATTATGCTTCTGAAGTTTTTCATGAAAATCGAAGAGGAGTTTTGCGCGCCTGGGAGGCGGTGTAATTCTCCAATTCCAGAATGCGTCCTGGGCTGCTTTGACCGTACGGTCAATCTCTTCCGTGGTTACTTCCGGACAGAGGGCAATCACTTCCTCCTTTGCCGGATTTCTCACCTCCAGCCATCGATTTGTTTTCGATTCAACCCACTGCCCATTGATGTAGTTCTTAAGTCTTTTCACTTCCATTGTCGATCCTTTCTAAATTAATTTTATCACCCCCACCCCTCCCCTCCCCCATCAAGGGGGAGGACAATGATCGGGGCGTTTAGCCAAGGTACTACCTTCCCATCATGGAGGGGAGGAAGAGAGCAATCTGAGGGTACAGCGTGATCAGAAAAGTGACAAACAAAATGGCTGTCAGAAAAGGTAAAGCCCCTTTAAAAACCTCTTCGAGGGGTGCATCTTTGGCAATACTCGCTACTGTAAATACACAGAGTCCCATGGGAGGGGTGATCAATCCAGCTCCCATCATGAGCACACATACCACCCCGAACCAAATCGGATCAAAGCCGAGGTTCAACACAACCGGAAAGATAACGGGCAGTGTCAGAATCATCATTGAAATGGCATCTAAGAAACATCCAAGAATTAAATAAATCACGACGATGATGGCCAGGATGACATATTTGGAAACAGCAAGCCCTATGATCCATGTGGAAACCTTCATGGGGATCATGGAGAGGGCTAAGAAATAACTAAACACGTTTGCCCCTGCCACTAAGAAGAGGACCATCACGGAAACACGAGCACCTTCAAAAAGAGAATCAAGCAGTATTCTCGGGGTCAACTTCCTTTTCCAAATCGCCATTAAGAAAATCAAAGTTGCCCCGACCCCTGCCGCTTCAGTTGGGGTAAATAAACCGGTATAGATTCCACCAATAACCAGCAAGAAAATAACGACGGTTTCCCAGATTCCTTTTAGTGCAGCGAGCTTCTCTCTCCAGGATACTCCTTCGGGACTACTCAGAGCAGAATCGGGGCTAAATTTCACCCAAACATACAAGATGATCATAAAGGCCCCTGCGAGAATGAGACCGGGGATCATGCCTGAGATGAGGAGCTTCCCGATGGACTGTTCTGTAAGCATACCGAAGATCACAAAACCGAGGCTGGGTGGAATGAGAAAATCGATGGTTGCTCCAGCTGCAACCGTTCCGGCAGCCAATCTGGGTGAATAATTGAATCGTCTCATTTCAGGATAAGCAACTTTTCCAAAGGCGGCTGAAGAGGCAACCGACGAACCTGAAATAGCGGAAAAGCCGGCAATAGATGCAATGGTTGCCATCCCAAGCCCTCCCGGGAGCCTTCGTAGCCACT
>Ga0256868_10001219_pt1 | contig 14212 bp, 12 predicted proteins | sample RVTome_13_FD_187341 | JGI IMG/M metagenome (GOLD analysis project Ga0256868, IMG submission 187341) | Soil microbial communities from uranium-contaminated site in the Upper Colorado River Basin, Wyoming, United States - RVT92D227 HiSeq ... | reverse complement strand
GTCGATGAACTCCTGCAGCTCGGTCATGCCAACGAAGAGCGTCACCACGAGCAGGTCGTACTCGCCCGTAACGCGGTAGACCGCGACGACCCTGTTGTGGTTCTTGAGGGCCTCGACGACCTTGTCCAGCTTGTCCGTGACGGTCTTGATGTGGACATAGGCCTTGACGGTGTTCTCTATCAGCCTGTAGTCGATGTGTATGGAGAATCTGAGGATGATGCCCTTCTCGATCAGGGTCTTTATCCTGCGCCTGACGGTGGCTTCCGTCACGCCCAGCTTCTTGGCGATCTCGGAGTTGCTCATCCTGGCGTTCTCCCTGAGCTCGCAGAGTATCCTTATGTCTGTCTTGTCGATAGGCAGAAGCTTGAGGTCCAGGCCCTTCCATCTCTCGAATATCTCGCACGGGTGCTGGCTGGGTGATTTGTCGTCCATCGAGGTCCCTTCGAGCCCCCGAAGAAGGAAATAGTACTTCAATCTAACGGAATTCATACAAAACTAGGGCTCGCAGGAACCTTTTTCGTTCCTGCAACCGAGTTTTGCAGACGATAGGGAGTACTTCAGCCGCCGAGAAACCGTCATGTACCGAACCTGCGCTTCCTCATCTGGTAGGACCTGACCGCCCTCAGGAAATCGATCTTCCTGAACCCAGGCCAGTAGACATCCGAAAAGTACAGCTCTGAGTAAGCCAGCTGCCAGAGCAGGAAGTTGGAGATGCGCTCCTCGCCTGAGGTCCTCAGTATCAGGTCGGGGTCGGGCATGTCCCGGGTGTAAAGGAACTCAGAAAAAGTCTTCTCGGAGATATCCTCCGCCTTCAGCTTGCCGGCTTTGACGTCCCGCGCGATCTTCCGTATGGCCTGGATGATCTCTTCTCTGCCGCCGTACCCTACTGCCAGATTGAAGAAGTATGAGTCGTAATCCTTCGTCTTGTCCTCGGCGTACTCAACCGCCTCCCTGACATCGCTGGGGAGAAGCTCCTTCTGGCCGAGCACGCGCACTCTAATCTTGTTCTTGTGAACCCTGTCGTCGTCCCCGAGACGCTTGAAGTTCTGCGAGAACATGCGCATGAGGGCGTCGATCTCGTCCTTCTCGCGGCTGACATTCTCCGTCGAGAAGGCGTAAACTGTCAACATCCTGATGCCTATCTCGAGGCACCAACTGAGGACCTCCTCGAGCTTCTCTCTACCCTTGTCGTGGCCCTCGGCCACTAGAAGCCCGAACTCCTTCGCGTACCGCCTGTTCCCGTCCATAATGATAGCTACATGGTGTGGGACCGGTCGTTCCTGAACCTCCTTCAACAACCTCTTCTCGTAAGTCTGGTACGCCGTGGAGGAAATCGCTCTGGAGATCTCTCCGGTCATCTACCCTCAAAACGTCAGGGCCGATTTAAAGCTATACGTGCCTGAAGTCCTCTGGAAGGCCAGCACTGTACAGCCCGAGGTCGAAACACCCTATGGCGGCCACAGCCCCGATGGACCCCCGCCGCCCCGTGATCTCGTGTATCTTGACTCCGTTCTGTTTGGCCGCGTGCTCAGCGTCATGGATGGACAGGATTGTCTCTTTCGCATCCGCGCCAAACCTCACAAGCTTCTTGGGGATTTCGATGCCTTCGAAAGCCGCCAAAGCGCTCTCTTCTGAGTATGTGCCTTTTCTGACGAATTCCATGGCCCAGTCCACGGCCTTGTCCGAGTCCTCGGGGGCCACCGCAAACGATACCCCCGTCGATGCGCAGTTGGTGGTCTTCTGCGGCGCGTGCGGGTTGAGCTGTACTATCTTGTGGGACAGGAACACGGCGTGCGGCATCTCCCTTCCCAGCTTGAGGCCAAGAACCCAGGTCGCTCCCTTCTCCTTGGTGTCGGTGTCGTCAATGCCGACTATCAGGCGCCTATGGAGCGGGGTAGTTATCCTTATCTCCACCATCTTGCTCCCGCCCACCTGCTCTTCGCTGAGGTACTCGACCTTCTCGACTCCCTGTGCCTGAGGAAGACAGGCCCCGACGCCCACGCTCGCTCCCGCGAGGCCCATCCAAGTAGTTTCTACCTTACCGCCCTTCACCTCGACAGACCTAAGCGCCTGCCCGCCCGTCGCCTTGGAGGCGGGTCCGAAATGGACTTCGCCCTCCCCCAGCCTGGCATCCATGATGAGCGTTGTTCCCTGGACCTCGATGTGCTCAATCACGCCTCGCGCCCTGAGCCTGTTGACAGCGTCCCACTCCACCGGCCCCTGGGCGCAGCACTCCTCGATTATCTTCGCCTTCTTGGCACTCTCATCAACCATCGTTATCAGCCTCTTCGAGAAGAGGCTGCCGTGGCGCTTCCATATGTCTTCGGGAGTAAGGACCTTTGCCATCGGTTATCAGACTTCCAGGACGTCCCCGGCTTTCATTATCTCAACCTTGGCCTTCGACGATTTCCTAACGAGCCTCTCGAACTCCTTGGGGTCTTGCTTGATTAGGGGCCAGGTATTGTAGTGCATCGGCACGACTATCTTCGGATTCACGAGCGAAGTGGCCAACGCCGCCTGGGCGGGGTCCATCGTGAAGAACCCTCCTATGGGAAGCATGGCCACATCCGGCCGGTACATCTCTCCTATGAGCTTCATGTCCCCGAACACGCACGTATCGCCCGCGTGGTAAACGACCCTGCCTGAGTCGATGACCATACCCACGGGCATCGCTGCGGAAAACTCGAGGCCGGGTGCGCCTATGCTCGACGAGTGGAATGCTGGGACCATGGTGATCTTCGTGTGTTTGATCTTCGCGGTCCCACCCATATTGAACCCGACCCCTTTGACGCCGCACTTTTCGAGATACCCGGACATCTCCACGATGCACGCGACCTCCGCTCCCGTCCTGCGCGCGATCTCAACGGCGTCGCCCAGGTGGTCCCCGTGGCCGTGAGTCACGCAAATGATGTCACATTCGACCTTGTCAGCAGACACGGCTGCACCGGGGTTCCCGGAAAGCATCGGGTCAATCAGGACCTTGTCTTTGCCTTCGAGCAGGAAAGCCGAGTGGCCCAGATACTTGATCTTCATCTAAACCATCCCGGTGCCACCAATGCCCTGTATATATTTGTGTGTTTTGAGCTTGCGCCGCTAGAACTCGTCCCGTGACACGTATCTCGCGGGCAGATCCGACAGGCTTAGCGCCTTGATGTCCCCGGACTCGTAGATCAGCCACTTGCCCTTGATCCCGACGAAGTCTCCCCTATGCATGCCCCAGGTGTCCTGCAGCTTCGGGGCTTTCCTCAGAGGGAGGTCGATAGGGTACTTGTCCAGCCACTGCAGTGGCTCCAGCTCCAGATGGTGCGCCTCGGACATCGTCCTCTTGAGCCCTTCGAATCGGGCCTCTATGCCCTTCCCATCGACGGGCCTCGAGAGGTTCTGGAGGAGGAACTCCTGCCTGAAGGCCTGAGGTATCCTCAGCTTGGCCGAAAGTTGCTTCTCTGCCTCTCTAGCCTTCTTCCTGGTGTCCCAAGAGCCGATTATGGAAAAGGCGTCCGCGCCCTGCTCCACAAGCCTTTTCTCCACTCGCTTGGTCGAGCTCATGCCTATCTTGGTATGCGTGTCGTAGAAGGCCAGGTACAGCACGTGTCTTCTCTTGCAGAACGCGATGTCGCACAGCTCACCATCGCACTTCGGGTCGAACACGCACTCCTGGTAAGGTATGAACGACTCCCCTGAGCACTTCTCGCACTGCCCGAAGGTCGTCACTGGCGAGTTGTCAGGGCATTTGATGTACATGTCACCGTCGAAGTAGCCTATGCAGGTTTTTCGCTTGCTGACCGCGAACCGGACGTCCTCCAGGTCGAACTCCTCGACACCGTCCTTGGCCGAGTCGTAACAGTGGAGCCCGGGCTCGAACCCGTCCCAGTAGAACTCGAGCACGTGCAGCGGGAACCGGCCTTCCCTTTCCTCCAGCCAAAGCTCATCCGCTCGGGTGAACATGCTGAGAAGGAGTTATCACATGTGCTATTAATCGTTTGGCTCGGCCTGGCTGAAGATGCGACAAGCGCCTATTCCTTGGGTTCAGCTTCCTCAGGCTCTTTCGGCTCCTCTTTCGGCTCAGCTTCCGGCTTGGGCTTTGCGACCGGCCTCTCCAAGGGGAACTCGGAGAGATCGACCTCGAGCCTCTTGAGGTACTGAGGAGGCACATCGTTCGTGAGATAGACCGTCTTGCCCGCCTTCTGGATGACTATCCCGTCCTCGGCGGCGAGCTTCGCGTTGACTTCAAGAATGATCGGAGATTCCGTGCGCACCCTGCCGGCGTTGACAGCGTCGCCAACAGTTTTGCTCAGGTGCACCTTCTTCCTGTCGGATGGCTTCAAGCCGACCTCCAGGACTATGTCGACCTCCTCCTGCGTCGTAGGATAGTAGAGCATATCTGGAGTCCCGAGGACGTCGGCGTCCAGATCTACGTCAAACGAGTGAGCGTAGGTTGCTCTGATCATCCCGTCCCTGTACTCGTACCTACCTTTGTTGTCGGTTTCGATGATCGCGACGATATGGTGCGGCCTGAGCCAGTGGTAGCGGTTCTGCTTCCTCTGCAAGGCGTTGACAAAAGCCCGAAGGTCCACGAATCCCTGGCGGTCCATCTTCAGCTCGAACCTCTCAGGGAAGTGCCTCAAGACACCCGCCATGGTCCTGCTGAGCCTGTCCAGCTCCTCGGTGTTCATGAGGAACCGACCCTCTTGGCCGCACACGGGACAGAGCTCTGCCCTGAAGTAGCCGTGATCCTTGCACTCCCTCAGCATCTCAAACGACCTGCTCCACCGGTTATACTTGTGCTTGATAAAAGCTTTCGCCTGAGCCTTGCTTGAGAGCAGCGCTGGCCTTCGTGCATGCTGGTCCTGTTCCCTCAGGACAAACCGCGACCGTTCGCACGGCCGACCCAAGCCGCTCGCTGCCAAGGACTCATCGACAGCTCATGGACTCTGCCTAGCTCGATTCCTTCTAGAAAATCTTATGTATGGGACTCGCCTAGCCCCAGGCAATAGCGCCGTGACAAGGCCAGACAGACTTGGTGCGTTACAAAGGTTCAACGGAACTGATATGGGGCCCAATTCCGTCCCTTGCACAAGGATGTCGGGCAGTCTGGAGGGCTGGCGATGAAGCAGAAGGTCGTTGTCATAGGTGGTGGAATAGCCGGGATACAGGCCTCGCTAGACATCGCAGACCTTGGATACGAAGTCCACCTTGTCGAACGCTCCCCGTCGATAGGTGGGAGGATGGCGCAGCTGGACAAGACCTTCCCCACCAACGACTGCTCGATGTGCATCCTGTCCCCCAAGATGATCATGTGCGCGGGCCACGAGAACATCCACCTCCACACATATTCTGAGGTCACAGGCGTGACCGGCAAGTTTCCAAAGCTGAAGGTCACCGTGAAGCACAAGGCGAGGTACATCAACATCGCCAGATGCACCGGGTGCGGGGACTGTGTGGCCAAATGCCCGGTCAAGGTCATGAACGAGTTCGAGGAGGGGCTGTCCAAAAGGAAGGCGATCTATTTGCCATTCCCGCAGGCGGTTCCGAGAAAGGTGACCATAGACGCCGAGCACTGCAGGATGATCACCGAGAAGAAGTGCGGCGTGTGCAAGAAGGTCTGTCAGGCAGGCGCGATCGACTATGAGCAGAAGGACGAGTTCGTGAAGATTGGGGCCGCAGCGGTAGTCATTGCGACCGGGTTCGACCTATCTGACACCTCCAAACTCCCGCAGCACGGGATGGGTGTGTGCAAGGATGTCGTCACATCGCTCCAGCTCGAGAGGATCCTCTCCGCCTCGGGGCCCACAGGAGGCCATCTTGTCCGTGCATCTGACGGAATGGAGCCCAAGAAGCTTGCGTTCGTCCAGTGCGTCGGCTCGAGGGATGCGAAGGCGTTCAGGTACTGTAGCAGCGTGTGCTGCATGTACGCCACGAAGGAAGCAATACTCGTCCGAGAGCATGTCCCAGACATCAATTCGACCATTTTCTACATGGACATGCGCGCGACAGGCAAGGGGTTCCAGGAGTTCGTGCTGAGAGCGCAGGCGAACTACGGCGTGAGGTACATCCGTTCAAGGCCTGCGATCGTCCAGCCTGCCCATGGCGAAAGCGGCGTACTGGTGACGTACGAGACGGGTGGAGCGGCTAGCGAGCAGCTGACCGAGGAGTTCGACATGCTCGTGGTGTGTCCCGCGCTTGTGCCTTCCAAGGGCTCGGTCGAATTGGCGGAGCTCATGGGGGCAAGGCTAGGCGAGGACCGGTTCATCATGACACCCAGCCTGAGGAACCCTGTCGACTCGACCAAGAAGGGCGTCCTGGTCTGCGGATTCGCGGGAGAGCCCATGGACATCCCCGACTCGGTGGCTCAGGCTTCGGGTGTGGCTGCCAGGGTCGCCGAGCTGCTCCAGGAGGCTGGTTGAGCATATGGCTAGGACAGGTGTATTCATATGTCACTGCGGCCACAACATCGCCTCCATAGTCGCGGTGGAGGAGGTCGTCAAGTTCGCAAGAACGCTCCCTGGGGTCGTCGTCGCAGACCATAACCTGTACTCCTGCTCGGAGGAGGGCCTGAGCGCCATCAAGACCAGCATCAAGCAGAACAACCTGGACAGAGTGGTTGTGGCAGCCTGCACTCCTAGAACTCACGAGCCCCTTTTCAGGAAGATATGCGAGGAGGCGGGCATCAACAAGTACCTGTTCGAGTTCGTCAACATCAGAGAGCACTGCTCATGGATCCACGCCAAGGAACCAGGTCCGGCCACAGAGAAGGCGAAGAGACTCGTCGCTATGGGCGTCTCCAAAGCTGCGCTCCTGGAGCCGCAGGCAGAGACCGAATCGAGCGTTACCCCCACAGCGGTCGTGATAGGAGGGGGGTTGGCCGGGCTCACTGCTGCAGCATCTCTCGTGGCACAGGACATCGACACCCATCTCGTCGAGCAGGAAGGGGAGATTGGAGGACATCTCTCCAGAGTGTCGGTGCTCGCACCGGAATTCGACGAGTCCAGGAAGCTTCTCGATTCCTTGATGTCTGGGCTTGCGGGCTCAGAAAAGGCGCACATCCATCTCAGGTCCAAGCTCAAGGACGTGCACGGTTTCGTGGGCAACTTCGAGGTCACAATCGACGAGCACGGGAAGGAGCTCAAGATCCCGGCGGGAGCAATCTTGGTGGCCACCGGCGCGCAGGAGTTCCAGCCAGTAGGAGAGTACGGGTTCGGGGAGCTCCAGGGGACGATCACCCAGCTCGACCTCGAGAAGATGCTTTCGGAAGGTAAGGCGCCCAATAGGACGGTCTTCATCCAATGCGTGGGCAGCAGACAGCCTGGGAGAGAATACTGCTCCAGGATATGCTGCAACACCTCCCTGAAGAACGCTCTTAGAATCCTTGACCTCAACCCCAAGGCCGCGGTCACGATCATACACAGGGACATCATGAGCTACGGAACGGCCTGGGAGGAGCTGTACAGACGAGCTTCCGAGAGAGGCGTGAGGTTCCTAAGATACGCTCTCGCGAATCCCACGAAGGTTACCAGGAAGGACGGGTCGCTCCTGGTGGAGGTCTACGACGAAACCCTCGCCGAGAGGATCAATGTCGAGGCGGACGTCGTCGTGCTCGCCACCCCGATGGTTTCGAGAGAGAACTCGGGAGACGTGAGCAAGATGCTCAAAGTCCCGAGGGATAAGTACGGGTTCTTCCTCGAGGCGCACGTGAAGCTTCGGCCGGTCGAGTTCGCCACCGATGGAGTGTTCATATGCGGATCCGCCAGATGGCCAAGCAGCGCCAAGGAAGTGATGTGCCAAGCCCTCGCGGCTGCGGCGAAGGCAGCAATACCTATCAAGCGCGGCAAGGTGATAATCGAGGCCATCACGGCGTGGGCAGACCCCGACAAGTGCGCAGCGTGTGGCAACTGTGTCACCGCGTGTCCCTACGAGGCGGTCGAGATCGCCACGCAGGACGGGAAGCAGATCGCGAAGGTGAATGACGCCCAGTGCAAGGGATGCGGGGCCTGCGTCGCAGCGTGTCCGAACGACGCGATGCAGCAGAGAGGCTTCACGACTAGGCAGCTCGGGGCTATGATCGACTCGCTGGTGAAGAACGCTCTGGAGGCGGAGCAATGACTGAGTTCGAACCAACCATACTGGCGTTCTGCTGCAACTGGTGCTCCTACGCAGGAGCAGACCTCGCGGGCGTCAGCAGGCTGCAGATGCCTCCGAACGTGCACATCGTGCGCGTAATGTGCAGCGCTAGCGTGAAACCGGAGTATGCCATCAAAGCCATATCGCAGGGTATAGACGGGGTGCTCGTGCTGGGATGTCACATAGGCGACTGCCACTACATGACCGGGAACCACAGGACCGCGAAGAGGTTCCCCGTGGTTCAGAAGCTACTCGAGGACGTGGGCATAGACAAGACGCGACTGAGACTGGACTGGGTCAGCGCGGCCGAGGGAGAGAAGTTCCAGAAGGTCGTGACCGAGTTCGTCGAGGACGTGAAGAGACTGGGCCCGAACCCGCTCAAGGAGGTGAGGTTCTGACGGAGCTGGAGAGGATGCTCCCAGAGCTCGCTTTTGACAAGCTCGGAGCCGACCTGTTGCTCGCGATGTGCGAGGGGCACGGGAATGTTGGCCCGATCGTCATCTCCAAGGGCGAGAAGATGGCCAAGGTCAGGACGGACGTGCCCTACCAGCTCGTGACGATCCTCACGAACATATACCCCTTCATCGGACAGAAGAAGCTGGCACTCCTATGCAGGAGGTGCGACGAGAAGGCTCTAGCTGAGCTGGAGAAACGGGGCCTCGTGGACGAAAAGCGCGTGCTGAGGATAGGACTCGCGTGCTCCGCCGATCAGATCAAGGCGTGCAGGTGCTCCGACCCCGTGCCCAGCGTGGTCCACATTGGCGCGCCGGGCAAGCCGGCCGGCGAGGACGAGCTCATGAACAAGCTCCTTGCGATGCCGTCCGAGGAGCGGCTCAAATTCTGGACCGCGCAGTTCAGGAAGTGCAACAAGTGCTTTGCCTGCACCCTCAATTGCCCCGTGTGCTTCTGCGACGACTGCGTACTCGAAGAGAGAACCTTCGTTGCGGAGAAGGGCATCCCGCCCGGCATGTCATTCCATCTGATACGAACATTCCACCTATCGGACAAGTGCGTGGAGTGCGGAGAGTGCGAGAGATCATGTCCCGCGGGGATACCCCTCCTCACGCTGAGGAAGATGGCGGCCAAGGACATGAAGGCGCTCTACGGCTTCGTGTCTGGAGACAAGAAGAAGGTCAGCCCGCTCCTGACAACGCTCGAGGGCGAGCCCATGGAGGACGAGTGCCATGAATGTTGAGCATGTCCTGACCACTTGCCCGTACTGCGGCACTGGCTGCAATTTCTATCTCCAGGTCGTCGATGGGAGGCTCGTAGGGGTAGTGCCCTGCAAGACGGACGAGATAAGTCTTGGCAAGCTATGCATCAAAGGGTACAACGCTCACGCCTTCGTTCAACATCCTGATCGACTGATACACCCGATGGTCAGGCAGGGCGGGGACATGCGGCGCGTCTCGTGGGAAGAGGCTCTGGACAAGCTCGCGTCCGAGATCAAGCGCATTCGGGACAAGTACGGCCCCGACTCGATCGCAGTGCTCGCATCCGCGAAGTGCACCAACGAGGAAAACTACCTGTTCCAGAAGCTCGCGCGCGCGGTCATAGGGACCAACAACGTGGACCACTGCGCGAGGCTGTGCCACGCATCGACCGTCGCCGGCCTTCTGTATTCGTTCGGGTCCGGTGCCATGACGAACACCATCCCGGAGTTTGACAATGCTGATTGCATACTCGTGACCGGATCGAACACGCTCGAGGCCCACCCGATCATAGGCTCGAGGATGCTACGCGCTCTCGAGAAGGGCGCGAAGATCATCACGGTTGACCCCAGAGACACGCCTCTTTCGCGCCTGGCAGCCATCAAGCTCAACCAGAAGTCAGGGAGCGACATCGCGTGGATAAACGGCATGATCAAGGTCATCATCGACGAGGGGCTGGTGGACGGTGAGTTCGTCGAGACCCGCACGACTGACTTCGCGAAGCTGAAGGAGGCGGTGAGCGGGTACCATCTCGACAAGGTCGAGAGCATCACAGGAATCCCGAAGGATCGGCTTGCGGAGGCCGCGCGAGTGTTCGCCAAGTCCAAGCGGGCGATGGTGGCGTATGCGATGGGCATCACGCAGCACAGCAACGGTACTGACATCGTGAAGGCCCTAGCGAACCTGAGCATGGTCACGGGGCATCTGGGAAAGGAATCGAACGGACTGAACCCGTTAAGAGGCCAATGCAATGTGCAAGGTTCGTGTGACGCTGGGGGGCTGCCGAACCTCTATCCAGGATACCAACGGGTGGACGACGAGCAGACGAGGGCGAAGTTCGAGCAGGCATGGGGGCAGAGGCTGCCACCGAAGCCAGGCCTGACGCTCACATGCGCTGTCAAGGACGCCCTGGTGGGCAAGCTCAAGGCGATGATCATCTTCGGCGAGAACATCATGCTCTCAGACCCGGACATCACTCATGTCGAGCAGGCACTGAAGGAGTTGGAGCTTGTGGCGGTTGTGGACATCTTTCCGACCGAGACCTCCAGCTTCGCGCACATCATCCTCCCCGCTGCGTGCTACGCGGAGAAGGACGGCACTTTTACCAACACCGACAGGTCCGTGCGGCTCCTCCGGAAGGCGCTCGCTCCGCCTGGAGAAGCATGGCCAGACTGGAAGATCGCATGTGAGCTGGCCAAGAGGCTGGGCGCGAATGGCTTCGACTTCGCATCTCCGGCACAGGTCATGGACGAGATGGCCAAGGTGACTCCGATCTACGGAGGGATTGACCACTCGAGGCTGGACTCGGAGCATCTCAGGTGGCCATGTCCGACCAAGGACCACAAAGGAACATCTATACTCCACACTCAAAAGTTCACCAAGGGCCTCGGGACCTTCGCTCCTGTGCACCACAAGCCCCCCGCAGAAGAGCCGTCAGAGGAATATCCTTTCATACTCACGACTGGCAGGAACCTGTTCCAATACCACACGGGCACGATGACCAGACGCTCGCCCAAGCTAGAGAGGGAGGCCCCCGAGCCGTATGTGGAGATCAACACGGGAGATGCGAAGAGGCTCGGGATCGTTGATGGCGAGCGGGTGATGGTGTCTTCGCGCAGAGGAGCGATCTCGTTGAAGGCCGCAGTGACTGACAGAATCATTCCAGGCTCGATCTTCATACCGTTCCACTATGCGGAGGCACCGGCCAACAGGCTGACAAACGCTGCTCTTGACCCGGTCTCGAACATACCCGAACTGAAGGTTTGCGCTGCCAAAGTGCAGAAGGCTTGATTCAGAGCTTTCCCCGCTTCAGTATCCGGACGAGGTCCATGGCCAGATGTGCGAGGTCCTCTGCACGCAAGGTATTCGATGCGGAAGAGTCAAAAAGGATATTACCCGAGGTAGGGACCTCATCGTCTCCCTTCCAGACCGTCACATTGACCACGAGGAACGGGAAGACGTATAGGTCGTATGACAGGTCTCCCCTCTGGACCTTTCTTCCTCCCAAAGACTCTGCGTTCCTGGCGAACCCTTCGGGGTCGCTCTCGAAAGCCTTCACCAAGGGTATGAGCGCGGCCTGATTGTAGGCGGAGAAGTAGAGGCTGCCGCCCTCGACCTCCCGGAAAGTGATCCAGCTGTTCTTCAGCCGGCCCAAGGAGCCCAAGAGATAATGCAGAAGCACGACCTTCATGTCCACGTCTGGCTCTCCGCCGTCAACCCATCTGACAGTCCAATCCTCCAGACCGACGACCGCGGTCCGGTTGAGGATTCTGAGATGGAGCGCGTTGTCTTGCACAACGCCTCCGCTGTTGACGACTATGGCCTGGCTGTCCCTGGCCCTCAGGTCCTGGGTCGCCTTCTCTATCGCGGAGGAGAACCTTCTGTCATCGACCATCCCGATGCTCCTTTCAAGCTCTCAGGAAAGAGGCGGCGTAGAGCCTCTGGTTAAGCAGCACCTCGGCGGCCTTGACGACCTTCATCAGCTCAGAATCGTTCGGATCCGCGATCGCAGCGTCCAATCCTCTGCCCAGGAGCATGGCCAGATATGTCCTGTTGAGCAGGCTCCGCTCCTCCGCCCCGCTAGATACGTTGCTCAGGCCGACGATGGTCTTCGGTGGAGGGTCGTTCAGAGTCTTGAAGGAGGAGAGAGCTTCGCACAACATCGGGCACTGCGCCTGCGCTGCAGAAATGGGCAGCACCACCGGGTCGAGGTATATCTTCTCAGGAGCGATGCCGTGCTCCATCGCGCTCGCAAGGAGCATCATGGCCACCTCTGTCCTGCCCTCGATAGTGTTCGGAATGCCCTTCTCGTCGATGGTCAGGCAGACCAGCTCTGCGTTGTGCTCCTTCGCCAAGGGCATGAACTTCTCGATACGTTTCTGCTCCGCGGTAGTCGAGTTGATCATTGGCTCGCGCCTACACGCGGACAAGCCCGCCTGCTGGGTCTTGAGCCCGGGGGAGTCTATGCACAGTCTGACATCCACGGCATCCTGGATGGTCTTGACCAGCCAGGCCATGGCCTCAGGGCCATCGTCCCTCCCGGGGCCGGTGTTGACATCCAGGAGGTGCGCGCCTCCAGAAACCTGCTCAACCGCGAGGGCCTGGATGAACTTGACATCCTTGGAATCTATGGCACGTGACACGTTCGGAAATTGCCCGTTTATCCTCTCCCCAACGACTAGCAACTCGAGTTCCCCCTTGAGAGGACCACAGAGGTCTTACCGCATATGAAATGTTCGTTCCAGTGGTCCGGCTCATCGTTTGCCAATAGCAATTGTTATTACAATCTCATGTCCTTGCGCATCCAGCTGAGGATTGATGGCTGGAGAGATGCGTAGGGACGTCAAGGTCACATTCGTTCCGTTCGGGCTCAGCGTAGTGGTCCCCGGAGGGACTACTATCCTCGATGCGTGCAGCGCGGCCGGCATTCTCATAGACGCCGTGTGCGGCGGCGAGGGTGAGTGTGGCAGATGCAAGGTGCGCGTCAAGGGGGACTTCTCGGCCCAGGATTCCACTCACATCACCGATGCAGAGGCCGCTTCCGGCATAGTCCTGGCATGCACCACGACCGTCGATGGGGACGTCTCGGTGGAAGTGCCTGAGCGCTCCCGGCTCAGGAAGCATCAGATCTTGACCAAGTCGATCGACGACATGCCCCGGCACCTATCGCCCTGGGTGAAGAAGCGCATGCTCGAACTGCCCAAGGCTTCGGTGACCGACAATGTCGCTGACCTGGAGCGGCTGTCCAGGGCACTGGGCGTGAAACGCCTGAACTATTCGATCGAGATGCTAAGACAGCTTCCAGAGGTCGCCCGGGGGAAGGATGGGAGGATAACACTGACCGTGTCCAACCTCGACCACATCCCGGAGGTCACGAGAATAGAGCCGGGCTCCAGGGGCGGGCTGTACGGCATAGCGGTTGACGTGGGCACGACAACGGTCGTTGTGGAGCTCATGGACCTCCTCAGAGGCAGAGTCCTCGGAGTGGCCTCCGACTACAACCGGCAGATAGAGCATGGAGAGGACGTCATCGCCCGGATGATATATGCTGAGGAGGGGGGCCTGGAGGACCTCACGGCGCTCGTGAAGGACACGATAAACGCCAACATAAGGACTCTGCTGGCAAAGCCCCAGGCGCCTGGTGAAGAGAAGGTCGGCGAAGAGGACATAGTGGCTGCGTCCGTGGCAGGGAATACGGTCATGACCCACTTCCTGGCCTCCCTGCCTACGCACACCATCAGGAGGGAGCCCTATGTCCCAGTCGCGCACGCGCTCCCGCCCATGAGGGCGGGGGACCTGGGCATCGCGATGAACCCCGCTGGGAGGGTTCTCATGTTCCCGTTGAGGGCGGGGTATGTGGGCGGGGACATCGTCGCCGACGTGATCTCGAGCGGTATGCACAGGTCGGACAAGGTCTCGCTATTGATCGATGTGGGCACCAACGGGGAGGTTGTGCTCGGGTGTAGGAGCTGGCTCGTTTCGTGTGCTTGCTCCGCAGGCCCTGCGTTCGAAGGAGGGGAGACTTCCTGCGGAATGCGCGCGATGGATGGCGCGATAGACAAGATCAGGATCAACGAAGACCTCTCGTGTTCATATCACGTGATCGGGGGGTGCCCGCCCTCAGGCATCTGCGGGTCCGGCCTAATAGACCTGATGGCGGAGCT
>Ga0256868_10001218_pt1 | contig 14223 bp, 10 predicted proteins | sample RVTome_13_FD_187341 | JGI IMG/M metagenome (GOLD analysis project Ga0256868, IMG submission 187341) | Soil microbial communities from uranium-contaminated site in the Upper Colorado River Basin, Wyoming, United States - RVT92D227 HiSeq ... | reverse complement strand
AGCTTTAAAAGCTCTTTGGTCTTCTCGCCGCCTTCATAGCACAGAAGCTTAATGTAAAAGCGGCCGGCCAGGAAATTCAGCGTGCCCTCTTCCTGATAGCCTTGGACGCCAATGGGCAGGAAACGGCTCTCGGGAAACCGTTCGGCGCTGTAGATGCCGAAGGCGTTCAGGTTCGTTCCCATATCGTAAATCTCGGCCGTAAGCACGGCTTTCGTTTGACCTCCCTCGAACTGGGCGACGATCAATTCCTTGAAATCGTAGCTCAAATAGGCCTCGGCCGCCCCGTCGATATATTCATAAAGGGTTCCGGGATTATAGCTCTGGACGTTTTCGACGATCTTCCAATTCGCTACCCGGGGCAGAAGCAGGGCCAAGGAAGACGCCCCTGTTTTTTGCCCGCCTGGACCGGACGGAACGAGAAATCCGCACGAAATAATGACCAAGACAAACCCTTTTTTTATCGTCTTTATGGACATTTTTTTTAACTCCTGTTTATGTCGGTCCGAGCCTTACTATAAACGCAACGGACAAGATTGACAAGAGCTCTGGGCTAGAGTAACTTGACATGGATGCCTGCTTCGAAAGTCGTCATCGTCCGGGGAAAGGGCGTCCTGCCGCGGAAAGGCGAAGTGGACTCGAAGATCCTTTCGAGAATGTATGACCGCGGCGTCCGGCTTCTCACCGGGCAGAACGATATCAAAGAGGCATTACGTTCGATCTTTTCTCCCTCCGACCGTGTCGGGATCAAGGTCAATACGATCGCGGCGCCCGAACTCACCACGCCGCCCGACGTCAGCCTCCCCTTTGCCCGACTTTTGACCGCGATCGGGATCCCGGAGAAAAATATCGTCGTCTGGGACCGGACGAACAGAGAGCTCAAGGAGGCAAAGTACCGCCTGAATATCGGCGGCAGCAGCTTTCAAATTATGGGGACGGATACGGCGGGCGCGGGATATCCGGATGAGCCCCTCATCCATCTCAATATCGGAAGCCTGTTTTCCACGATCCAATCGAGCCTCATCACCGCCTCGGTCAGCTTCGCCATTTTGAAAGACCACGGCATGGCCGGGATTACGGCCGGCATGAAAAATTACTTCGGCGTTATCCACAACCCGAATAAATACCACGACGACAGCTGCAATCCATTCGTGGCCGAGCTCTTCGACACGTCGCCGATCAAAGGCAAGCATCGTCTCACAATCCTTGACGCCCTTGTCGTCCAATATCACAGGGGTCCTTCCTATCACGCGCGGTGGGCCGAAACCTGCGAAACCCTCATCTTCAGCACTGATCCTGTCGCGGCAGATTCGACCGGCTGGCAGATCGTCGAAAAGCTCCGGAAGGAGAAAAGTCTCCCTTCCTTGGAGGAAGACAAACGGCTTCCTCTCTATATCCAGACAGCGGAACGGATGGGGCTGGGCAAGGCGAATCCGGCCGATATTCAGGTCATCGAGGAAGCGGTATAATTAAAAGCATGAATAGACGGCATTTTTTCCGGCGTGCGGCGGGGGCGGGCATCGTCTTGGGACCCGATCTTGGGCCGATGCTCAGAGATCTTTACGCCTTCGGACAAAAAGCCAATCTTTCGCATGTCGAAGCGCGATATTATAAGAGCCTGCCTGACAGGGAGATCGAATGCGAGCTCTGTCCGCGCCGCTGCAAGCTGGGCGATAAGGAACGGGGCTACTGCGGCGTCCGGGAAAACGACGGCGGGACCTATTACACGCTCGTCTATGGCAAAGCCTGCGCGATGCACGTCGACCCCATCGAAAAGAAACCTTTCTTTCATGTCCTGCCCGGGACGAATGCCCTATCCATCGCCACGGCCGGATGCAACGTCAATTGTAAGTTCTGCCAGAACTGGGAGATTTCCCAGGTCCGTCCGGAGCAAGTCGACCACTTCGACCTGCCTCCGGCCGACGCCGCCGAAACGGCTTCCGCCTATCGATGTCCTTCGATCGCGTACACATACTCCGAGCCCACGGTATTTTATGAATACATGTATGACACGGCTGTTCTAGCCCGGCGCAAAGGCGTCAAGAGCGTCGTCGTTTCCGGAGGGCATATCAACTCCGAGCCTCTCGCAGCGCTGATAAAAGTCGTGGACGCCATCAAAATCGACCTTAAAGCCTTTAACCAGGATTTCTATAAGAACTACGTCCGGGGCGATCTTCAGCCGGTGCTCGATGCCATCCGATTAATCGCCAGGAGCAAGATCTGGCTCGAAATCGTCTATCTCGTCATTCCGACCCTGAACGACGCGCCCGAGGAGACGCGGAAGATGTCACAGTGGATCCAGAAGGAGATCGGGCCCGACGTTCCCGTCCATTTCACCCAATTCCACCCGATGTATCTCATCAAGAACTTGCCTCCGACGCCGGTTTCAACCCTCGAAAAGCTCCGGAAAATCGCGCTTCAGGAAGGGTTGCACTATGTCTATATGGGAAATATCCCCGGCCATGAGGGCGAGAACACCTTCTGTCCCAAATGCCGGAAGATCTTGATCCAGAGAAACGGTTTTGAGATCGAAACGAACGCGCTCGAGGGAGGGAAGTGTCCCAACTGCCAAAATCCGGTCCCCGGAATCTGGGCTTAAGGTTTTCTGCGCCGGCTTTTCTCCTCGGCCTGCTCGCCGTGTCCTTCCAGATCTTTCTTCTCAGGGAATTTTCCGCCCAATTTTACGGCAATGAACTGACCTTTGGCCTCGTCCTCGCGGGCTGGCTTTTTTGGGGCGGGCTGGGAAGCCTGTGGGCGACCGGGCGGACCATAAAAAGGGCGGGATTGGCCCGGCTTTATTTCGCCGTCCTTATCCTCGCCCCTTTATGTTTTGCCGGGCTGAGGTTCTCCCATCTCCTGATCGGAGTTCTCCCTGGAGAAATAACCGGCATCTTTACCGTATCGCTCTTCGCCTTTGTTCTCACCCTGTTCCTGAGCTTTCCCCTTGGCACGATCTTCGTCTATGCGGTGAAACTCGAAGATCATCTCCTCCGCGTATACCTCTGGGAATCCGTGGCCGCGGCGGCAGGCGGGCTCTTCGCTTATTTCGCCCTCATTCCCTTCTTTTCGAATTGGCAGGCGCTGGCTCTTCTGGGATCGGCCAGCGCAGGGATGGTCCTTTTATATTCTAAAAGGAAAAGATTGGCCCCTCTTGGCGCTCTCGCGCTGGCCGTGTATTCAATGTTTTTCGTATTCGATTTTCCCAGCCAGAAGATCTCCTGGAAACCGTTTACTCTTGTCCGGAGCGAGGACAGCCTCTACGGCAAGCTGCAGGTCATTAAAACGGCCGAACAGGTCACCCTTTACAACAACGGGCTCCGCGTTTATTCCTTTCCGGACCCGGCCTCGGCCGAGGAATCCGTGCACTTTGCTCTTCTTCAAAACCCGGGGGCCGAGCGTGTTCTTCTCGTCGGAGGCGGCGCTGGCGGAAGCGTGACCGAGATCCTGAAATATCCGAAGGCCGAGATCGATTATGTCGAGCTCGATCCGGAGATCATCCGGCTCTCCGGGCTTTTCCTTCCTGCCGCGGAAAAGGAAGCCCTCAAGAATTCCCGCGTGCACGTCATTTACGCGGACGGCCGCGCGTTCCTGGAAAGAAATATAAACTCCTACGACATCATCATCCTGAACCTGCCCGAGCCGGCCACGGCCCAGATCAACCGCTTCTACACCCAAGAATTTTTTTCCGAGGTCCGCGAAAAATTGAAGGCGGGAGGCGTCTTTTCCTTCCGCGTGCCTTCGGCTGAAAACTACATCAGCCCGGAGCTTCAGAATTTCCTTTCCGTCCTTTATGCCACACTCCGGAAGATATTCCCGGCGGTCGAGGTCGTTCCCGGAGATTCCAACATTTTTTTGGCCTCCCGGCATCCCCTGAACGTCAGGCTGGATTATTTCATCCAGACGCTCAGACAGATGAGCTATCAAAACAGATACATAACCCCTGAACAGCTTCCGGCGCGCCTCCATCCGCTGCGAGTCCGGGCTCTCATGACAAAGATCGGAGAAGGTTCGAACGTCCTGAATTCGGACCTCCATCCCATCAGTTATTTTTTCAATTCCGTCCTCTGGAGCACACAATTCAAGGGCCTGGAATCGAAGGCCCTGAAGTCCCTGGCCCGCATTCCCTCCCACTGGCTTCTGGATATCCCGCTTTTTCTGTTCATCGGGCTCCTCGTTCTCGTCAGACTCAGATCCAAAGGATCCGGGGATTCGGCCATCCCGGTCGCCGTCATGGGCCTGACGACAATGGCCGTCGAGATCATGAGCCTCATCTGGTTTCAGGCCCGCTTTGGGTATGTTTACAAGAAAGTCGCCCTTCTCTTAGCCGTATTCATGATCGGGCTGGCGCTTGGAGCGTTCTTGGGCTCAAAAAGAAAAACAGCCCGCTCTTCCCAGCTCGTGCTTTTGCAGTTCGGCTTCCTTATGCTGGTCCTGGCCATGAGGATCTCGCTCGACGCGCGTCCCGCAGAATCCGTGTTGTTCGCTTTTCTCTTCTTGCTGGGATACCTGGGAGGAGATTTTTTCATCGTGTTCAACAGGCTGTTCTTCAAAGAAAAAGCCCAAACAGGGCTCGGCTACGGATGGGACCTCCTCGGGTCCTTTCTGGCGGCCGTCGGCCTGTCCGCGATCCTCATCCCGCTAGCCGGACTGCAAGTCCTTTTTCAATATCTCTTCCTGATGAACTCGTTCGGCCTGCTCTTTCTCGTTGTCAGGCGAAATAATCCCCCCTCACCTCCCCTTTAGAAAAGGGGGGGGAATGGGAGGATTTGAAAAATATCAAATTTTCAGGAGCAAGATCGGCGGCAAGAAATTGACGCGGAGGACCCAGATCAGGAAAATGCCGGGCCTGGATTAAAGAACTTCTTGTCTCCGAAGGCTTTCCTCGGTTATGATGGAGAGAAGGTCATATTGTTCCTTGAGAGCGCCAGGACAAAATATCATCCATCATGGGAGGGATTATAATGTTTAAGCAAGAGCAGACCTTTATGGACTTTTTGCTCGAGCATCAGGAGCGCCATAAGCGCAGCTATCATTTCTTGATCCTCATGAATTCCATCCTCAACGCCGCCAAGCGCATTCAATTTTACTATTCGACCGGCGCCCTGCGGGGAGATCTGGGCCTGACGGGCTCGGTCAACATCCAGGGCGAAGATGTCCTCCATATGGATATGATCGCCAACGAGCTCGTTAAGCATTCTCTGGCCCGCTCGGGCCGGGTCGTTCATGCCGTGGGTGAGGAAGAAGAAGAGGTCATCGTGATGAACGAGGAAGGCGGGAGATATTTCGTCTACTACGATCCCATGGACGGCTCATCGAACGTCCCGCATAACCTGCCGATCGGGTTTCTCTTCGGCGTCGCCAAGCGCAATCTCGAAGGCCAGGAAGACATGCATCTCCGCGCCGGCCGAGAATATATCGCCGCGGGGATGTTCGTCATCCCCACAGGGACGTTCACGATCGCCCTCCACAACGCCGGCTGCTGGCGCTTTCACCTCGACGAAACCTTTAATTACGTCAAACCGACGAACATGGTCCTGCCCGACAGCAGAAAAACATGGGAGCTCTCCTTCAACTCGGCCAACCGGGGGACCTATGCCCTGCCCATCCAGAAGTGGATCGCGGAAAACGAGAAAAAATACGCTTTTCGCTATTTGGGCGCCCTGGCCGGCGATTTCCACCGCATCCTGACCAATGGCGGGCTTTTCATGTACCCGGCCATCGTCAACCATCCTGACCCCAAAAAGAACAGACCCCAGGGAAAGCTCAGGCTGATGTATGAGGCCGCAGTGGTGTCCTTCATGTGCCGCGAGGCGGGCGGCCACGCCGTGGACGAAGACGCGACCCCGATTCTCGACATTGTTCCCCAAAAGCCTCATCAGCGCACGGCGCTTTATGTGGGCTCCAAACCGTTGGTCGATGAGATCGGCAAAATCTTGAGGGAAAAATAAACATATAAACCCGGGTCCAAAGCTCCAAGCCTGCCAAAAACGAGGTCGGTCAGGCGTCGGCGGTCCTATCCAAGAAAATCCGGGAGGCGAACCTTATTCTTCAACCGTTTAATCTCCATTTGACTCTAAAGAAATTAACGCTTATGATGACTTCACTCTAGCAGTAAAGAGGGACCTGGGAATGAAATGCCCGAAATGCCAATCCGATAATGCCCAAGCGAGCCGGTATTGCGCAGAGTGCGGGACTTCTCTGACGCCCCCTCCAGACCAGGCATCCCAAATCCGGACGCAAACACTCGTTCCCTCGTTTGAGCCTTTTTCAACGGGAACGCTGTTCGCCGGCCGCTACCAGATCATTGAAGAGCTCGGCCATGGCGGCATGGGCAAGGTCTATAAAGCCTTCGACATAAAGATCCAGGAAAAGATCGCCGTCAAGATCATCCGGCCGGATATCGCCAGCGATCAAAAGACGATCACCCGCTTCCGGAACGAGCTCAAGCTGGCCCGCCAGATCACACACCGGAATATCTGCCGGATGCACGATCTGGGAGAAGACCAGGGCACCCATTTCATCACAATGGAGTACGTCGCAGGAGAGAGCCTAATAAAAATTATCCGCATGACCGGGCCCCTGACCATCGGAACCGCCCTGGATTACAGCCGGCAGATCTGCGACGGTCTGGCTGAAGCGCACAGGCTGGGCGTCATCCACAGGGACCTCAAGCCCCAAAACATCTTGATCGATGAATCGGGAACGGCCAAGATCATGGATTTCGGCATTGCCCGATCTCTGGAAGCCGGCAGTTTGACCGGCGAAGGAATGATGGTCGGGACACCCGAGTATATGTCGCCAGAGCAGGTCGAGGGCAAAACGGCTGACCAGCGCACGGACATTTATGCCCTCGGCGTTATCCTGTATGAAATGGTCACGGGGAAACGTCCGTTTTCCGGTGACACGCCGATCAGCGTGGCCCTGAAGCACAAATCGGAGATCCCGCGGCCTCCGCTGGAATTGAACGCCCAAATGCCCGGCGAGCTGAATACACTCATTCTGAAGTGTCTGGAGAAAGACAAGGATAAAAGGTATCAGAGCGCCAAGGAACTCCAGACGGAATTGAACAAGCTGGCGGAGATTCAGCCTCTGGCAGCGATAACGGATGGATCGAAAAGGATCACGGGAAGAGCGGGCTTCAAACGGTCCAAATGGATCCCGGCCCTGGGCATTCTGTTCGCCCTCATCGCGATCGCCGGGGCCTCCTATCTCCTCCTTAATAAAAAGAACATCGCTCTTGTCCTGCTTCCTTTAGAGGACAAGAGCCCTGAACAAAACCAAGGCATCTTCTGTGAAGGCATGACGGACAACATCCGGGCCAAGCTATGGGGCCTCGGCGGGGTGAAAATCATTTCCAAAATTTCTTCGGATCAATTAAGGGAAAAGAACATGGAGCTCAAAGAAATCGGCCGGATGCTCAACGTCCAAAAAATCCTGTCCGGGACTTTGCAGGCCGGAAAAGAGGCAATGTGGATCAACATGAACCTGGACGATGCCCAAAGCGGGTTTAGCGTATGGACTAACCGTTATGAAGTCGGCAAGGACAATGATTTTCGCCTCCAGGATCAAATCGTGAATGATATCGCCGGAAAACTGGGAGTCCGCTGGACAAAAGGTTCGATCCAAAACTTCAAAAAAAGAGAGCCGGGCAATCTCGAAGCCTATAAATATTTGCGTTTGGGAAAACACTTTGAAGAGCTCTACAGAAAATCCAACAAAGACGAGGATTTCGGGGAAGCTCTCAAGAACTATCGCCAGGCCCTGGCCCTTGAGCCAAATTATGCCGAGGCCTATTGGGGACTGGGCATGCTCTATGAAGCCCGGTATGTGAGAAATGACCGGATCGATGACCTGACCGAAATGCTGAACTCTTACAAGATGGCTTATGACGCGGACCCGTTATTGGCGGAAGCCCATATCGGGATGGCCCTCGCCTATTTCTACAAAGAAGAATTTGATCAGGCCTTTAACAGCTTGAGAATGGCGGTCGAAATCGACCCTGAAAATCCCATCGTCAACGACGGCGCGGGCTCACTACTCCGGAGCATCGGTCTTTTCGAGAACGCGATCAAATATTTCTCCAAGTTGTCCGACCTCGACCCCCTATCCTCTTCCGCCTACTTCAAACTGGCCATTTGTCACTCTTATATCGGTCATTATGATAAATCCTCGCAAATCCTGAGCGAGGCCTTGGTCCTCCTGCCGGACAACTTCAGGCTCCATCTGCTCCTGGGGCGGCAATATTTAATGATGAAAAAATATCATGAGGCCGCCGAGGAGATCGCCATATCCGAAAAATGTGCCCCCGCCTCTCCTTTGGACCTGCAGACTCTGCTCCGCCATCAGATCTGGATGTCGGCCGCCAGCGGCGAAAAAGAAAAAGCCTTGGCCAGGATCAAGGAGGTCGACCGGCCCTATCTTTACGAAATCACCAACGCCTATTGTCTTCTCGGCATGAAAGACGAAGCGATCCAGAACATTTATGAGGGGATTGAAAAGGGATACCACGAAGTCAAAGACGAAATGTACGTCTATCCCTATCTCGCAAGCAATCCCTTGTTCGACGTCCTCGGTGATGACCCGCGGTTCAAGGAAATCCTCGCCCAGGCGAAGAAGAATTATGAGGAAAAGGTTAAGAAATACGGCAGCTTGTGATCGATGGGGTATACGCCATGCTGACCGTATATCACTTTCAAATGCAAGGGGGACACGATACCCTGTCCCTGTCTGGTCGGTAGCGCCCCAAAGGACGATACCGTTGAAAACCGCCGGGGACAGGGAATCATGTCCCCGAAAGTGATATACGGTCAGTATGGCCTTGACTCTTTTCCCCTTATCTGATAGAAATGAAGGCATAAAGCAAATCAAGCCTAGGAGGGAAATCCGGCGGATTCCACTCGAGTGGAATTTGTTGTTCTTTGTTTAAATTATAAATTTCGTTTAAGGAGGGAGGTTAAGTTATGAAGAGTCTGTTGGTTGGTCCTGTGAGGACTATGGTGTTTCTATTTCTGTTTATTTGGATTTCATGTGGGGCCGGATCTGAGCCGGCGATAAGTCAGGTGACTGGTCAGAATCCGACCATCGCCCATTTTCAAAAATTCTATGATGATCTCGCAGCTAAAATCGAAAATGGAGATTGGGATGGAATCAAAAATTTATACAAGGATTCCTCAAAGTTGAATCACAAGAACCGGAATGAGATCTCTCACGGCCCGGACGCCATCGCGAAATTCTGGCGAAAACAAAAAGAAGAACTGGGATTGAGAAAGCCGAAATGGACGATTAAAGAATTGACTTTCTTTGAAACCGACATGAAGGTCAGGCACACCTCCATCTTCAAGCCGCACGAGTATGTCCAGTTCTGTGTCCTCAAAGGCACGTTTGAATATGAAAAACTTAAAGATGGAAATATTGAGCTGGATCCGGACGATTTTGAGGTTCTATTTGGCCATTGGGATGATTGCCAATGGTTTCCCGAATCCGAGAACTACCTCGGCCTCCTATAAAAAAGCGAATTAGCAACGAGCGCCGATCTGTCCTTTGTCTTGAGAAAGGTGAATTTTTTCTAATTTTCCGCCTTTTTCCTTCTCAGCTTTAAGACGATATCGTCCAGGATCGAATACACGACCGGGACGACGACCAGCGTCAGGACCGTCGAGCTGATCAGGCCGCCGATGATCGTGTAGCCGATCCCCGCCCGGAAGCTCGAACTCGTCCCGAGCCCGGCCGCGACCGGGATCATGCCCAGAATCATGGCCAGCGTGGTCATGAGGATGGGCCGCAGCCGCGTCGAGCCGGCTTCGATGATGGCCTCGAACCGCTTCAATCCCCTCTTCCGCAGCGTATTTGTGTAGTCGATGAGCAGGATCGAGTTCTTAGTCACCAGCCCCATCAGCATGATCAAACCGATGAAAGCGACCATGTCGAAGAGCTTGTTCGCGAGCAGGAGCCCGAGCACGGCGCCGATGATGCAGACGGGCAACCCGGCCACAGTGATGAGCGTGTTGCGGAGGTCGCCGAAGGAGAATAGGACGACGAGCCCGGCGAACAAGATGCCCAGGATCAAGCTCCGGATCACCTCGTCGCGGGAGTCCTTGATGATTAAAGATGAGTCTGTGGCCGTGCGGACGTCCAGGTCGGGATTTGCCGCCCTGATGGGGCGCTGCCGACCGGACAGGGACAGGGTATCGTGTCCCCCTTGCATTTGAAAGTGATATACGGTCAGGTATTTGACATCCGTTTCCCTCCTGTTATAAGTTTATTCTCCTCATGAAAAGCTGCCGAAAGGAACTCTGGTTCAACGTTCCGGCCCGCCGCGCATCCCGCGCCGCCTCTTGGACGCTATGGACAACGCCGACGCCCGCCTCAATGGCCAGGTCAGGGGCCGGAAAGTCGTCGTTGCCGTCACGGGCGGCGGCCTCGATTTCGGCCTGTGGGAAAAGATCTTCTGCGGCGAATTCGACGGCCGGCGGCGAAAGAGCGTGCCGGTGAAGATCATCGGCGAACAAGGAGGTTCAGCCATGCGTCTCGCAAAAAACGCCGTCCTGGCCATGGTCGTTTTTGGCGCACTTTGTCTTTCATCTTTTCAAGCTCAGACATCAAAAGCCAAACCTATCCGAATTGCCGTGGCGACGTTCTCCCATGAAACCTGTACCTTCTGTCCCGACCCGACGACTGTCGCCGACTGGGAATATTACGGCCCTCCCACCCGGGATATTCTCCGTTCCGGCGACGGATACATCGGCGGCTTTAAAAGAATGTGCGACGACCTCGGGAATATCGAACTTGTCGGTGTCCTCTCCCCCCGCGGGGCGAGAGGCGGATCCTCGGGCAGCTGGCTTGCGACCGAGGCCTTCGACAAATACTCCCGGCTCATCGCTGACGATCTTCAAGCCCAAGGCCCCTTCGACGGCGTATTCCTGGCGCTCCACGGCGCCATGGCCGTGACCGGAATCCCCAAGCCGGAAGCGGAGCTCGTCCGCAGAGTGCGGACCGTTGTCGGCAAAATTCCGGTCATTGTCACGCTGGACCTTCACGCCAACGAGGACCAAGAGCTGGCTGAGGCGGCCGACGCCGTCTTCATTATTAAAAGATATCCGCATTACGACTCCGGGCTCATCGGCGAAGAAGCGGCGCGGGTAATGATCAAAACGGTGCGCGGCCTTTACAAACCGGTCATAGCTGTCCGAAAGCCGGGCGTCATTACGCCCAGTGTCTTCCAGGGGACGGATGCCTCGCCGGCCATGGAGATCATGGAGCGGGCGCGCATCTGGGAGAACGAATACCCGGACACTTATGTCTCTGTGGCCTTCGGCTTCGCCTATGCCGATGTTCCGGACGTTGGGGCGACGGTCATGGTCGTAACGAATAATAATAAAGCTCTCGCCGATAAAATCGCCGACGACATGTCGGATTATATCTGGAGAAGCCGGGAAGAATTCGCCGGCAAAAAGCTCCCCAAAACCAAGGAAGGCGTGGCCCGGGCGATCGAAGCCGCCAAAGCGGGAAAGACGCCCGTGATCATCGCCGATCACAGCGACAGGACGGGCGGGTCGACGTATATTCTCGAGGAGCTCATCCGTCAAGGCGCGAAGAATTTCTGCCTTGCCACTCTGCGCGATGAAAAAGCCCTCCAATCGATCAAGGATAAGAACCTGAAGTCCGGTGATCCCGTCCAGCTCAACGTCGGCGGCTATTCCGACAAATTCGCCGGCAATCCGGTTCCCATCAAGGGCGTTCTAGAATTTTCAAGGGCGTCCGACCGAGATCCCATCGCCGTCGTCCGTTTCGGACAGAACAGCCGCCTGATCCTGACGCCCGTTCTCAATCAGGTTATGGGCCCCGCAATATTCTCGGCCGTGGGCATTCCTCTCAAGGAGCTCGACATTATCGTTCTCAAATCCCGCGTCCATTTCCGGAGAGGTTTTGTCCAGACCGGGATCGCCGGATCGATCGTCATCATCGACGCTCCAGGCTGGGGCCCCGCCGATCTGAGCACGCTTCCTTACAAAAACATCCCGAAGAACCTTTACCCTTTAAATAAAGAGACCGGAAAAAAATAAGGAGGAGACATGAATCGGAAATCAACGATCAGGATCCTGCTCGTCGTTCTCATCACTCTTTCCTGCGCATCCCTTCCCTTCAGCCAGGGGAAAGAAAAGGTCAAGATCGCCAAGGAAAAACAGCTCGTTCTAAACTGGCTCAGCCAGCCCCAAACCGTGGAAAAATTCGGGAAGATTTCGGATGCGATATGGTCGTATGCTGAGCTCGGCCTTCAAGAATATAAATCCTCGAAGCTCCTGGCCGATACGCTCGAACAGGCCGGGTTCAAGGTCGAGCGCGGCGTAGCCGGGATGCCGACATGTTTCGTCGCGTCCTACGGCTCGGGGAAACCCGTGATCGGGCTTCTCGGAGAATTCGACGCCCTGCCCATGCTCTCTCAGAAAGGTCGCGTCCCCAGCCAAGACCCGCTCGTCGAAGGAGCGCCGGGACATGGGTGCGGCCATAACACGATGTGCACGGCCGCCGCGTCCGCGGCCATCGCCGTGAAGGAAGCGATGGACAAATACGGCATGAAGGGAACGATCAAGGTCTTCGGCTCGCCCGCCGAAGAAATCGTCGCCAGCCGGCCGCATATGATCCGCGCCGGCCTTTTCAACGACGTGGACGCGGTCATCGACAACCACAGCGCAAGCGGGTTCGAAACTAGCTACGGAAGAGGTGGAAACGCCGTCTTTTCCGTGATCTTCTCTTTCCGAGGGAAAACCGCACACGGCGCGAATGCGTGGGTCGGCCGCAGCGCCCTGGACGCCGTGGAGATCATGAACGTCGCGACCAATTACCTGCGAGAGCACCTCGACCCGGCCTACCGGATGCACTATGTCGTCATCGAGGGCGGGCAAGCCCCGAATGTCGTGCCCGACAAGGCCAGCGTCTGGTATTACGTCCGGAACAGCGACGAAAGAGTCGAGGAAATGTTCGAGCGGGTCCTGAACTGCGCGAAGGCCGGCGCCCTGGCCTCGGGGACTGAATTGTCTTCGGTCAGGTTCATCGCCGCTGTTCATCAAAGCTACAGCAACAAAGCGGCCGCCGAGCTCTTCCAAAAGAATATCGAGCTCGTGGGCATGCCGCCGTGGACCGAGGAAGAGAACGCCTTCGCCAAAGCCCTCCAGAAAGAGCTGAAAGCCAAGGAAGAGGGCTTGCCGACGAAAGTCGATTCGCTCCGAGGGCCCAGCCCTGTTTCCATCGGAGGAGGCTCGACCGATGTCGGCGATGTGACGCTTATCGCCCCAACGGCGTCGATCCGTTTCCCGGGCCAGGTTCCCGGCGCCATCGGCCATCACTGGTCGTCCGTAGCCTGTAATTACGGCTCGACGGCCTGGAAAGGATTGAACGCCGGGGCAAAGGCCATTGCCGCGTCCGCGATCGACCTGATGACCAAGCCGGAAGAGCTCAAAAAGCTCCGGGCGGAATTCGAGGAGACTTCAAAGAAATATCCCTATAAGTCCTTTTTGCCGGCCGACGCCAAACCTCCGCTGGAAATCAATGAAGAATTAATGAAAAAGTACCGGCCCTTGATGGAGAAGTTTATAATCGAGAAATAAAAAGGGGACATGTCTCGAGAAAAAATTTAAAAAGTGCGCATTTCGCGTCTCACGTCTTCTCGGTGGACGTCATTTTTTGTTCAATTCGGGCAGACATGCCGAATTCAAGACGAGGGGGACACTTCCCAAATTCCGGAGAATTTGGGAAGTGTCCCCGAATTCGGTATGTGTGCTGATTTATTTCCTAAAATCGACGTCGTCCGGCAATTCGTTTTTATCGGTCAGCGGGTCATAGGGAAAATGGGCGGCTAAGTGTTCGCCGGCTTCTTCGATGCCCCTGATCAGTCCCTCCTGAAAGCGCCCTTTCTTGAATTCCGCGGACATGGTCGCTGCCAGATGCTCCCAAAAATCCTGCCCGACCGCGGCGTGAATGCCTTCATCGCCGAGAACGACAAAGCGGCGCCTTGAAGGGACGAGGAAAAAGAGGATGCCGTTCCCCTGTTTCGTGTTCGCCATCCCCAGCCGGGTGAAGGCCTTCTCCGCGACCGGCCTGACTTTTCCCCAGAAAAACCGGGTTATGGAGACGCGGATTTCTCCCGATGTCTGTTTCTCGGCAGCCCGAATGGCCTCTTTGATCTTATCCGGATCAATGGCTTTTATGAGTTTTCGCCGGTGCATGAAA
>Ga0256868_10001217_pt1 | contig 14232 bp, 12 predicted proteins | sample RVTome_13_FD_187341 | JGI IMG/M metagenome (GOLD analysis project Ga0256868, IMG submission 187341) | Soil microbial communities from uranium-contaminated site in the Upper Colorado River Basin, Wyoming, United States - RVT92D227 HiSeq ... | reverse complement strand
GGAAGCGGGAGGCATCACTCAACACATCGGGGCCTATGATGTTGAGTTAGAGAATGGACATGTGGTCTTTATTGACACTCCCGGCCATGAAGCCTTTACTGCCATGCGGGCAAGGGGGGCTCAGGTGACGGACGTGGTTGTTTTGGTGGTTGCCGCGGATGATGGAATGATGCCACAGACCAAGGAAGCCATCGATCATGCCCGAGCGGCCAAAGTTCCAATTGTGGTGGCTATCAATAAGATTGACAAACCGGCTGCGAACCCAGAAAAGGTGAAGAAAGACCTTTCGGAATATGAGCTGGTCCCGGAACAATGGGGAGGAAATACCCTCTTTGCAGAAGTTTCCGCCAAGCAAAAGACAGGGATTAAAGAGTTACTCGATATCATCCTCCTTCAGGCAGAGATTTTAGAATTGAGGGCCAATCCGGATAAAGCCGCCCGGGGGGTCATTATCGAAGCAAAACTGGACAAAGGGAGAGGTCCGGTGGCTACCCTCCTGGTGCAAGAAGGAAGGTTGAAAACAGGAGATGCCTTCCTCGCCGGTTCCCACTATGGCAGGGTCAGGGCCATGCTGAACGATAAGGGGCAGAAGATCGAAGAAGCGGGTCCCTCTACTCCTGTGGAGGTGGTGGGGTTCACCGATATTCCCGAGGCAGGAGGGACGTTCATCGTTGTTTCAGAAGAAAGGATGGCCAAACAGATCAGTCTCTACCGTCAAGAAAAGATACGTGAAAAAGAACTTTCAAAGTTAAGCAAAGTTTCCTTAGAAGAACTCTATGATAAAATTAAGAAGGGGGAAGTCAAGGAACTGAATGTCATTATTAAGGCGGATGTCCAGGGTTCTATCGAGGCAGTGAGAGAGGCATTGAAAAAACTTTCTACAGAAGCGGTGAAGGTCAATATCCTTCACGATGCGGTCGGCGGGATCACAGAGACAGACGTGAATTTAGCCTCGGCCTCCAATGCGATCATTATTGGCTTTAATGTGAGGCCGGGTCCGAAAGCCCAGTCCTTATCAGAGGAGGAACATGTCGATATTCGGACTTATTCCGTCATCTATGATGCGATCACCGATATTAAGAATGCCTTGGAAGGATTACTGGAACCTACTTACAAGGAACACATCTTAGGCAGGGCACAGGTGATACAGGTTTTTAACATCCGCAAAGTGGGTGCCGTGGCAGGCAGTCTTGTGATCGATGGGAAAGTCGTCAAGGGATCTCATGCGAGATTGCTGCGAGACAATGTCGTCGTCTACGATGGCCGAATTGCTTCACTCAGGCGATTCAAAGACGATATGAAGGATTGTAGCCAAGGGCTCGAGTGCGGTATCGGCATTGAGAATTTTAATGATATTAAACTTGGGGATGTCATTGAGTCTTATGAGGTGGAAGAAGTTCAAGCTCGGTTAACCTGAGCTCCCGTCAGGTTTCTCCTCAAGAAGGCGCAGTTCTTTGAGAAGAGAAGGGGAGAAGGAGATGGTGATCGGGATTTGCCAACTCGACCTTCGGATTCCGGAAAATCATTCTTTAAAAGGAAAGCGACATGTGCTCCGGAAATTGATCGACAGGGTAAGACATCGGTTTAACGTTGCCATTTCAGAAGTCGGGGATAATGATCTTTGGCAACGGGCACAGATTGGCTTCTGCACGGTCGGGAATGATCGACGACATATCAATTCGAGTTTGGATAAAGTGGTCTACTTTATTGAGCAGATGAACCTTGTCGAGATGGTGCATACAGAAATTGAAATCATCACGGTGTAGGTTTTTTAAAGGGTCGGATGGAAGGGAAACGCTCCGAGAAAGTAGCGGATTTGATCCAAAAAGAAATCTCTCAAATGCTGGTGAAGTCGATCAAAGATCCTCGTATCGGTTTTGTCACCATCACCAGGGTGACTGTTTCTGAAGATTGTCGGTTTGCAAAAGTCTATTTTAGTGTAGCAGGGACCCCGGCAGAGAGGGAGAGTTCCACGAAGGGTCTGGACAGCGCTAAAGGATATGTTAGAAAAGAATTGGGCCGTCGGGTCCGACTGAGATATACCCCTGAGATTATGTTTCAATTCGATCCTTCCATTGAGTATGCCATTCATATGGAAGAGTTAATCCAAAGCCTCCATCAGGAAAAGGAGCCCCATGGAGAAGAAGAAGGGGATTGACGGTCTCCTCATCGTGGATAAACCTGAGGGGATCACCTCCCTCGATGTGGTCAGAGAGATCAAACGTCGATTGGGTGTGAAAAAAGCGGGCCATATCGGAACCCTTGATCCGTTTGCGACAGGCGTTTTGCCTGTCGTCATCAACGAGGGAACGAAATTGGTTCCATTCTTGAGGGAAAGCCCTAAAGAGTATGAAGTCACCCTCAAGTTAGGGGAAGAGACCACTACAGACGATTGGACCGGTCAGGTTGTCATGAAACAACCCTGGGAAGGAATTCAACGGGAAAAGATTGAAGCTCTATTCCGGACCTTCTTAGGGAAAATTCATCAAACGCCTCCCATGTTTTCGGCCATTAAAATGCAAGGAAAACCTCTTTATCGATTAGCCAGAAAAGGGATCGAAGTCGAACGAAAAGAAAGGGAAATAGAAATTTACAAGATCCAAATGGAGGGAATGGAACTTCCCCTTGTCCGTTTCAACGTCTCTTGCTCGAAAGGAACCTACATCCGCACTCTGGGAAGAGATATGGGAAGAAGCATAGGTTGTGGGGCTCATCTTCTTTGTCTGAGAAGGACTCGGAGCGGTCCTTTCACGCTCGAACAAGCGATCTCCTGGAAAGAGTTGATGAATCTTTCTATGCCCGATGCACTTTCCCCTTGGTTGATTTCATTGAGCGCGGCGTTGCCCAGTTTGCCCGAGGTGATCGGGGACGAGCGACTGGTGAAGAAGGTGCGTTTTGGAAAAGAGATGGTAGCTCAAGATCTTTCTCCACAGATCCTTCCAGCCTTCGAAAAAGGGGAATGGCTCAAAATGTCCTCTCCTCAGGAAGGGTTGGTGGCCATTTTGAAATCAGAAGTAAAGGGGGCAGATATTCCATGGTTAAATCCAGAAACAGTGGCCCTGCGCCCGTTAAGGGTATTTCAACCCTCACCCCCTCCCTCTCCCCAGGGGGAGAGATAAAGGGTGAAGGGGAAAATTACGTTTAATTTAAAAGGAGGATTGCATGACGCTCGTTCAGGAAAAGAAGAAAGAGATCATCGAACAATTTAAGAGTCACGAACGGGATACAGGTTCACCGGAAGTTCAAATCGCTCTTCTCAGCGAAAGAATCCGATATCTGACAGAACACTTTAAAGCACACCAACGAGACCATCACTCTCGTAGGGGTCTTCTCAAATTGGTTGGCCAGAGGAGGAGACTTCTCAACTATCTTAAGGAAAACAAAGTAGATCGATATCGAATGATCATCGATAAGCTTGGTCTCAGGAAGTAATGTCAACATCTTCTAAATAAGAAGGAGAAAAGAGATTCATATGGGTCAGAAACTACAGATTGATTTTGGAGGAAGGCCTTTTTCTATTGAAACCGGAAAAGTGGCAAAACAGGCAAATGGTTCGGTCATGGTGCAGTACGGAGAGACGGTGGTCCTGGTAACGGCGGTGACCTCTGAAAAGAAGCGCGAAGGCCTCGATTTCATTCCCCTCACCGTCAATTACTTGGAAATGACTTATGCCGCGGGAAGAATCCCAGGCGGTTTTTTCAAGAGGGAAGGGAGGCCCAGTGATCGTGAAACCCTGATCTCCCGCTTTATTGACCGACCCCTGAGACCGCTTTTCCCGAAGGGGTTTCAAAATGAAATCCAGATCATCGCCACCGTCCTTTCTGCCGACCAGGATAATGATCCTTCAATCTTGGGAATGATTGGAGCCTCCAGCGCTCTTTCACTCTCCGATATCCCCTTCGATGGTCCCATAGCAGGAGCGAAAGTGGGCCGGATTGACGGGGAGTTCGTTCTCAACCCCACGCATGAAGAATTAGAGCTAAGTGATATCGATCTCTTTGTGGCGGGGAGTGAGGAGGCCATCATTATGGTCGAAGGAAGCGCCAAGGAGGTCAAGGAAGAGGAGATCTTAGAGGCTATTTTATTCGGCCATCAATCTTTGAAACCGGTGATTGCTCTTCAAAAAGAGATGAAATCGGCCTCAGGAGTTCCCGCTCGGGAGTTTGAACTCCAAAAACCAGAAGAATCTCTTTACGAAAAAGTGAGCGCCATCGCTCAAGAGAGACTCAAAGAGACCTTTCAGATCACAGAGAAAGGGAAAAGAAGAGAACAACTGGAGGAGATCCTTCAGTTGACCCTTCAGGAACTCGGGGCCGAAGACGAATCCTCAGAGAAGATGGTGAAGATTGCTTTCGAAGAGACCTTTCGTAAATTGGTGCGAAAATCGATTTTAGAAAAAAAGCAGAGGATCGACGGAAGAAGGCTTTCAGAGATTCGTCCCATTTTCTGTGAAGTGGGCATCCTTCCCAGAACCCATGGTTCCGCCCTCTTCACACGTGGAGAAACTCAGGTTCTGGCCGTCGTCACTTTTGGAACCTCTGAGGATGAGCAGAAAATTAATTCTTTGACTGGCGAGACCTATAAATCCTTCATGCTCCATTATAACTTCCCTCCCTTCTGTACAGGAGAAGTTGCGCCGTTGAGGTCACCCAGCCGGAGAGAGATTGGCCATGGGGCTTTGGCCGAGAGGGCGATCCTGCCCATCCTTCCTTCCGGTGAGCAATTTCCCTATACCATTCGAATTGTCTCAGAAATATTGGAATCAAATGGATCTTCCTCCATGGCTACGGTATGCGGAGCCACCCTTTCACTCATGGATGCAGGTGTTCCCATTAAGGCTCCCGTAGCCGGCATTGCAATGGGGTTGATCTTAGAAGATGAGGAGAGCGCCGTTCTCTCCGACATCCTGGGCGATGAGGATCATTTGGGCGATATGGATTTCAAGGTAGCAGGCACTTCCAGAGGGGTCACAGCCATCCAGATGGATATCAAAGTTCGAGGCATCTCCAAAGAGATCATGAGAAAAGTTCTCGAACAGGCCAGAGAGGGCAGATTCCATATTTTAAACAAGATGAGCGAGACGATCTCCGAGCCCCGAAAAGATCTTTCACGGCATGCCCCTCGGATTGTCAGCCTGCAAGTGAAACAGGAGAAGATCCGCGATGTCATTGGTCCGGGAGGGAAGAACATTCGAGCCATTATCGATCAGACCGGCGTGAAGGTCGATGTGGAGGATTCGGGACTGGTGAAGTTGGCTTCTCCGAACTATGAGGCCATCGAAAAAGCCATCTATATGATCAAGAGGCTCACCCAAGAGGTCGAAGTCGGCGCTATTTATACCGGTAAAGTGTTACGGATTTTAGGCTTTGGTGCCATTGTAGAATTGTTTCCGGGGACCGATGGCCTCGTCCATATTTCCCAATTGGCCGAGGGCCATGTCAAGGAGGTCTCGGATGTTCTGAAAGAAGGGGATGAGGTGCCTGTAAAGGTGCTCGATATCGATCCACAGGGCCGCATTCGTTTGAGCCGTAAGGCCGCTTTGAGGGAGACGAAGCAGAGCGAAGAGGGCAAAGGTTAGAGAGGAAAAGAGCAGGAAGGACATGGAAGCAAAGATTAGGAAAATGCAGCATCCCTTGAATCCATCGCGGATCAGAACGGACCCCGGGTATCAAAAGACTGTTCTCGATAATGGGCTCCGAGTGATTACAGAAGAGATCCCTTATCTGAGGTCTGTCTCCATTGGAGTGTGGGTGGTCACTGGGTCGAGAGACGAACAACCTCATGAAAATGGAATCTCTCATTTTATCGAACACCTTCTCTTTAAAGGAACAGAAAAGAGAACTGCTTTTGACATCGCCAAGGAGATTGACTCCGTGGGCGGGACTCTAAACGCCTTTACAGGCAGGGAATACACCTGTTTTTATGCTAAGGTGATCGACAAGAATTTGCCCCTTGCTATCGATCTCCTCTCGGACATTTTTCTCCATTCTGTTATGGATGGAAAAGATGTTGAAAAGGAGAGGATGGTGATCCTCCAGGAGATCAAAATGGTGGAGGATACTCCGGACGATTATATCCACGATCTTTTCAACCGGGTCTGTTGGGGAGAACATCCATTGGGGTTCCCAATCTATGGAACTTCAGAACTGGTTCAATCCTTCGATCGGAATCAACTTCATAAATATTTTGGGGAGAACTACCCGCCTGACAGAATCATCGTCTGCGCAGCGGGAAATTTAAGACACCAGGAAGTGGTTGACCTGATCGGCGAGACGTTCGGTCAGATTCCAAGGTCGGATAAGGCAATGGCAAGGTTAAAGCCTGATCCGGTTTCCACGACCAATATGTGGAAGAGAAATTTGGAGCAGGTTCACTTTTGTCTGGGCACCCGAGGTCTCCAATACAACCATTCTCTTCGGTTCGCCTCTTATGTCTTGAACACCATTCTGGGAGGAGGGATGAGTTCAAGACTATTCCAAGAGATAAGAGAGAATCGTGGTTTGGCTTATTCCGTTTATTCCTATCTTCCGACCTATATCGATACGGGACTGGTCGTTGTTTACGCAGGAACCAATGAAGGTTCTTTTCAGGAAGCCATCGAACTGATCCTCGAAGAGTTCACCCGCCTCAAGAAAGAACCTTTAAAACATGGGGAATTGGAAACCGCTAAAGAACAGTTGAAAGGAAATCTTCTCCTCAGCCTCGAGAGTTCTGATAATCTGATGACCCGGCTGGCAAAGAATGAAATCTATTTTAAGGCCTACCTCCCTGTGGGAATGATCCTCAAAGGAATTGATGGGGTAAATGAAGAAACCGTTCAACATTTGGCCAACGATATCTTTGATGAACGCTTCTTCTGTCTGACCGTATTGGGACCCATGGATGGGAATGGCTTAGACAAGGTCCGGTTGAAGGGAAGTGGGGGATAGGTCCTGTTTAAGGGGGGAGGCAGGTTGAGAATTTATGTCAAACGCTTGAAAAGAGATGATTCCGTGGCCATGCCTCAGTACATGACCCCAGGTGCTTCCGGAATGGACCTCTTCGCTTATCTGGAAAAGGAAGTCACCTTGGAACCCGGGGAGAGAAAAATGATTCCTACTGGGATTGCCGTGGCGATCCCTGAGGGGTTCGAAGGCCAAGTAAGACCCCGCAGTGGATTGGCCATTCAGAAGGGGATTGGCATTGTCAACGGACCGGGGACGATCGATTCTGATTATCGCGGGGAGATCAATGTCCTCTTGATCAATTTTGGAAAGGAACCCTTTACCGTCCGCAATGGAGAAAGAATTGCTCAGATGGTGATCTCCCAGGTCTTTCGAGCCACTTTGGAAGAAGTGGATGACCTACCAGCGAGCCAGAGGCAAGGAGGGGGATTTGGTCACACAGGGATCTAAGGAGAGATTCAACACAATGAATTTATTCAACAAAGCAGAGGCAATGGTAACCTCTGCTTTTTATTTGGTTCCCCCAACCCCCTCTCTCTCCCCAGTGGGGAGAAGGGCGGGGTGAGGGGGGAGTTGGAATCATGGAACAGTTGTTGGATCAGTTTCTTCATTATCTGATCGTTGAAAAAGGCCTTTCCAAGAATACGATCGAGGCCTACAGCCATGGTTTGACTCGATTCTTAAGTCATCTGAGAGAAAAAGGGGTCCAGGAGATCCGAGAGGTGGGTAAATTCCATATCAGGGGTTTTCTCTTGGTTCTGAGAAGGAAGAACCTGAACACCAAAAGCATTGTGAGAAATCTGGTCGCCATTCGTACCTTTTTTCGGTTCTTAATTCAAGAGGGCGTTCTGGAATCCAATCCTGTGGAGGAATTAGAATCACCCAAAGTGGCAAAAACGATTCCGGAAATTCTAACCTTAAAGGAGATTGAGCAAATTCTGGAACAACCTGATCTTCAGACTCCACTGGGAACAAGAGATAGGGCGATGGTGGAGATGCTTTATGCCACAGGGATGAGGGTTTCCGAACTGACTCAACTTCCGATTCATCAGGTCAATCTGGAAGGAGGTTACGTCCTCCTTTTCGGGAAAGGTTCCAAGGAACGGATCGTTCCGCTCGGAAGCGAAGCGATGAAGTGGGTCACCGTCTATTTAAAGACAGCCCGTGGACTCCTTTCGAAGGGGAAAGAGAACCCTTCCCTTTTTATCAACCGCTCGGGCAAGGGGATGAGCCGACAGGGGTTCTGGAAAAATCTTAAAGATTATGCACGAAGAGCCGGTCTTCGTAAAAGGATCACCCCGCACCTTCTTCGTCACTCTTTTGCCAGCCATCTTTTAGAAAGGGGGGCGGATCTTCGTTCTGTTCAGATGATGCTTGGCCATGCGGATATCTCTACCACCCAGATCTATACCCATGTGACGGGAGAGAGACTGAAGAAGGTTCATAAACAGTACCACCCGAGAGGCTGAGTTTAGCTGATGGCGAATAGCCTATAGCTAATAACAAAATGCTATGAGCTATTAGCCATACGCTATCAGCCATTAGCGATAAGCTGTTTGATTATGGAAGTGATCACCACCCATATCAATGCCGATTTTGATTCTTTGGCCTCCATGCTGGCGGCTAAAAAACTCTATCCCAATGCCGTCTTGGTCTTTCCTGGCTCTCAAGAGAGAAGCCTTCGTGATTTTTTCATCCATTCCGCCCTTTATGCCTTTGAGGTAGAGCGGGTCAAGAATATTGATCTCCAGGAAGTGAAACGACTCATTTTGGTTGACACGCGTCAGATCAGTCGAATCGGAAAGTTTTCGGAGGTTCTCTCCAAACCCGGTTTAGACATTCACATCTATGATCATCACCCTCCCTCTTCGGAAGATCTCCACGGCTCCCTGGAAGTCATCTCAGAGGTGGGGGCGACGGTGACATTGCTTCTCAATATCCTTCAAGAAAAGGGGACCGAGATCACGCCTGATGAAGCCACGGTGATGCTGTTGGGGATTTATGAAGATACAGGGAATTTGATCTTTTCTTCAACCAAAGAGGACGATTTCAAAGCCGCTGGGTACCTGGTCCGAAAGGGGGCGAATCTCAGCGTGCTGTCAAATGTGATTATCAAGGAACTTACAGCAGAACAAGTCTTCCTGTTAAATGAACTGATCCAATCCGCGACGCGATATAGCTTTCACGGGATCGATGTCGTCATTGCACAGGCCTCTGTGGATCGATATGTGGGCGACATAGCCGTCCTGGTCCACAAATTGAAAGATATGGAAAATTTGGATGTCCTCTTCGTCTTGGTCAGGATGGAAGACCGAATCTACTTGATCGGGAGAAGCCGTCTTGAAGAGGTGAATGTCTCAGAAATTGCCAGCGAATTTGGAGGAGGGGGACATCCCACTGCAGCTTCTGCAACCGTCAAAGGGATGCCCCTTGTGGAGGCCCATGATCGATTGATCAAATCATTAAGAGAGATCGTCAGGCCCAAAAAGATGGCCAGGGACGCGATGGTCTATCCGGTCAAGACCATTGAACCGGACCGAACCCTGAAAGAGGCCGGGGAGATAATGACCCGGTACAACCTAAACATCCTCCCCGTCCTTCAGGATGAAAAAGTGATTGGATTGATCTCCAAACAGGTCGTAGAAAAGGCTGTGTATCATGGCCTGAAAAGTTTCCTGGTGAAGGAATATATGACGACCGAATTTTCGGTCGTCTCCCCAGATACTCCTTTTTTTCGAGTCCAGGCGTTCATCATCGGACAAAACCAGGGCCTCCTTCCTGTTATTGAAAACGATCGATTGGTAGGAACCATTTCTGCCGGGGATGTCATGCGGGTCCTTCAAGAGGAGTTGATGAAGTCGGAAAAGGGGGCTTCTGTTTTTGAGAGCCAGCCCCTCTATGGCCGGAAGAAAGTGATCTCCAAATTTATGAAAGAGCGTTTCCCTGAGCGAATCCACAACTTGCTGATAGAATTTGGCAGGGTAGGGGATGCGTTGGGATTTTCCGTCTATGCCGTCGGGGGGTTTGTCAGAGACCTTTTATTGAAAGTGGAAAACTTCGATGTGGATATTGTGGTGGAGGGAGATGGAATTCGCCTGGCAGAGGAATTCGAAAAAAAGGTCCCCTGTCGAATTCGAACACATAAAAAATTTGGGACAGCGATCATTCTTTTTCCGGATGGGTTGAAAGTCGATGTGGCCACCGCTCGCTGGGAATTCTACGATTCTCCGGCAGCCCTGCCTACCGTGGAAAAGGCTTCCATTAAGACGGACCTCTATCGGAGGGACTTTACCATTAACACCCTGGCCATCCAACTCAATCCAAGAGCGTTCGGTGAGCTGATCGATTTTTTTGGAGGGGTAAAAGATATTAAAGAAAAAGTGATCCGGGTTCTCCACAATCTCTCTTTTGTTGAAGACCCCACCCGGGTCTTTCGGGCGATCCGTTTTGAACAACGTTTTGGATTCCAAATCGGAAAACATACCCAGAATCTGATGAAGAATGCGGTGAAGGTGGGTTTCTTGGAACGCCTCTCAGGGGGACGGGTTCTCGCCGAGCTCATCCTCATCCTTCAGGAGGGAGATCCTCTCCCCGCTCTGAAACGGATGAGAGATTTTAATCTCTTTCATTTCCTCCACCCCAGCCTCAAATTCGATGAGCAAGCCGAGGTTCTTTTTGAGCAGATCCATCATGTCATCTCCTGGTTCGACCTGCTTTTCCTGGAGCAGCAATACGAGCGTTGGCTCATCTATTTTTATGGACTCATCGATTTATTAAAAGAAGAAGAGAAGGAAGCGCTCTGCCAGAGATTGGCTATGAACGAGAAGCTCAAAAAAACGGTGAGGGAACGAAAACTTCAGGCCGACCAGGCTCTGCTCCAAATCTTCTCTTGGATCAATGCAGACCGAAGACCGAAACGGTCAGAAATTTATGACATCCTTGATCCTCTTTCTATTGAATCAAAACTCTTTATGATGGCCAAGACCACCCAGGTGGCCACCCGACGTTATATCTCCCTGTATTTCACACAACTGAAAGATACCAAACCACTCTTGAAAGGAAGGGATTTGATTGAAATGGGAATGAAATCAGGCCCTTCGATTAAAAAGACCTTAGCGGCCTTGCTCAAAGCCAGATTAGACGAGCAGGTGATCACCCGACAAGATGAGATGGAGTATATCTCGAAGGCCCCAGGGATGGAATAATGGTTGGAGACGATTCACCTTTACAGAGAAGACATGATTATACCTTCCGGTTAGAGGGGTTTGAAGGACCGCTTGACCTGTTGCTCCATCTTATTCAGAAGAATGAATTGGATATCTTCCATATCCCGATTGCCCTCATCACGGAGCAGTATTTAGAATATCTTCAATTGATGAAGGTGCTCAACTTGGATATCGCTGGGGAATACCTCCTGATGGCTTCTACTCTCCTTCATATCAAATCGAAGATGTTGCTCCCAAAATCTTCAGGGGAAGAAGGGGAGGAAGAGGAAGATCCAAGGGCAGAGCTTGTACGAAGGCTTTTGGAATATCAGAAATATAAACAGGCCGCACTGGAATTGGAGAAAAGGCCCTTATTGGACCGGGACGTTTTCATTCGGTTGTTGACCGCAGAGCCCGAAGAGGAGCCACAGGAAGAAAGAATTGAGGTGGATCTTTTCGAACTCCTCGAGGCTTTTCGAAAGGTCTTAGAGAGGGTCAAACCGGAGGCCGTTCATGAAGTCATCTTAGAGCACCTCAGCGTAGAGGATAAAATTCAAGAGATCATGAAACTTCTCGAAAAAGAAAATCGGAGCATGGCCTTCCATCGCCTCTTTCCTGAACAAGCCTCGCGGAGAGTCGTGGTCATCACATTGCTGGCTATTCTCGAACTGGTCAAGATGAAACGCATTCGTATCTTCCAGCTGGCTCCCTTCGAGACGATTCGAATATCGCCCCCTTGAAATATTTAGTGATTGGTGATAGTGACTGGTGTTGGGGATTTGAAATTTTTCATTAAGGTTTTGGATACGGAGATGAGCGACGAATGACGGACACGCAGCACGTTATTTTTTTATGAGCAGGGAGGGATCCATGAAACAAAAACGAATCTTGGTTGGGTTGGGTGTGATTGCAGGACTTCTCATTTTCTTTTTTGGCATTCTTTTCTTTATTGGACGTTATTCCGGGGGGAAATCCAGCCGACTCTCCTTTGGAGATAAGATTGCCATTGTGGAGATTAAGGGAGTGATCAGCCAATCTTCTTGGATCATTGAAGAACTCCGGCAGTATCTTGAGGATGACGGGGTCAAGGCCATCATTCTCAGGATTGATTCTCCAGGAGGGGGGGTAGGCCCGGCGCAAGAGATCTACCGGGAGGTCATGAAAATCAAGTTAAAGAAAAAGGTGGTTACCTCCATGGGGTCTGTGGCGGCGTCCGGAGGGTATTACGTCGCATGCGCCTCTGACCTCATCGTTGCAAATCCTGGAACGATTACCGGTTCGATCGGAGTCATCATGCAGTTCTCAAATTTTGAAGAGCTTCTTAAAAAAATTGGAATCAAAGGAATGGTGCTCAAAAGCGGCGAGCATAAAGATATCGGATCCCCTTTCCGTGAGATGACCCCGGAGGAGAAAGCGATCATGCAAGAAGTGCTTGATAATGTCCATCAACAATTCATTCAGGCCGTGGCGGAGGGTAGGAAACTGGATCGATCGAAAGTCATTCAAGTTGCAGATGGTCGAATCTTAACAGGAGAACAGGCTAAAAACTTGGGGTTGGTTGACCAGATGGGAAACCTTCAGGATACGATCGATATCACTGCAAAGATGGCAGGGATTGTGGGGAAACCGACCGTTCTCTATCCCAGAAAGAAACTTTCGATCTGGGAACTTTTGATAAGAGATATGGCTTCTGCCATCGTCGATGTACTCAATGAGAAGGGATATGAACTGAACTTTCCCCTTCAGATTAAATAGAATCGGATTCTTTTATTCTCTCATGGTTGTTTAACCATTCGGCAATTTTTTTCATATCCTCCCAGACCTCTCTCTTTCGTTCAGGATTTCTCAACAGAAAGGCAGGGTGATAGGTGGGGATCACCTTGATTCCCTCGAGATCGTAGAACCTCCCCCGGAGGGCTGTAATCTTCGTATCGGTTTTGAGTAGCGTCTGAGCAGAAAAAGTCCCAAGGGCGCAGATGATTTTAGGTTGAATCACACGGATCTGTTTCATCAGAAAGGGATGACAGCTTTGGATTTCATCTGGCTCCGGATTTCGATTCTGTGGAGGTCGACATTTAACGATGTTGGTGATATAAACCTCTTCTCTCGGAAGGTTGATCGATTGAATGATCTTCGTCAAAAGCTGACCCGCCCTTCCTACAAAAGGTCTTCCCTGAACGTCTTCATCGTATCCAGGCCCTTCTCCAATAAACATCAATTTTGCGCTTTCGTTCCCCTCCCCGAACACGATCGTCCGTCTTGCCCGATGGAGTTTGCATCTCTTACAATCACCTAATTCTTTTCGCACCTCCTCCAGAGTCATAACGGGGGATGGACCGGGTTTGTCAACCTCTATTTCAGAAGCAGGAATAGAATGGATGCCCATTCCTTTCAGATATTCCAGATAGGATTTAAGATCGCTGATCATCTCATTTAAATTTTCATCCATCAGGCATACCCTCCGTTGTGATTGCGAGGCGAAGCCCTGCACCACATGGCGTACAGGGCGAAGCCGAAGCAATCTTCTTTTTGGCCATTAATGGTTCAAATAGCTTTTTTCACTCTCCTTGTCAAGCGACGCAATCAGCACAAAATTTCGCATTGACGAAAATATAGCGAGATTGTATATTTACAAACGTTGCCCCTGTAGCTCAGGTGGATAGAGCAACGGATTCCTAATCCGCAGGTCGCCCGTTCGAGTCGGGCCAGGGGCGCTTTGTTTTTAATAGTACAGAAGCGTAAAGTCTCATTACATGCAATGGTATCGCCCCTCACCCTCCCCTCTCCCCGCTGGGGAGAGGGGAGGGTGAGGGGGCCTCTTTGCAAAAAACTAAGTGCGTTTGTATTAATATCGAACAATGAAGGCTGAAGTCATTGCCATTGGATCAGAGCTTCTTCTTGGTCAAATCATCGATACAAACACCTCTTACATTGCTAAACGTCTCGCAGAAAATGGGATCGAGCTTTTTCAAACTGCAACGGTTGGAGACGATCTCCAGCGGATGGAAGAGGTGATCAGAGAAGCGATCAATCGATCTCAGATCATCATCACCACTGGTGGCATCGGTCCCACGGAAGACGAT